>OGNC01000839.1_pt1 | contig 17135 bp, 20 predicted proteins | sample 1573311 | NCBI WGS metagenome assembly OGNC01 (sample SAMEA2581889, study PRJEB24529) | metagenome | biome: Human gut stool | place: China | collected 2011
TGTTGCATCCTTCAATTGCCCAAGCATTTGATAACGTAACTTTTTATCTAAAATAGTCTTATCAAATGTTGTATAATTTTCAGAAATAATTAAACTAATTTCACCTTTATGTTTTTCCCACAAGATTTTACCAGATAATACTCTACCGCTTAATGTATTAAAATCAGAGATTCTATTCAAAATCGTATAAGAAAAGTCATCCGATAAATTTTTCAAATATTCCTTATCCTTAAATATGATGTGATATTTCTCCCCATCAATTATTTCAACAATATCTTCAAAACTCCCAGATTCAACAACACCCAATATATCTATGTCGCTTTCCCTGTTTTGCACTTTTAATATACTCGATCCATGTAAAACAAGAGCATCAATTGCAATTCCCTGATTTTTTATGATAGCCTGTATTTTTTTTACATCAATTTTTTTCACTTTGCCACCCCGTCTACATCTTCGCTTTTATCACTGATTACAGTTACTTCAACTTTATTTGGCAAACAAATTATAGATTCATTGCTTTTACTTATCTCTTTATGATTTTTACAAATCTTATCCTTGCAATCAGCGTAAATCATTTTAACTTTTCCGTTTTTTATTTGTACTGTATTACAAATATCACCGTTATCATTATATACATTGTAAACGCAGTCTTTATTTAAGTCTAAAACAGCTATTTGAACTGAATTTTGCTCAACCAATACCCTATCACCGCTTTTAGAAAAAAGATTCATAATCAAGAATATGCAAGCCGTTATAATAATAATTGATAAAATCAGTATTAAATCATTTTTCCTTTTTTTATTTTGCACTGTTTACCCCGCTTGTTTTAGTAATCTTACCGCTATTATCCATCCAAATGACTTCTATATCATTATCTTTTGCAAATTGTAAACCGTCAGATAAATTCATACAAAACAATGCTGTTGAATAAGCATCTGCAAGCGCACTGTTATTACAAATAACTGTAACCGAAGTGAAATAATCAGCCGGAAAAAGCGTATTTTTATCAATAATATGGCAATACTTTTTACCGCCGACTGTATAATACCTTTGGTACGAACCGCTTGTAACAACGCTTGTTTTATCATCAGCAATAACTTTATCTAAATATTCGCTTGAATTCGGATTTTCAATTCCAATAATAAAATCTGAATTATCCGGCTTATTGCCGACTGTAATTATATTTCCGCCAATTGAAATAACAGCACTCTGCCACAAATCATTATCTGTAATAAATTGATAAATTTTATTGCAAACAAAGCCTTTGGCAATTGCGCCGACATCAGTTTTTAATTCGCTGTCTTTAAAATACACAGTTGATTTATCAGCATCAATAATCAAGTCATCAATATCGGTATGCTTTGATGCATCAATAAGTATATCACGCGAAGGTAATGATTTTCCCGCTTCTCTGTAATAGTGCCATATTGATAAAACACTGCCCATTGCTATATTAACTAATCCTTTTGTACGCTTAAAAACATCCTTACCGAAAGTCAGAAGTTCAATTATTTCTGCGTCAACTTTAATCGGAGATTTATAGGCATTTTCGTTGATATATTTTAAATTTTTTAGTTTATCATAACTGTTATATATATCAAAAAGCATTGAATATTTTTTTATTTGAGCATATAATTCTTCATATTTTTTATCAAACTCACTTTGTGAAATATCATACGCGGTTACAGATGAAGCTGTATCAAATAAATCTAAAAAGCTTTTTGAATATTTTGAATATTTACTATTGCTGCAACCAAATAAGCTAAGCAATAAAACTAAGGAGAGGACTAATGAGATTGTTTTTTTCATAAGTCCCCTCCTCTCTTAATTTAGAAAATCCTTAATAACTTTAGTTGGGCATTTTTGAGCGCAAAGCCCACATTCGTTGCATTTATTATAATCTATTTTAGCAATGTTATCAATCACTTTAACAGCATCGTTAGGGCAATTTCTTTCACACATACCGCAACCTATACAACCGGCTTGGCAATTATCTTTAACTACCTTACCACGCTGTTTATTTGAACACTGAACTCGATATTTTGAATCATATGGTACAATTTCAATAAGCTTTAACGGGCAAGCTTTAACGCATTTACCGCAAGCAATGCAAAGTTCTTGATCAACAACTGCTTTTCCGTTAATAATTCTGATAGCCTGATTATCACAAACATCTGCACAAGAGCCATAACCCATACAACCGTATTGACAACTTCTTTCACCGCCGCCGGGCGTAACGGAGGCTGAAGTGCAAGTTCGAGTTCCGTAATAATTATATTTTTGATGCCTTACTTCACAAGTACCCGAGCATTTAACAAAAGCAGTTTGCCTTACATAATCACCAGCTTGTGTACCCATAATTTCAGCAATTTTATCAGCACCTGACTTACCTGCAGGTGGGCAGGCATTAACCGGTGCTTCGCCTTTGGCAATTGCTTTTGCCAGCGCGTCACATCCTGCATAGCCGCAAGCACCGCAATTATTACCTGCAAGTGCCTGCCTGATTTTTATTTCCTTTTCATCAACTTCAACATGAAATATCTTTTCTGCAACACTTAGAAGTATTGCAATAATAAGACCTACAATTGCAACAACTGCTGAAGCAATAATAATATTTTTAATTTCCATATTGCTCCCCTCCTACTTTAATGAACCGAAGCCATAAAAGGCTATTGCCATTAGGCAGGCTGTTAAAAGAACAGCAGGTGTACCCTTAAAAGCTTTTGGAAAATCGTTGTTTTCAATTCTTTCTCTGATTCCCGCCATAATTATAATTGCAAGAGCAAAACCGACTGCCGTACCGAAACCTGTAATTACAGATGTTATAAAATTATTATTTTCCTGAACATTTGTAAGGGCAACACCCAGTACCGCACAGTTAGTTGTAATAAGCGGAAGATAAACACCGAGTGCCTGATAAAGCTTTGGTACATATTTCTTTAAAAACAATTCAATAAGCTGCACCAAAGCCGCAATTACAAGAATGAAAATAATTGTGTTTAAATAAGTAATATGTAATTTATTTATAACAAAAGTATACAAAAGATTTGTTACTGCACTTGCTATTGTAATTACGAATATAACAGCACCGCCCATACCTGCCGCTGTTTTAACATTTTTAGATACACCGAGAAATGGGCAAATACCTAAAAACTGGCTTAATACAACATTATTTATAAGTGCAGTAGTCATTAACACAAGAAATAAGGTTTTTAACATTATTTGTTTACCTCCTTATTTTCTGTTTCTTTGCACAGCGAATTGCAGTGTGCACAGTCCCCGCCGCATACATTTTCATCATTGGTGTGCCTGTTTGCACCCTTTGCGCCAAATTTATTTTGCAATGCACATAAAAATGCCAGCACGAGAAATGCACCCGGTGCTAATATAAATATTGATACGCCTTCATAACTTTTCGGTAATAACTGAAGATTAAATATTTTTCCGGTGCCGATAAGTTCACGAACTATGCCTATTGAAGTTAAGCCAATTGTAAAACCTAAACCCATACCAAGTCCGTCAAATATTGAAGGAATAACTTTATTTTTTGAAGCATAACTTTCAGCACGGCCAAGAATTATGCAGTTAACAACAATAAGCGGAATATAAAGTCCTAAAGCGTCATAAAGAGATGTGACATAAGCCTGAAGTACCATTTGAACAATTGTTACAAATGACGCTACAATTACAATATAAGCAGGCATACGCACACCATCAGGTATTACTTTTCTTAAAAGTGAAATAAGCATATTACTCATTACTAAAACAACGGTAGTTGCAAGACCCATACCAAGCCCGTTTATTGCCGAAGTTGTAACAGCAAGAGTCGGGCACATACCAAGCATAAGTACGAAGGTTGGATTTTCCTTAACAATACCGTTATATAAGCGTTCAATCGGTGTTTTCAAGCTAATCAACCTCCTTTAACTGATGGTTATATACAGCAAGTGCGCTGTCTACGGCTTCGCAAACTGCATTTGAAGTTATTGTTGCACCACTGAGTGCATCAATTTCAGTATCATTTGACGCACCGTTTTTAGTATAATTTATACCGTTTGCCGATTTGCCGATAAATTGAGATTTAAATTCATCTTCAGTTGCTTTAGCACCAAGGCCGGCAGTTTCACTATGTGATAAAACAGTAAATCCTGTGATTTTATTTGTTTTATTCGATACACCGATAGCCACTTTTATATCCCCGCCATAGCCTGACGGTGATGTGGCAGAAAAAACATATCCGATTAAATTACCGTTTTTATCCGTTACTGCCAAAACATCATCCACACTGCATTGTGAAAGATTTTCTTTTTCTAAAGATTTTGAAGAAGCCTTAAGAATTTCATCAGAATTATCCATAACTTTAAATTCGGCATTAGGATATACAACTTCATAAGCTTCAAGCCTTGCTTTATCCTGAGCTTTTGCAATAGGCTCTTTTGTAACTTCGTTTACAAATGCAAGTGATACACCTGCAACAAGAGTTATTACAAAAAGTGCAAGACAGTTTTTTAAAAATTTATTTTTCACGCCTTACACCCCCTCTTTCTTGCGCATACCGAAAGCTTTAGGAACAGTTATTTTTTCAATAAGAGGTACAACAAGATTTGAGGTAATTATTGCATATGAAACACCCTCTGCACTTGAACCTAAAACTCTGAAAACTGCTGTTAAAAAGCCTATAAGAACGGCATATATAATTTGGCCCTTTTTAGTAATCGGGCTTGTTGTATAATCGGTAGCCATAAATACCGCACCGCTCATAAGTCCGCCCGTTAATAAATTGCCTAAAGCGAAATTGAGAGTGCTGTAATCAAAGCCGATATGTTTGCCTTTAATTAAAGCGAAAATAAGAACAAACACAATTGTGGAAGCCATATAAATAACCGGAATACGCGGTGTTATAACTTTTCTCACCAAAAGATATACAAAACCAATAAGTATAGCCACACAGCAAACTTCACCAATACATCCGATTTGAAGAACTCAAAGGAGATCTTTAAGGCTAATAAGTTCACCCGATTTTATTTGAGCAAGCGGTGTTGCAGATGATACACCGTCAGCAGTAGAAAAATCAGTCATTCTTGATGTAAAAGATATAAGCAAAAAGCACCTTGCGGCTAAAGCAGGGTTCATAATATTTTGACCTATTCCGCCGAAAAGCATTTTAACCACAATAATTGCAAATACACCGCCTATGGCTGGAACCCACCACGCAACTTGCGGCGGCATATTAAGTGCGATTATTAACCCTGTCACCACAGCACTGAAATCAAATACGGTAACAGGTTTTTTATATATCAGTTCAAACACAAGCTCGCTTAATACACAGCTTGCAACGGATGAAATGATAACAAGTAACGCATTTACACCAAAATGCCATACGCCGAAAGCTAATGTAGGAACAAGTGCAATGCAAACATCAATCATAATTTTTTGAGTAGAACTCTTATCTCTTATATGAGGTGAAACCGAAACATTATACATACTTATCCCCCCTACTTCGCAATTTTACTTTCACGAACTTTAATTTTCGCAATCTTAAATGTTTGAGTCAGCGGTCTTTTGGCAGGGCATACATATGTGCAACAGCCACATTCAATACATTCCATACCGTATAGTTTTTCAAACCGCTCATAATCTTTATTTACAGCAGCCTGTGCCATAAGCTGCGGTACAAGTGTTTCAGGGCATACACCTACACATCTTCCACACCTTATACACGAAGTCGTTTCCATTTTTTCAACATCATCTTTCGATATTGCCAATATAGAGGATGATGTTTTGACAACCGGATAATCAAGGCTGTCCATTGCCATACCCATCATTGGACCGCCTGAAATAATTTTAACTGCATTATCCTTAAGTCCGCCGCATTCATCACATAAAAATTTATGCGATACACCGAGCAAAACATCAACATTGGCAGGCTGAGCCATTGCATCACCCGTTAAAGTTACAACCCTGTGAATAAGCGGCATATTCATTTTTACCGCTTCATAAATTGCGATAACAGTAGCAATATTAAGCACTATAACACCGGCATCAGCAGGTAAGATGTGTGAGTTAATTTGCCTGCCTGTAACAGATGATATAAGTCGCCTTTCGCCGCCCTGCGGATAGCGGGTTGAAAGCGGCATTACATTTATTCTGCTGTTACCGTTACATTCAAATGAAAGTGCATCAATGGCTTTTGGCTTATTATCCTCAATGCCTATAATAGCTTTTGCTTTTTCAAATAAGCGAAGAACTATTGCAATTCCCTCAATTATATCCCTGCTTCTTTCAAGCATTAAGCGGTAATCGGAAGTCAAATACGGTTCACATTCAGAACCGTTAATTATTATGTAATCAATATTTTGATTTTTTGGTGAAAGTTTAACACCTGTCGGAAAGCCGGCACCGCCCATACCAACTATGCCGCTGTCACCTATTATCTTGATAATTTCTTCATTTGAAAGCGTGTTAACATCACGATTTATTCCAAAATTTTCTACACTATCATTTTCAAAATCATTGGTAACAATCACACATTTTGATACTTTACCGCTTAACATCAATCTGTCTTCAATAGCTTTAACCTTGCCTGATACAGATGAATACACAGGGCTTGAAACAAATGAACTTGCTTGACCTATTTTCATACCCTTTAGTACTCGGTCGCCTACTTTAACGCAAGGTGTAGCTGGCGCACCAATATGTTGGCTCATAGGAAACACCATAATTTCTTCGCTGTTAAGCCTTTTAATTTCTTTATCACCGGAATATTCTTTTCCCTCATAGGGATGAACACCGGCTTTAAATTTTCCCTTCATCATAATAAATCCCTCAAATTTATATTACTTGAGTTTAATTTTAACATAATAATACATAAATTTCAATAAACAAAGATAATTTTTTGTTTATTATATATAATAAAGCAGGAGCAAAGCTCCTGCTTTATAAGTATATGTATATTAAAGTTTACCTTTATAGATATTATAAATACTTTTAGCCTTATCGCGCACCATTTTTGCAAGGTTTTTGGGTGATGTTACTTCAACCCCATCGCCATACTGCATAAGCCAAGAAACAAAACCGTCTGACATAGTAGCCGAAACAGTAGTTTCAAAATGTGAACCGTCAACAGCAGTAAGCGGAATATTTTTGCCGAATCTGTCAAGCATTTCTTCTTGAAGCTGAATGTTGCATTTAAGAGTTACTTTACATTCATCACCGGAAAACATATTAAATCTTTTTGAAACATAGTCCTGCTCGTCAAATTTTTCTTTATAATGGCTCACTTCGCTGAAATGCCGGGAATTTTCATCAAGGATTTCAAGCTTTTTCATTCTGTCAATTCGCAAATTCATTAAATTATCATATTTTTGATTATTGCAAACAAGATAGTAATGGTCATCTCGCCAAATCAAAGCATAAGGAGAAACAGTAAAAGTTTTTTCAGTATGTTTTTTTCTGTTTTGAACATCCACACTTCTTCTGCGATAAATGAACTTAACTTTTTTATTTTCGGTTATTGCACTGTTCAAACGGTCTATAATAATATAAATTTCTTCATTGTCACACTTTGCGCAATTGGTATCTACATATACCTGGCTTTTCATAGTTTTCGCCTGTTCAACAGAAACAAGGGTTTCAAGCTTTTCAATAAGCGATTCAGTTTTTTTAGGTGTAATAAAGCCTGCGCTTGAAACAGCATCAATTAAAAGCATTACTTCAGGTATTTCAAATGTACGAGTAGCCATAAAAAAGCCGCGCTTTGGGCTTGTTACAGTTACAATGTCACATCCGATTTCATTTAGCGCTGCAATATCGGCATAAATTGATTTTCTCTCACATTTAATTCCCTTATCCGCAAGCATTGAAATTAAATCGGTAGTAGACAGTGGGTGTTCATCATCACTGAACTTATCAAGAAAATTGTAAATAAATAAAGTTTTAAGCTTTGAATTTTGCATAAGAATCCCCCATTTTTGATGACATTATACTACATTTTATCTATACTTTCAACAATACTCCTAAAAACAGGACAGCAATCCTCTGCTCCGCTTTTGCCGCCCTCACACATAATTGCAATAGAATATGCGGGTTTATCATACGGATAAAAGCCGACAAACCAAGTATTCAGCTGCTCTTTTCCGTCTTCGTAAATTCCTGTTTGTGCAGTTGCGGTTTTACCGGCGGTATTTGATTTATATTGGGCATTAAAGCCTGTACCATTATCAACAACATATTTCATATATTCTTTGAGAGTTTGAGCAGTCTTAGCCGAAAAAGCTCTTTTGTTATCTTTAGAATTTATATTCAAGGTAGGAAAATTATAGTATCCGCCGTTTGCAACAGCAGATACAACACTTGCAAAATGAAGCGGATTATCCGTCAGCTTACCCTGCCCGAAGCCTAAAAGCGCAAGCTGACCTTTAGAATTAAGTTCTTCTTCATTCGGAAATGATAAATCTGTTACGGGAAAAGTATTATCGAAAAGATTGAAACTTTCACCAAAGCCGATTGCTTTTGCTGTATTTAAAATCTTATCTTTACCAAGCTTTAATGCAAGATTAACAAAATAGCAATTACAAGAATTTGCCAAAGCTTCTTTAATGTGCTGTTTTCCGTGCTTATGCTTATTTTGGCAATGAAAAGTTGTATCGCCAACTTTGATTTTGCTTTTACAATCGTATTGTGGATTTATATTATTTTCAAGAGCAGCAGCAGCGACAACTATTTTAAAAATAGAACCTATTGCATACGGCCTGAGCGAACGGTTTAAATAATCGCCGCCGAGGCTTACACTCGCTAATATTTGCGATGTATTTGTATCTAAAATCACTACTGAACCTTTACTTATTGTTTTTGATGAGGCCTCTGCAATTTTTTGTAACTTTTCATCAATTGATATTTTTACACCATCAATTGAATTATAATTTTTATTTATAATTCTTCCGTTATCGCCGTCAAGCACTCTGCCCAGTGCATCAACACTGTAATTTATTGATAATGAGCCTATTTTTTTATCAACATATTTTTCTAAACCCGAGAAATTTTTATCTATCAAATGCCTGCAAAGCATATTGTCGTTATTTTGATTTACAATTTCTTCAAGGCGAATATATTTTGTATACGCATAATTTTTAACAGGCATAACAACAGGATAACCTTTTTTCAGTTCATCAGTTATATATTTAATATCATCATTTGAATATAAATATTTTAGTTCCGCCATAGATTTTTCACTTGGTTTTATCACCGCATAAAGTGAATGGGTATTATTATTAAGCAAAACTCCGTTTCGAGAATAAATATTAGTAAAAAGAGTCGAAATATCAACAGTAATACTGTTATATGAGCTATCAACTTTATATGAATTGCTGAAGTTAATATATCCGCACCTGCCAAGCGCAAATGTAAGCAAAATCGCAAATGCAACACCTAATGATATTATCCTTTTACTCATAAAAAAATACCCCTTGTGTAGTTTTCACAAGGGGTACAAATTTTATTCAGTTCTCTGTCTTCTAAATATAGCGTCTTGAGAAACAGGAATATCGCATTTAAACGAATATGTATCAGTAGCTTTATTAGCCACATCAACTTTTTCATCATCATCAAGATTATACAGGTCTTCAACAATTATTATATAAGGCTTTTTATTAGGTTCAACAACTTCAAGCATATCACCTTCAAAAAATCTGTTGCGCTGGCTGACTGTTAATCTGCCGTTTGAGTAATCTTTAAACAATGCACATACATCCCAATTACGAATATAGCCGCTGGTATCTGTAACCTGCCCATTTTCAATCGGACCGAAATTAAAGCCTGTTGTATATTCACGATGGCTCATTTTTTCCATTTCATCAAGTATCCACTTTGACGGTTTAAAATCGTCGCTCGGGTTCTTCAAATATTCATCAATTGCATTACGGTATGCGTAAGTTACAATCGCGGTATAATATTCACTCTTTGCGCGTCCTTCAATTTTAAATGAATCAACACCGGCATTTACAAGCTCGGGAATATGCTCAATCATACAAAGGTCACGCGAATTAAATATATATGTTCCGTTCTTTTCCTCATTTATCGGGAAATATTGCCCCGGCCTTGTTTCTTCTACAAGGTGATATTTCCACCTGCAAGGCTGTGCGCAATCACCGCGGTTGGCGTCCCTGTGAGTCATATAATCGGATAAAATACATCTGCCTGAAAAACTCATACACATAGCACCGTGAACAAACACTTCGATTTCAAGGTCATCAGGCGTTTTATTTCTGATTGTTTTAATTTCATCAAGTGAAAGTTCACGCGCGGTAACTATACGGCTTGCACCCATTTCGTAAAGCGTATTGGCAGTTTGGTAATTCACAATACCCACTTGAGTTGACATATGAATATCAACATTAGGCGCGTATTTTTTAGCCATTGCCATAACACCTATATCGGCAATAATAAATGCGTCAATACCGATTTGCTGTGCATATTTAAGAAAATCAGGCAACCTTTCAATTTCTTCATTGCGCGGTAAAGTATTGCAGGTAAGATACACTTTTTTGCCAAGCGAATGTGCAAGCGTTACAGCTTCTTTTAATTCATCGGCATTAAAATTTGAAGGATTGGTTCTCATCCCAAACATTTCGCCCGCAAGATATACTGCGTCTGCACCGAATTTAAGTGCAAGTTTTAATCTTTCAAAATCACCGCAAGGTGAAAGTAATTCAATATTTCTCATTAGTTCACATTAAGATAAGGAGCGTAAGTTGCTGCCTTTTGTTTAAATTCAGAATAAGTTTTTGCTGTATACATATTTCCTTTAGTATCATGGAAGAAATAATAATAATTTACATCGGCAGGATACAAAGCCGCTTCAATAGCATCAATACCCGGATTGCAAATAGGGCTTGGCGGAAGACCTACAACAGTTGATGAGCCGGAGGTACTGTAATATGATTTATAATAATCCGCTGTGTGAGCAGAAGTTGAAGTAAGTGCAGGAGCTACTTTATTAGTAATATAATCACCTGTCGAATCAACACCCAAAAGCGGAAAATTAGCCTGGTCTTCTAAACGATTATGAATTACAGCAGAAATAGTTTTCATCTGCTCAGTGTTGCCTGCCTCGCACTGAATAATTGAAGCAATTATCATAATATCATTCATTGAATAGCCAAGTTCTTTAGCACGATCTCTGTACTTTTCTTTTATTTTTGTATCTCCGTTTGCAAGGAATTTCTTAATAACGGAATTAGCGGTTTCGCCGATATAGAACTCATAGGTATCAGGAAAAAGATAACCTTCAAGCCTGTACGGAACTTCTTCACTTGACTTAAGCCCGTTTACAAGTGAATATGAAAAATCAGCAGACTGAATTACAGAAAGAAGTGCAGATTTATCGCACACTTCGTTATCAGCCAATTTTTGAACTATTTCAGGAACAGTTGTACCTTCAGGGAACATCAAGCTGACTGTTTCAGCAGTTTCATTATTACCTTGAAAAGCAACAAGCATACCCTCTACGCCCATTTTACCGTTAAGGTAGTAAATACCCGCGTCATATTTAAAATCTTTGCTGTAATATCCGTTTTTAATATTTGGGCCTACATTTTTTTCTCTGTATTTAGCAAATAATTTGCAAAAATTCTTACATTTAATTAAGCCATTATCTGCCAGAATATCAATAGCATCATCTATATTATCAACTGATTTATCAAGGCTTACGGTTACGGTAGATGTTGTTTTAGTAATGCCAAAAACATCGTTCATACAAAAAACCGCATAAATTGATATGAGCATAGAAAGAGCAATAACTACAATAAAGAAAACATATGTTGAAGTAAGACTTTGACTTTTCTTTATAGGCACACGCTTTTTTACTGTAGTGCCTGCCTTTACTGTTTTCTGACTTTTGCTTTGCTCATTGTTTTTTTCAGCTTTAACATTGGTAAAATAGACATCGTTATTTTCGCTTGCAGTATCAACAGGGTTTATGCCTGTTTCATTAAGCTTAAATTCATCATTATCCATTTTTTCCTCCTAACTTGGTAGAAAAGACACCATTTTGAGTAATTATATAATCGACAGGAACATCGTATTTATCAATAAATAATTTTTCGCATACAAGTTCATCATATTGCACACCAATGCATATTCCGTGATAAGCAGATAAAAATCGATCATAATATCCCTTGCCATAACCCAAGCGGTAACCGAATTTATCATACGCTATTGCAGGAACAATACAAATTGATTTGCTGAAATCATCAACTTCTTTGCATTTATTCACATCCGGCTCTCTGACACCGAAAGAAGCAATTTCAATATCATTTAAAGAGTCTATGTAATAATATTGCATTTTACCATTATTGTCAATACAAACAGGAAGTGCAACTTTTTTATTATTATCAATTGCATACTTGATTGAAAAATCCAAATTAACTTCATCGCTCAATGCGGCGTAAAAAAGAACGGTATCACAATTTTTAAAGCAATCTGAATTGCAAAGAAAATCGTTAATCAATGTGTTTTTTTCATTCCTGTTTTCAACATTTTTACGAATTTCTTTATATTTTTTTCTAAGTTCGTTTTTTACCTGCATTGAATTGTTTTCCTTACATTCTCGGCAGTTTCCTCACCTTTTAAAGCTTTTACGATTTCAAGTCCGAAATCTACTGCAACGCCCGCACCTCTTGCAGTAATAATCAAACCATCGGTTACAACATATTTATCTGATAAAATTGCACCTGTCAAATCATTTTCAAAACCCGGGAAACAAATTGCTTCTTTCCCCTTTAAAAGACCTTTATGGCCGAGAATTGACGGTGCCGCACAGATTGCGCAAATATATTTTTTATTTTCAATGCAGTAGTCAATAGCACCTTGCACTGTTTTATCAGCTTCAAGGTTGAGTGTTCCCGGCATACCGCCTGGTAAAACTACCGCATCAGCATCTTTTACATCAAATTCATCAATTTCAATATCAGCCGTAACATCAATATTATGTGAAGAAGTCACAATTTTACCTGTTACGCCGACTGTTTTAACATCAATTTTAGCACGCCTGAGCATATCCACAACAGCAAGTGCTTCGATAGTTTCAAAACCGTTTGCTAAAAATAAATAAACCATTACTCTTCCTCCGTTTTTCTGTAAACCGATAAAAAAGGTTTCACAAGATTACAACCGTCGAAAAGATATTCTTCAATATCTTCACTTTCATCAAAATAAATATTCACAATATCTTCACGATAAGTAAACGCACATTTATTATAAAATCTCACTAGCGAATTATCGGCAGGTATCAGTGAAAGCAAATCATAATTTTCTTGGCAATATTCTAATAAGTTTGACATATACCCTTTACCGCGATGATTTTTATAAGTGCAAGCGGCATAAATATATTTGCACTTTTCACCTGAAAGCTTGCAATCGACAAGAAAGAGCATTGAGCATAATTCACCGTCATCAAAAAATCCGAGAGCCGTTTTTTTCTTGCAATTTTTCAAAAAGAAGAGTATGTCTTCCTTACTGTCACCAAAAGCTTCCTGCCAAAGCGGAATGATTTTATTGCTGTCATCAAAAAATTTAATCATATAATCAGCCCTTGTATACAGCTATACATTTTTTCAAAAATATTTCAGGAAAATATGACTGCTTTGCTTTTCTTAAACCTTCAAGGCCTAAATCTTCTTCCCTGTTAACATACTTATAATTCATTAAGCAGTTTTTAGTAAATTCCTGATTTATTATAGGATATGCGCCCTGAATTTCAGGCGGTGCTTTTTCAAAGTGTGTTACAAAGGTTTCATCACTTATCGGCTCACCGAAAGTATAGGCAACAGCCTCATTATCTATTCTGATAATACCGCCAACAAAACCTAATTTGTCATAGTTTTCAAATGCTTTTAATACCGCTTCAAATTCAAACGATATATCACTGTCATCAATATGGGTTTCAATCCACTTGGCGTGAAGATTTATACAATCATTTATATTGTCATTATTTATGATTTCAAATGACCAATTAGGGTTGTTTTTCTTAAAGTTAGTTATGTGATTACGCTTACCGTGATATTTTTTACCGTGAAGTTCTGCCATTTTAGCAACTTCGTATATATAATCGCCGTATCCCTCATCGTAAATAAAATCAAAACTGTTAGGAAACGCGTCATTTAGCAAATCAATATAGGCTTGAGTTACACCGTAAAAGCGAGGTTCAATATCATTTGCTTTTGCATATTCAATAACCGCGCCAACCGCTTCTTTAAAATCACCAGTACCGATCGGCACACCAAAATTGGTTTCTTTTCCTCTTCCCCAACTGCATATAAAAAAGTCTTTAAACCTGGAAATTTTTGTTGAATACTCGGTACTCCAAACAAATATATTGCCGAATGTATAATCGCAATTCATTGTTTTTAAATATTTAAAACATTCATCAACCCAAGCTTTATCATCAATTTCAGGTGTTTTAAACTCTAACATTTTATTTTTCCTTTAATTCCTTTTTTACAAAATCAAGAATGGTATTGTGTATTTCCTTAATCGGTAATGGATTTATACCGTCAGAGCAAGGCACAACCGCCCAGCCCTGCTTTTTAGCTGTATATAAAGCTGATTTTCTGCAATTATTAAGGAAATCGACATTTGCTTCGTGTACATCTTTTTTGCCCTCGTCACCATTATAACGAGAAGTCATCAGCTTTTGCGATACATCAACCGGCATATCAAGGAAAATGACTAAATCAGGCTTAGGAATTCCGATTTTGTTATATTCAAAATCGGCTGACCAATCAAGGTATTCGTCCCATTTATCTTCGTCAATTTTTTCCATTTGATATATGGAATTTGATGTTGCATATCTGTCCGCAAGAATTAAAGTACCGTTTTCATAATCCTTGCCCCAATCAAGCTTGTATGAAGCAAATCTATCAACAGCATAAAAAGCACCTGCCGCATATGCATTAACATCATCGGCATTTTTTCCGAATTCACCGCCAAGATACATTTTTACAAGTGTGCTTGACTTGCTGTCATAATCCGGAAGTTTAATTTTTTTGAATTTTACAGAATTATCTTCAAAATATGCTATCAGTCATAAGGAGTGGAATAGTGGCGTTTCGCTCTCTGTAGAAGATCTGAGGTATATAGGCTCAAGGTATTTGGGTTGATTTTCCGCAACCGTCAAGGCCCTCAATAATTATAAGTTTGCCCATTACTTCTTTTTAACCTTTTTCTTGTTTCCTTTTTCGTCAACAATATATGTATTTTCAAGCTGACCTACAAGGCTTGCTCTGACAGAAGCAATATACTCCTGCCTAAGCTTTGCCTGTTCTTCCTTTTCTTCTTCAGTAAGGCCGACAGCCTGCTGTTTATGCGCAAGCGCATTTATTCTGTCAATCTTTTCTTCTGTCATAACTAATCTAAAAAGTCCTTTAATTTTTTACTTCTGCTTGGGTGACGAAGCTTTCTGAGAGCTTTAGCTTCAATCTGTCTGATTCTTTCTCTTGTAACATTAAATACTTTGCCCACTTCTTCAAGAGTTTTCGGATTTCCGTCATCAAGGCCGAAACGAAGTGAAAGAACCTTTGCTTCCCTCGGAGTAAGAGTTTTGAGTACATCTGCAAGCTGCTCTTTAAGAAGGCTCATAGACGCTGCATCTGCAGGTGCAAGTGCATCATCATCAGGAATAAAGTCACCGAGATGTGAATCTTCCTCTTCACCGATAGGAGTCTCTAAGGATACCGGCTCCTGGCTGATCTTTAAGATCTCACGCACTCTGTCTACCGGCATATTCATCTCCGCTGCAATCTCTTCGGGGGTCGGTTCTCTTCCCAGCTCCTGCAGCAGCTGTCTGCTCACGCGGATCAGTTTGTTGATGGTCTCTACCATATGCACCGGGATACGGATGGTTCTCGCCTGATCGGCGATCGCTCTGGTGATGGCCTGACGGATCCACCAGGTCGCATAGGTGGAGAACTTATATCCTTTACGATAATCGAATTTCTCTACAGCTTTGATCAGACCCAGGTTACCTTCCTGGATCAGGTCTAAGAACAGCATTCCACGGCCTACATATCTCTTGGCAATACTGACTACCAGACGTAAGTTGGCCTCTGCCAGACGCTTTTTCGCTTCCTGGTCGCCCTCTTCCATTCTCTGGGCCAGTTCGATCTCTTCCTCAGCACTTAACAGGGGCACCTTGCCGATCTCCTTTAAGTACATACGGACAGGATCCTCAATGCTGACGCCTTCCGGTACGGACAGGTCGATGTTCTCCACATCCACTTCGTCCTCATCGGTCAGAATGATCTCTTCGTCATCCACATCATCGTCATCGGTAATACGCAGCACATCTACGTTGTTCTGGTCCAGATACTCCAGAACCTTCTCCATCTGTTCCTCTTCCAGAGGCATGTCCGCAAAGAAGTCACTGATTTCCTGATACTCCAGCACATTCTTTTTCTTTTTCGCCATATTCAGGAGTTCTTTTACCTTCTCCGCAAATTTTGCCTGTGTGTTTTCATCCATTTTCGTGGTTCCATCCTTTCATTGCCATTATTTATAGCCATATTTCGTATCTTTTATAACTATTCGAAAGCCTAAATCCCATTATTCCAGGGAAATATGCGTCCTTTGTAATTCTTCCAGGGCTTTTTTTCCTTCTACCGCCTGTTTCACGGCATTGACATCCGTCCCCAGCTTTGCCATATAGTATTGATAGCTGTTTTTCTTCACTGCCAGCAGAATATCATGGAAAGCTCTCTCCCTCTCCTGGCGGGTGGACAGCTCGGGGAGCGTGGTATGGAACAGCTCCGCAGCCTCCCTCTGTTCTTCCTCATCTTCAAACATACTGATGATCCCTGCAGGTTGGAACTGATCTCTGTCCAGTTCATCGAATAGCCTCTCCGCTACTTTCCGGTACAGTTCCTCGGTGAAATCCTCCGGGGAAATATATTTCCTTACGATCCGGTACAGGGACGGATCATCGCTGATCCAGGTGATCAGAAGTCGTTGGGACCTGCGCCCATTCTCGGCGGGATCCTTTTTCTGTACACCGCTTCTCGGTCGTTCCAAAGGTCTTGCCAGTCCCATCTGCGACGCAATCCCAACTACCATTTTGCGCAGATTGTCCGGACGGATCATGTATT
>OGNC01000840.1_pt1 | contig 17107 bp, 16 predicted proteins | sample 1573311 | NCBI WGS metagenome assembly OGNC01 (sample SAMEA2581889, study PRJEB24529) | metagenome | biome: Human gut stool | place: China | collected 2011
CATGGAGCCGTAAATCATGGCGAATACATTGAGTAACGCCATAGGAATCACGCTCCATAGCAGCACGATGAGGGCTAGGGAGCGGAGGGACTTCCCCAGAGTATAGTAATCCTTCAGCAGCAGGGCTTTCATTGCTTTTCTCCTTTCACCAGAGCGAGGATGATGTCCTCAATGGTGGGCTTTTCCAGTTGGAAGCCCACCGGGGCTAGGTCCCGCCGCACCAGCGCCCGGACGCCGCCGTAGGGCGTGGTCTCCATGGACACGATGGCTTCCGGCATGAGGGCCTCCGCTTGCTCCGCCGTGTCGTTGAAGATGCCGTATTGCTCCAGAAGGGCGTCCTTTTCCTCACAGAACAGCAGCCGCCCCTGATGGAGAAAGGCGATGTAGTCGCAGAGCTTTTCCAAATCGCTGAGAATGTGGGAGGAGATCAGGACGGAGTGGGTCTCGTCCCGGGTAAACTCATTGAAAAGCTCCAAGATCTCGTCCCGGACGATGGGGTCCAGTCCGGCGGTGGCCTCGTCCAACACCAGAAGTTGTGCCTGATGGCTGAGGGCAACGGCAATGGTGAGCTTCATTTTCATACCCCGGGAATAGTCCTTGAAGGCGGTTTTCTCCGGCAGAGCGAAACGGCGGCAATAGGCGTCGAAGGTATCCTGCTCCCAGCGGCGGTAGGTGGCGGCCATCACGCGGCCCACCTGCGGGGCGGTGAGGGTCTCAGGAAAGCACCCCTCGTCCAGCACCACGCCGATGTCCTCCTTGGCGTTCAGAAAATCCGGGGCGGAGACGTCCACGCCCAGCGCGGCGGCGGTGCCGCTGTCCGGCCGCAGCGCGCCCATGAGAATGCGGATGAGGGTGGATTTGCCCGCACCGTTCTCGCCCACCAGACCGCAGATGGTCCCGGCGGGAATGGCGAGAGTCACGTTCTTCAGAGAAAATTCTCCGAAGGATTTGCTGATATGGTTCAATTCGATAGCATTTGTCATAGAGATTCCTCCCACTTGCGGCGCAGCAGCTCCGCCAATTCCGACTCTGAAAGGCCGCAGGTCCGCGCCAGCTCTGCGGCGGCGGCCAGATGGTCCTCGAGCAGGTGGAGCGATTGCTCCCGGAACAGAGCCAGATCCGGCTCCGCCACAAAGCAGCCCTTGCCGGCCACGGTGTTGATCAGCCCTTGGGCCTCCAGTTCGTCATAGGCCCGCTTGGTGGTGATGACGGATATTTTCAGGTCCTTGGCCAGCCCACGGATGGAGGGCAGCGCGTCCCCCGGCGACAGAGCGCCGGAGAGGATCTGGGCCTTGATCTGCCCGCTGATCTGATCGTAGATAGGCTGGCCGCTGTTGTTTCGGATAATGAGTTCCATGGAAGTCCTCCGTTCGTACTGTACATACACAGTATATACAGTTGGCGCGAGATGTCAAGAGGGATTTTCAAAATTTTCCGTGGACGCTTCCGGGGAAGCGTGGTATACTGAGCGAAAAGAAGTACGCGGGAGGAACGAATATGAGCGATTTGGAGCGAATCGAAGCGGCCATGGAGGAAAAGGTGCGGCCTGCTCTCCGTTCCCATGGCGGTGACATTTCCATCGACCATGTGGAGGGGAAAACGGTGTATGTAAAGCTGCTGGGCCAGTGCGCGGGATGCCCCTCGGCAGACCTGACCAATGAGACCATCGTGGAGGCGGAGCTGAAGGCGGCCCTGCCGGATCTGGTGGAAAAGGCGGTAGTGGTCCAGACCGTCAGCGATGAGCTGTGGGAGCAGGCGAAAAAGCTGCTGCGGGAGCATCATCTGTAAAAGAAAAAATAACGAAAACCCTCCCGGAAGCCTCAGCTTCCGGGAGGGTTTTTGCAAATATGGATTTATTCTACATCCTGCAGGGCGTCATAGCCCTCCTCGCCGGTGCGGACCTTCACCACGTTTTCCACATCGTAGACGAAGATCTTGCCGTCGCCGATATGGCCGGTGTAGAGCACCTTCTTAGCGGTTTCAATGACGCTGCGGACAGGCACCTTGCTGACCACAATGTCCAGCTGGATCTTGGGCAGCAGGGTGGGCTCCACCTCCACGCCACGGTAATACTCCGGCTTGCCCTTCTGGATGCCGCAGCCAAGAACGTGGCTCATGGTCATGCCGGTGATGCCCAGCTCCAGCATAGCTGTTTTCAGGGCCTCAAACTTGGATTCCTTGCAGATGATCTCCACCTTGGTGAACTTGGGGGAGGTGCCGTCGGCAGTGTCGAAGGAGGGGACACGCTTGACGGGAATGGCCTCGGCGGCGGGCACACTGCCAGTGACGGCCACGGGGGCGTCGGTCTCCACGGCGGCGGTATCCGGCAGCATAGCGAAGCCAGCATAGGCGGTGAGCAGGCCGTGCTCGGAGACATCCAGACCGGTGATCTCTTCCTCCGGCGTGACCCGCAGGCCGATGGTGTGCTTTAGGATGGCGAAGACGATGGTGATGACCACAGCCACATAGAGGATTACGGAAGCAACGCCCAGGCACTGGACGCCAAAGAAGTGGAAGCCACCGCCGTAAAAGCCCCCCTTTTCCGTGGACACGCCGGTGGCGAAGAGGCCGGTGAGGATAGTGCCCAGGGCACCGCAGACGCCATGGACCGAGATGGCGCCCACAGGGTCGTCAATCTTGGCAACCTTGTCGAAAAACTCCACGGCCAGCACGATGACCAGACCGAAGACGATGCCCATAACGGCGGCACCCAGAGGGGATACAGCGTCACACCCGGCGGTGATGCCCACCAGGCCCGCCAGAGCGGCGTTGTAGGTCATGGAGACATCTGGCTTGTCGTAGCGCAGCCAGGTGAAGATCAAGGTGGTGCAGCAGGCCACGGCAGTGCAGAGGTTGGTGTTGAAGAACACTAGACCGGCGCTGACGATCAGCTCGTCGGTGTCCATGCCTACGGTGGAGGCACCGTTGAAGCCGAACCAGCAGAACCAGAGAATGAACACGCCCAGAGCGGCAAAGGTCAGGTTGTGGCCTAAGATAGCACGGGGCTTGCCGTCCTTACCATACTTGCCGATGCGGGGGCCCAGCATCTTGGCACCGATCAGGGCGCAAACGCCGCCGACCATGTGGACACAGGTAGATCCGGCGAAGTCATGGAAGCCCAGCTCACTGAGCCAGCCGCCGCCCCAGATCCAGTGGCCGGAAATGGGGTAGATCAAAAGGGAGATAGCGGCGGAGTAGATGCAGTAGGCGCTGAACTTGGTGCGCTCCGCCATAGCGCCGGAGACGATGGTGGCGGAGGTGGCGCAGAAGACGGTCTGGAAAATGGCGTAGGCCCACAGGGGGACGCCGGAGGGAAGGATGCTGCTGTAATCCTTCATGATCATGGGGTCAAACCAGCCGAAGAGGCCGGTGCCCGCGCCGAACATGATGCCGAAGCCGATGAGCCAGAAGCAAGGGGTGCCGATGCAGAAGTCCATCAGGTTTTTCATCAGGATGTTGCCGGTGTTTTTGGCCCGGGTGAAGCCGGCCTCGCACATGGAGAAGCCCGCCTGCATGAAAAAGACCAGCGCTGCGCCCAGCAGCACCCAAATGGTGTTGACAGAACTGAATTCCATAGTTGTTTCCTCCCATTTTTGTCGTTTTCTTCCAGCGAACGGTTCTGCATATAAGAAGGCAATGGAGCCTTCCGAACGGTAAGACTCCATTGCCTTGCGTTTTGCCGGGAGACAGGAGCGGGTTCGCTTCCGCTGTCCGGCAGTTATATGCAGAAAAGATCGGGGGAAGAGAGAAAGCGTCTTAGAGCATGCACTCTAAGACGCCTTTGCCTTGATGGGGGCATTATACACGGTTTGTCGGCTCTGTCAATCATACCGCGCCAATTTTGGCTGTTTTTACAAAAGCAAGACAGGGCAAACCGGGAATGTGTGTGTTTTCCCGTGATGTTACAGCCGGGTCACCACAGGAATGACCATGGGGCTGCGCTTGGTGTTTTTGAACAGGTAGCTGCTGACAGCGGACTTGACCGCGCCGCGGAGCTCACCGTCATCCCGGCCGCGCTTGCGGCTGCCGGTGACGCTGTCAGCGGCGTTCATGGCAACGTTTTGCAGCTCCTTCATCAGATCGCCGGATTCCTTCACATAAATGAAGCCACGGGTGATGATCTCAGGCGGGGACAGCAGCGCGCCGTCCTGCGTGGCGATGGGAAGGACCACCACCACCATGCCGTCCTCTGCCAGACGCTTGCGGTCCCGCATGACCACGGCGCCCACGTCGCCCACGCCGGAGCCGTCCACATACACCTCGCCGGCGGGGACAGAGTTGGCGGACAGCTTCATGGACTTGCCGGTGATTTCAATGACGCCGCCGTTATCGGCGATGGCGATGTGATTGCGGTCCATGCCCATCTGCTGAGCCAGCTGGCAGTGGATCTGCAGCATCCGCTGCTCACCGTGGAGCGGGACGAAGAAACGGGGCTTCGTCAGGGCGTGGATGATCTTCAGCTCCTCCTGGCAGGCGTGGCCGGAGACGTGGACATCATACATGCTCTCGTAGATGACCTCCGCGCCCAGCAGCAGCAGACCGTTGACGATCTTGGTCACGCTCTTCTCGTTGCCGGGGATGGGGTTGGCGGAGATGATGATAAAGTCGCCGGGGCCGACGCGGACCTGGCGGTGGCTGCACGAAGCCATGCGGGAAAGGGCGCTCAGCGGCTCTCCCTGGCTGCCGGTGGTGATGAGGACCACCTGTTCCGGCGGGTACTGGTTCAGTTCTTCCACGCTGATGAGGGTGCCCTCCGGGATGTGCATATACCCCAGCTCCTGCGCCATGGCCGTGTTGTTGACCATGCTGCGGCCGCTGAATGCCACCTTGCGGCCATCTTCCACGGCCAGGTCGATGATCTGCTGGACGCGGTAGATGTTGGATGCGAAGGTCGCAATGATGATGCGCTTGTTCCGGGCGCGGGCAAACAGGTTGCGCACACCGGCGGCGACCTTCTGTTCGGTGGCCGTAAAGCCCGGACGCTCGGCATTGGTGGAGTCGCTCAGCAGGGCCAGAACGCCCTTCTGGCCATACTCGGACAGGGTGGTCAGGTCGGTAACGCCGCAGGCCAGCGGGGTGTAGTCGATCTTGAAGTCGCCGGTCTGGATGATGGTGCCTGCCGGGCTGTCGATGGCAAAGGCCACCGCATCCGGGATGGAGTGGTTCACATGGATGGGTTCCACCGTAAAGCAGCCCAGCTTGAGCTTCTGCTTGGGGGTGATCTCCACGAACTTGGTCTTGCCTGCCAGGCCGAATTCTTCCAGCTTGTTCCGGATGAGGCCGCAGGTCAAGCGGGTGCCGTAGATGGGCAGATCGAACTTTTGCAGCAGATAGGGGATGCTGCCGATGTGGTCTTCGTGGCCGTGGGTGATGAGCAAGCCCTTGATCTTCTCCTTATTCTGCACCACGAAGGTGAAATCCGGGATGACCAGATCCACGCCGTACATGTCGCTGTCCGGGAAGACGAGGCCGCAGTCCACGATGATCATATCGCCGCAGCACTCATAGACCGTCATATTCTTGCCCACTTCGCCCAGGCCGCCCAGCGGGTAGATGTGGATGGGCACAGCGGCCTCCTTGGGCTGCTGCGGGCGGCGGGGCCGCCGCTGATAATAGGGGCGGCGGGTGCGGGGCCGCTTTTCGCCGGTGGATTCCGTGTTTCTGTTCTGAGCCTGTGCCATGGTCTGGCTCTGTTCCTTTGCCTGTGCCATTCGTACCTCCAAAAAATCAATCACAAAACGCAGGCTCGCCCGTTCTGCGGGCGGCCTGTCCTCACAAAGAAGCGGGCAAGCTCTGCCGCTTCCATCAAACCATCGTATAGAATTTATCGTTTCAGCGCCGTTTCACGAGCGCAGAGTCGGGTCTGCGCAACACATTGCAGCCTGTCAGTCCATCTGTTCGATGCGACCGCGGCGCAGCCGTGCAGCCCCTGAGCGCACCCCTCCGGTGCACCCCTATACGCATTTTGTTACAAACAGTATAGTATTTCTCACCCTTTTTGTCAATTCCAAGGTTGGGCTGTGCGGCAGCAAATTATGCGTCCCCCTCTTGACAGAAACGGAAAAATGGCTCTAAATAGAAGCATCTACAACAACACACCGGGAGAACCACATGAAACAAGTTGAAGTTTACACCGACGGCGCATGCAGCGGCAACCCCGGCCCCGGCGGCTGGGGTGCGGTGCTGCGCTACCGTTTCAACGGCAAGGTCTACGAGAAGGAGCTCAGCGGCGGCGACGCATCCACCACCAACAACCGGATGGAGCTGACGGCCTTCATCGAGGCGCTGCGCCAGTTGAAAGAGCCCTGCGAGGTGCGCCTGTGCTCTGACAGCCAGTACGTCATCAACGGGCTGGAAAAAGGCTGGGCCAAAGGCTGGAAGCGCCGGGGCTGGAAAAAATCCGACGGCTCCCCTGCCCTGAACCCGGACCTGTGGGAACAGGCGCTGGAGCAGGAGGCCCGCCACAAGATCACCTATGTCTGGGTCAAGGGCCACGCAGGCCACCCGGAGAACGAGCGCTGCGACCAGCTGGCCGTGGCACAAAGTCAGGCACACGGAGGGAGACAGGGACGATGAGCGATACGTTTTTGCCCGGCAGCGGGTTCGACACCTACGAAGAACAGGATAAGGTCCTGGTGGGCCTGTGCGGCGGCAGAGGCTGCCGGGCCGCCGTCCGCATCCTGCAGCAGCAGGGCTTTGCCGTGGCGGGCGCAGTGGTCCGCCTGACCGATGCCGGCGACACCGTGCAGGCTGCAAAGGACGCGGCCAAGGCCCTCGGCATCGAGTGCGTCACCCTGAACGCTTCTGAACTGGCAAGCCAGCTGGCCGAAGAAGCGCTGCCCGGCGATCTGCGCTTCCCTGCCCTGCTGGCCGCTGCCGACCGGCTGGGCATCCAGTACATCGCCACCGGCCACCATGCGCGGGTGGAGACGGATGCAGACGGCGTGAGCCACCTGCTGCCCGCCGCCGATGCCGCCAGCGACGAAAGCGCCGCTCTGGCCGCTCTGCCGCAGCAGACGCTGGCCCGGCTCATCCTGCCGCTGGGCGATTTCTCGCCCGATGAGCTTTCCGACCTGGCCGAAGAGCTCCAGTTCTGATCCTGCCCGGAAACGCACAAGAGGCCCTGGACCGTTCGGTCCAGAGCCTCTTTCTTTTTGATCTCAGCTGTTCTGGGGGTGGACGATGTCGCGCCAGTCGAGGTCGCCGCGCTCCAGACCATGGATGAGCACCTCTGCGGTGGCGATGTTGGTGGCCAGCGGGATGTTGTGCACATCACACAGGCGCAGCAGCGTCATCTCATTGGGCTCACTGGGCTTTGCATTGATGGGGTCGCGGAAGAACAGGAGCAGATCGACCTCGTTGCAGGCGATGCGGGACGCGATCTGCTGGTCGCCGCCCTGGATGCCCGCCAGGAATCGCTGGACCTGCAGGCCCGTTGCCTCGGCGATCATCTTGCCGGTCGTACCGGTGGCCACCAATTTATGCTGGCTCAAGATCCGGCAGTATGCCGTACAGAACTGAACCATCAGCTCCTTTTTGGAGTCATGCGCGATCAGTGCAATCGTCATCGGTCAACCTCTCCTTTACGTTCCCCATGTGCTGGGCCATTTCCTTGCACATATCATAGTATCATAGTTTCTCTCTTTTTACAACAGGTTTTTGGACAAAAGCGCCGATTTTTTCGGGAGTTTCTCCAATTTCCACCGAAATCCGCGCATTATCGTCACGCACCTGCCGTGGCTGCGGCATCCGCCGGAGCCGCAGCTGCGTCGTTCTGCCCGGCATCCTCTGCCTCCCCGGCGGCAGGGTCAGCTGTTCCATCCGCAGGGGCCTCGGCCGCATCGGCTGCCGTTTCGGGCTGCGCCTGCGACTCTGCTGCCGCCTCGTCCACGGTCAGGGTGCCGTCCTGCATCGCATAGTAGGCGTTGAAGATATCCGCCACCAGTGTGCCGGTACGGGCACCGGCACCGCCGTATTCCACCACGATGCCGATGGCGATCTCCGGGTCTTCTGCCGGGCCGTAGGCGATCACGGCGGCGTTGGTGTAGTGCTTGTAGGTGCTGCCTGCATGGTAGCCCTCGCTGCGCTGGGGGCTGCCGGTCTTGCAGGCGATGGTGTGAGGATAGTTTGCCAATGCCGGGATCGTCTGGGCCACCCCCAGCATCCCCTCCTTGACCAGGTCGAAGGTCTCGCCCTTGTCTTCGACGACATCCATGACCTCCGGCTGGGTCTCTTCCAGCGTCTTGCCGGTGTTGGAGTCGAGGATTGCCTTGACGAAGTGGGTGCGGTAGCGGGTGCCGCGGTTGGCCAGCGTGGCGGCATAGGTCGCCAGCTGGATGGGCGTGACCGCCGTGTTGCCCTGGCCGATGGCAGCCTGCACGTCCAGCGACTCGGTGTAGTTGGAGTCGTTCTTGGTGGTCAGGCGGCCCAGCGCCTCGCTGACCTCCACGCCGGTGCGCTGGCCCAAGCCCAGCTTGTAGGCATAGGCGTCGTAGACATCGCTGGTCAGGCGCCGGCCCACATCGTAGAAGAAGATGTTGCAGCTCCACTTGATGGCGGTCACGACGTCGATGTTGCCGCTGTGGCCATGGCGGGTACATTTGGGGTGATAGTCCTTATAATAGGTATAGACGCCGTTGCACAGCACCGTGGAATACCGGTTGATCAGCCCCGTATCCAGCGCCGCCACTGCCACGCTGGGCTTGTAGGTGGAGCCGGGGGTATACAGGCCCTGCAATGCGCGGTTGAACAGGGGCATGTTCTCGTCCTCGCTGTATGCGCTGTAATTGGCGGCGTAAAGGTTCTGGTCAAAGCTGGGGTAATTGGACGCTGCCAGCACACCGCCGGTCTTGACGTCGATGACGACGACCGCACCGGCGTTAGCCTGCTTGCTGTCCGCATAGCTGTTCCGGATCCATTCCACGTTCTTTGCCAGCGCCTGATCGACGGCCTTCTGGAACTCGCTGTCGATGGTCAGCTGGACGGTGTGCCCCGGTTCCGGCACGGTGGTCAGGGCCGTATTCACGATGACGCCGTCCGAGTTGCGGGTGATGGTCTCCACGCCGTCCTTGCCGCGCAGCTCGTCCTCATAGGCAGATTCCAGACCGGAAATTCCGATGACGTCGTTCATGTTGTAGCCTTTTTCCTTGAGCGGATAGGTCACCTGACCGTTCTCGTCGGTCACCTTCCACTTTTCGGCCGTGATCTTGCCCACCCGGCCCAGCACATGGGGCAGAACGGTGCCCTGCTCGTAGCTGCGGGCGCTCGTCTCCACGATCTCCACACCCGGCAGGGTGAGGCTGTTCTCCTTGATGGTGGCCACGGTGGCCTCGCTGACGTTTTCCGCCAGAATGAAGTTGTTGACGTTGGAAAATGCCTGCAGCTGCATCTCGTAGTGGATGCCGCCCAGGATGCGCTGCCAGTAGAGGGATAACCCGGCAAGGTCATAGTCCTCCACCAGCTTTTCCATCACATCGTCGGCGGTGGCATACTGCTGCAGGCCGAGGTTCTCCTTCATGGCGGCAAGGGAGCGCTGCTCGGCGGCGTTGTCGCTCTCCGCCGTGTACGCATAGTGCCCGGCGGCATCTGCCTGCCCGATGAGCAGGCTGTCGTTCCAGCTCTCGCCGTTCTCGCCCAGCAGGCCGACCAGCTTCTGGAGCAGGGCGTCCAGATCTTCGTCGCCCATCAGCAGCTTGTTCAGCACCACGTTGTAGCCCGTCACGCTGGAAGCGATGCGCTCGCCCTTGCTGTCCACGATGTTGCCGCGGGCGGCCGTGACGGTAAATTTATAATCGGTCGTGTTGGTGGCCTGCGCCTTGAAGCTGTCGCCGTTGACCAGCTGCAGAAAGATCAGCCGGAAGCCGTACAGCCCGATGATCACACCTGCTACGGCGATGAGGAGCATCATCCGCCGCGCGGCCGTTTTGCGTTCGTCTTGGTTCATCCGTTCTCCTTTTGGCGCAGCCGGTTCAGACTACGTCGTTGTCGATCTTGAATTCCGCATGGATGCGGCGCACTGCCCCGAACAACACCAGACCGACCGGGATGGTCAGCGCCGCCGTGGGCAGCACGAACCACAGATACCGCTCCACTGCCCCGCTGTAGCCAGGCATGTAGTAGAAGAACAGCCAGTCCAGCGAGAGCACCAGCAGCACCGCCGCCGTTTCCAGCAGGACAACATTCGCCGCCGAGGTCTTGAAGTAGAGCTGCATGACCGCCGAGAGCAGAAAGCAGAGCAGCAGCAGCTCAAAGGCCAGCATCCCGGCGGTGCGGCCTGCGGTGTAGTCCCACATCAGGCCGCAGACGGCACCGAAGATGCCCCCCGCGAACTCGCCCTCCTCCACCGCGACGGCCAGCGCCAGCGGCAGCAGCCAGAGGGGCTTTGCCTCCCCCAGCCGGAACAGCCCCGGCAGGGTCTGCAAGACCGTGCACAGCAGCATCAGCAGCGCATAGCAGACCCATTTGGCGATCTGGCTGCGCTTGCGCTTGCGGCGTGATTCCATGGCAGGGCCTCCTCAGAAATTGGTGATGATGAATGCGTGGCGCACCGTGCGCGGGTCTGCACCCGGCTCGATGACCGCGATGGACGATTTGCCGCTGACCTCCGGCACCACTTCCCGGACCACGCCCACCAGCACATCCGCCGGGAAAACGCCGCCCAGCCCCGTGGTGATGACCTGGTCGCTCTTCCGGGTCAGGGTGTTGCGGTTCAGGTTGGTCAGCACACACAGGCCGTCGGCCGCATAGTCCGAGCTGCCGGTGATGATGCCGTTGTCCCGTGTGCGGGAAACGACGCCCGCCGCGTTGAAGTTAGGGTGCAGGATGGTCATGACCTTGCAGCTGGTGGTTTCCACTTCCACCACCACGCCCAGCAGATAGCCCTCGTCGCTGACGACGGTGTCGTTCAGCTCCACGCCGTCCACCGAGCCCTGATCCAGCGTGAAGCCGTAAAAAGCATCCAGCGGGTCGCGGCCGATGACAAAAGCCGAGACGCAACTCATCTCCGGGCGGGTGTTCTGGATGTTGGCCAGCGCCTTGTAGGCTTCGTTCTCCGCCTTGAGCCGGTCGTAGTCCACCATCTGTTTGCGCAGCTCGGCGTTTTCGGCAGTGAGCTGCTCGTTCTCGTCCAGAATGGCCCCGATGTTGGTGTAGTTCTCCCACAGGGAGGCCACGCGGTCGCCCACCATGGCAGCCGCCTTCTGGAACGGGGCCACGGCCACGCTCAGCAGCTCCTGCGGGGCGGCGGTCAGGCGGTCGTTGACACCGGCATAGGCCATGATGCCCACCAGGAACACCGCGATGCCGATGAGGATCTTAAATTTCCAGGTTTCGAAAAAATCTTTCAAGGGAACTTCCTCCGGTTGCAAAAAAGCGCGGACAGCCAGAGCCGTCCGCACTCTCTGTTACATATGGGGCCCGTCGGTATCCAGAACGTCATGCAGGACGTCCACATGATCCAGCACGGCACCTGCGCCCTTGGCCACGCAGTCCAGCGGGTCCTCAGCCACATGCACGTCGATGCCGGTCTCGCTCTGGATCAGCTGGTCCAGACCGCGCAGCAGTGCGCCGCCGCCCGTCAGGGTGATGCCGTGGTCGATGATGTCGGCACTCAGTTCCGGCGGGGTGCGCTCCAGCGTCTCCTTGATGGCGCTGGTGATCTTCACCAGGCACTCCAGCAGAGCCTCGCGCACATCCTCGGAGTGGACGACGATGTTCTTGGGCAGGCCGTCCACCAGATTGCGGCCCTTGATCTCCATGGTCATTTCGGGGTCCAGGGGGTAAGCAGAGCCGATTTCGATCTTGATCTGCTCAGCAGTGCGCTCACCGATGAGCAGGTTGTACTTGCGCTTGATGAAGGCGATGATGGCCTGATCGAACATATCGCCGGCCATGCGCACGCTGCGGGAGGCCACGATGCCGCCCAGCGAGATGACGGCGATCTCGGCCGTGCCGCCGCCGATGTCCACGATCATGCTGCCGGTGGGCTCGCTGATGGGCAGGCCTGCACCGATGGCCGCAGCCATGGGCTCCTCGATGACGGAGACCTGGCGGGCACCGGCCTTCAGGGTCGCCTCACGCACCGCGCGGCGCTCGACTTCCGTCACGCCGGACGGGATGCAGATAACCACGCGGGGGCGGGAGAACATGCTGTTGCCGCAGGCCTTCTTCAGGAAGTTCTCCAGCAGATTGGCCGTGATGTCAAAGTCCGCAATAACGCCGTCCTTCAGGGGGCGGACGGCCACGATGCTGCCGGGGGTGCGGCCGATGACGGCCTTTGCCTCGGTGCCCACGCAGCGGACCTCATCGGTCTTGGTGTCCACCGCCACAACGGACGGCTCACGCATGATGATGCCCTTTCCCTTCATGTAAACCAGGGTGTTGGCTGTACCCAGATCAATGCCAACGTCTTTTGAAAACAAACTCATAATGAAGCTCTCCTTCGTATTTCCGGTCTATCCAAAACGCAGGGCGGCGCAAACCAGTCTGCCGCCGATCGCAGAATAACACGACTATATTATAGCCGCAAGCAGAAGTTTTCTCAAGCGTTTTTACAGGTTTTTCCGGATTTTTTCATAAATCTCCGCGCCAGGCCGCTCAAAATCGCTCCAGCAGCCGGATGGTGCGGCTGACGGGCAGCCCCATGATGGTGTAATAGTCGCCCTCGATGCGGTCCAGCCAGAGGGCCGCGCGGCCCTGGATGGCATAGGCACCGGCCTTGTCGTAGGGTTCTTCGGTGGCGGCATAGCGCTCGATCTCCGCTTCGGAGATGGGGAAGAACTTCACACGGCAGGTGTCCACGAAGCTCTCGGTGCGGGTGCCGTCCGAGATGCAGACGCCGGTGTGGACCTCGTGCACCGCACCGGAAAGGGCCCGCAGCATCCGTCTGGCGTCCTCCACGCTGTGGGGCTTGCCGAACACTGCCCCCTTCACGTCCACGACGGTATCGCAGCCGATGACCACCGCGCCGGGGTGCTGGGCCGAGACCGCCCGGCACTTGCCCCGCGCCAGCATTTCCACCAGCTCAGCAGGGGTGTCGGCGGTCACGGTACTCTCGTCAAAATCGCTGACGCAGACGGTAAAATCGGTGGTGTACAGGCTCAGCAGCTCTCTGCGCCGGGGGCTGCCGGAGGCCAAAATCAGTTGTTTCATTTTATTTTCCCGTCGAGCCGAAGCCGCCCTCGCCGCGCTGGGTTCCGCCCAGCTCCTCCACCTGCGCGAAGGCTGCGGTGTACACCGGCGCGATGCAGAGCTGCGCCACCCGCTCACCGGGCTGGATGGTGTAGGCCTCGCCGCCCAGATTGACCATGGGCACCTTCAGTTCCCCGCGATAATCGCTGTCCACGACACCGACGCCGTTGGCCATGCACAGGCCGTGCTTGATGGACAGGCCGCTCCGGGCATAGACCAGCGCCACGCAGTGAGCGCCGGGCAGCTCAATGGCAAGGCCGGTAGGCACCAGCACCCGCTGCATGGGGGCCACGGTCAGGGGTTCGTCCAGCACAGCGCACAGGTCGGCTGCGGCCGCGCCCGGCGTCGCGTAGGCGGGCACCTTCGCCCGCACATCCAATACTTTATAGTTTACCGTGATGGGTTCCATTTTATTCTCCATTTCGCCTGCCCGCTGCCGCAGGGCCCGGCATCTTCTGTTTTGCTCGATCTCATTCAGACAGCTCCGGCTTCACCGGCCTGCCAAGGGCTCCCCTTTTAGGGGAGCTGGCACGCGAAGCGTGACTGAGAGGTTCAATTCGTTCCTTTGAAATACAGCCCGCGGGTGAACTCGCCCTCGAACGGGGCATGTTGGCGGATGCTGTCCAGAATGGCGGCGGCCTCCTCGCGGGTCTCCAGCGTGAAATAGGCCACGCCGTAGTCCACCGTCAGGGCACCGGGCTTGTCGCCCATGTAGATGGGCACCGGATTATAAATAGTACGCACCCCCATGCCGCAGCGCACCGGGAACTTTTTGGCCTTGCGGTCGGTCAGCAGGCCGGTCTTGTCGCAGTGGGCGCAATCGTGGATATTTTGCAGCGGGCAGGCACGGGTGACCATCAGCGGCATGTGGCCGTAGACGATCACGCCCGTGGGCACCGGCTGGCCGTTCTGCACCGGGGCAATGGACGCGATGTCGCTGTCCTTGACCTCCGGCAGGATGAGGATGGCGTTCAGGCCCTGGTCGGCATAGAACTGAGCCGACAGCTGGTTGGTCACATTCAGGCCGAAGCCGCCGGAGAGCGGCAGGCCCCGGCACATCCGCAGGTGGGCGATGTTGCCCGCCTCGTAGCCCGCAAACCCGGCCTCCTGCGTCGCCGCGATGCGGCGGGCGGTGTCCGCTTCCAGCGCGCCGAACATGACGCGGGGCAGTTCGAGGATGGTCTTGCTGCGCCACGCACGGGGGACGCGGTCTGCCTGCGCGATGGGCAGGATGAGCGCTTCGAGACCGGAGAGTGCCTGTTCCGGCACCTGGTCCCAGCTCTCGAACCGGGCGCGGAGGGTCCGATGGGGCGGCAAAGTGCGCTGCGGCAGCGGAGCCAGCTCCACCTCGTGCATTGGCCAGGGGCGCAGGGTCTCGCGCTTCTGCTGCAGGCCCTCCAGCGCGGTGCGGCGCAGCTCATTGACAGCGCTGCCCGGCACGAACCACGGCCCGCCGTCCATCTCCACGTCGATTTTTTCCACCGCAAACGGTGTGCCGCCCGTCTTGGACAGGCTGCGCTGCAAGCTCTCGGTGGGGTCGGTGCGGGCGGGCTGGGGTTCGGCGTCGCCGTAGGCAAAGGCGCGGTTGCCGTCTGCATCGGTGACGGTCAGCTTCTCGCCGCCCTCCTCGATCTCCAGCTTCATCTTCACCGGCACACGGGAGCGCTCCCGGCGGTACAGCTCCCGCAGGGCGGGCAGGGTCTTCCGGGTCAGTTCCGCGTCGGCCTCACTGCGGACGCCAAACATCGTGCCGTCGATCTTGCCATCCAGATAGCCGGACGTGAAACCGGACCGGCTGAACGCATTCTTCAGCAGGTCGCGGTCATAGGCGCGGCCTTCGCGGCCCGCCAGGCAGGCATTGACCGCCGCCGCCACGTATTCCGGTGTGCGCAGACGGCCCTCGATCTTGGCCGAGGCCACGCCGATGGCCTGCAGCCTGTCCAGCTTGTCGATGACGGAATTGTCCTTCAGGGACAGGTGATGCAGGCGGCCCGGCCTGCCCTCCGGCAGGGGGTTCGCCTCAAACGGCAGGCGGCAGGGGCCTGCACAGGAGCCGCGGTTGCCGCTGCGCCCGCCCAGAAAAGCCGACATGTAGCACTGGCCGCTGACGCACATGCACAGCGCCCCGTGGACGAAGCACTCGGTCTCGATGCCGCAGTTCCGGGTGATGGCTTCCACCTCCGGCAGGCTCAGCTCGCGGGCCAGCACCACGCGGGTGAAGCCCAGGTCCTTCAGCTCCAGCGCGCCCTGCAAGGTGTGGACGCTCATCTGGGTGGAGCCGTGGCGGGGCAGTTCCGGGGCGATCTCCCCGATGAGCTTTGCCACCGCCAGGTCCTGGCAGATGACGGCATCCGCGCCGCTGGCGGCCACGGCCCGCACGGCATCCGCCAGCTGGGCCAGTTCGGTGCCGTAAACGGTGGTGTTCAGCGCCACATGCACCTTGACCCCGCGCACATGGCAGAAGCGGACGGCCTCCTTCAGGCTGTCCGCATCAAAGTTTCCCGCGCTGGTGCGGGCGTTGAAGCCCGAAAACCCCAGATACACGGCGTCCGCACCGCTGAACACGGCGGCATGGAGCATCTCTTCACTGCCCACTGGGGCAAGGATCTCAATCTTCGACATTCTGTTCCCTCTGTTTTTCCTGTTCCTGCTCGGCCTTTTCGCGGTCCTGTTTTGCCTTCAGGCGGGCCAGCTGCTCCCGCAGGGCTGCATTTTCGCGCCGGAGCGTCTCATTTTCAACTTTTGCCTTATCCTCCGCGAGCTTCGCATGGGCTGCATCCGCGATATAGCTCTGGATCTGGCTGCGCATATTCTCGGCGCTGCCGGTGCTCTTTTTGTACTCGTCCAGATAGTCCATGGCGCAGAACACCGCCGCCTTGGTCACCGAAAGGTTTTCGTTGCCGTCCAGCAGCTTTGCGATATCCTCGTCCAGCTTTTTGGCCAGAGAGGCGATATACTTTTCCGAATCCGTCGTTGCGATCGCATAGGGCGCGCCCGCAATGTTCACTCGCACTTTATTAACCATCGTATCCTCACTTTGCACGCCGCATGGCCTCTGCACGGCGGGAGCGGTTCCGAGTTTCCCGGTTTTTCGGACGCATTTTCGGGATCTTCGGGCACAAACCCGCCTGCGCCCGAAAACCGGGGCGCGGCTTTTTCGTTCTGAGCGGAATTTCTCTCCGAATTGCCGGGGTGCCGCCGTTCTCCTGCAGCAGCTCCCGGCCCGCTGTACCCTTATTATAATATAAATGGAGCGCAAGAAAAAGTGCTAAATCTGAATTTTTAGCAGATTTGTCAGAAAGATGGGTCCAAAAATAGCAGTAACGGCAAAAATTGGCTCTTTTCCTTGCATTCATGCGCAGAACTGATTATAATATCATTGTTGTGTAGCAGGGCTGAGGGAAAGAGGAGAGTTTCCCTGCTGCGTTCAAATTCAGAAAGAGCACCCGTGAGTGTGCGGATAGGAGTTCCTTTATGACTACGAAAGAATTTGCAAAAATTCTTCAGGACAAGCTGACCAGCGAGTACGGCGTGGATCTGAGCATTGCTTCCAACCAGCAGATCTATCGTTCCCTCGCTCTGATCTGCCGCCAGATGATGAGCGAGAACCACAAAAAGTTCCAGTCCAAGGCGATCGGCACCGGCTCCAAGCAGGTTTATTACCTGTGCATGGAGTTTCTGATGGGCCGCAGCCTGAAGATGAGCCTGTTCAATCTGGGCCTGAACGATGTGGCACAGCAGACTCTGGCCGCTGCTGACATCAACATCGACGGCATCTTCGAGGAAGAGCCCGATGCCGGTCTGGGCAACGGCGGTCTGGGCCGTCTGGCAGCCTGCTATCTGGACGGCATGGCCACCACCGGCATCTGCGGCACCGGCTACTCCATCCTGTACGAGTACGGCATCTTCAAGCAGAAGA
>OGNC01000841.1_pt1 | contig 17063 bp, 15 predicted proteins | sample 1573311 | NCBI WGS metagenome assembly OGNC01 (sample SAMEA2581889, study PRJEB24529) | metagenome | biome: Human gut stool | place: China | collected 2011
GCATACACATTGGACAGCGCCCCGAACAGGCCGAACAGCAGGGCCGCCAGCGCGATGCGGGTGGGCTTCCACTGGCCGAAGATCATAACGGCCAGCGCCAGGAAGCCAAAGCCGGCCACGCCGTATTCGAACCGCCACTCGGACACGCCGGCGGTGATGAACACGATGCCGCCCAGGCCGCCCAGCATACCGGAGATCAGGACGCCGGCCCAGCGCATCTTATAGACGTTGATGCCCACGGAGTCCGCCGCCTGGGGATGCTCGCCGCAGGCCATGAGGCGCAGACCGAAGCGGGTCTTGTACAGCACCACATAGGCACCGATCAGCAGCAGCAGCGTCACCAGCATGAACCAGCTGAACTCGAAGGAGCCGATGTTCACCACAAACGCCTTCTTGGCGCCGGCGTACTGGATGATGGAGGACACGTCATCGGGGTTGGCGGCGGTGTTGATGGCCTTGACGATGACGGTGGCGCCGGCGGTGCCCAGCATGTTCAGGGCCGTGCCCACGATGGTCTGGTCCGCCTTGAAGTTGATGCAGGCCACGGCCAGCAGGCTGGAATAGACGGTGCCCAGCAGCGCGGCGGCCAGCAGCACCACCACGATCATCACAAAGGCGGAGGAGTTGGCGGGCATGTAGCGCATGGCCAGCGCGCCGCCCAGCGCGCCCATGATCATGACGCCCTCCAGACCCAGGTTGATCACGCCGGAATGCTCGGAGAAGCAGCCGCCCAGTGCCACCAGGATCAGCACGGAGGCGAAGATCAGCGTATATTGCAGCAGCAGTACCATTACTGATCCCCTCCCTTCTCCGCAGATGTGTCTGTTTGCGAGGCGGCCTGTTCCGCCGCCTTCGCCTTCTGGATGGCCTTTTCCTCACGGCGGGCGATGGCGCTGTTCATGGCGTACTTCATAAACAGCACGAAGCCGCACAGGTAGATGATGACGGCGGCGATAAGGTCGGAGATCTGGGCGCAGTACATGGTCTTATCCACATACGCGCCGCCGGCGGTGATGTGCTGGATGAAGAAGGAGGCCAGGATGGTGCCAATGGGGTGCAGGCCGCCCAGGAACGCGGCGGCGATGCCGCTGAAGCCCATGCCGGGCACGGAGGAGGAGGTGCACTGCCACTGCTCATAGCCGGTGAGGTAGAACATGGAGGCGCCCAGCGCCGCCAGCGCGCCGGAGATGGCCAGCGTCAGGATGATGTTGCGCTTTTCCGCCATGCCGCAGTACTTGGCGGCGTTCTTGTTGTTGCCGGTAGCCCGCAGCTCGTAGCCGAAGCGGGTCTTTTCCAGCACCACCCAGACAAGGATGGCGATGACCACAGACAGGGGGATCGCCAGGCCCACATACTGGTTGTCGTTGAACAGCGCGCCCAGGCCCAGAGAGGGCAGGATGGCGCCGGGGTTGGTGTCCGCCAGCACCACGGTGTAGGGGCTGGCCACCTCCTTGACGTTGGTCAGGAGCATATTGGTCAGGTAGAGGACAATCCAGTTCAGCATGATGCCGGAAATGACCTCGTTGACGTTGCAGTAGGACTTCAGCAGGCCGGAGACAGCACCCAGCAGGGCGCCGCCCACCATGGCCAGCAGCATACAGGGCAGCCAGCTCCAGCCCCACGCCAGCGCGGCGTACAGGCTCAGGGCCACACCGGCGCAGTACTGGCCGGCGGCGCCGATGTTGAACAGGCCCACCTTGTAGGCGAACAGGATGGCCAGCGCGCACATCAGCAGCGGCGCGGTCTTGACCAGCGTGTTGCCCAGGTACTTCAGCTGGGTGTCGGAACGGCTGTACGTCAGGAAGTTCTTCATGACGGTGGCGATGGCCTCGCTGGCGCCGTTGGGGTTGATGAACAGCAGCACGATGTAGCCGATGAGCATGCCCAGCACCACACACACCAGAGAGGCCAGCAGGGACTGGACGCCGCTGTTTTTCAGGAGATTCTTTTTCATGCCGTCACCTCGTCTCTCTTGGCGCCGGCCATGTACAGGCCCAGCTCCTCCTGGGTGGTCTTTTTCGGGTCAAGCTCGCCCACGATCTCGCCCTCGTACATGACGAGGATGCGGTCGGGCACGTCCATGACCTCGTCCAGTTCCAGCGATACCAGCAGGACGGCCTTGCCCTTGTCCCGCTCGGCCACCAGTTGCTTGTGGATATACTCGATGGCGCCCACATCCAGACCGCGGGTGGGCTGCACCGCCACCAGCAGCTCGGGATCGCGGTCGATCTCACGGGCCACGATGGCCTTCTGCTGGTTGCCGCCGGACATGCTGCGGGCCGCGGTGACGGCGCCCTGTCCGCTGCGGACATCGTACTGCTCGATGAGCTTTTCCGCGTATTTGCGGATGTTGTCCCGGCGGAGGAATCCGGCCTTGTCGGTGAACTCCGGCTCGAAGTACCGCTGGAGCACCAGATTGTCCTCCAGCGAGTAGTCCAGCACCAGACCGTGCTTGTGGCGGTCCTCAGGGATGTGGGACATGCCCATGGTGTTGCGCTTGCGGATGGAGGCGTGGGTGATGTCCTTGCCGCAGAGGGAGATCTTGCCGGAGGCCAGCGGCTCCAGACCGGTGAGGCCGTAGACGAACTCCGTCTGGCCGTTGCCGTCGATACCGGCCAGGCACACGATCTCACCACGGCGCACCTTCAGGCTCACGTCGCGGACGGCGTTGTTCTTATGTATCTTGCTGGCCACGGTCATATGCGCCACGTCCAGCACCACATCGCCGGGGGTGCAGGGCTTCTTCTCCACATGGAAATTGACATTGCGGCCCACCATCATGGCGGACAGCTGCTCCATGGAGGTGTCCCTCGTCTCCACGGTGCCCACATACTTGCCCTTGCGCAGCACGGTACAGCGGTCGGCCACGGCCATGATCTCGTTGAGCTTGTGGGAGATGAACAGAATGGACTTGCCCTCCGCCGCCAGATTGCGCATGATCTCCATCAGCTCGTCGATCTCCTGGGGCGTCAGCACGGCGGTAGGTTCGTCGAAGATGAGGATCTCGTTTTCGCGGTACAGCATCTTCAGGATCTCGGTACGCTGCTGCATGCCCACGGTGATGTCCTCAATCAGCGCGTCCGGGTCCACCTTCAGGCCGTATTTCTCGCTGAGGGCCAGCACCCGCTGGCGGGCCTCCTTCTTCTGGAGGAAGCCGTGCTTCGTGGGCTCCACGCCCAGGATGATGTTGTCCAGCACGGAGAAGCACTCCACCAGCTTGAAGTGCTGGTGGACCATGCCGATGCCCAGTGCATTGGCGTCGTTGGGGTCTTTGATGGACACCTCCACGCCGTCCTTTTTGATGATACCCTCCTCGGGCTGGTACAGGCCGAACAGCACGCTCATCAGCGTGGACTTGCCGGCACCGTTCTCGCCCAGCAGGGCGTGGATCTCTCCCTTTTTCACCTGCAGGGTGATGTCGTCATTGGCGATGATACCGGGAAACCGTTTTGTGATGTGCAGCATTTCGATGGCATACGGTGTATCCAAGTTTTCGCCCTCCCTTCCGTTTTATGGCCCGCCGCTTGCGCTGTGTGCGGGGACGGAAACCATGAATATATTCAGTATACTATACTTCCCGGCATAAAGCAAAGTTTTTTCGGAGTTTTGACGATACTTTTGACGATACCGGTAACGGCAATTGCCGGAAAACGCGCAAAAAAACAGAGGCTGCGGATGCAGCCTCTGTTTTTTACGGTAAGTACAGGCTTACTTGATGTTGCCCAGATCCTCCACCGTGATGACGGTGGCGAAGTCGGAGGCAGCCTTGGTGATGTCGTTGCTGACGGTCAGGGTGCCGTCGAACATGGCCTTCACCAGAGCCTTGTAGTCGTCCTGAGTGAACGCACCATCAGCCCACTGGGTGGACTCCATGGGGATCTGGACGTAGTTGGCAGCGGGATCGTCAGCGGACACCAGGCCCAGCGTGTCGATCTTGGCGGAGTACTTCTCCCAGTTGCCGTTGACAATGACGTCAGTCAGGGTGTCATAGGTGGCGAGATACAGACCCTTCATGGCGGAGGTGACGGTCAGAGCCTTATAGCCCTCGATGGTGGCGGCATCAGCGCCCTCGCCGGCGGCGTAGTTGGCAATGACACCGGCCTGGTCAACGTCAACACCGATGACCTTGGCGCCCTCGACCTTCTTGGCGGCGTCAACAGCGGAGGTGTAGATACCGCCGCCGCAGGCGAACACGACCTCAGTGCCGCCGGCATACCAGGTATCCATAGCGGCAGTGATGTCGGCATCACCGAAGAACTGGTTGCCGTAAGCATAGTTCAGCTTGACATCGGTCAGCTTCAGCTCGGCGGCAGCAGCGTCAACGCCCTGCACAAAGCCGTAGCCGTAGCGCTGGACAGCGGGGACAGCCATGCCGCCCAGGAAGCCCAGGTTCTTGTAGCCCAGCTTCACAGCAGCGTAGCCGGCCATGTAGCCGCACAGCTCTTCCTGATACACAGCACAGTACAGGTTGGCGGGAACTACAAAGCCCTCGCCCAGGTCACCGGCGGACACGTCCAGCGCGATGAACTTGACATCGGAGAAGTTGGGGGCGGTCTCCGCGATGGCGGCGCCGAAGGCGTAGCCGGGCATCACGATGACGTTGTAGCCCTGGTCGATAGCGCTCTCGATCATGGCCACACGGTCGGCGGTGTTATCGCCGGCGGGCTTGAAGTACTGGAAGTCCACACCGTTGGCCTCCGCGAAAGCCTTGCAGGCCTCGTAGGTGGTCTGGTTGAAGGACTGGTCGGTGATGTCGCCGTAGTCGGTGATCATGGCGACCTTGTAGGTGGTCTCCGTGTCATCGCCAGAGTTGTCCGGATCCTGGTTATCGGGCTGCTTCTGCTCGCCGCAGGCGACCAGAGACAGAGCCATGACCAGAGCCAAAATCAGAGCAAGAAACTTTTTCATGATTCTTAATCTACCTTCCTAAATTTTTTTATTTTCACGCCTCGCGGCGGGAAAACCAAGTGTGCGGAGGAGAGGTACCCCTCTCACCGCAGGGTGCATTATAGCAGATTACTTTACAAATAGCAAGCCATTTCCATACTTTTCAGGGACATTCTAAACAAATTTTACAGTTAATTTGCATTTCGTTTGTGTGAAGCGCACGGTTTTCTTACTTCGCCGCCATTTTCACCGCGATCTCCAGACCGATCTTCATCATGTTGGTGAAGGTGTTCTGGCGGTCGTCGGCGGACAGCTCCTCGCCGGTGACAAGGTTATCGGAGATAGAGCAGATGGCCAGCGCCCGCTTGCCGGTATAGGCGGCGGTGCAGTACAGGCCGGCGGCCTCCATCTCCACCGCCATGACGCCCATCTTGGCGTAGCGCATATTACGCCCGGCGGCATCGTAGAACGTGTCGGAGGAGTAGAGGTTGCCCACAGGCATCTTTACGCCCAGCTCCTTGGCGCTCTCCACGGCGGCCATCAGCAGGTCGAAGTCGCAGATGGGGGCGTAATCGCCGCCCAGCTCGTACTGGTCGGCAAAGCTGGAATTGGTGCAGGCGCCCTGACCGGCCACCACGCTGCCCAGCTCCAGATCGGCGCGCATGGCGCCGGCGGAGCCGACGCGGATGATATTCTCCACGTCGTACTGGGTGTACAGCTCATAGGAATAAATGCCGATGGAAGGGATTCCCATGCCGCTGGCCATGACAGAGACAGGCACGCCCTTGTAGGTGCCGGTGTAGCCTTGCACGCCGCGGACATTGTTGACCAGCTTCGGCTCGGTCAGGAACGTCTCCGCGATGAACTTGGCGCGCAGGGGGTCGCCGGGCATGAGAACGGTCTTGGCGAAATCGCCCTTAGCGGCGTTGTTGTGGGGGGTAGGCATAGTGATTCCTCCTCATATAATTATTGTTCCATGGCCTTGACGGCCTTGACGATACGACTGGTACCCAGACGATCCGCGCCCAGCGCGATGAAGTCCCTGGCGTCGTTGAGGTCGGCGATGCCGCCGGCGGCCTTGATCTTCACATGGGGCGCCACGTGGGCCTTGAACAGCGCCACATCCTCGCGGGTGGCTCCGCCGCCGCCGAAGCCGGTGGAGGTCTTTATATAGTCCGCGCCGGACTCGGACACCACGCGGCACAGCTCGATCTTCTCGGCGTCGGTGAGCATACACGTCTCGATGATGACCTTCAGCAGCTTGCCGCCGCAGTGCTCCTTGATGGCCTTGATCTCGTCCAGCACCTGCTCGTACAGGCCGTCCTTGACCCAGCCGATGTTGATGACCATGTCGATCTCCGACGCGCCGTTCTTCACGGCGTCGGTCGCCTCAAAGCACTTGGCGGCGGTGGTATCGTAGCCGTTAGGGAAGCCGATAACAGTGCAGATGGCGATCTTGCCGTCCACATATTCCGCCGCCTGCTTCACATAGCTGGCCGGGATGCAGACGCTGGCGCAGCCGTACTTCACGCCGTCGTCGCAGATGGCCTTGATCTCCGCCCATGTGGCGGTTTGGCTCAGCAGCGTGTGATCCACGCGGCCGAGGATATTTTTCAGCTCTTCGTTCATAGAAAAGGCTCCTTTCGGGATTTTTCCGCTCATATAGAATGATTATAGCATAGGCGTAAAAAAAAGGCAACTCCCTGCCGGTTTCCGGCGTGACGCGCGCGTCATGCTCCGATCACACCCCGCCGACACAACCGAAAAAAGAGGAGAAGGAACTTCCCTCTCCTCTTTCAAAAAGCCGGTGTTGGCGCGGTTTTCCTTACTTGCCGAAGTAGCGGTTCAGCAGACCCTCAAATGCCTTGCCGTGGCGGGCCTCGTCGCGGGCCATTTCATGGACGGTGTCGTGGATGGCGTCCAGATTATACTTCTTCGCCAGCTTGGCCAGCTCGAACTTGCCGGCGGTAGCGCCGTTCTCGGCATCCACGCGCATCTGCAGGTTCTTCTTGGTGCTGTCGGTGATGACCTCGCCCAGCAGCTCGGCGAACTTGGCGGCGTGCTCGGCCTCCTCCAGACCGGCCTTCTCCCAGTACATACCGATCTCGGGATAGCCCTCACGATGGGCCACGCGAGCCATGGCCAGATACATACCCACCTCGGAGCACTCGCCCTCGAAGTTGGCGCGCAGACCGTCGATGATCTCCTGACGGACCTCCTCGGGGACATCGTCACCGAAGACCTTGCCGACGCCTACAACGTGCTCGGCGGCCCAGGACTTCTCCTCGGACTGGAGCAGGAACTTGTCGCCGCTGACGTGGCAGACGGGGCACTCGGCCGGGGGAACGTCGCCCTCATGAACATAACCGCAAACAGGACATACCCACTTTTTCATAATCGTATCCTCCAATTTTTATTATTATATTGATCTGTGAGGGGTCTTCCCTCTCGCTTACTGTGGTCAGTATACCACGGACGGCGGATTTGATAAGTTGCAATTGCAACACTTTGAAAGTTTTTCCTGTTTTTTTACAATTTCAAAAAGTCGCGCCAGACGCGGATATACCGCTCCGCCTCGTCCTGCGTGTCCGCCTCGGCGGCCATACGCAGCAGCGGCTCCGTGCCGGAGAAGCGGCAGATGACCCAGCTGCCGTCGGCAAAGTAGACCTTGCAGCCGTCGTCGCGGCAGATGCGCGCCACGGCCTTGCCGAAATCGGGCGTCTCGCCCCGGGCGAACAGGCGCTCCTGCAGGGCGGCCTTGTGGTCGTGGGTCATGCGGAAATCCGCCTCTGCCCACTGGGGGTCACCGTACTGCCGGGCGATCTCCGCAAACAGCTCCGACACGGATTTGCCGGTGACGGCCAGCATCTCCACCAGCAGCGCGGCGGCGTAGATGCCGTCCTTGCCGGAGATATGCCCCCGCACAGCCATGCCGCCGGAGGACTCGCCGCCGATGACCGCGTCGGTCTCCGTCATCTTCGCCGACACCCATTTGAAGCCCACCGGCACCTCATAGCACCTCTCGCCCAGACCCTCCGCCACCCGATCCAGCAGGTGGCTGGTGGAGTTGTTGCGGACGCAGGGGCCGTGCCAGCCTCGGTATTTCACCAGATAGTAGTACAGCAGCACCAGCAGCTTGTTGGGGGAGACGAACCGCCCCTCGTTGTCGATAACGCCCAGCCGGTCGGCGTCGCCGTCGGTGGCGATGCCCAGATCGCAGTGCTTGTCCAGCACCAGCGCCGCCAGCGGCTTCAGCGTATCCACGTTGGGCGCGGGCAGCTTGCCGCCGAACAGGGTATCGTGGCGGTCGTGGATGACCTCCAGATCGCAGCGGCAGGTGGTCAGCAGCATACTCAGGCTGGACCAGCTCACGCCGTACATAGGGTCAAAGCCGATGCGCAGCGCCGCTTTTTTGATGGCGTCCACATCCACGGCGGCGAGGATGCTGTCCAGATATTCATTCATGGGATTGGCCTCGGTGATAAGGCCCTTCTCCAGCGCCTCATCGTAGTCCACGCTCCTGACGTCGTCGGGGGTCAGCTTCGCGATCTCCGCCTCGATGCGGGCGGTCACGGTCTGGTCGGCGTCGCGGCCTCCGGCGGTGAACACCTTGATGCCGTTGTAGATGGCGGGGTTGTGGCTGGCGGTAACGGCGATGCCGTAGGGCTCCTGCCGCTTTTTGACGGTGAACATCATCAGCGGCGTGGGGCTGGAGCGGTTGATGACGAAGGGATGGAAGCCGTAGCCCACCAGCACCTCCGCCGCCCAGTGGGCGGATTCCTTGGACAAAAAGCGCCGGTCGTAGCCCACGCAGATCTCCGCGCCGGACAGCCCCTCCTTCTCCATCAGGCGGCACAGCCCCGCCATCAGCAGGCGGATGTTCTCCTTGGTAAATTCATCGGCGATGACGGCGCGCCAGCCGCCGGTACCGAATTTGATCATAGACCCGATCTCCTTTCAGCGGGACGGTCAGCGCCCTCCCGCAGCATATCCTGATGATAGTATAGCCAATTCCGCGGCGGGAGAAAAGCCGCGAAAGGTGCGAAAAAGCGGGGCATCCTGCTCTGTTTTCTCAGTAGTCCACCTTCATCAGGCACAGACCCTCCGGCGGAGCGGTAGGCCCGGCCAGCTTCCGGTCCTTGGCCAGCAGGATCTCCTGCACATAGGCGGGCTCCCAGTAGCCGCGCCCCACCTCCAGCAGCGTCCCCACCAGAATACGCACCATGTTCTGGAGGAAGCCGGTGCCGTGGAACGTGAAGATCACCCGATCCCTCCGGCGCTCCACGGTGATGCTGTCCACCAGACGGACGGTGGATTTCTTCATGCGGGGATTGCCGCAGAAGCTGGCGAAGTCATGCTCGCCGGTGAGGTACGCCGCCGCCTGCTGCATCCGCTCCACATCGGGGCGGTAGTCCAGCAGCGTCACATACTTCCGGTCGAACACCGGCTTTACCGGCCCGTCAAAGCAAGTGTAGCGGTAGGTCTTGCCCAGCGCGTTGTAGCGGGCGTGGAACCGGGGCGCTGCCTCCTTCACCTCCCGGACGGCGATGGCGTCGGGCAGGTAACGGTTCAGGTAGTCGCGGATCTCGTCCGGTGTCTCCGCCACATCCAGCACAGCGTTGGCGGTCATGGCGCGGGCGTGGACGCCCGCATCGGTGCGCCCCGCGCCGATGATCTCCACCGGACGCCCCTGTAGCCGGGAAAGCACGCTCTCCAGCTTGCCCTGTATGGTGTCCTTCCCCGGCTGGCGTTCCCAGCCGAAAAAGCGGGTGCCGTCGTAGGCGATGGTCAGCTTGTAGTTCTGTTCCAAAAGAAATCACGCCCTTTCTGCCTCATTGTAGCAGAAATGGCGTGATTTGCCAACGTATTTTCTTTACAGCCATCCCATCATCTTGGCAAAGCTGTACAGCAGCTTCAGGCCGTAGAAGATGATGACGGCGCCGCAGACCTTGTTGATGACGTTCAGCACCTTCTCGTTGAACTTGCTGCCCAGCAGAGATACCAGCGTGGACACCGTCAAAAACCAGATCACGGAGGCGGAGCCGAAGCCGAGGATGAAGGGAACGTCGCCGCCGGTGGGCAGCGTGGCGCGGAAGGCACCCAGCATCATGGTGCCGTCGATAATGGCCTGGGGGTTCAGCCACGTCACCACAAAGGCGGAGGTGATGAGCTTCCAGATCGGCACGTTCACGTCCCGGCCGCCCTCCAGACTGGCCTTGGAGCGCAGCAGGCCCACGCCGATCCAGATGACGATTAGGCTGCCGATGGCCAGAATGACCTTCTGGAGCCAAGGCACCGCCTGCATCAGCGCGCCCGCGCCCAGAAAGCAGCTGAGTCCCAGCGAGATATCCCAAAAGATGACGATCAGCGCCGTGAGATAGACGCGGCTGCGCCGCTGGGTCAGAGCGCTGTTGATGACGAACAGGTTTTGCAGGCCGATGGGTGCCACATAGGCAAGGCCCATCGTCAGGCCCTGAAGATAGATATTCATGGGGTGATTTTCTCCTCGTTGCTATTTACTTTGTTTTTCTTACCTGCTATTATGATAGCACCTGCGCCGGAAAAAGCAAGAGCGCAGATTTATGTGAGCAGGTCAGGAGGAACTAACCATGTCCGAGCAGCACTATGACTGTCCCTGTATGGAGAAATGCCCGCTGCACCACGCCATGCAGCTCATCGGCGGCAAGTGGAAGGTGCAGATCCTGTGTGCCGTGTGCAACGCCGGCGCCATCCGCTACAACGCGCTGCGGGGCAAGCTGGACGGCGTAAGCAACACCGTACTGTCCTCCGCGCTGCGGGAGCTGGAGCGGGACGGTCTCCTCATCCGCAGGGAATATCTGGAGGTACCGGTGCGGGTGGAGTACAGCCCCACCGACAGCTGCCGGGAGCTGCTGCCCATTCTGGAGCAGCTGTCGGACTGGGCGGAAAAGCAGATGTGACGCACATACCCCGCCCATGCGGCGGCACAGGCGGGGTATGTCTTCCCTATGTATCGGTGCGTCAGACGGAGATGCGGCGAACGCCGTCATTGGCCTTCAGGAAGGCCAGCGCCTCCTCATGGCTGATGGGCGGGTCCAGCTTGGCGGTGACCTCCATGCGCAGTACGCCGTCCTCGCGGGTCAGGCTGCTCTCGGTGATCTGTCCCCGGTGCGCCTGCAGCAGCTCGTCGAAGCACGCCAGCAGCCCCTCGTCGTCCGCCATTTCCACCACCAGCTCCTGCGTGGTCAGGGCGTCCGCCCCCACCGGGAAGCGGTGGAGCACGATCTGGATCACCACCAGCACGGCGGCCTCAATGAACCCGACCCAGTACAGGCCCGCGCCGATGGCCATGCCCACGGCGGCGGTTCCCCACATACCGGCGGCGGTGGTCAGACCCCGGATGGAGTTTCCGTTCTTAAAGATAACGCCGGCGCCCAGAAAGGAAATGCCGCTGACCACCTGCGCCGCGATGCGGGCAGGATCCGCACCCCGCAGGCCGTCAACGCCCACCAGATCCACAAAGGCGTACTTGGACAAGATCATGAACAGCGCCGAGGTACAGGCGATGATGCAGTGGGTGCGGACGCCCGCCTCCTTCTGCCGCTTGCTGCGCTCCAGCCCCACCAGCGCGCCCAGCGCCGCCGCCAGCACGATACGGATGAAGAATTCCAGATTGTCAAATGCAGTCAGTGCCGCTTCCGGCACAAAGCTCGTCAAACCCGGCAGCATCGTAAGACCTCCTTTCGCGTCTTGCATTTTGAAGCCCGAAGGTGTAGTATCCTCATTATACTCGATATGTCAAGGCTTCAGCAGGGAAGATCCTGTCAAATTTTCGAATTTTCTGTGGGTTTTCCGCATACCCGCTTTCACAGACACGTCATGGACGACAGACACCTCCGGCGCGGATATCCGGAGCGTGCAAACGGAGGAAACGCATATGAAAAAACTTTTCACACAACTGCTGGTGCTGGTACTGGCGCTGACGCTCACCGCCTGCGGCGGCCAAACAGCCAACGGTATCCCGCCGGAGGGTGAGGACGACGGCATCGTCTGTCCCGCCGGCTTCGACGGCATGGAGGAACTGATCGCCGCCGCCCGGGCTGAGGGCGAGCTGACGGTCTGCGGCTCCTGCGAGGAGGCGTATCTCGCCGCCGCCTGCCAGCGCTTTGAGGAGCTGTTCGGCATCCGTACCACCTACCAGTATGTGGCCTCCGACAGCGTGCAGACCCAATCGCAGGGAACGCCGGGTCATCCCGCCGCGGATGTGTGGTTCGGCGGCAGCGCCGAGGACTGTGCCGCCTGTGGCGACGCCGGTCTGCTGGTCGCCTACGACGCCGCCCACGCCTCCCACCTGACGGACGATCTGTACCGCGACGCGGAGGGGCTCTGGTATGGCATCAGCGTGGATCCGCTGGGCTTTGTCGTCGACCGGGATATGCTCAAGCGCATGACGATCGACGCCCCCACGGGCTGGGCCGAGCTGCTGGACTTCCGGTATCAAGAGCTGCTCTGGACCTCCAACTATACATACGACGGGGCGGGACGGCTGCTGCTCCGCGCCGTCCGGCAGCAGCCGGAGCTGTTCGGCGGGGACAACTACCTGCTGGCGCTGGATGAAAACGTTGCCCTGTATGCCGCCTCCGACGCGGCGGTGACCCGCTGCCTCGGCACCGGCGAGTGCGTCATCGGCATCAGCTTCCTGTCCGACGGCATCGCCCGCATCGAGGACGGCTGCACCAACCTCCGGCTGGTGCTTCCCGCCGAAGGTACCCCCTGCCGGATCGCCGCCACCGCCATTTTCAAGGACGCCGCGCACCCCAACGCCGCCAAGCTCTGGACGGAATTTGCCCTGTCCCCCGCCTGCGTGGAGCTGGCGGCCGCCAACGGCTGCTTCCAGTTCCCCGTGCTCGGCAACGCCCAGCACCCCTCTACCTCCGCAGCCGGTCTGGATCTGCGCGGTGTCGTGACTCTCGACCGGGACGAGTCCGCGGATGTCATTGACGCCTGCATCGAGGAGACGATGACCGCCTTGGCTGAGGCCGGAGCGGACGTCAGCGCGGAACGGTTCCAGACCCCCTGAGCCGCCGCACCGGACTGCCGCCATCCATGGCGCGGCAGGGGAATTTTATGTTTTTCCCCGAAAAGGTGTGACAAGCCGGGAATTTAATGATATACTTGGAATGTTAGCGACCGTTATTGTGTCAAGAGGTGTTTCTCATGGTTCGCAAATATCCGCAATTAGAGGTCGATCTGTCTATCCTGCGCAGCAATGCGCGGCAGGTCATTACGCACTGTCAGCAGCAAGGCATCCGCGTCTGCGGCGTGGTAAAGGGCGTGGATGGTCTGCCAGAGGTGGCCCGCGCCATGCGCCTGTGCGGTGCGGAGGAGTTAGGTACCAGCCGCCTGGAGCAGGTGGAGCGGTGCCGCGCCGCCGGTGTCGGCGGCCCATGGCTGCTGATCCGCATCCCCGGCCTTTCCGAGCTGCCGGACGTGGTGCGCCTGTGCGAGACGTCCCTCCAAAGTGAGCGCGTCACGCTGGACGCGCTGGAGGAGGAGTGTGTTTTGCAGGGCAAGACCCACCGGGTCATCGTCATGGCCGATCTGGGCGACCTGCGGGAGGGCTTCTGGGACAAGGACGAGATGGTGGACGTGTGCGTCCACGTGGAGCGGGAGCTGCCCCATGTGGAGTTGGCAGGCGTCGGCGTGAACCTGACGTGCTACGGCTCCACCAAGCCCACGCCCGAGAAGATGCAGGCTCTGCTGGCTATCGCAGCGCGCATTGAAAAGCACATTGGCCGCAAGCTGGAGATCATCTCCGGCGGCGCCACCAGCTCGTACACGCTGGTACACTGGGGTACCATGCCGGCGGGCATCAACCACCTGCGCATCGGCGAGAACATCCTGCTGGGCAAGGACCTGCAGGTGGGCTGGGGCATTCAGGATATGGACTACCTGCGGATGGACGGCTTTACCCTGCGGGCCGAGGTGGTAGAGGTGCGGGAAAAGCCCACCTACCCCATCGGCGAGTTTGCCATTGACGCCTTCGGACGCAAGCCCGTGTATGTGGATCGCGGCATACGGCGGCGCGCCATTCTGGCGCTGGGCCGGGCGGATGTAGGCGAGCTGGAGTCCCTCATTCCCAGAGAGGCTGGGCTGACCGTCATCGGCGGCTCCTCCGATCACTGTATCGTGGATGTGGAGGACTGCCCCCGTCGGCTGGAGGTGGGCGATATCGTGGAGTTTTCTCTGTGCTACAGCCATCTGCTCTACGCCACGTCGCGCAGCGACATCACCATTCAATTTGTAAATTAAATTAGGAGGAATATACAACATGGGAAATATGGGAGATCTGGCCATCCTGCTGGTGGGGATCGTGGACGCGCTGTTCGCCTTTTTCGTGGTGGCGCCCATCCTGCTGAACACCGCCAGCCTGTTCGGTGTCCAGAAGCGCTTTGCACAGGCCATGGTGGAGGAGGGCGTCATTGATGCCGCCACCGTGAAGCAGATGCACTCCAAGAAGCAGATCGCCGGTGTGCTGATCTCGCTGGTGCTGTGCGCCGTGCTGGTCTGGACGTGCTGGAAGACCGCGCCGATGGGCTACCTCTGCGGCGGCGTGGCGCTGGTGGTGGGGTTCCTGAAGTACCGCAAGATCGTGCAGTACAACAGCCTGACCGTCAAGCGCTTCCGCAACACCTATAAGGACCAGATGAATGTCACCAAGTTCAACAAGTTCGTAGATACACACTTCTGAGCCTACACAAAAAAACGCGGCGCAATAGCGCCGCGTTTTTTCTCGGAAACATCGCCTCACAGAAGCATATCGCCTTGCGTGTAACGCGGGGCTCGGAGAGCTCCGCCGGCCTACCATGCCATCACGGAAAGGACAAGAGAGACGGCAGCGCAAGCTGCCGTCTCTCCTTATGTTCCTGTGAAACCAAGCGTACCGCAGGTACTTACTTGGTCAGAGCCTTGTTGGCCTCGGCCATCTCCTGGAAGATGCCAGCGTGCTTCTTCGCCATGATAGCGCGGATGACCAGCAGGGTCGCCACCATCAGCGCGCAGGCGATGATGAGGCAGATGACCACGTTCTGGATGATACCAGCCAGAATGAAGCTGACGAAGGCAACACCGGCCACGGTCAGCGCGTAGGGGATCTGGGTGAACACGTGGTTCAGGTGGTAGCAGTGCGCACCGGCAGAAGCCATGATGGTGGTATCGGAGATGGGGGAGCAGTGGTCGCCCATAACGCCGCCGGAGCAGGCCGCAGCCAGACCGATGGTGCAGAGGATGGGCTGGGTGTCGAAGTCAAAGACCTGGACAACGATGGGCGCCATGATGCCGATGGTACCCCAAGAGGTACCGGTGGCGAAGCCGATGGCCGCACCGATGATGAAGATCACGGCGGGCAGGAACTTGGCCAGCTCACCGGCGCCGGACATGGCGTTGACGACGAAATCGGCGGAGTACATGCCGTAACGGGTCAGACCGCACAGGGTCCATGCGAAGGTCAGGATCAGGATGGGGGAGATCATCTGGATAAAGCCGTTGGGCACAGACTCGAAGGACTTCTCAAAGCCGATGGCGCCGCGCAGCCAGAAGTAGATGAACGTAAACACCAGAGCCAGCATGGAGCCGATGGCCAGACCTTGACCGGAGGAGGCGTTGGAGAAGGCGCCCATGAAGTCGCCCACATACTCGCTCTCGGCATCGAAGAAGCCGCCGGTGTAGATCAGGCCGATGATGCAGGTGGCGATCAGGACCACCACGGGCAGGATCAGATCCAGCACGGAGGACTTGCCCTTGCTGCCGGTCTCGTAATCGTCAGCACCCTCGAAAGGACGCTCGGGAGTGGTGAACAGGTCGTCCTTGACCTGTGCGTTGTACTCGTGGGTCAGCATGGAACCGTAGTCGATGTTCAGCAGGGAGATGACCACGATCATCAGCAGGGTCAGCAGGCAGTAGTAGTTCCAAGGGATCTGCTTGATGAACATCTCGATACCGCTGACGTTGTCGGAGTTAACATAGCCGGACACGGCAGCCGCCCAAGAGGAAACAGGGGCGATCATGCAGACGGGAGCGGCGGTGGAGTCGATGATGTAGGCCAGCTTGGCACGGGAGATGTGGTGGGACTCGGTGACGGGACGCATAACGGCACCCACGGTCAGGCAGTTGAAGTAGTCGTCGATGAAGATCAGCACGCCCAGCAGCATGGTCATCAGCTGTGCGCCGGCGCGGGACGTAACGGTCTTCTTCGCCCAACGACCAAAGGCCTCGGAGCCGCCGGTCTTGTTCATCAGGTCGACCATGATGCCCAGCACCACCAGGAAGACGATGATGGCGATGTTGCCGGAGTCAGCGACGGTGGTGACGATACCGTTGTCGCCCTCGACCAGCTGCACCAGCGTCTCCCAAGGATGGTAGTTACTGACCAGCAGAGCGCCGACCAGACAGCCCAGGAACAGGGAGGAATACACTTCCTTACTGATCAGGGCCAGCACGATGGCCACGATGGGGGGCAGCAGGGACCAGAAGGTGCCTGCGAACGGGGTGGTCGCATCCTCAACGATGATGGGGGCGTCCTTAAACGTGATACCGAGAATGACCAGCAGCACGACAAAGATACCCAGCGCAACGAAATACGCTATCTTGGTACTTTTCTTTTCCATGTGTGTGATTTACCTCCTCACAAATTGGTTGCCTCATCCTAACGTTTTTTTAGGCACTTGTCAATGTTTCGGCAATCCGGCGGGCGGGTAATTTTTAACAAATTATGAACCGCACTTTCTCCCTTTTCCCCAATTTCCGGCCGTTTTTACACGATATTATCAATCCTCGTTTGTTCCTTAACGCTTCTTTTGCGGTAAAAATTAGCTGCTTTGTCGTGTTTTGTCCGCGTCATTTCGTAAATATCGCAAACTTGTGTCCCGGTGTTCCATTCCCTCCGCCGCGCTTTTTACCACTTTTTGAGGCCTTCGCACAACGAAAAACGGGAAGTCCCGAGGGACTTCCCGTTTCGATACTTATGCAGTATATGCGGTTGCGAGGGGTTACTTACTTGGTCAGAGCCTTGTCGGCCTCGGCCATCTCCTGGAAGATGCCCTGATGCTTCTTGGCCATGATGGCCTTGATGACCAGCAGGGTGGCCACCATCAGCGCGCAGGCGATGATGAGGCAGATGACCACGTTCTGGATGATAC
>OGNC01000843.1_pt1 | contig 17022 bp, 19 predicted proteins | sample 1573311 | NCBI WGS metagenome assembly OGNC01 (sample SAMEA2581889, study PRJEB24529) | metagenome | biome: Human gut stool | place: China | collected 2011
AGAAGGTAGCCGGACGAGCGTGCAGACCAACCTGATTTTCAACGGTAACTTCTTTTACGTACATAGTAAAGCGCTCCTATCTAATATCGTTTTGGTGTACAAAAGCATAGTGTGCCTGTTGTGTTACACTCATTTTAGCGCAAGTCGAAACGGTTGTACAGTCCCCTTTTGCATTTTTGGCGCTTTTCCCAATGAAACAGGGAGCATTTTTCAGGTTTTGTACAAAGACAATAAAATTATACCCCGAAGGTTAGAGGGGTAATACAAAAGTTTTCAACAACTTTTAGACCGCCGGGGAGTTTTACCCTGAATTTTGTGCATTTTTACCGATATTTCCGGTGTCGGCTTACTCCTGCACAGGGCCTGCGTAGCGCATCTGCACCAGTGCGCATTTACGCGTCACGGTGGGGTATTGCTTCGGGTCAAATTCCAGACTGGTGCTGCCGTCCAGCTGCCAGCCCATGCGGGTATACAGCGCAATGGCGCGGGTGTTGGTGTTCAGCACACTCAGCACCGGGTGTGCGTGCTCCGGCAGCTTTTTGCGGGCAAAATCCAGCAGCTTTGCGCCAATGCCGTTGCCCCGGGCTTTTTCCGTGACGAACAGGTGCTCGATATGTCCCGCCTTATGGCTGACGCACACCATGCCATCCGGCACATCCTTGGTGGTGTGCAGGTAGCACACCCAGCCCGCCGCCTTTTCCTGCTGTAATTGCAGCAAAAACTGCGGCTCGGTCAGGGTGCGGCAGTATTCCGGCGTCCAGTTGTCGGCGCAGACAGCCTGCCGTCCCTCGGCAAACAGCTTTGCGGCGGCAGCAAACTGCTCGGCAGTCTTTACCAGCCTGACATTCTCGCCCCGCTTCCACTTGGGCACTTCGGCAATGGGGTGGCTCGTACACCACTGCTCGTACAGCTCCGGGCGGCGCAGACGGGTGCGGGTGCGGCTCTGCTCGCCGCGCCACGCGTCGATTTTTGCATGGTCGCCGCCCAGCAGCACCTCGGGCACAGCACGGCCCTCCCACACCTCGGGGCGGGTGTACTGGGGGTATTCCAGCAGGCCGTCCCAGTAGCTTTCCTCCTCGTAGCCCTTCTGCTCGGCCAATACGCCGGGCTTCAGGCGCAGCACGCTGTCTGCCACCACAAGGCTGGCCAGCTCGCCGCCGGTCAGGATATAATCACCGATGGAGATCTCCTCGTCCGCAAAAGCTTCGATGACACGCTCGTCAATGCCCTCGTAGTGGCCGCAGACCAGCGTCAGGTTGTCGTACTGTGCCAAGCGCTTTGCGTGCTCCTCGGTGTAGCGCTGGCCGCCCGCCGTCAGGAACACGATGTGCGGGGCGGGCCGTCCCTGCTCGGCCACCTCGTGCTGCACCGCCCGCAGGCAGTCCGCGATGGGCTGGGCGTACAGCACCATGCCGCAGCCGCCGCCGTAGGGGTAGTCGTCGGTCTGCTTCTGCTTGTTCAGGGTATAGTCCCGGATCTGGTGGCAGTGGGTCTCAATATAGCCCCGCTTTGCCGCCCGGCCGATGATGCTGGCATCCAGCACCTGCTGGCACATCTCCGGGAACAAGGTCACGATATCCACACGCATTCCCATGGCTTACTCCTCCTCCCGCTCGCTGTCAAAATCGTCATCCAGCAGGCCGGGGATGGGGGTGACAAGGATATACCCCTCCGGCGGGTTGCGCTCTTTCAGGAAGGCGTCCACCCCGGGGAACATATACTCCTTGCCACCGGGTGCCTTGACGGTGTAGATATCCTGCGCACCCGGGTGGTCCACGCTGGTCACCACGCCGTACACCTTGCCGGTGTCAGCGTCCCGCACTTCGCACCCGATAAGGTCCGCCACATACCACCGGCCTGCGGGCAGGGTGGCATCGTTGCGGTCAAAGTAAAACACCTGTCCGCGCAGCGCCCGGGCGGCGTCCATATCGCTGACTCCCTCCAGCTGGAGCAGCGCCATCTGCCCCTGCGGACGGATAGAAAGGATCTTATACGCCTTGCCGCCCTGCGCCGAAGGGTACAGGCGGCCTACTTTTTTCAAAAAATCCACCCCGTCGCACCAAAGCTCCAGCTTCATTTCCCCGCGCACACCGTGGGTGGTAACAACTTTTCCGGCTTCCAGATATTGCTGCATAAATTCGCTCCTGTGTTATCAAACTTGTGCCAATACGCCCTCATCAGTCTCACTGCGTTCGACAGCTTCCCCCGGCCGGGGGGAAGCCTTATGAGAGTGCACCAGCCGGGAAAGCCTTCCCCCAGTCGGGGGAAGGTGGCGCGTCCGCGCCGGATGAGGGTGCTTCCTCTTAAGTCTAAACAAAAAGGCCCCTTGCCGCAAGGGCAAAGGGCCAGTAGGGTGCTCAGTCGATCTCAACAAGGACCTTTTCATCGACCCGCACAGCAGCCGCGCGCATCACCACACGAATGGCTTTTGCGATCCGGCCCTGCTTGCCGATGACACGGCCCATATCTCCCTCTGCCACGCTCAGGTGGTAGACGATGGTACCGTCCTCGCGGGGCTCGTCCACCGTAACCTTAACGGCGTCCTTATCCTCCACGAGACCGCGGGCAACTGCCAGCAACAGCTCCTGCATGAGTCAGCCCTCCCTACTTACAGAACGTTGGACTTCTTCAGCAGGACACGAACGGTATCAGTGGGCTGAGCGCCGTTAGCGATCCACTGCTTTGCCTTCTCGGCATCGATCTTCACCTCAGAGGGCTCCTTGTTGGGATCGTAAGTGCCGATCTCCTCGATGAAGCGGCCATCGCGGGGGAAGCGGCTGTCAGCAACGACAACACGGTAGAAGGGGGCCTTCTTGGCGCCAACGCGGCGCAGACGAATCTTAACTGCCATAATAGATATCCTCCAAAAATTGTTGTTTTTGATATATGTTACAAACCCCGCCGGGGTTGTATACCGTTGTTATTTCAGTCCGCGGAAGGCGTTGGGGTTGCCCATCATGCCGCCCAGACGGCGGGCAAAGCCCTTGGGGCTCTTCTTGAACTGCTTCATCATCTTCTGCATCATCTCGTACTGCTTGAGCAGCTTGTTCACGTCCTCCACGCGGGTACCGCTGCCTGCGGCAATGCGGCGCTTGCGCTTGGGGTTGATGATGGAGGGCTTTTCCCGCTCCTCTTTGGTCATGGAATAGATCATGGCCTCGATGCGGTCAAAGGCTTTTTCGTCGATCTGGCTGGCGTCGATACCGGATGCGCCGGGCAGCATACTGAGCATCGCGCCTGCGCCGCCCATCTTGCGGATCTGGGCGAACTGCTCCAGCATATCGTTCATATCGAACTTGTTTTCCATCAACCGCTTGGCGGTCTCTTCAGCAGCCTTTTCATCGGCGGCATCCTGTGCGCGCTCGATCAGGCTGAGCACATCGCCCATGCCAAGGATGCGGCTTGCCATGCGGTCCGGGTGGAACACATCCAGATCATCCAGCTTTTCGCCGGTGCCCTGAAACTTGATGGGCTTGCCGGTAACGGCCAGCACGGAAAGCGCTGCACCGCCACGGGTATCGCCATCGGTCTTGGTGAGGATGATGCCATCCACGCCCACCGTCTCGTTGAAGGTCTTGGCCACGTTGACGGCGTCCTGACCGGCCATGGCGTCCACCACCAGCAGGGTCTCGTCCACGGGAACGGCGGCCTTGATGTCCACCAGCTCCTGCATCAGCACTTCGTCGATCTGCAAGCGGCCTGCCGTATCCAGAATGACGATGTCGTTGCCGTAGTCCTTGGCGTGCGCCAGCGCCTTGCGGGCGATCTCCGGCGGCTTTGCGCCGGGCAGGGTGAACACCGGCGCACCGGCCTGCTTGCCCACCACCTGCAGCTGGTCAATAGCCGCAGGGCGGTAGATATCGCAGGCCACCAGCATGGGGCGGCGGCCCTGCTTGATATAAAACTTGGCAAGCTTTGCCGCGTGGGTGGTTTTACCGTTGCCCTGCAGGCCGCAGAGCATAATGACCGTCTGCCCCTTGTTCTTGATGTTCAGGCGGGCAGCTTCGCTGCCGCCCATGAGGGCTACCAGCTCCTCATTGACGATCTTGACCACCTGCTGGGCGGGGGTCAGGCTCTCCATGACCTCCTGCCCCATGGCGCGCTCAGACACCTTTGCGCAGAAGTCCTTGGCAACCTTGTAGTTGACATCGGCTTCCAGCAAAGCCATCCGCACCTCGCGCATGGCGGCTTTGATATCTGCCTCGGTCAGCTTACCGTGACCGCGCAGCTTTTTGAATACACCGGCAAGGCGGTCGGTCAGGGATTCAAATGCCATTGTGCGGTGCTCCTTTCAAAATTCGATCAGCTTTCGTTCGCTTCATCCATCGAGCGGATGATCTCCAGCATTTTTGTCAGCGTTTCCACATATTCCGTGGTGGTGATATTAGCGCGGGGGCCGGTGCACTCGAACCGGGTGTCGATGACCAGCTGTTCCAGCTGTTCCAGCTTCTGCTGCACCCGCCGGTAGCGGGCTGCAAAGCCTACCTTTTCTTCCAGTTCCTTCAGGGTGGTCTCGCCGTGCTTGATGGCGTCCCGTGCGCCCTGCCGGGTGATGCCGAAGTTTTCGCCGATCTCGCTCAGCGAAAGATCATCGTTGTAATACTGGCGCAGCATCTCGCGCTGCTTCTGGGTAAGCACCTCGCCATAAAAATCCAGCAGATACCCCATTTCCAGATCTTTTGCCATTGCTGTTGACCCCCGGTGCTCTGCTGTCTGTGCTTGCTGTGTTGTAAAGTTTTTTTGCTTTACGGATGGAGTATACCAGAACCCCTGCCCCTTGTCAAGGGGATTTTGGAGTTTTTTCTGAAATATCTGCCCAAAATTCGCTGTTTTTGCCAAAAGGCATCTTGACGCAGCCGGGGGCTTTGCGTTAGGATAATAGTGTTGTATCCCAAGAGAAAGGAGTGCCCTTGTGCCGATCTACTCTAATTTTTACCAGACCCTTACCACTGCCTGCCCCATTGTGGAGCTGCGGGGCTATGCCGCCGCCTGCGGGCTGAAGGGACATCTGTACGCGTATCTGGATTTTAACGGCCCCACCGGCACCGCCCGGGACGGCCTTGCCGAGGGGATGCTGGCCCTTGCCATTGAAAAAAAGCAGCTTGCCCCGGGGCAGCCCATCATTGAGGCAGCCTCCGGCCCCTTTGCCACCGCCCTTACGCTGGCCAGCCTGACCGCCGGGCACCCCATCGTGCTGGTGATGCCGGAGGATGCCCCTGCCCTGCGGCAGGAATACCTGCTGCGGCTGGGTGCGCAAATCCGGCACAGCCCTGCCCGCAGCGGTCTGGCCGGGGCACGGGCGCTGGCGGCGCAGACCGCCGCCGCGAACGGCTGGTACTATATGAACTGGCTGGCCAACGACGACAACCCGGAGTATCACCGCCGGGTCACCGGCCCCGCCATCGTGCAAAGCATTGCCCGGCAGAACAAGAGTCTTGTGGACGCCATTACCATCGGGGTGGGCAGCGCCGGCACGGTGACCGGCGTAGGCGAGACCATCAAGGCATGGACGAACGATGTGCGCATCGTGGCGGTGGAGCCGTATGAAAATCAGGTGCTGGGCGGCGGGCTTACCGGCCCCCACGGCATCCCGGATATCGGCTACGGCATCATACCGGAAAACTACAACAGCTATGTGGTGGATAACGTTTCCGCCGTGGCCAGCCGGGACGCCCAGCGGGCTGCCCAGCAGGTGCTGCGCACCGATGCCATCCCCGCTTCGGTCAGCGCCGGTGCTGCCCTGCACGCCGCCGCCCAGCTGCTGGCCAACTGCAACAGCCGCGCGGCGCTGGCCATTTTCAGCGGACGCGCCAGCATCGTGTAAGCGGCTGCTTCCATCAATAGGAAAGAGGACGTTTTTCATGACCAAGGACATGACCAGCGGTGCTATTACGCCGCTGCTGATCAAATTTACCATTCCGCTGGTGCTGGGCAACCTGTTCCAGCTTACCTACAACGCCGCCGACAGTATCATCGTGGGCAAGTTTGTGGGCGAGGACGCACTGGCTGCCGTGGGCACCTCGAACCCCCTGATGACCCTTGCCATCCTGTTCATCAACGGGATGTGTCTGGGCGCGGGCATTCTGGTCAGCACCGCCTTTGGCGCGGGGGACACCGAGCTGGTGGAGCGGCAGGTATCCACCACCGCCATTGCGGGCACGGTGTTCTCTTTGACCTTCTCTGCCCTGTGCGTGCTTCTGGCAGACCCGCTGCTGCGGTTGCTGCAGGTGCCTGCGGCTATTCTGCCCATTGCAGTGAACTACCTGCGTATCGTGTTTGCGGGGCTGATCTTCACCTTCTTCTATAATTTTCTTGCCGCCACCATGCGTGCGCTGGGCGACAGCAAGAGTGCGCTGTATTTTTTGATGATCAGTGCGGTGCTGAACATTGGCGGCGACCTGTTTTTTGTGGAGGCACTGGGCTGGGGCAGCGAGGGCTGCGCTCTTTCCACCGTGCTCAGCGAGGCCGCCTGCTGCCTGCTGTGCGTGGTGTACATCCGTTACAAAGTGCCAGTCCTGCAGCTGGGCAAACGGTGGCTGGTGTATGACGGCAAACTGCTGCGCAAAACCGTGAGCTACGGCTGGGCCAGCGCCATGCAGCAGGCCACGGTGCAGCTGGGCAAAATTGCGGTGCAGGCCATCGTGAACACCATGGGCGTCAACGCCATGGCAGCTTTTACCGCTGCCTCCCGCATCGATGACTTCGCCTACACCCCGCAGCAGAACATCGGCCACGCCATGACCACCCTGATGGCGCAGAACCGGGGCGCGGGCAAGACCGACCGGGTACGGCAGGGCTACCACTGCGGTATGCGCATCGAATTCGTCTATGCGCTGTTACTTACCGGTGTCTGCCTGCTGTTTGCCGAGCCCATCATCCGGCTGTTTGCCGCCGACTCCGCTGTGGTGGACCTTGGCGTGCGGTTTTTGCGCACCATCTCGCTGTTTTATCTGATGCCCGCCGCCACCAACGGCATTCAGGGCTTTTTCCGGGGCATGGGCGATTTGAAGGTCACCCTGAACAGCAGTATGCTGAACATGGGCGGTCGTGTGGCTGCCGCCGCCCTGTTTGTGCTGGTGCTGAAGATGGACATCGAAGCCTTGCCCTTCAGCTACGCGGTGGGCTGGCTGCTGATGCTGCTGTACGAGCTGCCCCTGCTGGTGCGTTTTCTGCGCAGCAGCGAAGTATAACGCCGGACGATTTTAATGGCCTCCGCTTTGCTCTGGCCATAAATCAAGGAATTATCGTTTTATTCAGGAACTCGGAGCGCCTGCGGGCGCTCCGAGTTCCTCTTTTCACGGGAAGGGGTCGTGGAGGGAAACGGCAGACGCAAAAAGCCGCCGTCTCCGAGCGGGAGGCGGCGGCGAAAAGCTTTATGTTGTTTTTACTTGGTGCCGTAGATACGGTCGCCTGCATCGCCCAGACCGGGCACGATGTAGCCATTCTCGTTCAGGCGGTCGTCCTGTGCGCCCAGATAGATGTCCACATCGGGGTGTGCCTCGTGCAGAGCCTTGATGCCCTCCGGTGCGCCCAGCAGACCGATGAACTTGATGCGCTTTGCGCCGTGCTTCTTGATCTGGGTGATGGCGTCGATGGCGCTGCCGCCGGTAGCCAGCATGGGATCCAGCACCAGAACGTCACGCTCGGCGATATCCTGCGGCAGCTTGCAGAAGTACTCCACGGGCTGCAGGGTCTTTTCGTCGCGGTACAGGCCGATGAAGCCCACCTTGGCAGCGGGCAGCAGGGTCAGCATACCGTCCAGCATACCCATGCCGGCGCGCAGGATGGGCACCAGAGCCAGCTTGCGGCCTGCCAGCACCTTGGTCTTTGCCATGGTGATGGGGGTCTCGATCTCCACCTCTTCCAGCGGCAGATCGCGGGTAGCCTCGTAGCACAGCAGCGTTGCGATCTCGCCAACGAGGTCACGGAACTCCTTGGTGCCGGTCTGTTTGTTGCGCAGCAGGCTGATCTTGTGCTGCAGCAGCGGATGTTCAACGATCATCGGGGTCATAAAAACACGCTCCTTAATTTATATAGAACATTCTATCGGGTACTGATCTGTGGTCTTGCCCGCCCGGTGGGCGCACAAATAGCTTTTTTTCACAGAGAAGCTTGCAGTGCAGGCTTCTCTGTGAAATTACAAAAATTTCAATCAGCGGTTTTCCAGTGCGGTCAGCTTGTCGATGCGGCGCTGATGGCGGCCGCCCTCAAACTCGGTGTTCAGGAAGATGTCCACCAGCTGGCAGGCAAGGCCTGCACCCACTACACGGCCGCCCATGCACAGGGCGTTGGCGTCGTTGTGGCGGCGGGTATACTCGCAGCTGAAGCTGTCGGAGCAGCAGCAGGCGCGGATGCCCTTGATCTTGTTGGCTGCCATGCTGATGCCCACACCGGTGCCGCAGAACAGCAGTGCCTTCTCGCACTGGCCGCTCACCACTGCGTCACAGGCGGGCACAGCCATATCGGGGTAGTCCACGCTGTCGGTGCTGTGGGTGCCAAAGTCGATATACTCCAGACCAAGCTCCTCCAGATGTGCCTTGACAGCCTCTTTCAGTTCAAATCCGCCGTGGTCGGCGGCAAGTGCGATGGGTTTTGCCATGGAAAAACGTCCTTTCCCTGTGAGTGGTCACAGTTCCGCTTTTATTGTTTGTTTGCTGCGGCTTCGGCAGCCAGACGCTCCGCCCGCTCCCGCTCCGCCTGACTGAGACGGTGGTAGTCCGGCAGCAGCGCCTCCGGCAGCACAGCCTGCCCGGCTGCGGCCATCTGCTTTGCCACAAGTGCTACGGCAGCGGCACGGCCGCCCCGCAGCGCCGGGGGTGTTTGCAGCACGCCCGGCACATCGCTGTATTTATTATAGCACAGACCCGCGCCATCACCAACAAAAAACAGAGGCTTTTTGCAATTTTCTACAAAATCCGCCAGATCTGTCACCGCCCGGGCGTCATCGTCCAGCAGGCGGGTGTGGGTGGCAAGGTCAAATGCAGCACTGTACACCTGTGCGCGGCGGGCGTCCAGCGCACAGAGCACCGTACCCTCGCCGGTGTGGGCAGCGGCCAGCGCTTCCAAGGTAGACACCGGGGCACACAGCGTCTCGCGCGGGAAGGCCAACCCCTTGACGGCGGCCAGCCCGATGCGCAGGCCGGTAAAGCTGCCCGGGCCTGCGTTGACGGCGTACAGGTCGATGTCCGCGCAGGTCAGCCCGCACATCTTTAAGCAGCTGTCGATCATGGGCATCAGCGTTTCGCTGTGGGTCATGCCGCCGTCCAGATATACCTCGTACAGCAGGCGATCATCCTGCAGCAGAGCCACACCGGCGGTCTTGCCCGCCGTATCCACGGCCAGAATATTCATACCGTCACCCCCTCAATGGTGATCTTGCGGGTGGTATCGTCCAGACGTTCGATGTTCACCCGGATGGGGTTTTCCAGCGCCAGCAGGTCGGCAAAGTTTTCGCTCCACTCTGCCGCCACCACAGCGCCCTGATCCAGATAATCGTAGAAGCCCGCCGCACACAGGTCGTTCTCGGTGGAAATGCGGTACAGGTCAAAGTGCGCCAGCGGGCGCGGGCCCCGGTAGTAGTTCACGATAGCAAAGGTGGGGCTGGACACCGGGTCGGTGCAGCCCAGACCCTCGGCAAGGCCCTCGGTAAAGGCGGTCTTGCCAGCGCCCAGACCGCCGGTAAAGGCGATCAGCGCCCCGGGAGCCAGCACAGCGGCCATCCGCTTGCCCAGCGCCACCGTTTCGGTGCGGGAATGGGTGATATATTCTGACATGAAGGTTACCTCATCGTTTCAAAAAAGGGATGGCAGACACTCTGCCATCCCTAAGTATAATATAAAACACACAAAAGTGCAATGGTCAGGCAGCAGCAGGGGTCTGCTGCTCCGCAGCGCCGTTCGTCACCATGCCGGGCGCGGTGAGCCGGGCAGCGGCATCGCCCTGAATGATGGGATAGGACGCCGCCGAGTGGGGATGCCGCCCGGTGTTCTGGTTGAGATACCACACGATGTCGTTTTCGCCATAGACCTCAAGGCCGTAATCAATGGCCTGCTGCAACGTCTCGCCCTCGATCATGCGGTTCACGGTCGCCCACAGCATACTGCGGGAGTACACACTGTATACGTTATTCACAAAGCCTGCCACGGCCTTTGCCCCGCCGGAGAGCAGCCCGTCCGAAAGAGCGGTGTCCACATGGCCGCTGCGTCCGTAGAACTCGCAGGTCTCCGAAAGTACGATGGTGCCGTTCAGCTTACCGCCCCGGTAGGCATTGCCGAAAAAGTCCCCGGTGACGGCGTAGCAGCCGTTCACCTTGATGACCCGGTGGCTAAGCAGCTCCAAGCCGTAGCGCAGGTCGTTCCAGAAATCAGATTTTTCCAGCAGCAGGATGATGGGCGCGGTGGCCTGTTTTTTCCACAGCCAGCCGTACTCATAGGTATAGTACGCGCCGTGGGCGCTGAGGATGGCAAGGTCGTAGTCTGCCATCCGCTTCAGGTCGGAGACAGTCACCATCATGTCCAGATGGGTGTCCAGCCCGTAGCCGTTCCAGTAGTCCTTCATATAAGAATAGTAGGGGTAGCGGTTACTGTTGACTCCATTATCAAAGGCATAGTAGATGACCGCATTGCCCACCGTGCCGTTCTCGGCAGCGAGCAGGGCGGGCGCATCCTCCATCTCCGGCCCGGGCAGGGCGGCGTCCGCCTCGCTCTCGGTATCGGTGAGCAGAATACCGCCCAGTGCGCCGCAGCTGTAAGTAAAGCTTACCATGCCGTTTTTCGCATCCACATAGATGCTGTCCTTTTTTATAAGCCCCTGTGCCGCCAGCGCGTCCAGCTGTGCCAGCGCAGCGGCCTGACGCTCTTCCTCCGACATTCCGGCGTAGGCGGCACTGTCGGTCAGGGCGGTGACGGCGGCATCCGTCTGCTGCATCTCCTTTACCTCGGAAGCGGTCAGGGTCTGGGGGGTGCCGGTGGTTTCCTCCGGCGCGGCAGCCACTGCCGGGCACACTGCCGTAAAGGCCAGCGCAATGGCACACACCGCGCTGAGCAGACGGCGATAAACTGTATGTTCCATTTCTTCTTTTCCGTTCCTCTCCCCCGGCACACCGCCGGGGCTGTTGTGCGCAAGGCTGCGCCCACAGGTTCATTGTAGGCTGCTGCCGGAGCTTTGTCAAGCATCCCGGCAATGTTTTACCATTCCGTCACACCCGGCGCATTGCATTGGCGCAAAGGTTTGTGTATAATAGCAGTATGCTGGGTTTTTATCGCCTGTACGCAGGCACGTCCCGGCAGACTGTTCTGACGAAAGGCGGTGCTTTCTTTGGATAGCATTCGACAATATTTTAAGCGCACCGATAAGATGTATCTGCTGCTGTGCATTTTCAGCAGCGTGATGGCGGTGCTGGCACTGTCCTCGTGGGCAGCCAAGCAGGGCAACGGCTTTGCCACCGATGAGGTGACCGGTGCCATCATCGGCATTGGCGACTACCGCCGGGCGCTGGTGCAGGCGGGCGCTGCCGCCATTGGCATCGTGATTGCGCTGCTGCTCTCCTGCGTGGACTACCGCAGCCTTGTAAAGGTGTGGCCGGTGCACGTTGTGCTGACGTGGGGTCTGGTGCTGCCCACGCTGGTCATCCGCAACGTGTCCATCGGCCCGCTGACCATCGGCTACAACGCCGGTGATACCGACAACTACTCCTGGTATAAACTGGGCGGCTTTACCTTTCAGCCCACAGAGCTGGCAAAGATCAGCTTTATCCTGACCTTTGCCATGCACCTGAACAACGTGCGCAGCCGCATCAATGAGCCAAAAGAGCTGGCAAAGCTGCTGCTGCACCTGCTGGTGCCCATTGCTATCATCCATGTGCAGGGCGACGACGGCACCGCCATCATCTACGGCATCATCGGCTGCTGCATGATGTTTGCGGCGGGGCTGAGCTGGAAGTATATCTTTGCAGCCTTTGCGGCGGCGGGCGCTGCCGTGGCGGTGGCCTTTGCCTTTTTCAGCGATAAGATCGGCAAGGGATACCAGTGGTACCGCATTCTGGCGGTGCTGGACCCGGAAAACACCACCGGCTGGGCCCCCAGCGAGACGGTATGGAAGAACATCATCTACCAGCAGCAGCGCGGCGAGATCGCGCTGGGCTCCGGCGGCATCTTCGGCAACGGCTTATTCGGAGGCAGGTATTACAGCGTGCCCAACGCCCACAACGACTTCATCCTCAGCTGGATCGGCAACGTGGCGGGCTTTGTGGGCTGCTGCGTAGTGCTGGGCGTTCTGCTGGCGCTGGTGATCAAGACCTTTGCCACCGGTGCCCGCAGCGAGGATCTGCTGGGCAGCTACATCTGCGCCGGTATCGGCGGTGCCCTGATGGCGCAGATCGCCGTGAACGTGGGCATGAATCTGCGGGTACTGCCGGTCATCGGCGTCACCCTGCCCTTCTACTCCGCCGGTGGCAGCTCGGTGCTTATGCTGTATATCTGTGTCGGTTTAGTACTATCCGTATATTCTCACAACACTAAAAGCCTGTTCAGTTAAAGAATGTTCTATAAGCAAGGACGTGCAGCCCGCGGGCTGCACGTCCTTGCTTTTTAGGTAATTTTAAAGCAGCTTTTCCAGTTCCACCACCGGCCAGCCAAGGGCGCGGATAGCGCTTTCATCGTGGGTGGCCAGCAACACCGGCTTGCCCGCGCAGCGCTGCCGCAGCAGCGCCGCCGCCCGCTGCAGGGTGTCCGGGTCCATGCCGGTAAAGGGCTCGTCCAACAGCAGGGTATCGCTGGGTGCCCACAGCGCCCGCAGCAGCGCCACCCGCCGCTTTTGCCCGCCGGAAAGTCTGCGGGCGGGCAGCTGCAAGACGGCAAGTTCCATTCCAAGTTGTTGAAATCCATTTATAATTTGCTCTTTGTACTGGTTTTCCGCCCCCGGCAGCACCAAAGTGACGTTCTGCACCGCATTCAGCTGGGGGCAAAGACGGTCCTCCTGAAAGACCGCTGCCACCCGGCCCACGCCCTCCACACTGCCGGTGGTGGGACGTTCCAGCCCCATCAGGATGCGCAGCAGGGTGGTCTTGCCCCAGCCGCTGGGTGCCCACAGCACCACAGGGGCGTCCACCTCCATGCACAGGTCGGTGAAGAGTGGCGCTGTGCCGAACCGCTTTGTCAGGTGTTGAAGCTTCAGCATTTTGCCCCCTCCTCTCCCAGCACTGCGCCCACGGCCTTATCCAGTGCAAACAGGAACAGCTTTTCAAAGCCTGCGCTCAGCAGAATGATGACAAAGGTCCACGCAAACAGTTCCCCGGTGGAAAGGGTGATCTTGGCACGGTACAGCGCATCGCCGATGCTGCCGTTGGGCAAGCCGATGACCTCGGCCGCCACGCCGCTTTTCCAGCAGATGCCCAGCGCCACGCTGCACCCCTGCCGGAAGGCCGGCAACACCGCAGGCAGCCAGATCGCCCGCAGGCGGCGGCCTGCAGGCAGACGGAACACCTCTGCCATTTCCAGCAGCTGCACGTCTGCCCCGGCAATGCCGGTGCGCACCGCACCGTACAGCACCGGCAGCACCATCAGTAAGCTGATAAGCACCGAAAGGGCGCTGCCCCGCACCCAGACCAGTGCCAGAATGATAAAGCTTGCCACCGGCGTGGCTTTGACCAGCTGCATCACCGGAGCCAGCAGCGCATCGGCGGCGCTCCACCGGGCGGCACATATCGCCAGCGCTACACTGACCACTGCGCCCAGCAAAAAGCCCAGCAAAATGCGCCCGGAGCTGAAGCACACCCGCTGCCAGAAATCTGCCCTTGGCAGCAGCTGTACCAAGGTGCGCAGCGCCTGCACCGGCGATACCAAAAACACCTCCTGCCCGATGGCCATAGCTGCGGCCTGCCAAACCGCCAGCCAGAACGCCACCGCCAGCAGACGGCGAAAAAATTGCTTGTTCTGCTTCATAAACTGCCCTCTTCCCCTGCCTATTATAAGGTATAGTATACCATACCGCCCCGCAAAGGGGAATGACCTGTGCACCACCTGCGGCGGGTCGGCTTGCGCTGTATATACTTTTATTCAACCGTTGTGTGCTTGACATGAATTTACATCCAGTGTAAACTGGATACAATATGCGGTGCAACTTTGGCACCGGCGCAGGAAAGAGGGGACAGTATTGACGCAAGCGCTCAAGGGCCGCAAGCTGTTGCTTGTCGGTTTTACGTTGTTTTCCATGTTTTTCGGGGCAGGCAACCTGATCTTCCCGCCCGATTTAGGCGCAAAGGCAGGGGCAAACCTCTGGCCCGCCTTTCTGGGGCTTGCTATCAGCGCCGTAGGTCTGCCAGTCGCGGGAGTTATCGCGGTGGCGCGGGCAGACGGTCTGGATAAACTGGCCGGGCGGGTGCATCCGGTGTTCGCGCAGGTGTTCATGATTTTGATCTACCTGTCCATCGGGCCGTGTCTGGCTATTCCGCGCACCGCAAGCACCTCCTTTGCCATGCTCACCCCGCTGCTGGGCAGCAGTGCCGGGCTTCAACTGGGGTACTCCGTGCTGTTCTTCGGGGCAGCCTTTCTGGTAGCGTTGCACCCGGACAGGCTCACCCGCTGGCTGGGCAGGCTGCTCTGCCCCTGCCTGCTGGTTCTGATTCTGATCCTGTTCGGCGGCTGTCTGCTGCACCCGTTGGCGGCGCAGTACGCTGCGCCCACCGAGACGTATCGTTCCGCAGTCGTGTTACAGGGCGTATTGTACGGCTACCAGACCATGGACGCCCTTGCGGCGCTGAACTTTGGTGCGGTCATCGCCATGAACATCCGGGCGCAAGGCGTTGCCCGGGAGCAGGACGTGCAGCGCAGTGCCATCCGTGCAGGGCTTGTGGCGGGCGGGCTGCTGCTGGCGGTCTACACCATGCTGGGACACGCCGGAGCACTGACCGGTGCCGCCGCGCCCGGCCTTGCCACCGGTGCCGAGGTGCTGACCGTGCTGGCCGAGCGGCTGTTCGGCAAAGCGGGACTGGTGCTCCTTGCTGCCATCTTTATGCTGGCCTGTTTCAACACCTGTGTGGGGCTGATCGCCTGTGTGGGAGAGTATTTCCACACCCTGCTGCCCCGCATCCCCTACCCTGCTCTTGCCGCCTTTTTTGCCGCTGCCAGTATGCTGATCGCAAATCTGGGGCTGGCAGATATCCTACGGTTATCCGTCCCGGTGCTCAACGCCCTGTACCCGGTAGCCATTGTGCTGATTACGCTTTCCTTCGTGCCCGGGTTGGAACAGCGCCGCCGGGTCTATCCGCTGTGCATCGGCTGCACTGCCGTGCAGAGCATTGCCGCCGCGCTGCCGCTTGGCCCGCTTTCTGCTCTTGCCAACGCTCTGCCGCTGGCAGCACTGGGTTTTGGCTGGGTGTTCCCGGCGGTTGCCGGGCTGCTGGCAGGCATCTTTTTAAGCCGCACTGAAGAATAAAGGAGATTTTACTATGATCCAGCCTATCATGCACGACCCGCTGTTTCTGGCGCAGAAGTCCGCCCCTGCCACCCCGAAGGATGCCCCTGTTGCGCGGGACTTACTGGAGACCCTGACCGCCCACGCCGATGGCTGTGTAGGCATGGCTGCCAACATGATCGGCGTGCTCAAGCGCATCATTGCAGTGGAAGCTGAGGACGGGTATCTGGTGCTGTTCAACCCGGTCATCCTGAAAAAATCCGGCCAGTACGAAGCCGAGGAGGGCTGTCTTTCGCTGGAAGGTGTGCGAAAAACAAAGCGCTACCAGAGCATCAAGGTGCAGTATCAGACCATGGACGGCAAACCCCGCATCAAGACCTTTACCGGCTGGACGGCGCAGATCATCCAGCACGAGATCGACCATTGCGATGGGATCTTGATTTAAGTTTTTTACCACGCACAAAGCCCCCGAGGGTGTGACCCCCGGGGGCTTTGCTATGCTGTAACAGAGAAATGAAGGTGTTATTGTGAGGTCATTAGCCTTTCACGCCACCCAAAGCAACGCCGCGGACGATGAACTTGGACAGCAGCAGGTAGACGACGATGACCGGCAGAATGGCGATGGCCACCATCATGTACACCTTGCCCATATCGAACTTCAGGAAGTCCGCGCTGCGCAGCTGAGCGATCAGGATCGGCAGGGTCTTTTTGTCGGCAGTGTCCAACACCAGAGCCGGGATGAAGTAGTTGTTCCAGCTGGCCACGAAGGAGAAGATGGCCTGCACAGCCAGAGCCGGCTTCATGATGGGCAGCACGATCTTATTAAAGGTATAAAACTCGCCTGCGCCGTCAATGCGGGCGGCTTCCACGATCTCCATGGGAAGGGAGGCATCCAGATACTGCTTCATGAAGAAGAACACGGTGGGTGCTGCAATGCTGGGGATGATCAGCGGGATGAAGCTGTTTTTCAGCCCCATCTTGGAGATCAGCTGCAAAAAGCCCAGTGCGGACACCTGTGTAGGCATGGTCATGATGAGCAAAATCAGGGCAAAGGCAGCCTTTTTGAATTTGAAGTTATAGGCGTAGATGCCGTAGGCCGTCAGTGCCGAGAAGTAGACGCTGAGCGCTGCCGAGCAGGCAGACACCAGCAGGCTGTTGCGGATGCCGCTCATCACGGGGATGTTGGCATCCGTAAGCACGTTGCGGAAGTTTGTGATGATGGACTTGCCCGGCATCAGCGAGAAGCCCTTCTGAATCTCGAAGTGGGTGCGGGTGGAGTTGATGATCAGCACATAGAAGAAGAACAGGCACAGAAAGCTGATCAGCACCAGCACCAGATAGCACCACGCACGGCGGGCGGTCAGGATCGCCTTTTCGGACTGGTTTTTAGGCGTATGTGCCATACTTATTTCCCTCCTTTGGCAGCAGCCTTCTTGGCTGCTTTCAGTTCCTTGCGCTGAGCCTTGGTCAGGCCGTCATCCTCCTTGGTCAGCGAGAAGTACACGACGACGCACAGCACTGCACACACAAGGAACAGCACCACAGATACTGCACCGGCCATGCCGTAGTTCTTGCTGAACAGGTGGTTGTTCAGGTACATGATCATGGTGG
>OGNC01000844.1_pt1 | contig 17016 bp, 10 predicted proteins | sample 1573311 | NCBI WGS metagenome assembly OGNC01 (sample SAMEA2581889, study PRJEB24529) | metagenome | biome: Human gut stool | place: China | collected 2011
GCTCTGCAGTTCGGCAAGATGCTGCTCGTTGAGCTCGGCTACGATGCCAAGGCCGAGGGCATGGTCGGCACCGACTGGGCCATCAACACCAGCAAGCTCATGGCCGGCACCAAGCTGATGGACGGCATCTCCGGCTCCGTCAACCAGGTCCTCACCCGTGAGAAGGCCGCTCAGATGTGCCTGAACGCCCTCGAGGCTCCCATGGTCACCTATGACACCAAGGGCTCCACCATCACCGTCGACGGCACTAAGATCAACTTCGGCGCTTCCGTTGCCAAGTATGAGACCTCCACCGTCGCCAAGGATCAGAACATCTCCAAGGAGAAGCTCACCTCCGGCGAGTACACCGTTGAGCTCGGCGAGAAGCTCTACAAGGATCTCAAGAAGAACTCCACCACCGATGCTTTCGAGCGTCCCGCTACCGAGTGGATGCTCAAGGCCAAGTCCATCGGCACCTATGCGGATGCTGCTGACCTGTCCTACACCGCTACCGTCGAGATCGGCACCATCTATTCCGACCTCGGTCTGAGCAAGGGCATTGACGATTCCAAGGTCACCTATTATGAGGATGGCCGGAATCTGTCCAGCTCCTGGACTCAGGATATCGTTAAGGGCAGCAAGGTCGAAAAGGGCGGCAACGGCACCCTGCTCGAGGTCTACTACAATGACGACGCCGAGTCCCTGACCGTGATCGCGATCAACACCTACGTTGGCAAGATCACCGCTTCCTACAAGGCTTCCACCACCAAGGATGCCTATGTCACCTTTACTGCCAAGACTGGTGCCAGCTCCTCCTATGAGACCGACGACAGCTACAGCAAGGACGACATCGTTCTCTACACCTACTCCGGCAAGGCTGGCGACGCTGGCGTCAAGAGCATGGCTCTGGCCGAGAAGGTCACCGGCAAGATGAACGGCTTCACCGCCGAAAAGAACGTCACCGTTGACGGCACCACCTACAAGAAGAGCGCCAACGGCACCTCCATCACCCCCGGCATGAACACCAGCGTTGGTAAGGACGTTAGCGTTTATTTGGATCAGTACGGCTACGCCGCTTTTGTCGACGCTGACGATACCCTGCAGTATGCGGTCATCCTCGCCTATGAGAAGGGTTCCCGCCTCGATAGCCCCCGCGCCAAGCTCCTCTTCACCGACGGCACCACCAAGAAGGTCGACGTCAAGGCTCTGAAGGATGCCGACGGTAATGCGTACTCTGATCACAGTTTGAGTGACTATGCCTCTTCTGCCTCTGGCAACTCCAAGCTGAACAAGTACGATGTGGTCTCCTACACCGTCAACAGCGACGAGGAGTACACCCTGACCCTGGCGGCTGACGCGCGCAACGCGGACGTTGGCTCCGCCAAGATCACCAAGGGCATCCCCTCCCTCGCCGACACGGCCTCCGACGACGGGTATAACGTCGGCACCGCCAACAGCGGTCGCCTCTATGCCAACGGCAAGACCACGTTCCTCGTCATCGACGAGAGCGGTACGGATACCACCTACACCTCCTACACCGGCATTGCCAACGTCCCCAACATCGAGTGGAAGAGCGGCACCTACACCGCTCCCATCACCCTGCTGACTGAGGGCAACACCATTGCCAAGATCGTTGTCGTCGCCAAGACCAAGGTTGCCAGCGAGACCAACAACCTCTACATCTCCGACGGCAGCAAGGCTGTCACCTTCATCAAGGGCGGTTCCGCCGGCCAGTCCTACACCAAGGATCTCGGCTACTACTATGAGTATGACGCCATCATCGACGGTGCTGAGACCAAGATCAAGACCGACTTTGAGGTCAAGTACTACAGCATCCTGACCGGTGTTTCGTACAACAGCAAGGGCGTTGCCACCGGCTACGGCGATATCGCCTACATGGATATCAACACTCCTGCTACCAAGAAGGACGGCGACAAGCTCTTCACCGCGGTTGGCACTGAGGCTACCACCAACTCCGTTGTGAAGATCGACACCAAGTTCTATGCTTTCGATGATGACTGCAAGGTCTACTACATCGGCACCGACGGCACTCTGATCGCTTCCGCTCCTGCCTCCATCGGCAAGGATGCCAACGATCAGGTTTGGTTCAAGCTCACCGATGGCCTGCTGAGCACTGTGTTCATCAAGGTCGTTGACGAGACCTCTGCTGTCAATCCCAGCAATGGTACTGTTGCTGTCAAGCTGGTCAAGGATGCTTCCGGCAAGGTCACTCTGCAGTACACGAACTCTGACGCCGCTGCGGTTGCTTACACCGGCACTGTGACGATCACCAATACCACCAACGGCTATACTACCACCGTTGATCTGGTCGGCGGTTCTTTCAATGCTAACACTACTACCTTCGCCAACGCCGAGACGATTGCTGTCTCTTCCAACAGCGCTGTGAAGTATCAGGCTACCGTTACCGTCGGCGGTGCGGTTCTGACCACCAACAGTGTGATCGGCGGCTAATTGCCAAACCGATATCAAAGCTTTTTGAGCTGAGATAAAAAAGGATCGCTCCTCATTTGAGGAGCGATCCTTTTTTACTTTTTCACGCCGTACAGCGTCACACTGCTGCCCGCTGTGAAATACTGCGCGGACGAGGTTTTATACAGCGAGAGCGAGTTGGGGCCGGTCTCCCCGAAGTTCGAAGCGTTCGTCGTGCAGACCGTAACGGTCTCGCCGGTGCTCGTCAGCTTTCGGGTGGTGATGTAGTAGCAGCCGTCGCCGGGGCACAGCTCGACCTCGGCGTACTCGCGCCCGGTGGGGCCGAGGCACGCGGCGTAGTCATAGTTGGCAAACTCGCGGTTGACGTAGTGGCGGAAAATGGTTCCCTCGCCGCTGCCGAAGCGCAGACGATAGTCCACGTTGTCAGTGCAGGCGAGCGCTGGGCGGATAATCAGCTTGGAGAAACTGCGCAGGTCGATGTCGGAAAAGTCCATATCGATCTGTGCGATCTCCAACGTGACCGTGATTTCTTTGAGCTTCACGAGCACGTCGCCCGCGACGCGGGCGGTGGTCTCCGCCGCGACGGCGTCGGCGTTGGCCTTGAGCGCGGCGTCGAGCTTGGTGTTGTCGGCGTTGAAGTCGTCCATCATCACGCGGTCGGACTTCGCCCATTGGTTGAGCTGGTAGTTGGTGGTTTTGGTCATGCTTCCTCCTGTTTTTTACGCCCTGCGATCAGGGCAAGGTTTGTTTCAAGCCGCCCCACCGAGGGCAGCCGATGGTGTATGATTCAGTTTTTCGTGTAAAATTCCGAGGTTTTCGCCGGTTTTATGATTTTTTCTTACGGCGAAAGCACCTCGAATCACTTGTAAGAGTGATTCGCCGGTTTGGTGTCCACTTATGTGCAACGAGGGCAAAAAAATTTTCCGGCTTGACATTTTCGCCCGCCGGATTATAATGAAGATAGAAAGGGACGCTGCGACAAGCGGTCGACCCAGTTTTGGTTAGTTAGGAAATCCTAAGAAACCGTCACTTTGCCGAGTGGCGGTTTCTGCTTTTCACAATGATCGTTACCGTAAAGGAACCGATATGTAAAGTGATCCGCATGGTCTCACCCCCTTTCGGGTGGTGTGGCCGACCGCCTGCCGTCTGTGCAGCGTCCCTCAAAACGATTGTACCATATCACGCACAAAAGTCAAGCCCTCCCGGCCGGGAGGGCTTGCTTCATATTCCGCGCGGGATACGCAGGCAGCGGTAGGTGCTGCTGTGCGCGTTGAGCGCCGGCTCGTCCGCCGGACGGGGCCACGCTCTTCCGAGCTGCTTCAGGATGCAGCAGGTCTTGGCGTGCGCCATGTCCATCAAGTCCAGCACGCGCTCGTGGGGCGTGCGGTCATCCGACCGGTACGGCACAAACGGCACCTGCGGTTCCGCTTTCTTCATGTCCTCACCTCCTCCCCTTTTGCGCCGCCGGACCGGCGCGGGGCACACATCCGTGCAACCGAAACGAAAAAATTCAAAAATAGATAACAAACCCTTGCGGTTCTGTGCTATAATCAGCACAAATATATCACCAAAGGAGATGCCCCTATTATGGCAAAGAAACAATTCAAGGCAGAATCCAAGCGTCTGCTCGACCTGATGATCAACTCCATCTACACCCACAAGGAGATCTTCCTGCGCGAGATCATCTCCAACGCGAGCGACGCCATCGACAAGCTCTGCTACCTTTCGCTGACCGACGACAAGGTCGGTCTTGACCGCGGCGATTTCAAAATTGAGATCACCGTGGATAAGGACGCGCGCACGCTGACCGTGAGCGATAACGGCATCGGCATGGACAAGGACGAGCTGGAGAACAACCTCGGCGTCATCGCCTCGTCCGGCTCGTACAAATTCCGTCAGGAGGCCGAGCAGAAGGAGGACATCGACATCATCGGCCAGTTCGGCGTGGGCTTCTACTCCGCGTTCATGGTCGCGGACGAGATCACGGTCGTCACGAAGAAATACGGCGCGGAGACCGCCTACCGCTGGCAGTCCTCCGGCGCGGACGGCTACACCGTCGCCGAATGTGAGAAGGACAGCGTCGGCACCGACGTCATCATGCACCTCAAGGCGGACACGGACGAGGAGAAATATTCCGAGTACCTCGACGGCTATCGGCTCTATGAGCTGGTGAAAAAATATTCCGACTACATCCGCTACCCCATCCGTATGCTGCGCCCGACGCGCAGGGTCAAGGCGGGCAGTGACCCCGAAAAGCCCGAGTACGAGTATGTGGACGAGATGACGACGGTCAACTCCATGGTGCCGCTCTGGCAGCGTCCGCGCGGCGAGGTGACGGACGAGGAGTACGAGAAGTTCTACCAGTCCATCGCTCATGCCTTCGACAAGCCGCAGCGCGTCATCACCGCGAGCGTTGAGGGCGCCGTGACCTATAAGGCGCTGCTGTTCATTCCCTCGCAGCGGCCGATGGACTTCTACAGCGAGGGCTATGAAAAGGGCTTGCAGCTCTACTCCGCGGGCGTGATGATCATGGATCACTGCGACGCGCTGCTGCCGGATTATCTGCGCTTCGTGCGCGGCGTGGTGGACTCCCCCGACCTGAGCCTGAACATCTCGCGCGAGCTGCTGCAGCACGACCGTCAGCTCAAGGTCATCGGGAACAGCCTGAAGAAGAAGCTCCGCGCCGATCTTGAAAAGCTGCTGCGCGACGACCGCGAGGGCTACGAAAAATTCTACGAAAACTTCGGCCGCGCCATCGGCTTCGGCATTGCCGGGCCGGACGGGCTGAGCCGCAAGGAGGCGCTGCAGGATCTGCTGCTCTTCTACTCCTCGACGGAGAAGAAGCTCGTCACCCTGCGCGAGTACGTCGACCGGATGCCGGAGAGCCAGAAGTACATCTACTACGCTGCGGGCGAGAACGTCTCCGCCATCGACCACCTGCCGCAGACCGAGCTGCTGAAGGACAAGAACTACGAGATCCTCTACCTCACCGGTGAAACGGACGAATTTGTTCTGCAAATGCTGGGCAAGTATGCTGACAAGGAGTTCCGCTCCATCGTCGACGGCGAGCTGGACCTCGGTAACGAGGAGGAAAAGGTCCTCGACGAAAAGCCGGAGCTGATGCAGTTCGTCAAAGAGACGCTCGGCGATAAGATCAAGGAAGCCCGCGCTTCCCGCCGCCTCAAGACGCATCCCGTGTGCATGACTGCGGGCGAGGGCCTGAGCTTCGAGATGGAGAAATACTTCAAAAACTTCCAGATGCCCACGCCCGTCAAGGCCGACCGCATTCTGGAGCTGAACACCGACCATCCCGCTGTGCAGGCGATGGAGGCCGCCATGACCTCCGACCGCGCCAAGGCGGAGCTGTACGCGAAGATCCTCTACGATCAGGCGCTTCTCATCGCGGGCCTGCCGCTTGAGGACCCGAGCGAATACACCGATCTGGTCGCCCAGCTGATGAAGTAAGGACCGCCCCGCAAATCTGTTTTGGAGGACGCCGCCATGAAAAAGCTGTCCGCGCTGCTCCTGTCCCTGCTGCTCCTGCTCACCGCCTGCGGCACGCCCGCTACGCCGGGCGACGCCGTGACACTGCCGACGCCGAACGACGAGATCCTGGTCGAGGAGGGGCTGCGCGCCGAGGATCTGCCCGAGGTCTGCCGCCTGTGGTTTGACCTTGCCGAGACCTCCGGTGCGGCGGACAAGAACAGCAAGCTTCCGCTTGCCTCCCGCGCCGACGAGGGCGCGTGCGATTACCTCGCCGTCCGCCTGCCGGACGGAACGTACACCGATCTCATTCAGGAGGGCAAGCTTGCCGATGAGGGCGTCACGCTTGCCGATTTCTCCGGTGGCAGGGCGAAGCAGGAGGGCTCCTACGGTCAGCTCGTGTGGAACGGCGAGCTGTACCACGCCTTCACCGTCTTCGCGGCAGACTGCACCCTCCCGAACCTCACCGCGCCGGACGGCGGCATCCTCCGTCTGAACATCTCCGGCGACTGCACCGTGGACGGCGGCGGCACGGAGTACGCCTGCTTCGAGGGTTTTGACTGCGTGCTTGTCACCGGCGGCGGTACGCTGACGGTCTTAAATGCCGCAGCCCTCGACTGCGGCGGCGGGGATCTCCCCATCCCCTCACTGGTGCTTGACGGCGATGTGACGCTGCGCTGCGACGACATTCGTCTCACCGCTCCGAACACGGTCGACGTGCCCGCGCTCGCCGTGCTCGGCGGCACACTCTGCACCGATATGCTTTGGCTCAGCAACGGTATGCTCGTCAACGCCGGCGGCACGCTCAGCGTGCAGGGCTCCGTGCAGGAGTTGAAGCGCGCGGTGTTCCGCGGCGGCACGACGCTCCTCGGCGCAGCCGAGCAGAAGGCGGAATTCATCCTCTCCGGCGGCACGGCGCACCTTGCGGGCGGTCTTGCCGAGGGCTCGACCGTCGAGGGCGGCGCGGGCGTCTTTTCCGCGCAGAGCTTTTCCGGCGCGGCGGTCAACGACTATGGTGCCGTCCTGTGGGACGGCGCGGACGACTCCGCCTATCGCGGCGTCTATGGCGCGGACTATTACCCGACGGACTACAGCCCGGATTGGGCGGGCACGGTCCCCGGCACGGCGTGGGACGCGTTGAACGCCGAAAACCCCTATGAAAACGACTGGTTCGCCGGTACGCTGACGTTGGAGAACGCTCACGCGCCGGAGCTGCTGCCGTGGGGCGGAGCGCACCTGCGCGTCCTCGGAGAGAATGCGGTCGATGGGACTCTCGGCGGCACGGGTCTGCTCTTCACGGGCGGCGGCTCGCTCGCCGCAGGCGAGCTGAACGTTTGGGCATGGGGCAGCGTCCGTGCGCCCCTCCTCGCCGTGCGGGACGGCACGAACGTCCGCTGCGGCGCGCTGCACATGGGCAGCAATGCCGAGGAGAAGGGCACGCTGCTCGTGGAGAGCGGCGACCTTACAGTGGACGGTGAATTCTGGCTGCAAAATGCCGCGCTCACCGTCAGCGGCGGCGAGCTGACGCTTGCGGGCGACGCGAGCATCGACCGCGGCGAGGTGCATATCTCCGGCGGCACCGTCTCGTTTGAGCACGGGCTGTGGCTCGGTGAGGGCGACATCGTCATCACCGGCGGCACCGTCATCGTTCCCGGCGGAGAAGCGGGTCTGACCGCCGAAAACGGCAAGGTCACCATCTCCGGCGGCACCGTTCGTGAGCCGTGACCGCATAAGGAAAAAGAGGCGCGAGCCGACGGCTCGCGTCTCTTTTTGTCGATTTTTGGCGACAAATCGTATAATTTATAGGCAATAATACATTTTGTATTCATATTTTCAGCCACGTCGCCGCCAGATGCACGGCAAAGCAGACCGTCATGCCCACCGCCGTCGGCAGCGCGACGCCGACGAGCGTCCATTTCAGGCTCTTCGATTCCCGCGCAAGCGTGAGCGTGGTCGTGCCGCAGGGGAAGTGGAACAGCGAGAAGAGCAGCATACAAAGCGCGGTCGTTCCCGTCCAGCCGTTCGCCAGCAGCATGGTCTTGAGCTCCGCGAGCGACGCGCCGTCCACCAGCGTTCCCGCCGAGGAGTAGCCCATGAGCAGGATCGGCAGCACGATCTCATTCGCCGGAAAGCCGAGCAGAAAGGCAAGCAGGATCATGCCGTCCAGCCCCAGCGCGCGCCCCAGCGGATCGAGCGCCGCCGCGCCGTGTGCAAGCAGCGTGGTATCTCCCACGGTGCAGTTTCCCAGCAGATAGATGAGCAGGCCTGCGGGCGCGGCGACCGTCACCGCGCGGCCGAGGACGAATACCGTCCGATCCAAAAGCGAGCGCACCAGCACCTGCCCCACGCGCGGACGGCGGTAGGGCGGCAGCTCGAGGGAAAAGGCGGAGCCTTCACCGCGCAGCAGCGTGGCAGACAGCAGGCGCGAGACGAGCAGCGTCACGCACACGGAGAGCACCAGCGACGCGAGCAGTCCGGCGCTCGCACCGAGCATGGCTTCTCCGGAAAGGAACGCGGTCAAAAGCGTGATGAGCAGCGGAAAGCGCCCGTTGCACGGCACAAGGCTGTTCGTCAGCATCGCGATGAGCCGCTCGCGCGGCGAGTCGATGATGCGGCAGCCCGTCACGCCGCAGGCGTTGCAGCCGAGACCCATGCACATCGTCAGGCTCTGCCGCCCGTGCGCCCCGGCGCGGGCGAAGCAGCGGTCGAGCACGAACGCCACGCGCGGCAGATAGCCCACGTCCTCGAGCAGCGTAAAGAGCGGGAAGAAGATCGCCATCGGCGGCAGCATTACCGATACGACCCACGCAAGCGTGCGGTACATTCCGTCCACCAGCGCGCCGCGCCAGAACGGCGGCAGGAAGGCGAGAAACTCCCGCAGCGGCTCCTGCGCCGAAAACAGCAGCCGCGAGAGCAGCTGTGACGGCACATTCGCGCCCTCGACCGTCAGCCATAAGATCGTCCCGAAGAGCGCAAGCATTACGGGGATGCCCGTCGCGCGGGAGGTAAGCAGGCGGTCGAGCCGCCGGTCACGCCGCTGCGCGGCGGTCTCGTCCCGCCGCTCGCACAGCCGCACCAGCTCCGTGGCGCGGGCGGAGAGCGCACCCACCAGCGTGTCGCGCAGGGCGTCGCCGGTCAGCTCCCCCAGCTCGGCGCGGGCGCGGACGCAGACCTCCCCGATGCGCTCCGCCGCCAGGGCAGGCAGATCGGCGCCGAAGCGGGCGAAGAACAGGGCGTCGTCCTCCAGCAGCCGCAGCGCGTAGAAGCGGCTCTGCTCCCGCGCGAACGGCGCGAGCGCCGGCTCCAGCACGCGCACCGCGCGCTCGACCGCGCGGGGATATTCGACCACCGTCTCTCTCCGCCGAGGCTTTTCGCGGACGGCGGCGGCCAGCGCCGCGCGCAGTTCGTCCAGCCCCTCTCCGCAGCTCGCTGCCGTGCCGACGACCGGCACGCCGAGCGCGCGGGAGAGCGCGGGCAGATCGAGCACGATGCCCTTCTTTGCCGCTTCGTCCAAAAGATTCACGCACACGACCGCAGGAACATCCGCCGCCTCGAGGGTTTGCAGCACAAGGTTCAGGCTCCGCTCCAGACAGGTCGCATCCGCCAAAATGAGCACGGCCTCCGCCTCACCGGAGCAGAGATAGTCCCGCGCGATCTCCTCCTCGGCGGAGTTGGGGAACAGCGAGTACGTCCCCGGCAAATCGACGAGCGTGAAGCGCTCGCCGCCGTATGTAAGATCGCCGCGCGCCGCGGCGACGGTTTTCCCCGGCCAGTTGCCCGTGTGCTGCCGCAGCCCGGTGAGGGCGTTGAACACGGTGGATTTTCCCACGTTCGGGTTTCCCGCCAGAGCAATGATATGCGCCTCGTTCGGCATGGGGCGATCCCTCCTGAAAAATCAAAGCATTTCGATCTGCACGCCGCCCGCGTCCTCGCGCCGCAGCGCGATGACCGCGCCGCGCACACCGTAGGCGACCGGGTCGCTCCACGGGGAAACGTGCAGGGCGCGGACGCACGAGCCCGGCACGAAGCCGAGGTCGAGCATCCGGCGGCGCTGTGCGCCGGTGGAGCGCAGCGCCGTCACTACGGCGCTCGCGCCGACCGGCAGCGCGTCAAGTGTCATCCGCATTGGGGCCACTTCCTCTCCCTTTGTCAGGGTATGCGCGAGGCCGTGCGGTGGTGCGGAGCCGAAAAAACAGCTGCCCCGAAGGGCAGCCGTCCGGCATGGTCTGTTTGATTGTCTGTCGGGGCGCTACACCTGAGGGTCCCAGGAGATGCTGTTTTCCCCGACGCGGATGTCCGTGGCAAGACAGACGCTGCGGCTCTCCGCCCCGTTCGTCACGGTGGCGGAAAGCGTAACGCCGTCGTACCGCGGAACATTCAAAAGCCGCACGGTGCAGATGCCGCCGTCCGTCGTCGTTTCAACGGAGATCAGACCGTTGTTGTCCGGCGCGCAGCTCGCCGACCACTCGTAGCCCTCGCCGCTGACGCTGGGGACGAAGCGGAATACCAACGCAATACCATCGATGTCGAGCGTCAGACCGCTGATGGTAATTGTGTCCGGCAGGGGTGCGGGCGTCGTTATTTCATTGCTCGGTGCCTTGCTGTTTTGGAGTGAACGGTATCCCGACAGCATGGTCAGCACGCCGCAAATCAGCACCAGTATGCCTACGACGTAGCGCAGAGATCTGTTCTGCTTTGCGATCCTCCGGATCTCCTCCGCAAAGGCTTCTCTCTCGGCAGCATCCCCCGCGAAAGCCGTTGCAGGTACCTCGCCGCACAAAGCAGCCGGCTCGCGGCCGCACAGCTCGTCCGTGCTCACGCCCAGCTCGTCGGCGAGCGCCGCGAGCTTATAGAGGTCGGGGAGCGATTCCCCCGTTTCCCACTTGCTCACCGCCTGCCGCGAGATGCTCAGCCTTGCCGCCAGCTCCTCCTGCGTCATACCGCGCGCCTTGCGCGCACGGATCAGATTTTCCTGAAAGCTCACCGCCGCTCTCCTTTCTGTTTTCTGTCCTCATCGTAGCGCATTCTGCGGTGGCAGGCAAGAAAAGCTCTCGGGATTTGCGCAACGGACGGTTGCATCAGCCGTTTTTCGCGGCCCTTTCGGCGCGTTTGAGCTTGTAGAGCTCCTCGGCGGCGAGCCGCGTCTTGGCGACCACATCGCCATTCCCCTGCGGGAAGCAGTAGTAGAGCACGTCGCGGTCGCCGATGCAGATCATGTCGCCCAGCTCATACCAGAAGTAGTCAGCGTAGAGACTGTAGCTGGTCTCGGGCTTCTGCGTGAAGTCCAATTTTCCGCCGCAGCCCGTGAGGCGGAAGCCGTTCGCATCGTGGCGCAGGCGACCCTCGCCGACGCGGCAGATCTGCCGGAAGTTGACCATCACGCAGATGCTCACCGGAGCGTCGAGCAGATAGCTGCCCTGCTCCAGCTCCTCGCGCACGCACGCGCGTTCCCACGCATACCAGTCGGGAACATGGGTGAATTTCGCCTCAGCGTTCTCACATTCGAGCGCGCCCAGCTCCGTCAGGCGGTAGCGCACGCCGCAGTCGCGGCAGATAAGCTCCGTGCCGCGGCCCTCCGTTTCGCCCTCGGTGCCGCAGTGCGGGCATTTGTAGAGCACGCGGTTGAGACCGTCGGCGCGGAACGGCTCGTTCACGACGACGCCGTTTTCCTGCTGCCAGCGGAAGTTATCAAAGGAAAATTCATCCGCGAGCAGCGCGTTGATCTCGTCCGCGCCCTTTTCCGCGGCCTCCTCGGGCGAGAGCAGATAGCGCAGTTCCGCGGAGACATTGACCCTGCGGTTCTGCAGTCCGTTGTAGAGCGGGTCGCGCGCGAACGCGCCGCAGGTACGCAGCAGCACGACCGGCACGCCGAGCGCCTTGACGCACTTGCCGAGGCTCTCCGGCAGCGGCGTGGCCGTGCCGTCGAAGCTGTAGCTCGCCTCGGGATAGAGGAGGATGGAGCTTTTGAGCTTCTTCACCGCGTAGAGCATATCGCGCACGAGCGCGGTGTCCGGCTGAAACTTCCGCGTGGGGATGCAGCCGAGTGCGCGCATCAGTCCCACCTTGCCCACAAAGCCGTCCGACGTGCAGACGATGTTGAAGGGGCGCGGGTAGAGCACCGCCGCAGCGATCTTCAGGTCCAAAAAGCAGGAGTGATTCATCAGAACGAGACAGGGCTCGTCAGGGCCGAGCCGCTCCATGCCCACGCGGTCACAGCGAAAATGCGTCGCGCGCAGGTCGGGCGCGGACAGCGCGCGCAGGAGCGCGCGGAACAGCATGGACGGACGGCGCGGCGGCGTGTGCTTTTCTCTCGGCTGCGCAAGCGCCTGCTCGTAGGGCATATCCACGACCTTGATCTTCATGGCGGACCTCCTGCAAGGGGATTTATGTTTCCTCAACAGGATACCATGAACAAGGGCGCAATGCAATCCAAAATCAGGCGCGGGCGAGAACGTGGCTGCGGTCGAGCACCGCGTAGACCGCGATGCCGGCGGCAATGCCGAACACGCCCTGCACGAGGTTGCCGGGAATGGACGCCGCCGCGGCCAGACCCTTGCCGAGCCACAGGCTCGCATAGCCGAAGTAGCCGAGGACCATGATGATCTCCGCCGCCGCGCCGCCGATGAGCTGCGCCGCCAGCTTGCCGCTGCGCTCCCGCATGGCCTCAAAAATATACGCCGCGGCGACCGCCATCGTGAACTTGATGACGAGCGTGCCGGGAGCATAGTGCGGATAGCTCAGCAGGTCGGCGAGCATCGAGCCGAGGCCCGCCGCCGCGCCGCCGTACCACGGCCCCAGCACCCACGCCGAGAGCAGCACGGCGCAGTCGCCGAGGTTGACGTAGCCCTGCATGGGCGAGGGCACCTGGATGACCATCGTCATCACGGTGCAGAGGGCGGCGAACAGCGCCGCGAGGACCAGCTTACGCAATTTCATATCCGTCATGAAAATCATCTCCAAAAAAGTCTTGCATTTCTGCTTGGTCTGTATTTTAATCAGAATTGGACTTAATAAAAGCATCAAATCAATATATTTTCATAGAACCAGATTGGAGATGCCCATGCTCACCTACGATCTTGACCGGCGCGGCAAGCTCGCGCGCTACGATTATCTTTACCGCTGCATCCGCGAGGACATTCTCGCGGGCCGCCTGACGGCGGGCGAAAAGCTGCCGAGCAAGCGCTCACTTGCAAGCCATCTGCAAACGGCGGTCATCACGGTGCAGAACGCCTATGCCCAGCTCGAGGCGGAGGGCTATCTCTACACGCGCGAGAAGCGCGGCTACTACGTCGCCGACGTGGAGCGGCACCCCGCCGCGCCCGGGCGCGCCCCGGCCCGGAGCGCGCCGCAGCCGCAGCGTTCGTGGCTGCTCGATCTCAGCTCCGGCGGCAGCGGGACGGAGGACTTTCCCTTTTCCGTGTGGGCAAAGCTCATGCGCCGCGTGCTGAGCGAGGAGGGCGAGGCGCTGCTGCGCGCCACGCCGCCGAACGGCGCGGACGCGCTGCGCAGGGCCATCGCGCAGCATCTCTACCGCTTCCGCGGCATCTCCGCCGCGCCGGAGCAGATCGTCGTCGGCGCAGGCACGGAGTACCTCTATAACCTCATCGTCCAGCTGCTCGGGCGCGAGGCCGTCTACGGCGTGGAGGACCCCGGCTACTCCAAGGCCGCGCGCATCTACGCGCTCGGCGGCGCAAGGACTGCGCCCGTGCTTGTGGATGAGGGCGGCGTGAGCCTGAGATCTCTGGAAATGAGCGGCGCACAGATCCTGCACACCTCACCGAACCACCAATTCCCCACCGGCGCGGTGACGCCCATCGGCCGCCGGCAAAGCCTGCTGCGCTGGGCGGAGGCGCGGGAGGGCCGCTATATCATCGAGGACGATTACGACAGCGAGTTCCGCTTCACGCTGCGCCCCATCCCCACGCTGCAGAGCATCGACCGCGCGGGGCGCGTGATCTATGTCAACACCTTCTCGCGCACGCTCGCGCCCTCGCTGCGCATCAGCTACATGGTGCTGCCCAAGGGCCTGACCGAGCGCTACCGCGCGCAGCTCGGCTTCTACTCCTCCACCGTGCCGGCGATGGAGCAGCACACGCTTGCGCGCTTTTTGGACGAGGGGTATTTTGAAGCGCACATCAACCGGATGCGCAAGTCCTACCGCGCGCAGCGCGACGCGGTCATCGACACCATTCTGCAAAGCCCGCTCGGCGAGCACTGCCGGGTGTCCGGTGAGGACGCGGGGCTGCACTTCCTTCTGACGATCGACACGAAATGCACCGACCATGTGCTGCGTACCGACGCCGAGGGGCGCGGCGTGCGCCTCTCGTTCCTCTCGGACTTTGCCCTGTCACCCGACGCGGCAAAACCGCACACGCTGGTGGTCAACTACCCCGGCATTGACCTTGCCCATCTTGACGTGGCGTTGAATATCTTGAATTCTCTTTTATGAAGGCAGAAAATGAACTCCGTGTAAACATTTCTATAATCCGCTAAAATATTTATATAAATCTATTGACAAAAGTTTTCACTGTGCTATGATACGGTACAGCAAGGAAAACCCCGGTAAGGAGGTGCATGATGAAAAAGAATCTATACAGCCTGACGCTCTCGGACGAGGTGGTGCGGGAGGTCGACGCGCTGGCGCACCGGCTGGGCACGAACCGCTCGGCGCTGGTGAACCGCATCCTGTCCGAGTACGTCTCCGTCCCCACGCCGGAGCGGCGCATCAACGATATTTTCGAGGCCATCGAGGCGCTCGTTTCCCCCTCGCGCGAGCTGGTGCCGTTTTTCGCGCCGAACTCGCAGTCCATGTCGCTCAAATCGAGCCTCGCCTACAAGTACCGTCCGACGGTCAAGTATGAGGTCGATCTCGGCGGCGGCGAGGATACGCTGGGCACGCTCAACGTCGTGTTCCGCACGCAGTCGGCGGAGCTGATCGCCGCGCTGACGGACTTCTTCCGTCTGTGGGCGCGTATCGAGAATGTCTGTCTCGCGCCGGCGCTCGGCGGCACGATCGCCTGTTCGCTCTACGACGGGCGCTTCGTCCGTCCGCTCGCCATGCCGCGCGGACACGCCCGCTCGGCGGAGGACATCGCCGGCGCCATCAGCGCCTATGTGCAGCTCTTCGACCGCCTGCTCAAGGGCTATCTGAGCGGCGATCTGAGCGCCAAGGACGTGGAGCTGGCCTACCGCGGCGACCTGCGGGGCCGCGGGCTTCTGATTTAAGCGATTCGCAGTTTTGTCAATAGAGGTGAATTTATATGAACGCTGAAAAATATACCCAGAAAACGCTGGACGCCGTCAAGACCGCGCAGAGCATGGCGCAGGAAAACGGCAACCAGTATCTGACCCCCGAGCATCTGCTCTATGCCCTTGTCGATCAGGACGGCGGACTCATCGCGTCGCTCTTCGGCAAGATGGGCGTGGACTGCGACGGCCTGCTCTCCGAGCTGGACACGCTGATCCGGCGGCTGCCGAAGGTCTCCGGCGGCAGCGGCGAGGTGTACGCCTCACCGGAGACCGGCAAAATTCTGAACCTTGCCGAAAAGACCGCCGAGAAGCTGCACGACGATTATATCTCCGTCGAGCACTTGATGCTCGCCATCTTCTCCGAGGGAACGAGCGACGTCAAGCAGCTGCTCCAGAGCCACGGCATCACGCGCAGCCGCTTTACCGACGAGCTGAGCAAGGTCAAAACCGCTCCCGTGACCTCGGACAATCCCGAGGAGACCTACGACGCGCTCAAGAAATACGGCACCGACCTTGTCGAGCGCGCCCGCAGCAAGGAGCTTGACCCCGTCATCGGCCGCGACGCGGAGATCCGCAACGTCATCCGCATCCTGTCGCGTAAAACCAAGAACAACCCTGTGCTCATCGGCGAGCCGGGCGTCGGCAAGACCGCCATCGCCGAGGGCCTTGCCCAGCGTATCGTGCGCGGTGACGTGCCCGAGGGGCTGAAGGACCGCACCATCTTCTCGCTCGACATGGGCGCGCTCATCGCGGGCGCGAAGTACCGCGGCGAGTTCGAGGAACGCCTGAAGGCCGTTCTGAACGAGGTCAAGAAGTCCGAGGGCAAGATCATCCTCTTCATCGACGAGCTGCACACCATCGTCGGTGCGGGCAAGACCGAGGGCAGCATGGACGCAGGCAATCTTTTGAAGCCTCTGCTCGCCCGCGGCGAGCTGCACTGCATCGGCGCGACCACGCTCGACGAGTACCGCCAGTACATCGAAAAGGACGCCGCGCTCGAGCGCCGCTTCCAGCCTGTACAGGTCGACGAGCCGACGGTGGAGGACACCATCTCCATCCTGCGCGGACTCAAGGAGCGTTATGAAATTTACCACGGCGTGCGCATCCACGACAACGCGCTCGTCGCCGCTGCGACGCTGTCCGCGCGCTATATCACCGACCGTTTCCTGCCCGACAAGGCCATCGATCTGGTCGATGAAGCCTGCGCGATGATCCGCACGGAGATCGACTCCATGCCCGCCGAGCTGGACGATCTGCGCCGCAAGATCATGCAGCAGGAGATCGAGGAAATGGCCCTCAAGAAGGAGGACGACCAGCTCTCTCGCGACCGTCTGGAGGAATTGAAGAAGGAGCTTGCCGACGAGAAGGAGCAGTTCAACGCCATGAAGTCCCGCTGGGAGGCGGAGAAGAACGGTGTGGAGAGCGTCAAGAAGCTCAAGAGCGAGATCGAGCAGATGCACGGCGACATCGAGCGGGCGCAGGCCAATCTCGAGTATGAGAAAGCCGCGAAGCTCAAGTATTCCGATCTGCCCGCGCTTGAAAAGCAGCTCAAGGACGCCGAGGCTGCGGCCGAGAAGCACAATAGCGACAACTCCATGGTGCATGACACCGTGACCGAGAACGAGATCGCCGACATCGTCGGCAAGTGGACGGGCATCCCCGTCAGCCGTCTGATGGAGGGCGAGCGCGAAAAGCTGCTGCGCCTCGACGAGATCATTCACAAGCGCGTTGTCGGTCAGGACGAGGCGGTGCGCCTCGTCACCGAGGCCATCCAGCGCTCGCGCGCAGGCATTGCGGACCCGAACCGCCCCATCGGCAGCTTCCTCTTCCTCGGCCCCACGGGCGTCGGCAAGA
>OGNC01000854.1_pt1 | contig 16827 bp, 15 predicted proteins | sample 1573311 | NCBI WGS metagenome assembly OGNC01 (sample SAMEA2581889, study PRJEB24529) | metagenome | biome: Human gut stool | place: China | collected 2011
CCGCGGCGTGCCCGAGGTCTGGGGCAGCGTGTACGATGTGCGCGACCTGCTCGACGCGACCGTGAAGCTGCGCGACGGCAAGAAGCCCATCGACATGGAGCTGAATCTGGTCGAAAAAATGGCGCTCAAGAAGGTGCTCGGCAAGATCGAGGGCACCGACCTCGAAAAGCTCCTCAAGGAGTATCACGTCATCTGACATCGTTTCCACGCGAGCTTCTCATAATGAAAGCGAGACGCGGAGCCTCAAGCAGGGCTTCGCGTCTCGCTGTTTTCTTTCCTTATCTCCGTCCCGCAAGGCAGCAGAGCAGGAACACGAGCAGATTGCAGAGCACCACGCTCGCGCCGACCGGCGTGGAGAGGAGGTACGAGGCGATCAGCCCCGTGCAGAAGCACACCACGCTCAGCACGCCCGCGCACACGACCACCGCGCGGAAGCTCTTGAAAATGCGCATGGCCGAGAGCGCGGGGAAGATAATGAGGCTGGAGATGAGCATGGCGCCCATCATGCGCATTCCGAGCACGACCGTCAGCGCCGTGAGCAGCGCGAGGAGCGAATGATAGGCGCCCACCTTCACGCCCGTCGCGCGGGAAAAGCTCTCGTCAAATGTGACGGCAAAGAGCCGATGGTAAAAGAGGATAAAGAGCGCCAGCACGGCAGCCGCCAGCGTCACCGAGAGCGCCACGTCGCCGCGCGACATGGCGAGGATGCTGCCGAACATATAGCTGTCCACATCCGTGGTCATGCCCGTGGTGAGGCTCGTGACCACGATGCCGATGGCGAGCGCCGAGGCCGAAAGCACCGCGATGGCGGCGTCCGCCCCGATGCGGCTGTGCTCCGCGATGCGCAGCAGCAGGAATGCCGAGGCCACCACGACCGGCACAGAGAACGCCAGCGGCGCGAAGCCGCAGGCGACCGCGACGGCCAGCGCGCCGAAGCTGACGTGGGAAAGCCCATCGCCGATCATCGAGTAGCGCTTCAAAACGAGCGGCACGCCGAGCAGCGCCGCGCAGAGCGAGACGAGGATGCCCACGGCGAAGGCCCGCAGGATAAAGGGATAGGTGAACATTTCCAGCAGCAGACTCACAATGCACCTCCAAACCGCTTGCCGGCGGGGGAAGCAAGATACTCCGCCACCGTGCCGAAAAACCAGCCGTCGCGCCCGATGTGCAGAATCGTGTGCGCCTCGCGCAGGGCGCCGCGCATATCGTGCGTGACCATGATGACCGCCATCTTCTCTTTTTCGTTGAGGTAGCGCAGGGTCTTATAGAGGTCCTGCGTGGCGGCGGGGTCGAGACCCGTGACCGGCTCATCCAAAATGAGCAGGCGGTCCGCCGCGCACAGGGCGCGCGCGAGCAGCACGCGCTGCTGCTGTCCGCCGGAAAGCTCGCGGTAGCAGCGGTTCTGCAGCTCCAGCACGCCGAGCTTGCCCATGTTCATCAGCGCCGCGCTCTTCTCCGCGGCGGAGTAGAAAAAGTGCAGCCCGCGCTTGTTGGCAAAGCCCGAGAGCACGACCTCGCTCACCGTAGCGGGAAAATCGCGCTGCGCGCTCGTCTGCTGCGGAAGGTAGCCGATGGCGCCCGCGCGCTGCGCGGGGCAGTCGATCGTGCCGGCGAGCGGAGGAAGCAGCCCGAGCAGGCTTTTCATCAGCGTCGACTTGCCGCTGCCGTTCTCGCCCACCACGCAGAGGTAATCCCCCGCGCGGACGGTAAACGTCAGATGCTCGAGCAGCGCGCGGTGCTCGTAGCCGAGGCTTGCGTCACGGCACGCAAGCAGAATATCCCGGTCCATCACAGCAAGCCTCCTTTCAAAGCCTCGTAATTTCGCTGCATCAGCGTTAAATAGGTCTCGCCCGCGTCGAAGTCCGTGCGCGAGACGGTCTGCATCGACCACAGCCGTTTGATGCGCGCGCCGGTGCATTCGCTCACCGCCTCCGCGACCTTCTGGCTGCTCAGGTCGATGGTGTAGACGACCGGAATGTGCTCGTCGTTCACCTTGTCGATGAGGTACTTGAGCGTGGCGAGGCTCGGCTCGGTATCGCCCGAGCAGCCGTGGAACGCCGCGCGGTAATGGAGGCCGTATTCCTCACAGAAGTACAAAAATGGGAAGCGGTCGGCAAAGACCAGCAGATCGCGCACGGCGTTCGCGCGCAGGGCGCGGAGGTCCGCGTCGAGAGCTTCAAGCTGCGCGCAGTAGTCCTCGCAGTTCGCGCGGTAGAGATCGGCGTTTTCCGCGTCCGCCGCGCAGAGCGCGTCGGCGACGGCGCGGCAGAGCCTGATGGCGTTTTTCGGCGACGTCCAGATGTGCTCGTCGTACTCGACCTCGTCGCTGTCGTCATGGTCATGCTCCGCATGGTCGTGAAGCTCGTGGTCGTGCGCGTCAGGCTCGTCGTGGTCATGGTCATGGTCATGGTCATGGTCATGCGCGTGGTCGTGGCTGTCCGCGCCCTGCATCCCCTCGGAAAACTCCTCCTCGCGGGCATCGACAAAGTCCATCATGCGCAGCACCGTGCCGATGTCCTCGCCCACGGCGTCGAGCATATCGTCCGCCCAGGCCTCGCCCTCGCCGCCGTTGTAGATGAAAACATCGGCGCGCGAGATGGTCACGGCGTCGAGCGGGGTCGGCTCAAAGCTGTGCGCCTCGCGGCCCGGTGCGAGCAGCAGCGTCACGTCCGCACGGTCTCCCGCGACGGCGCGGGCAAAATCGTAGTAGGGGAAAAGCGTCGTCACGACGCGCAGCCGCCCGTCGTCTGCCGATCCCTCCCGCACAGCGCAGCCGCCGAGCGAAAGCGAAAGCACGAGCGCGAGCAGCGCGCCGACGAGCTGTATCCTGTTTTTCCTCACCGTCACGGCGCGCCCACCTCCCCGAAAAGACTGTTTTTTCAATCATACCATGCTTTTGCGGATTATCAAGTGATTTGTAATGAAATCGTCACACTTTCCCGCCGCGCCCTATGCTATAATAGCCACACCAGAGGATTTCATTCCAGCTTATTCTGTGAGGAGGCGCTGACCATGAAGCGTATGTTTTCTTTCTTCCTTGCCCTCGCGCTGCTCGCCGTGCTCAGCGGCTGCGGAAAGCGGGAGCCCACCCCGAGCAGGCCCGACGAGCCGACGCCACCGCCGGAGGAGGGCATCACGCTCGCGGAGCTGAATGTGGAATTTGTTGCGGGCGACCGTGACACGGACGCGCTGATGCAATTAAAGAAGGAACTGCCGCCACTGCTCATCGGCGCGCTCGCCGACGAGGGCGTGACGGTCGGCAGGGTCAACGTGACCTTCGGCGCGAGCGACGAGGCCACCGCCGACGCGCTCGCGCGCGGCTCGGTGCAGGTCGGCTTCATGCCGATGGAGACGTATCTGGCGCACGAGGACGTGCTGCGGCTGGTCTCTGTGCCGGAGGAACCCGCCGGCGACACGGAGCGTGTCGGGCTGTATTTCCCGGTCTCCGACCAGAACCGTACGCTGCGCGCGGCGTTTGAAAAGGACGCGGCGGGCGGCGGCGCGCTGCATGCGTGGGAGACGCTGCTCGGCAGCTTCTGGATGGATAATGGGAGCGACCCCGTGTTCGCCGTGCCTGTGGATGACGATGTGGCCTGGCGGTTTCTCGACAGCATGATGGACGTGAACGCCAATGGCATGACGGCGGACAGCATTCCGCGCCTGACAGAGTACGGCAGCGCGGATGAGGTGTTCTCCACTGCGGGTCTTGTGGTGCTGCACGGCGAGGCTCCGGATGAGGCGCTTTGGATGGAGATTTACGGCTGCACGGTCGGCGGCGAGACGGTGTCCGTCAGTACCGCTGACGCCATCGTCGGCGGCGACGAGTTCGCTGCGGCGCTGCTTGCCGCGCTGGAAAAACTCAGTGCGGACGAGACGGCACAGACGGTGCTGCGGCTCTACGATGGAGACGGTGTGCACTACGGTGGGGCCGACACGCAGGCTGTGGAATTTGCGCAGTATCTGCTCGGCAATACAGAGGGCGTTTACCAGCTCACGAGCGAGTAAAAGAGAAACGCGCGGCGACGCCGCGCGTTTCTCAGTCTCTGCACAGGCTCAGATCATCATCTGTATCCCGTTGTCCTCAATGCCGATCTCGATTTTCGGCACACCGGGGGCGTATTCGCCGTCGAGCGTCCAGGGAATGCTGCCGTCGCTCTCCGCCGTGACATGGCGGACATGGCGGAAGATGAGCGCGTTGCTCGTTTCGTATTCCTCGTAAACGATGGCGCGGATGGTGCGCTGGAGTTGCAGCGGTGTTTTCGGCACGGGCACGAGCATCAGCTCAAACTGCCCGTCGCACAGGTCCACCGCGTCGGGTGAGAGCTTCATCAGTCCCGCGATGGAGGTCGAGTTGCATACCGCGCCGAAGAGGTACTCGCCCTCGAACACCTCGCCGTCGGCGGTAATCTTCATGGGATAGGGGCAGAGCGTTTCAAGATCCTTCACGCCCTCGAGGAGATAGGCGAAGTGGCCGAACATATTCTTGATGTCCTGCGGCACGGTGTAGGCCGTGCGCGTGAACGCGCCGAAGGACGCGACGTAAACGAAGTTCTTTTCATTGAACACGCCCACGTCCAGGTCGCGCGGCTGAAGGCGCATGGCGCTCTGCGCCGCGAGCGCGGGATCGGAGGAAATGGACAGGCTTGCCGCGAAGTCGTTCGTGCTGCCGCCGGGCAGGTAGCTCAGCGGCGGACGCTTCTCCCGCGGCAGGCGCATGATGCCGTTGACCGTCTCGTTGAGCGTGCCGTCTCCGCCGTGGCAGACGACGAGATCGAAATCTCCGCCGAAGCGCTCGGCCAGCTCGGTCGCGTCACCGTGCCGCCGCGTCTCTGCCACGCGGACCAGATAGCCCGCCTTGGAGAAGATCGAAACGGCGTCGAACAGCGGTGCGCGCGATTTCGTCTTGCCCGCGCGGGGATTGACGATGAACAGCAGCTTCTTTTCCACAGCATTCATCCTTTCTGCGAACGGAAAAAGTTTGAAGATTCGGTTAATTTTAGTATAGCACAGAAATTGCGCTATTGCAATTCCACAATAATCATAGTATGCTAAGCTTGATCTATTCTGAATACGGGCAGGCACTGTGCCAGCCGAGGGCAAGGGAGGAAACATGAAGCAGAAAACCTATCTTCACTGGGGCGTGACCATTACCGCCGCGGCCTGCGCCATTCTCGTGTTTTACGACACCTTCTTTCAGGACGGCGTGCTGTTTATTTTTATAGAAAAGCTCTTCGGCATCCTCAAGCCCGTGCTCTACGGTCTTGCGATGGCCTACCTGCTCACGCCCATCGTGGACTTTTTCGACCGTCTCCTCCGCGACAGGCTCGGCGTCAAGCGCGCCGGACTGATGCGCTGCCTGAGCATCCTTGTGACCTGGCTCCTTGCGCTGGGACTCGTGTATCTGCTCTTCAGCATCCTGATCCCCGAGCTGGTCGCGAGCGTATCGCTGCTCTTTTCCAATCTCGAGAGCTATTACCGCACCATCTACACCTGGGTCACGCAGCTTGTGGAGGACAATCCCTACATCTCCGAGCGCGTGCTCACGCTGGTCCGTGATTACTACAATGAGCTGGTCGACTGGGTGAAGAACACCGTCATTCCCGGCGCACAGGTCGCCATCGTCGCCGTGACCGGCGGCGTGCTGAGCGTGCTGGTCTTTGCCAAGGACCTGCTCGTGGGCATCGTCGTTTCCGTTTACATCCTCGCCCGCAAGGAGACCTTCGGCCTCCACACGCGCAAGCTGCTCTACTCGCTCGTCTCCGCGCCGCACTATGAGCGCGCGCTGCGCGCCACCCGCGAGGCCGACCGCATCTTCTCCGGCTTTGTGCGCGGCAAGCTGCTCGACTCGCTCATCATCGGCATTCTGTGCTTCATCGTCTGCTCGATTTTGAAGTTCCCCTACACGCCCATCATCGCGGTCTTTGTGGGCGTGACGAACATCATCCCCATCTTCGGTCCCTTCCTCGGCGCGATCCCCAGCGCGTTTTTGATCCTGCTCGTGAGCCCCCGCCAGTGCCTCTACTTTATCATTTTCATCATTGCCCTCCAGCAGTTCGACGGCAACATCCTCGGTCCCAAAATTTTGGGCGAGACCGTCGGCATTTCGAGCTTCTGGATCGTCGTCGCCATCCTTGTCGGCGGCGGCTTCGGCGGCGTGCTGGGTATGTTCCTCGGCGTGCCGGTGTTCGCCTGCATCCATTCCGCCGTGAGCTTCCTGTGTGAATCGTCCCTGCGCAAAAAGGGCGTGACGGACGACACGATCTTTGCGCCCCGTCGGGTTTTGACGGGCACGACCACAACACCAAAAGGAGAAAACCATGAATAAGCGCATCCTCACCCTGTTTCTTTCCCTGACTCTGCTCCTCTCCCTCGCCGCCTGCGGTGGGAACACCGACACGACCGACGCGCGGCGCGACACGAACGAGATCGTCGTCGGCATCGCGCAGGACCTGGAAAACAGCCTTGACCCCTACACCTCCGTCACCGCCGCGAACCGTGAGGTGCTGTTCAACGTGTTTGAGGGCCTCGTCAAGCCCGATGCGGACGGCAACCTTATCCCCGCCGTCGCCGAGCGCTGGGAGGTCTCCGACGACCAGCTTGCCTACGCCTTCTATCTCCGCCCCGGCGTGAGGTTCCACGACGGCGGTGAGGTCACGGCAATGAATGTCGCATGGTCCATCGACAAGGCCATGCAGTCCGGCAGCTGGAAGGCGCTGGATAACATTGACGCCATCGACATCGGCAGCGACTATGTCTCCGTTGTGCTCAAGGCTGCCGACAGCGATTTTCTCTCCTACATGACGCTGGCCATCACACCGGAGAACCACGCCGACGGCGCGGACCCGGTCGGTACCGGCCCGTTTAAGTACGTCTCCCGCGCCACGCAGCAGAATCTTGTGCTGGAGCGCTTCGCCGATTACTGGGGCGAGGGCGCGAAGGTGGACAAGGTCACCTATCAAATTTATGAGAATGCCGAGGCGCTCGTCATGGCGCTCAAGAGCGGCGCGGTGGACATCTGCGCCCACCTGACCGCGACGCAGGCAAACCAGCTCACCGAGAGCTTTGACATTCTCGAGGGCACCATGAACCTCGTGCAGGCCGTGTATCTCAACCACGCCTACGAGCCGCTTGCGAATGAAACGGTGCGCAAGGCGCTGTGCTATGCGCTCGACCGCGAGCAGGTCTTTGACGTGGTCGCCGACGGTCACGGCACGGCGGTCGGCAGCAGCATGTATCCCAACTTCCGCAAGTATTTCCTGCCCGAGCTTGCCGACCTCTATCCGCATGACACGGAAAAGGCCAAGGCGATGCTCGCCGAGGCGGGCTATCCCGACGGCTTTGACCTCACCATCACCGTTCCCAGCAACTACCAGCCGCACATGGACACCGCGCAGGTCGTTGCCGAGCAGCTCCGCGCCATCGGCGTGAACGTGACCATCGACCCCGTCGAGTGGGCGAGCTGGCTGGAGAACGTCTATTCCGGCCGCCGCTATCAAGCTACCGTTGTCGGCGTGGACGCCAGCACCCTGACCGCCCGCGCCATGCTCGAGCGCTTTGCCTCTACGGCGAGTAATAATTTCACAAATTATTCCAACGCGGAATACGATGAAGCCTTTGCCGCCGCCATCCGCGCCGCGACCGACGAGGAAGCGACCGCCCAATACCTCCGCTGCGAGGAAATTTTGGCCGAGACCGCCGCGAACGTTTACATTCAGGACCTCGCGGACCTCGTCGCCGTGCGTAAGGGTCTCAGCGGCTACCGCTTCTACCCGCTCTACGCCATTGACCTGAGCACCGTGGCCTACACCTGACGAAAATCCGAGGGCAGACGCCCTGACCGACAAAGCGAGGCGAACACCATGCGTTATACAGCGAAAAAAATCGCAACGATGCTGCTGACGATGGTGATCGTCTCGTTTTTGACCTTCGTTGCCTTCTCCCTCCTCTCCGGCGACGCGGCGACGCGCCTGCTCGGTACGGAGGCGACTCCCGAGCGGCTTGAGGCCCTGCGCATCGAGCTGGGGCTGAACGACCCGCTTCTCGTGCGCTACGGCCGCTGGCTGTGGGATGCGCTGCACGGCGACCTCGGCACCTCGTACCGCTACGGACAGAGCGTGAGCTCGCTCATCGCGCAGCGGCTGGGGCCCACGCTGACGCTCACGGCGCTCGCGTTCGCGCTCATCGTGGCGGTCTCCATTCCGCTCGGCGTGCTGTCGGCCAAATACGCCGGCGGCCGGCTCGACCGCGCGCTGACCGTGATCAATCAGGTCGTGATGGCGGTGCCGCCGTTTTTCACCGGCATCCTCTTTACCTATCTCTTCGGCCTTGTGCTGCATCTGTTCATCGCGGGCGCGTTCCCGGCGGGCGGCGTGGGGCATTACATCGGTTATCTCTTCTTCCCCGCGCTCGCGGTCGCGCTGCCGCGTATCGCCATGACGGTCAAGCTCCTGCGCACGTCGATCTTAGACGAGGCACAGCGCGACTACGTCCGCACCTCCATGAGCCGTGGACGCTCGCGCAGCGGCATCCTCTACCGCCATGTGCTGAAAAACACGCTCGTGCCGGTCCTGACCTTCCTCGCCATGACGGTCGCCGATCTGCTCGCGGGCAGCGTCGTCATCGAGCAGGTGTTCGCCGTCCCCGGTCTCGGGCGGCTGCTGCTGACCTCCATTGAGGGGCGCGACGAGCCGGTCGCGCGCGCCATTGTCGTGCTGCTGGCCTTCGCGGTCATTCTCTGCAACCTCGCCGCCGATCTGCTCGCGCGGCGCATCGACCCACGGCTCGGCTCCGGAGCGGGAGGTGCGGCATGAGAAAAAACACCTTCCTGCGCGTGGGCCTCGTGCTCACGGCGCTGGTCGTCGGCTTCATTGTCCTCGGACTTTTCTGGACGCCCTACTCCCCCAACGCCATGGACTTTTCGCGCCTGCTGCCGCCGTCCGCCGCGCACCCGATGGGCACGGACAAGTTCGGCCGCGACATCTTGAGCCGCGTTATGGTCGGCGCCGGTGACACGCTGCTCATCGCGCTCGGTACCGTCGCCATCGGCACCGTGGTAGGCACGCTCGTCGGCGCGCTGACCGGCTGGTACGGCGGCTGGGTGGACGAGCTGCTCATGCGTCTGAACGACGCGCTCGCCTCCTTTCCGAGCATTCTCATTCTGCTCGTGCTCGTGAGCCTGCTCGGCGGCGGACGGGAGCACATGACGCTTGCGCTCGGCATTGTCTTCATCCCCAGCTACGCGCGTATCGTGCGCAGCGAGTTCGCCCGCGCGCGCACGCAGAACTACGTTCATTCGGCGGAGCTGATGGGCGCGTCCACCGCACGCATCCTCTTTGTTCACATTCTGCCGAACATCTGGCACACGCTCGTCTCCGCCATCACCATCGGCTTCAACAACGCCGTGCTCGCCGAGGCGGCGATGAGCTACCTCTCCATCGGCGTTTCGCCCGACGAGGCAAGCCTTGGCTATATGCTCTCGGAGTCGCAGAGCATGCTCGATTCCGCGCCGTGGTACGCGCTCGGCACGGGCGCGGTCATTGTGCTGCTGATCCTCGGCGTGAGCCTGATCGGCGAGGGCCTGCAGCGCGGCGAGAACTGATTTTCAGAAAGGAGATGCCCCCATGGTCGAGATCCATGATCTGCACGTCCGCTTTCACGGCGCCTCGCGCGAGGCTGTGGCGGGCATCGACCTGACTATCCGCGACGGCGAGGTCGTCGGGCTCGTGGGCGAGAGCGGCAGCGGCAAGACCGTGACCGCCATGACGCTCTCGGGCCTCATCGAGCGCAAAAAGGTCACGCTCTCCGGCGAGGTGCGCTTCGACGGGCGCGATATCCTACGCCTGCCCCGCGCGGAGCTGCGCGCCATCCAGGGCCGCGAGCTCGGCGTGGTCTTTCAGGAGCCGATGACCGCGATGGACCCGCTCATGCGCATCGGCCCGCAGGTCGAGGAGGCGCTGGCTGTCCACACGCAGCTGACGAAGGAGCAGCGCCGCGCGCGTGCGCTCGAGGCGCTGCGTGATGTGGACCTCCCCGCGCCGGAGGAAATTTACCGCAAGTATCCGCACGAGTGCTCCGGCGGTCAGCTCCAGCGCGTGATGATCGCCGCAGCCATCGTCACCGATCCGCATCTGCTGCTGCTCGACGAGCCGACCACCGCGCTCGACGTGACCGTACAGGCGCAGATCCTCGCGCTGCTCCGCCGTCTCAACCGGGAGCGCGGCATCTCGATGCTGCTCATCTCGCACAATTTGCAGGTCGTGCGTCGCATCTGCTCGCGCGTTGCCGTGATGCAGCGCGGTCACATCGTTGAGGAGGGCGCGCCCGAGCAGCTTTTCACCGCGCCGCAGCACCCCTACACCGCCGAGCTCATCAACGCCATCCCGCGCCGCGTGCGCAGAGGTTAACGCCATGGACGACCTTGTTTTAGAAGTCAAAAGCCTTACAAGCTGGTACCGCGACACTGATGATCATGGGCGGCGGCACGACCATACCGTGCTGCACGACGTGAGCTTCACGCTCCGCCGCGGCGAAATTTTGGGGCTGGTCGGCGAGAGCGGCACCGGCAAAACGACGCTGGTGAAAAATATCCTCGGTCTGGTCAAGACCCACACGGGCGAGATCATCCACTACACCAAGCGCCCGCAGATGATCTTTCAGGACCCCTACTCCTCGCTCAACCCCGCCTACACCGTCGGCTGGAGCTTAGAGGAGCCGCTGCGCATCTATGGCAAGTACGACGCCGCTGAGCGGCGCCGCCGCGTCGCGGAGATCGCGGAAAAGGTCGGTCTGCCCGCCGAATGCCTGACGCGCAGGCCGAACGAGCTTTCCGGCGGGCAGCGCCAGCGCGTCTCCATCGGTGTGGCGCTCATTCAAAAGCCGCGGCTCATCATCGCCGACGAGCCGGTCAGCGCGCTGGACGTGACCATTCAGCGCCAGATTTTAGAGCTGATGCGCACGGTGCGCGACGAGCTGGGCATCTCGTTTCTCTTCATCTCACACGACCTCAATGTGGTCTATCAGCTCTGCGACCGTGTGATGGTGATGAAGGACGGGCGCATCGTGGAGGAAAACACGGTGCAGGAGCTTTTCGACCACCCGCAGCACGCCTACACGCGCGGGCTGCTCTCTGCCGCCGACTGACGCCATGAAAGCCTTGTTTTCCCGTTACAAAAAACTGCATCTCTGGCTGCTTGCGAACCTCGCGCTTCTATCGGCCTTTCTGCTTGCGCGGCGCAGCCGCGCAGCCATGAACGCCCTGACGGAGGGCTTCACAAATCCGCTGCGGCGCGCGATCGGACAGCTCTGCGAGCGCGTGCCCTTCTCCGTCGCGGAAAGTTTGTACGTCCTCGCGGCGCTGGGCTTTCTCGTCTTTCTCATGCTGGGCGTGCGCGCCGTCGCGCGCAGCCGGCACAGAAGCGGCACAGTCTACGCGCTCATATTGGGTCTGGTCAACGCCGTCGCGACGGTTTATGTGCTCTTTTGCCTGCTCTGGGGCGCGAATTACTACGCTGACAGCTTCACCGACAAAAGCGGCATCGCCGCCGAGCCGGTCGCCGTCGACGACCTCGAGCGCGTGACGCGGCAATTCGCCGCACTGGTGAACGAATACGCCGGAGACGTCCCCCGCGCCGCCGACGGCGCCTTTGCCGGCGACCGCGCGGAGATCCTCGCCTACGCGCCGAAGATCTACGAAAATCTTTATAAGGAATTTCCGTTCCTCGAAATGACCGACGTGCCGCCCAAGACCATGCGCTTTCCCCGCGTGATGAGCGCGATGGGCTTCACCGGCTTCTACTTCCCGTTCACGGGCGAGTGCAACGTGAACGTCGATTTCCCCGCCGCAACGCTGCCCACCACCGTCGCGCACGAGCTCTCCCACCGTCGCGGCATCGCAAGCGAGCAGGAGTGCAATTTCCTCGCGGTGCTTGCGTCGCTGCGCTGCGACGACGCCGCCTACCGCTACGCGGGCGCGCTGTCGGGCTACATTTACCTTGCCAACGCGCTTTATTCCGCCGACGCGGAGCGCTGGCGCGCCGTGCGCGGAACGCTCGACGAGCGCGTGGTCGCCGACCTGCGCGCTTCCGGCACCTACTGGGCACAGTTTGAGGGGCCGGTGGACACAGTCTCCAACGCCGTCTACGACGGCTTTCTCAAAAGCTACGGCACCATCGGCGTCAAGAGCTACGGCGCCTGCGTCGACCTGCTGGTGGCGTACTTCAAGTGAAACAGAAGCGGCTTGCGATGCAAGCCGCTTCGCGCGTTTCGTCTGCCGGCGCGAGTGCGCCACCGCAAGCGTTTTGCGCAGCAAAACCTTGGCGGAGGGCGAATTCACTTCGCCCGAGCATTTTAATTCCCGATCCGGGATTCCAAAACAGAAGCGGCTTGCAATGCAAGCCGCCTCTGTTTTGGAGCAGGGTACGGGAATCGAACCCGCCTTCTCGGCTTGGGAAGCCGATGCACTACCGATGTACTAACCCTGCAAAGTGAGGCTATTATAGCAGACTTTCCCGCGCAATGCAAGGCGAAATTTCCCTGCCGGCACAGTTTTCCGTATATGCCCCCGGCGGGCGGCATAGGATGGGGCAAAGGACATAAAAAGGAGTGCATCCCATGAAACGAACGGTATTTTCTCTGCTGGCAGCCTTCGCCCTGTGCGTCAGCGCCGCGGCGGTGGGGCCGGCGGTGAGCTGTCCGAGCGCGCTGTTGATGGAAAAGCAGACCGGCACGGTGCTCTTCGCGCAGGATGAACACACGCCGCGCGAGCCGGCGAGCGTGACAAAGATCATGACGCTGCTGCTGGTGATGGAGGCCATCGACTCCGGCGCGCTCTCCTACGACGACGTGGTGACGGGCTCGGCGCACGCGGCCGGCATGGGCGGCAGCCAGATCTGGCTCAAGGAGAACGAGCAGATGACGGTGCGCGACCTGCTCAAGGCTGTGTGCATCGTCTCGGGCAACGACGCGGCGGTGGCGCTCGCCGAGCATCTTGCCGGCAGCGAGGACGCCTTCGTGGAGCGCATGAACGCGCGGGCGCAGGAGCTCGGCATGAATGACACGCACTTCGTCAACTGCACGGGCCTGCCCGCGGCGGGACACCTCACGAGCGCCTGCGACATCGCGCTCATGTCGCGCGAGCTGATCCTGCATCATCCGGACATCCGGCAATTCACGACCGTCTGGATGGATTCGCTGCGCGGCGGAGAGTCCATGCTCGTAAATACAAACAAGCTCATCCGCTTCTACGACGGCGCGACCGGCCTCAAGACCGGCTCGACCGGCTCGGCGGGCTATTGTCTGAGCGCGACGGCGGAGAAAAACGGCATGGAGCTCATCGCGGTCGTGCTCAAGGGCAAGACAAGCGACGAGCGCTTCTCCGACGCCAAGAGCCTGCTCAACTACGGCTTTTCGACCTGGTCGCTCGTGACCGTCACGCCCGACGAAGTGCTGCCGCCCGTACCGGTGACGCTCGGCGTGCGCGGCACGGTGCAACCGGTGCTCACGAGCGAGAACACCCTGCTGGTGGAAAAGACGCTGGCAAACGGCCTGACGAAGGAGGTCGGGCTGGCGGAAAGCGTCGCCGCGCCGGTATACGCGGGCGACACGCTCGGGCAGCTCACGGTGCGCGACGCGGCGGGGAACACGGTCGCCGAGCTGCCCATCCTCGCGGGCGAGGACGTGGGCCATGTGACCTTCGTGCAGATGCTGGGACGCTGTCTTGCGCGTGGCTTCTGCATGGGACCGCAGAGCTGAACCCCACCGAAAGCGGCAGAATTCGCGGAATGACCAAAAAAAGACACAAAAATTTTACATTTTCTCTTGACAAAACGCTGTGAGGGTGTATACTGTCCTTGTTTTTAATAAGTCTTGATAGAGGCGCGGCCAACATCAGTAGCTCTGCATGACCGGCAGGAACCGGAGAGTGAAAGGGGCGGCCGCCGAGGGGACACACGGATTCCTGTGCGTGCGTTCACCGGGCCGGGGGATAACATCCGTCGGACTGTCGCCGAAAGGCGGAGAGCTGTCATGATCGGAATACGACCGAAAGCGTATTTGCAAAGGGTGTTGTGTTTAAGTCATGATGGAAGCATCATGGCTTAAATTTTTTGTGCAGACGCACGAAAGGAGAATCCCTCATGTTTGTCAACACCTTCTGGTCCCTCGTTCCCCCGATCGTCGCCATCGGCCTTGCCCTGCTGACGAAGGAGACTTACTCCTCCCTCTTCATCGGCATCGTCGTCGGCGCCCTGCTCGCCACCGACTTCAGCCCCATCGGCGCGCTCGACACCATCATCAACGACGGTCTGACCGCCGCCATCGCCGACAACGCCGGCATCTTCCTCTTCCTTGTGATCCTCGGCGTGATGGTCGCGCTCGTCAACGCCACCGGCGGCTCCGCCGCGTTCGGCCGCTGGGCCGCGAGCCACATCCATTCCAAGGCCGGCGCGCTGCTCGCGACCTTCGCCCTCGGCGTGCTCATCTTCATTGACGACTACTTCAACTGCCTCACCGTCGGCTCCGTCATGACGCCCGTGACCGACAGCCAGAAGATCTCCCGCGTGAAGCTCGCCTACCTCATTGACGCCACCGCCGCGCCGATCTGCATGATCGCGCCGATCTCCTCGTGGGCAGCCGCCGTCTCCGGCGTCGCCGCGAAGCTCGACACCGGCGTGTCCGGCATCCAGCTTTTCATTGAGGCCATTCCCTATAACTTCTACTCTCTGCTCACCATCGTGTTCGTCATCACCATGGTCGTTCTCGGCGTGGACTACGGCCCCATGGCCGCGGCAGAGCTCAAGGCTGCCCAGACCGGCGACCTCGGCGCGCTGAGCGACGAGCACGAGGAGGGCTCCTCCCGCGCGAATATGTGGGATATGCTCATTCCCATCATCCTGCTCATCATCTTCTGCGTCATCGGCCTCATCTACGTCGGCGGCTTCTGGGATCCTGAGACCAACGCGGGCGACTTCATCGCAGCCTTCGGTGATACTGATGCCTTTGTGGGTCTGCCCTGGGGCGCGTTGATTGCGCTGGTCCTGTCCATCATCTACCTCTGCGCGCGCCGTGTCATCACCTTCAAGGGCGCTATGGGCTGCATGACCAAGGGCTTCAACGCCATGGTCCCCGCCATTCTGATCCTCACCTTCGCCGTCTCCCTCAAGAGCATGACGGGTCTCCTCGGCGCCGCCGATTATGTGGAGGGTCTGATGAAGCAGGCGTCCGAAGGCCTCTTCATGCTGCTGCCCGCTATCATCTTCGTGGTCGCCTGCCTGCTGGCCTTCGCCACCGGCACCAGCTGGGGCACCTTCGGCATTCTCATCCCCATCGTGCTTCCTATCTTCAACGCGGCTCCCGACCTGCAGATCATGGGCATTTCCGCCTGTCTCGCCGGTGCGGTCTGCGGCGACCACTGCTCCCCCATCTCCGACACCACCATCATGGCGTCCGCCGGCGCAAACTGCAACCACATTGACCATGTCTCCACGCAGATCCCCTACGCCGTCACCGTGGCTGCCATCTGCTTTGTGAACTACATCCTCGCAGCGTTCATCCGCAACGTGGTCATCAGCCTCGCCATCGGCGTGGTCATGGTCATCGGCACGCTGCTGGTCATCCGCTCCGTGCAGAGCAGGAAGACCGCTTGAGCGCAAGGCTCCGCGCACTGCTTCCGCCGATAAAAACGCTCCGACCGATTTTCGGTCGGAGCGTTTTCTTATAGGCTTTGGTATTCGGTCCTCATTTTGCCCGAAGCTGCCAGAACGCTACGGCGCTCGCCGCCGCCACGTTGAGCGAATCCACGCCGTGCGCCATGGGGATCTTCACCGTGTAGTCGCACGCGGCAATGGTGCGCGGCGAAAGGCCGTCGCCCTCCGTGCCGAGCACGATGGCCAGCCGCGGCTCGGCAGCGAGCTGCGCGTCGTCAATGCTTACGGAGTCGTCCGTCAGCGCCATCGCTGCGGTCCGGAAGCCGAGCGCGTGCAGACGCTCAACGCCCTTTTGCGGCCAGTCGGCGGCGTCCTCGCCGATGCGTGCCCACGGCACCTGAAAGACCGTGCCCATGCTCACGCGCACCGCGCGGCGGTAAAAGGGGTCGCAGCAGGTCGGCGTCACCAGCACCGCGTCGATGCCGAGCGCGGCTGCCGAGCGGAAGATCGCCCCCACATTCGTGTGGTCCACGATGCCCTCGAGCACCGCCACGCGCCGCGCCCTCGCGCAGACCTCCTCCACGCTCGGGAGCCTTGGCCGGCGCATGGCGCACAGCACCCCGCGCGTGAGTTCAAAGCCCGTCAGCCGTGCGAGCGTTTCGCGTTCGGCGGTGTAGACGGGAATGCCGCCGCAGCGGGAGAGAATGGGCTGCGCGTCGCCCTCGATGTGCCGCCGCTCCATCAAAAGCGAGAGCGGCTCATAGCCTGCGTCGAGCGCGGTGGCGATGACCTTGGGGCTCTCGGCGATGAAAACGCCCTTGTCCGGCTCCAGACGGTTTCGCAGCTGCGCCTCGGTCAGGCGGGCGTAGACGTCCAGCTCCGGCGCGGCCAGGTCGGTCACTTCGATGATGTGCGGCATAGTCTCGGCTCCTCTCCCCTCGCCGGAACAAGCCGGCAAGAGCGGAAATTCTGCTCTCAGTATAGCAAACGCACCGGGGCTTGTCCATCGAAACTTCTCCCCTCGCCGCCGTTCGACGGAACATTCGCTATATTTTTTTGTTTCAGGTGTTGACACGGTGTCTGAAATATGGTATATTAATCGTTGCCGATATCCGCCGGTGTGGTGGAATAGGTAGACACAGGGGACTTAAAATCCCCCGGTAGCGATACTGTACCGGTTCGAGTC
>OGNC01000857.1_pt1 | contig 16806 bp, 14 predicted proteins | sample 1573311 | NCBI WGS metagenome assembly OGNC01 (sample SAMEA2581889, study PRJEB24529) | metagenome | biome: Human gut stool | place: China | collected 2011
ACATGGTGGCGTCGCAGAAGATGGAGGTCAGCAGGGTGGCGAGGATCAGGCTGCCAACGGAGTGGATCTTGTGCTTGAGGCCGCCGAAGAGCTTCTCGATGCAGCCGCAGCGCTCGAGGGCACCGCCGTAGGCGAGCGCGACGAGGATGAGGTTGATGGTCCACATCATGCCGTCCATGCCCTTGGCCTTGCCGAGGATGGAGTCAGCGACCGCGTTGCCGGTCTCGACCGCATGGCCATAGTGCAGAACATCGAAGATGTCGCCGAGGGAGTAGCTGTAGAAAATGTCGGTGGACTGGAAGATGAGCATGAAGACGACCGCGGTGGCGACGGAGATGGCGATGCCGACCAGGCCGGGCACGCGCAGGATGCACATCACGATAACGACGATGATGGGGAGGAGCAGGATGGGGCTGATGGTGAAGGCGCCGCGGAACGCTTCCTGGATGCCTTCGGCGACTGTAGCGTCATACGCGCTGGTGTCAACGTTCAGGCCAAGGATCGTGTAGAGAATGAGGGAGAGCAGCAGGGTCGGGCCGGTGGTGGAGACCATCGCGGTGACGTGATCGAACAGGCCGGTCTCCGCGACGGCGGCGGCGAGGTTGGTGGTGTCGGACAGGGGGGAGAACTTGTCGCCGACATACGCGCCGGAGATGATCATACCGGCGGTAATGGGGGCGGGGATGCCGAGGCCGGCACCGATGCCGAGGAAAGCAAGGCCGATGGTGGCGGTGGTGGTCCAGGAGGAGCCGCAGGCCATGCCGACGATGGCGCAGAGGATGCAGCCAACGGGCAGGAACAGCTTCGGGGTCAGCAGGTCAAGGCCGTAGACGATCATGGTGGGGATCGCGCCGGAGAGCATGAAGCTGGTGACCAGGAAGCCGACGGTGGCGAGGATCAGAACGGCTTCCATGGAAGCCGCCAGACGCTCGACCATACCAGCGAGCATCTCCTGGAAGGAGTGGCCGCAGATGAAGCCGACGATGCAGGCGACGATGATGGACATGACCAGGGGCAGGTGCGCGTCATGATAGCCGGTTTCAGAATGACCGCGGAAGCAGTAAAGCATGAAACCGATCATCGCAACGATGGGAATTAACGCCAGAATAAAACTGGGTTCCCGAACGGTTTTCTTTTCGTTTGCCATGAATGATACCTCTCTCTTTAAAAATAAGATTTTAGTTTGTTGCGTAAGCTCGAACGATACCTGAGACGACCGCCGCCGCACGGCGGAGATCATCCCCACACACAAGGTCTCTTCCGATTGCCCTCCTTTCTGCATAACAGATCAGTGCAACAAGCTGTGGACGCTCCGTATCCGGGAGGGAGCCCCGTATGCGGAGTTGGAAACGAAACCGCGCCGGCGGCCGCCGTTGGGCAAACGGCGCTTCTCACCTGCCGCGTTGCGCTTTCGTTCCGGTTCGGTCCCACAGACGCCCGCTCAGGCGTTCTGCGCGGGGATCATCGTCCGGTTTGACAAAATCACCGTGCTCTGCGGAACCAGCTTTTGTATTATATCATAGGCGTTCACAAAAAATCAATAAATTTCCGGATTATTTTTGCTTTTTTCTGTAACTTTTGACGACACTAAGGCGCTTTACTGCTCTGCTAATTAGTGAAAGCGGCAAAACCGAAGAAAGCCCCTGCCGTTTGGCAGGGGCAGATGCGGTATGGATGGCCTTACTCGTGCGCGTTCTTCTCCTTCATGCGCTTGAGGACGATCTTGTAGCCGTCCGCGCCATAGCTGATGCACTTGTTGACGCGCGTGATGGTGGCGGAGGACACGCCGATCTCCTTGGAGATCTGGGAGAAGGTGTTGCCCGCCTCCAGCATTTCGGCGACCTGCAGGCGCTGGGTCATGGCCTGGATCTCGCTGAAGGTGCACAGATCGTCGAAGAAGCGGTAGCACTCCTCAAGGTCCTTGAGCGAGAGAATGGCTTCAAACAGATGATCGGTCTCCTCCGACTTCATCTTGCTTCCGTACATAACAGGTCCTCCTTACAGAACTGAATTTGGGGGCTGCGCGGGAAAAGGGTCAAGCCCTCTGCGCGGCGCGCAGGGAGCGCTTGAGCATATCGAGCACCGGCGGGGTGACGAAAGCCATGGCGACCGCGGTGACCGCGCCGGAGACGATGCGGATGCCGACCTTGCCGAACACATAGGCGTAGGTGTAGTAGCCGTAGATGACGCTGTCGAGATAGATCGCGCCGGTATTGAGAAGCGTGACGACGAGCGAGGTGACGATCAGCACGCCGACGAGCTGCTTGCGCGAGAGTTCGTAGCCGCAGCGCTTGGCGTACAGACCGATGAGCAGACCGCGCACCGCGGGCGGAATGATCCACAGTACGGTGGTCGCGGTGACGCCATAGGTCATCAGCTGGCCGAGAAAAGCGCCGACCAGACCGACCATCAGCCCGCCGCCCGGACCGTAGAGCAGAGCGCCGACGATGATGGGCAGGGCGGAAACGGAAATGTTGATCCAGCCGAGGCGGATCGTGCCGACGGTATTGAGCACGACGTAGACGGCGACCATCATGGCGATGACCACCAGCTTGCGCGTGGACATGGAGCCGAAGCGGTTGACGACGATGAGCGCGGCGACCAGCCCGACAAAGCAGGCGGCCATGCAGAGAATGATGGATGTGGGCGACATGAGACGATTCCTCCTCAAACAGTTTGAGCTTCCGCCGCGGGCATTCATTATCCCGCGCGGAGCGTGGCAGCTTGGAGAGGGCACAGATGACCCCCCTCTCCTTACGGCAGGAGCCACGCAGAAAAGAGGTCTCATGTCTCTTCTGGAGTGGCGAGCGGAATGCGAAAGCCATACTGCAAACCAGGGTTTTTCGTCCGCCGGGCAACTTCCCGTCCCGACGGCACTGCGCGCCCGTTGGGCGCAAACACATGACTTCCTACTCTGCCAGAGTGTATTTTTGTGTAAAAATACACATATAGAATAGCAAACTCTCCGCCCATCGTCAAGCAATTTCACACGGGAAAGCGCGGTTTTTCCGCGAATTTTCTTTTTTAAGGCGAGGGCGCGTTTATTTCTTACAAAACACGCGGGCGCGGCGCGGCTTTTTTCTTGACAGCGCGGCGCTTTTTTTGCTATCCTACAAAATAGGACGACAAATGGGCCGGCCCGCGCGCCGCCCGTCTGCACAACATTTCCGGTCATCATTAAAGAGGAGGAACTTTCATCATGATCAAGGAAACCATGGCTTACCTGTCCCAGTACGATCCCGAGGTCGGCGCGACCATCGAGAACGAGTATCACCGCGAGCAGCGCAACATCGAGCTGATCGCCTCGGAGAACATCGTCTCCCCCGCCGTTATGCTGGCGATGGGCACCTGCCTGACCAACAAGTACGCCGAGGGCTATCCCGGCAAGCGCTACTACGGCGGCTGCTACTGCGTCGACGAGACCGAGGAGATCGCCCGTCAGCGCGCCTGCAAGCTCTTCGGCGCCGAGCACGCGAACGTCCAGCCCCACTCCGGCGCGAGCGCGAACCTCGCGGCCTTCAAGGCCATGCTCCAGCCCGGCGACACCTACATGGGCATGAACCTCGCCCACGGCGGCCATCTGTCCCACGGCAGCCCGGTCAACATCTCCGGTCAGTATTTCCATCAGGTCCCCTACTCCCTCAACGATGAGACCGAGCAGATCGACTACGATGAGCTCTATCGCATCGCGCAGGAGTGCAAGCCCAAGATGATCCTCGCGGGCGCCTCCGCCTATCCCCGCAAGATCGACTTTGCCAAGTTCCGTGAGATCGCCGATTCCGTCGGCGCGTACCTCATGGTCGATATGGCGCACATCGCCGGCCTCGTCGCTGCGGGCGTCCACATGAGCCCCGTGCCCTATGCCGACGTGGTCACCTCCACCACGCATAAGACCCTCCGCGGCCCCCGCGGCGGCCTGATCCTCTGCAAGAACGAGATCACCAAGAAGAACATCGAGACCGGCGAGATGGAGACCATCAACCTCGCCAAGAAGATCGACTCCGCCGTGTTCCCCGGCACGCAGGGCGGCCCGCTCGAGCACATCATCGCAGCCAAGGCCATCTGCTTCGGCGAGGCCCTCAAGCCCGAGTTCAAGGCCTACGGCGAGCAGGTCGTGAAGAACGCCGCCGTCCTCGCCGACGGCCTGATGAAGGAAGGCTTCCGTCTCGTCTCCGGCGGCACGGACAACCACCTCATGCTCGTTGACGTGCGCAACTTCAACATCACCGGCAAGGAGATCGAGCGCCGCCTCGACGAGTGCTTCATCACCGTCAACAAGAACGCCATCCCCAACGACCCCGAGAAGCCGTTCGTCACCTCCGGCATCCGCGTCGGTACCCCCGCCGCCACCACCCGCGGCCTGAAGGAAGAAGACATGAAGGAGATCGCCCGCATCATGGGCATGGTCGCCCGTGACTTCGAGGGCAATAAGACCGCCGCGCAGGAGGCCGTCGTCGCCCTGACCAAGAAGTACCCCATCTACGAATAAGCGTAAGACAGCCGAAGAGGTCCCGGAAACGGGACCTCTTCTTTCCTATGCCAGCACGGTTTCGGCAAAGCCCGCGGCGAAGAGCCGCGCGGCGGCAAGCGCCTCGTCGAGCGAGTTGCCCGCCGTGCCGACCTCGATGAGCAGAGAGCCGGTCGTGACCTGTTGGTTGTAGCGCGAGTTGCGCACCGTGACGGGACGCATGAGCGTGGGGTATTTTGCGTACAGCGTCTCCTGCACGGCGCAGGCGAGCTTGAGGTTCTCGCGCCAGTCGGGATGCTCCAGCCCGCCGCCGGACGAGCCGATGACAAATTCCAGCTGAGCGGCCCCCGGCTCCTCGGCGCACAGGAGCTTGTAGTTGTTGCCCTCGCTGTCGGCTACGGCGTCGCGGTGAACGTCTAAAATGTAGAGGAGCGAGGGATACTCCGCGCGGTATTTCTCAATGGCGGCGAGCGAGCGGTTGTACGCGCCGGAATAGTTGGGGTAGTCGTAGAGCTCGCGGTCGTGGAGCACGCCGAGACCGGCGTCCGTCAGGACGCGGGCGATCTCGTCGCCGACGCGGATCATGTTCTTTTCTTTTTCGAGCGTGCGGTGGTCGTCGCTCGCCTCGTACTCCTCCCCTGCCGGCATGGTGTAGGCCTCCGTGCCGTGCGTGTGGACAATGAGCACCTGCGGGCCGTCGGCGGGACATTCCGCTGCGGCGGGCGCTCCCGTGAGCTGAGAAGCGTCCAGCGTACACTTTGAACCGTTGTTGATGCAGACGTTCCCCAGCACCGTATAGCCGCTCGGGTCGCCGACCCGGAGCGTGCGGGACGGCACGCCGTTGTCCGCGCCGCGCGGAACGGTCTCCCCCGTCTGTGCGTCGGAAAGCGTTGTGCCCTCGTGATCCTCGGTGTCGGGCTTCGTTTCGTCGGGCGGGAGCTGCAGCTCGCTCGACCACGCCTGCGTCACCTCGCTGCGCGCGTCGGCAAGGATGGGCGTCAGACTCAGCGCGAGCGACGCGCCGAGGGAGAGCTCGTCCGCTTCCTCGCCGCCCATCTCGTAGCGCAGCAGGGCGAGCGGGAGCGCAGTCTCCTGCCGCAGCCGTTCGGCGGCATCGGACAGGCTGTGCGCCGTGGCGGCCACGCCGACCGTCCAGAGCGTCAGCGCCGTGAGCGCCGCGGCGAACGCGATGCGCGGGACGCCGCGCAGCCTGGGTTTCCGTGGTATCTTCTGCATGATCGTCACCTCGGGACAAACCTATGCGACCGGCGGGACGGATATTCCAGGCAAAAATATTTCGGAAAGCTCGTTTGCAAAAGTAACTTCCAGTTTGTAAGACTAATTTCCATAGTGAGTCATCAAAACCGGAAGTTACTCTTGCAAATATGGGAAAAATCTCTTTACAATGGCGTAGAATGTGTTAAAATCAATAGCATAAGGCGAGAAATCGGGAAAAAGGCAAAAAACTCCCAGAGGTGAAATTGCCGTTTACTTTTTGTAAAGGTAAATTCCACCCCTGAAAGTTCTCTGTTCGACATCTGAAACGCAGGGTAATATGTGGGTTACTTCTTCAGCAGCTTCGGAGACAGAACAATGTCATTTGGCTCGATTTCGTGGATATTGAGTTTCGGCAAAATATCATCCCCGTAGATGAAGCTGAACAGTTGGTATGCGGACCGACTGTTCAGCTTTCCTCTTTTATACGAGTTGATATGAGAAAGCATCAGGTCAATATCCTCCTGCTGAAGGTCATCAAAAGATTTGCCTTTCGGCAAAACACGCCGAACCAGTTCGTGGGCTACTTCGATGCCGCCTTTTTGATAAGGGGCACTGGGATTGCAATAGAAAACAAGACTGCGAAGCTCACCGTTTTCATCCTGCTCGATGGGGACCGGATTGCTGAACTCACTGCCACGGTCCGTCAAAATGACAGGAAAGAGTCTACAATAGGTTTCCCGTCCAAACATGGCATAGAGGTCATTGAACACATCCAAAACAGAACGGGCGGTATTGTGGTCACGCAGGAAAGCAAGAAGCAGATTGCTGTTCTGGAAGAACAGAGTCAAAAGGACTTTCCCACTCTTGTTTCCGATAACGGAGTCCATTTGAACGACAGGGACATCCGGGTTATCTGCAATGAAGCGCATAAAATCTTCGTAAGTGCGGCCTTCATAGCAGTGCCTGTCGATTTTCAGCCTTGGAGTGCTCCGCCTTGGACGCATCCTGATGATGCGGGGACAGTCCATCTTATCAGCGTCAAAAAGGCCAGCGTTCAGATAGTTATAGGCAGTCTTTTCGCTGACCATCAATTCATCCGCATTGCTCATAAAGACATGGTGGATAGACTGTCCATTCTTGATAAGCGGTGAGACGACTTTATCGATGCGCTCCAGTTCCAGCGGGTCGATTGCCAGCCCCTTCCGGCTTTCGGAGAGCGTCTCCCGATAGGACTGGTCTGCAAGATTCGGCTGATACTCATACTTTCGCAGAGTACACCTCTGCCTATCTTTGCAGTTGGAGCAGACATAGGGCGGCTTGGAGAGTTTTGGACACACTTCCTCGACAAAATCAGGACAGTATTTATAGCAGTCCTTGCAGTTACGGCAGGGCCTTCCACTGCAAAAGCAGGTCTTGCAGACATAGGTTTTCTTGCAGTCTCTGCGATGGATACACGGGTTGAAACCGCGCCCATAGGAACCTTTTTCAACAGAGACTCTGTGCAGTCGGATTTCTTTGGAAATGGTGCCCGGGTCTCTGTCGAGTTCTTCGGCGATTTGGGCAAACGAAATACCCTGATTGATTCTGGCACAGATAGTGCCACGGTCTTGCAATGTGAGGTGCGAGCGTTTGGGCATAGGCGGATTCTCCATTCTATGAGATTCCCCTTACTTCAGACGTCGTCGCACCATTGACCTCACCCCTTTCATGGAAAGAGCCCATCCTGTCTGCCACATTGCAAACAGACATTCAGTAGTCCTTCAGAATGAGGTTATTATAACATACATTTGTTCGAGTGAAAAGTGCGAGTTATTGGACAAGAGCCACCGATAGGTAGCGTGTGGAATTATGTTGATAAAACGCATAAGATGCGTTATAATGAAAAATATAGAGAACCAAATGAAGAGGGACACTCTTCTTGAAAAGGAGATAACCACATGGCAGACATGACGAGAGAGCAGGAGCGGAATGAACTCCATCGGGCTATTTGGGCGATGGCGGACGAACTTCGCGGTAGTATCGGCGGCTGGGAGTTCAAAAGCTATGTCCTTGGCACCATGTTTTACCGCTACATATCGGAGAATCTGACCAACTACATCAATGCGGGCGAAATCGAAGCGGGCAACGCGGACTTCGACTATGCCAAACTCTCTGATGAAGAAGCGGAGGAGGCTCGTGACGGCCTTATTGAGGAAAAAGGCTTCTTCATGCTGCCGTCGGAACTGTTCTGCAATGTCCGCGCACGGGCCGCACAGGATGAGAACCTGAACGAAACGTTGGAAAAGGTGTTCCGACACATCGAAGACTCCTCCCGTGGGCATGAGTCCGAAAAATGCTTTGTTGGTCTGTTCGATGATTTCGATGTGAACAGCAACCAGTTGGGTGCAACGGTCCCGCGCAGAAATGAGCGGCTGGTCAAGCTCCTGAACGGCATCGGAGAGCTGAACCTCGGCGACATCAACGACCACAACAACGATACATTCGGCGATGCCTACGAGTACCTGATGACCATGTACGCTGCCAACGCTGGCAAATCCGGCGGCGAGTTCTACACGCCTTCCGAGGTGTCGGAACTGCTGACCCGCTTGGGGACGGTAGGCAAGACCAAGGTCAACAAGGTCTACGACCCAGCCTGCGGCTCTGGCTCGCTGCTTCTGAAAGCCAAGAAGATTCTGGGCGATGAGGGCGTGACTGTGGGCTACTTCGGGCAGGAGATAAACCTGACCTCGTACAACCTCTGCCGCATCAATATGTTCCTGCACGGTGTGGAGTTCGATAAGTTCGATATTGCCTGCGAGGACACCCTGACGAACCCGCAGCACTGGGACGATGAGCCGTTTGAACTGATTTGTACGAATCCACCCTATTCCATCAAATGGGCCGGAGACGACAACCCGCTGCTCATCAATGACCCTCGTTTTTCTCCCGCTGGTGTACTGGCTCCCAAGTCGAAGGCGGATATGGCCTTTATCATGCACTGCCTGTCTTGGCTGGCGGCCAACGGCACGGCAGCTATCGTCTGCTTCCCCGGCATCATGTACCGGGGCGGTGCCGAGAAGAAGATTCGGCAGTACCTCATCGACAACGGATATGTGGACTGTGTCATCCAACTGCCGGACAACCTGTTTTTCGGCACGACCATCGCCACGAATATCCTCATCCTGCGCCGTGGCAAGTCGGACAGCACCACTCTGTTCATCGACGCCTCCAAGGAGTGCGTGAAGGTCACGAACAGCAATAAGCTGACGCAGGACAACATCGAGCATATCGTGCAGCTTTTCACCGAGCGCAAGGAAGTGCCTCATGTGGCGCATCTGGCAGCCTATGAGGAGATAAAAGAGCAGGACTACAACCTCTCCGTCAGCACCTATGTGGAGGCGGAGGACACCCGGGAAAAGGTGGACATCGTGAAGCTGAATGCGGAAATCAAGGACATCGTAGCCCGGGAACAGATGCTGCGGGATGAAATCGATAAAATCATCGCTGAAATCGAGGGATAACTTATATGGGGCGGCTCGACAATGAAGAAAACATTATCAGAGATATGCATGAAGTACCTCGTAGTAACACTGCTTTATTAACAAGCAGTAAATTTGAGAAAATGCTTGTTAGTGCGATAATGAAAGAGTGGCCCAAGTGGACGACAAACAATGGACATTCAAGTGAACCACCAGATTTCTTCTCACGAGACCATAAGTTGATGTTTGATGTCATGAGAATCAACGATAGCGAAACCACTACGACAACAAAAAGGGGCAAGGTAGTTTACTATAATCCAATTCTAAAAAAAGAAAGAGACTATATACGTGAAATACAAAAGAGTTTCCCTAATGTATCAGAAGATAGCATCTTTGTGAACGCTGCTCCTGATGGGGATTATGATAAGACTCATAACTATCAAAACTATTATAAACACGCACAAAAAGTCTTTTCTGCCCACATTGAGCGTATTCCAAGATGCCGCGAACTGCATCCGGGTTCAAAGATGGGCTTTTTAGTTATGGATGAGACGGAGTCATACCTTCAGCACAAGGATATTATGGATGCAGCGGCTCCATATGACATGAACAAAGTTTATCAGGTCCTATCTGTGCCACATATTCCATTTGTGGATGAGCGGTTTATGCGTTGTTTATTTGAAGCAGACTTAGAGTTTGTCATCTGGTTTATGCCGTATAAACACAATGAAAAAATGGAAGTCCAACCACCCGTACTATGCTTTATTGACTTAACAGATGATAAGGCTCAAGCGTATTTGAAGAATTATCCGCAATATCTTATGCGAAGAATGTAAAATCTCAAAGGAGATTGAAATGAGTAAATTAGATGAAATGATTCGGGCGTTTTGTCCCGATGGAGTAGAATATAAGACTTTAGGTGAGATAGCGACAGATATTTACCGTGGTTTTGGAATAAAAAGAGAGCAGGTCACAGAAACCGGGATTCCTTGTGTTCGTTATGGAGAAATCTACACAACTTACGGCGTTTGGTTTGATAAGTGTGTTTCACATACGGATGAAAGACTGATTGCTACTCCGAAGTATTTTGAGCACGGAGATATTCTTTTTGCTATTACGGGAGAAAGCGTAGAAGATATAGCGAAATCATGTGCTTATACTGGGCATGAGAAATGCCTTGCAGGAGGAGATATTGTTGTTCTGAAGCACACGCAGGACCCGAAGTATCTTGGCTATGCGTTGTCTACCTTAGATGCGCGAAAGCAAAAGAGTGCAGGAAAAGTAAAAAGCAAGGTGGTTCATTCAAGCGTACCGTCTATCAAAGCAATTCGTATCCCCGTTCCTCCGCTGGAAGTCCAGCGTGAAATTGTCCGAATTCTGGACAATTTCACCGAGCTGACCGCCGAGCTGACCGCCGAGCTGACCGCCGAGCTGACCGCTCGGAAGAAACAGTATGAGTTTTATCGGGATAAGCTGCTGAACTTTGATGTCCACGGGGGGGGATAAGTAAAGTTGCATGGCGGACGCTTGGCGATACTTGCCATCTACAAGCGGGTAAGGCAATTTCTGCACATTTGATTTCCGATACACAAACAGCGGAAAATTCTGTTCCTTGCTATGGCGCGAATGGACTTAGGGGATATGTAAGCATCTTCAATGAATCAGGCGACAAGCCGATTATCGGACGACAAGGTGCTTTATGTGGAAATGTTTGCTTTGCAACTGGTTCGTATTACGCCACTGAGCACGCTATTGTTGTTACAGATAAGGGTTTTTTCAATAGCAGGTTTTTATACCACCTGCTTGTTAATGCTGACTTGAATCAGTATAAAACGGCGGGGGCTCAACCGGGACTCTCTGTTGCAAAGTTGAGCGATGTTAAGATTCCAGTCCCTACCAGAAATATTCAAGATAAGATTGTCAACGTCCTCGACAACTTCGATGCCATCTGCTCCGACCTGAACATCGGTCTGCCCGCTGAAATCGAGGCCCGCCAAAAACAGTATGAATATTACCGGGATAAGCTCTTGACATTCGCTGCGTCCAGCTCCACAATTTTGACAGACAGACAGACAGACAGACAGACAGACAGACAGACAGACAGACAGACAGACAGGGCTGATTAAGCTCATTCAGTATGTGTTTGGATATGTTTGGCTGCCGTTGAATATGGTAGCTCGTTATTCATCAGAGCGCATGAACTGCGATGGCATTACAAAAGAAAACTATGTAGGCGTGGAAAATCTCCTGCAAGATAAGAAGGGGCGCGTTCCCTCAACATCTGTGCCAACGTCAGGGACAGTAATCGCCTATCATACAGGAGACATCTTGATTGGCAACATTCGTCCGTATTTACGGAAGATTTGGTATGCAGATAGAGATGGTGGAACAAACGGAGATGTCCTTGTTATTCAAACAGACAATAACGAACTCTTGAATACCAGATACTTGTACCATTCTTTAGCATCTGAAGGTTTCTTTCAATACGATTCAAATCATGCTAAAGGTGCAAAAATGCCGCGTGGAGATAAAGATGCTGTTATGAATTATAGTATCTGTATTCCGACAACGGATGAACAAGAGCGTATCGTTTCCATTCTTGACCGCTTTGACACGCTCTGCAATGACATCAGCGAGGGTCTGCCCGCTGAAATCGAGGCCCGACAGAAACAGTACGAATACTACCGAGATAAACTATTATCATTCAAGGAGCTGAAACCATGAGCTTTTTCAGCATTGTTGCGGCCACGAGTGAAAACACCGTGGTCACAGAATATGAACCTGTGAAACGGCGCTCGGAAGCCTATCAGAGCGAAGCAGAACTGGAGAAGGAGTTTATCCAACTCCTCTGCGAGCAGGGCTACGAGTACCTTCCCATCCACTCGGAGCAGGAGCTTATCCAGAACCTGCGGACTAAGCTGGAGGAACTGAATAGCTACCGATTCAGCGATACCGAATGGAAGTGGTTCTTCTCCAACTGTATCGCATCCGCCACGGATGGCATCGTCGAAAAGACCCGCCGCTTTCAGGAGGACCATATCCAAGTCCTCAGACGGGACGATGGCAGTACCAAGAACATCAAGCTGCTGGACAAGGACCATGTCCACAATAACCGTTTGCAGGTCATCAACCAATATGCGGTCAGCAAGGACGAGGGCGCACGGCACGACAACCGCTACGATGTGACCGTACTGGTCAATGGTCTGCCTGCTGTACATATCGAGTTGAAACGGCGTGGTGTGCCCATCAAGGAGGCATTCAACCAAATCGACCATTATCAGCGGGATAGCTTTTGGGCAGGCAGCGGGCTGTTCGAGTATGTTCAGATATTCATTATCTCCAACGGCGCGAATACCAAATACTACTCGAACTCTACTCGTTTCAATGCTATCAAGGACGCCACAGCGCCGAAGTCCAAGCATGGCAAGACCAGTAACAGCTTTGAGTTCACCTCGTTCTGGGCGGATGCCAACAACCGTATCATCCCGGATTTGGTGGACTTTGCAAGGACGTTCTTTGCCAAGCACACCATCCTGAATATCCTGACGAAATACTGCATCTTTACATCAGAAAGTATGCTGATGGTCATGCGTCCCTATCAAATTACGGCCACGGAACGCATTCTGAACCGCATCGAAATCGCCAACAACTACAAGAAGTATGGCACGATTGCAGGAGGCGGATATATCTGGCACACCACCGGAAGCGGTAAAACACTCACCAGCTTCAAGACTGCTCGGTTGGCATCGAAACTGCCATATATCGACAAGGTCCTGTTCGTGGTAGACCGTAAGGATTTGGACTACCAGACCATGAAGGAGTATGACCGCTTCGAGGAAGGCGCGGCCAACTCCAATACTTCTACGGCTATTCTGAAAAAGCAGTTGGAAGACCCCAATGCAAAAATCATCATCACGACCATTCAGAAATTGGCGACCTTCATCAAGAAGAACAAGGGGCACGAGGTATATACGAAGCACGTCGTCATCATCTTCGACGAGTGCCATCGCAGCCAGTTTGGTGATATGCACACGGCTATCGTAAAAAACTTCAAGAAGTACCACTTGTTTGGCTTTACCGGAACTCCGATTTTCGCGGTCAACAGCAGCGCCAACGGGAATCCCCAGTTCTGCACCACGGAGCAGGCATTTGGCGACCAGCTCCATGCCTATACCATCGTGGATGCTATCAATGACAAGAATGTTCTGCCCTTCCGGGTGGATTACATCAAGACTATGTCCATCGACGAGGAAATCATTGATGAGCAGGTTTGGGACATTGACCGTGAAAACGCATATCTGGCTCCCAAACGTATCGAGTTGGTGACGAAGTACATCCTCGACCATTTTGACCAGAAGACCTATCGGGGCGACAAATCATACAGTTTTAATGTTCTGACGAATATCTCTGAGGTCGCTGCCAGCGGAAAAACGAAAGTGGAAGAAATCAAAGCAAAGCAGCGCATCAGCGGATTCAATTCCATTTTTGCGGTATCTTCCGTTAAGGCAGCCAAGCTGTACTACTCCGAGTTCCAAAAGCAGATGAAGGCAGACCCGCAGAAGAAGATACGGATTGCCTTGATTTACAGTTTTGGCGCAAATGAGGCAGTCGATGAGGACCTGCTGGACGAGGAGAATCCAGAGGACACCTCAGGACTGGACGAAAGCTCCCGTGATTTTCTGGACCGTGCAATTTTGGACTACAATGATATGTTCCATACCAAGTATGACACTTCCAGCGATAAGTTCCAGAACTACTACAAGGACCTGTCCCTGCGGATGAAGAACAAGGAAGTGGACTTGCTCATCGTAGTCAATATGTTCCTGACAGGTTTTGACGCAACGACTTTGAATACCTTGTGGGTAGATAAGAATTTGAAGATGCACGGTCTGATTCAGGCATTCTCCAGAACCAACCGCATTCTCAATTCTATCAAGACTTTTGGCAATATCGTCTGTTTCCGAAATCTGCAAAAGCGCGTGGATGATGCTATTTCGCTTTTTGGCGACAAGAATGCCTCTGGCATCGTACTGCTCCAGAGTTTTAAGGACTACTACCAAGGCTATGAAGGGGCTGATAATAAGCACCACCCCGGCTATATGGAGCTTATCGAGGACTTGACGACCCGGTTCCCGCTGTCTGAACCTCGCATCGAAGGTGAGCAGGCTCAGAAAGATTTTATTGCCCTGTTTGGCGCTGTCCTGCGTATGAGGAATATCCTGCTGTCCTTTGATGACTTTAAGGACATGGGAATCCTGACGGAACGAGAATTGCAAGACTACCTCGCTCGCTATCAGGACCTGAGGGATGAATGGACAGAGCGACGAAAGAAAGGCGATACAGTCAATATCGATGATGACATCATTTTTGAAACGGAACTTATCCGACAAATCGAAATCAACATCGACTACATCCTGATGCTGGTGAAGAAGTACCATGATTCCCATTGCAAAGATAAGGAAACTCTTGTGACCATCCGAAAGGCGGTAGACGCAAGCCCGGAACTCCGCAGCAAAAAAGAACTCATCGAGACATTCCTCGATGGCATCAACGATGTGGATGATGTTATGCTGGAGTGGCGCTCCTTTGTGGCGGAGCGAAAAGAACAGGAACTGGAAACCATAATCAAAGAAGAAAGACTCAAGCCAGAAGAGACCCGGAAATTTATCGAAGCCTCGATGCAGGCGGGCGAGATTCGGACTGTTGGCACGGATATTGATAAATTGATGCCTCCGGTATCTCGTTTTGGCGGCGGCAATAGAGCGGCAAAGAAGCAGAACATCATCGAACGCTTGAAGGCATTCTTTGAGAAGTTCTTTGGGATTGGATAAGGAGGCCACTATGCCAAGGCAAAAGAAAGATGGCCGCCATATCAATTACTATATCGACCGTAGAGTCTTTGAGGAGCTGGAAGCGTATGCCCAAGAAAAGGGGCAGACCATGACGACAGCACTGGAACGCATCCTGTCTCAATTTTTCGAGCAGCGCGGGAAAGAGAACAATATAGACGAAGATTGATGGAAGCCAACACTTGAACAAAGCAGGTCATCGTATGGAACTTTACCATGCGATGACCTGCTCCATTGTTTACTGGCAAGAGTTTGTAAGACTAAATTCCAGTCTGTAATTTGTAAGAGTAATTTCCACCCCTGACTGGAATTTACTTTTGCAAACGAGTAATATTTCGGAAAAGCGCGGGAAGGGCTTGACTTTGCGCTCTTTTTTTGTATAATAGTAGAGCTTATGGTTTCACCATAGGCATATCCTTGCTCACACGAAGGACGTGTGGGCCATCAGTCCAAAAGGAGGTGCAAGAAATTGGCTAAGATTTCCGCTAACTATGAGGTCGTTTTCATCATCGACCCCGCACAGGGTGAGGAAGGCGTTGCCGCGCTGACCGAGAAGTTCAAGACCCTGGTGGAGCAGAACAGCTCCGCGATGGAAGTGGAGGAGTGGGGCAAGCGCAAGCTCGCTTACGCGATCAACTACATTACCGAAGGCTACTATGTGTTGATCTCCTTCACCAGCGCGCCCGAGTTCCCCAAGGAGCTGGACCGTATCCTTCGCATTACCGACGGCGTCATCCGTTCCATGATCGTCTGCAAGGACGAATAAGGAGGAAAGAATATGTCACTCAATCGTGTCGTTATCATGGGCCGTCTGACCCGTGACCCCGAGCTGCGCCGCACGCAGACCGGGACGGCCGTGACGTCCTTCTCCCTCGCCGTGGACCGCGACTTCAAGAGCCGCGAGAGCGGCGAAAAGGCAACGGATTTCATTGATGTCGTTGCCTGGCGCCAGACCGCCGAGTTTGTCTGCCAGTACTTCGCCAAGGGCCGCATGGCCGTGGTCGAGGGCCGGCTGCAGATCCGCGACTGGAAAGATAAGGACGGCAACAACCGCCGCAGCGCGGAAGTGGTTGCCGACAACGTATATTTCGGCGACAGCAAGCGCGACGGAGCCTCCGGCGGCGATTATGCGCCCCCGGCCTACGGCTCTCCCGCTTCCACCTACTCCGCCCCCGCGGGCGGCGGCTTCGCCGAGATCGAAGAGGACGGGGAGCTCCCGTTCTGACAAAATCTATAAAGGAGGATACTTCCATGGCTATGGAACGCGAAAACAAGGCCCCTCGCGCCGGTGCTCCTGCGAACCGCAAGCGCCGCAAGGTCTGCCAGTTCTGCGTTGACAAGTGCGAATATATCGACTACAAGGATGCCGCCAAGCTGCGCCGCTTCATTTCCGAGCGCTCCAAGATCCTGCCCCGCAGGACCACCGGCACCTGTGCCATGCATCAGCGTCAGCTGACCGAGGCGATCAAGCGCGCTCGTCAGATCGCTCTGCTGCCCTTCGTCACCGAATAACTGCAAACGAAAAAGAGACACGCGGTGCGTGTCTCTTTTTTTGCCCGGCGCAGGCGCTGCGCGGCGAGCGATCTGCCTTAGCGGCGGCAGGACGGACGACGCAGCTGCGCCGCGCAAGTGTTCTGCGGAGCAAAAGCTTGGCGGAGGGGCAGTTCATTTGCCCCGGGCATTCTAATACCGGAGGGTGGAGCCGCCGACGACGGCGGCGAAGCCCAAAAAGAGAAGCATCGCAAGGCGATGCTTCTCTTTTTGGTGCCTCGTCGGGGATTCGAACCCCGGACACCCTGCTTAAAAGGCAGGT
>OGNC01000860.1_pt1 | contig 16759 bp, 13 predicted proteins | sample 1573311 | NCBI WGS metagenome assembly OGNC01 (sample SAMEA2581889, study PRJEB24529) | metagenome | biome: Human gut stool | place: China | collected 2011
TGGGCATCGTCATGTTCGGCATGGGTCTTACCCTGAAGCCGGAGGACTTCAAGGTGGTGTTCAGCCGCCCGAAGGATGTGATCATCGGCTGCATTGCGCAGTTCACCCTGATGCCCTTCCTTGCATGGGCGCTGACGCAGCTGTTCCACCTGCCCACCGAGCTGGCCATCGGCGTCATCCTTGTGGGTACCTGCCCCGGCGGCACCTCCTCTAACGTGATGACCTATCTGTCCAAGGGCGACGTTGCACTGTCCGTTGGTATGACTGCCGTTTCCACCGTGCTGGCACCCATCCTGACTCCCCTGCTCACCCTGCTGTATGCCGGCCAGCGCGTGGATGTGAACCCTGTAAATATGTTCCTGTCCATCGTCAAGGTGGTGCTGGTGCCCATCGCACTGGGCTTTGTGGTCAACCACTTCTTCCACGCCTTCACTCAGAACGCCGTCCGCGTGCTGCCGCTGGTCTCCACCACCGCCATCGTGCTCATCATCTGCGCCGTTGTTTCTGCAAACTCCGCCAAGATCATGACCAGCGGCCTGCTGATCCTTGCCGTAGTCATCCTGCACAACCTGCTGGGCTACCTCACCGGCTTCGGTGTGGGCAAGCTGCTGAAGCTGGATTCCACCAAGTGCCGCGCGATCTCCATCGAGGTCGGTATGCAGAACTCCGGTCTGGCCACCTCTCTGGCCGCTGCCCACTTTGCACAGTATCCGTTGGCAACCATCCCCGGCGCTGTGTTCTCGGTGTGGCATAACATTTCCGGTGCCGTCCTCGCCAACTTCTTTGCCCGCACCGCAGAGAAGAAGGACTGATCTTATACCATAATAAAAATGGCTGCTGCACAGGGTTTCTTCCCGGTGCAGCAGCCATTTCTTTGTTTATTGGACGTGATCTGCGCGGTTTTCCTGTCTTTGCCTGTTTCCCGGGCTGTTGCGCAAACGCAAACATCCCGGGAGCAAAAACACCCGAACCCCAGACCCCCTGCGTGTGATGCATGATGACTTTTTGATTTTTAGAACGATGATTCGTTAAGTCGATGCAATTTGCTACAGATCTGCTACAAACGGCAGTTTTTACCCGGCACTAAATCTGCTGTTCTGGTTTTCTCGATTTTTGTTTTTTAGATTGTTTCTTTTGTTGGTGCAGTTCTTTCAAGTCTTCAATTGCCAGCTCTGGAGCCATGGTGTGGAACATCAGATAGTTTGTGTTCATGGTCTTTGCTGAAGCCTGCGCATAAATCTCCCTGCTGGGTTCGTTGGTCAGAATATGCCAGTAACGGTAAAGATAGCCTGCCCAATACATTACTTCCCTATCATACTGGGCATTGCCCTTTTGCGTCTGAGGGCACTCGTCTGCAAATTCCTCCAGAAGATATTCTTCTCCCGCCCACTGCATCCGGTTGTACTCTGAATCAAGATCACGGGCAACCTTAGAGCGCATGAACCGCTTCATGAAATCCTCGCTGTCATAGCCTGCTTGCAAAGAAAGCTCAAACAAGCGGCCCTGAATATCGCATAGTTTCAATTGAATCAGATCCATAAAGATTCACCTTCTCTGCTTTGCACCATCAAGAATTTCATCAAAAAAGCGGCCTTCTCTACGATACTCCTTGCAGATTTGGTTTGCAAATGCAATGCCATTACTACGGTTCTGCTCGCTGGCCTTCTTCAGTGCCTGCCGTTCCATCCAAAGCAATTGGATTTCACGCTCGATCTTGACCGCATCACAGGCTTTCTGCGTAATAGCAACATACTGACGTCCAAGTTTCAGCGCAGACAGACTTTTCACCAATGCCGTATCGGTAATCGTTCCTTCAAAAAAGCTATCCAGAACATAGAACATTCTATCATTTGCAATGCTGCCAATTACCATGTCGTAGCCTTTATCCAGATCCTGATACTTCTGGAAGAACTTCGTTCCTCGTGCGGCTTCCATTCTACCACGATGATATGCTACCAGCATAGCCCATTCAATATCAGCCGGAACATCCAAAGTTTTTAAGCTATGAAGATCAACCGATAAAATATAAAAAACAGATTGCTCATAGTCACAGATCAGCGTAAGCGGCTGGAGCGGATCAGTTCCCATATAAAATCCAGCTCCGAAGTCACAGCGGTCACGGCTGGCTGGTTTGATTTCCCCCTGAATGCCTGATTTGGAGCCATGGTATAAAACCATTTTATCCGGATGCATAGCAGAGATTTCTGTAGCATCTCCGATAATAGCATCGTGTATAATTTCAGCCAACGTGATATGATTTTCTTCGCAAATCGCAAGCATTTTCTCCTGTGCAAGACGATTCGGCGTAGATTTTTCATTTTCCCAGCGGTTTACGGTTGCAAAGGACACTCCGATTTCATCCGCCAATTTCGACTGGCTCCATTGTAAAGCTGAACGAATCTCAAAGACTGTGTTCATCGGACACCTCCCGCAAGTATAACATTCGTCATCAATTTTATTGTAGCAAACGTTATATCACACGTCAAGTATCGCCTGCTCGCATTCTTCAATCACCGCTATCTCACACAAATTCAGAGGTCATTTCTTCCAATCTGCTGCTAAACATTGCGCCATATTCCTCATATCTGGCAAATACCGCACTCTCCACATCGCAAATTTGGTTTAGTCCAATCGCTTGTACTGCCTCCATAGCTGCTTCTCTCTGGCTCAAATGCCGTTTTCCAACAGTCAAGCAGTTTGCGCCATCCAGTGTATCATACTGCTGGAACGCTCGATTGAAGTCCATCAGATCATGCAACCGGACAGGTTGATTCGTCTCATTGTCCACCAACAAACCCCAGTTTTCCCAATGGCGGTCGGTGTTGCCCACCAGATAATCCAGAATGTTCATCATATAGTATCCGTGGGCATCCAGTTCCAAAATTTTATCCAGCGTGTTCCAATCATGATTTGTACAGTAGACATCGTAGGCTGCATAAGTCACTAGACTATATCGCTGCGAGGTCATAATTTTGCTGATAGAAACCGGCTCATTTTCAAACATTCCCTGCTCATACAGAACTTGATGGCAGTCAAAGCATCGGCAGATTTTACTTGCCAACACTTCACGCTCGACTGCATCCTGTCCGCCATCTTTATAAAGATAGAAGCCATCCTCTCTGCGCACCCACGCTTTAGGATAACATCCACCAGTGGACAAATCATTTGCCAAGAGATGTGCATTTGTCACAGTCATCTGATGCCCACGCAGTGCAATATCCACAAGAGCATTGCTTAAAGAGTGTGTGTAGAGATTGATATCCTCAAACAGGATATTCTCTTTTTCTCCTTTTACCCAGAACACATCCAGCAGTGACAGGCAATGGTACGAAAGCGCAATCTGTGCACGCTCCCGATCCGTAACACTCTGGGATGCGCCAATGCTGTTCAGGATTTCCTTTGCATAAGTGCGGTCACGTGGTATCAGCCGAGATGCACACCATGAATGGAAGCTAATCACATTATTGATTCGAGTATCAAAGTCATTCGATTCTTTCAGCACCAGATCATAGGGCATGAAATCTTTAAAATAAGTTTTGCACTCACCAGCCGTACTCACCTGTGCCACACATCTTTCCGTGTGCATAATGCAGTAGACTGTTGCCTTGCCCATCGCCTCCACCACCTTATTTGACTGATGCACGTTTTCTTTTCTACCATTGTACCTTCTTTTATGTTCCAAAACAAGATGTAAAAAAGCTCTTGATCCTTAATATAGAGGCCAAGAGCTTTTTTATCCGATTATCTTTGTCTGTTCCCGAGCTTTAGCTCAATCATTAGATTTCATCCAAGCCATACTTGTGTCTTTTCCCTCCACAGCATTGCACATAAATGCCATATCGACTTATCTTGGCTTCGAGAGAGCAGCCGCATCTGGGACAAAGCATTCCGTTTTTATTGCCCTTATGATAAAAATACTCTTCTACGAATTCCGTTTCGACAAATTCTGTATGCTTGCAGGACGGATAGCCAGAACAGCTCAAAAAATACTTTTGATTTCTGGACTTTTTCAGCTGCATAGGTTTTCCGCAGACAGGGCACTTTTTGTGTGCAAGGACATAATCCGATAACTTATCCGTTATCAAGTTTCCCTGTGCATCCTTTTCAACGGTTTTGGCTTGATCCATCACCTGACTCATTTCCAGTAATCCGTAAAGGATCTTTGCTGTGTGCGTTCCCCAAAAACGAATACATGGACGATTGTTAATAGCGCTTGTCCTGCCTTCTATTTTGAAGCACGCTGCAGATTCTGGCATGCCAAACCATGTTACAGTCTTGTCGATTAATGCAATCGGATCTGTCAGATAGTGATTTTCTACCGCAAAATACTTTAACGTCGGATGGAGGTTCTTCTTCGATTCGGCTCGAACAAATACTTTTACTCCACGGCTTTGAGCTTCTGCAAGAGCCTGTGCAATTCTAGTGGTATTTATATCCGAGTTTGCCGGAGAATCCGGAATGTCAATCCGGACCTCACGCCTTGCAGTAGCCAAATCCTTAATGAATTCATCCACTTGATTTTCTTTTTCCACAAAATCAAAATAGTATTTTTCAAGGTCGTCATTCGGGCGAATTATTTCCGGAATCATGGGAGCTGTCGCGCGATAGCTTTTCAGCATTTGCATGAACATCAGATTTTCTGACATTCCTTTATTTCTCATGAACGATCCATTTGCTACGCAAATAAACTTCCCCTTTGATCGCGTCATGGCAACGTTAAAAAGTCTGTCAGCATAACGTCCAGCAGTTGATGCGATCAATGCCCCTGGGAAAGGAAGTCGATAGCAGTCAACTGCATCGTATACAATAACGTCCTCTTCAGAACCTTGGAACTGATGTACCGTCGCACATTTTATGGCATGCGGAAGCGCTTCCAGCTCATTGACGTCACGCACCATTGCATGTAGAAGCCGTGATTGTGCATGATAAGGAGTAATAATACCAACTTCCTGCGTCTGTGCTGCCTTTAACGCCAGCGAAAATGTCACAAATGCGCTCAGAACGTTTGCATGAGAGTCGTCGCTGCTTTTAATACAGGTTGACATTGTTCCACTCAGATCAACAAACTCCATTGCACGTCCCGCGAATGGCTCTGCCATCACAGTTTTTTCTCGTTTTTCGGTCATTCCGTTCGCAGATTTCAGCAAACCATTGTATATAGATCTGCCCGCAAAATCCGCAATTTCCGGATGCATACGATACTGCGTATCCAAGAGGCACAGCCATTTGTGATTGCTGCCTTGATCTACCGCCTGTGTGATTCCGCAATACTGAAAAATATCCGCATTCAGTGGTGACTCTTTGCTACTCTGGACAATAGGCGGAAGCTGTCGGAAATCGCCCATGCAGACAAAATTCTTTCGTGCAAGTTTAGCAGCATATGCTATCTGGGGTATCGTTGCCATACTTGCTTCATCAAAAATCACAACGTCAAAAGCACCATTACGAATTTCCTTATCAACAATGGCCTTTGAAACCGTCGTCGCTACAAATTTCGCATTCCTCACGCACTGACTTTCCGCTGCTCTGAGTTCCCGTCGAATCTCGTTGAGTTCTTTCTCCACCTGAATCAGTTTTGGATCATTTTTCTCCAAGCGCTTCTTTTCCGCTTGAAGCTGCGTTCTCCTTTTTAGCAGATCCGGATAATTATTGATTGCTAAATTGTATGAGGAGAGATAGGGATGCTCTGATATTCTCTTATCCTTCGGAAAACCATACCGGACGAGCTGTCCGGGGAAAACGTCATTTTTCAACGACGTCACACGAAGAATTGCACCATCAACGGAAACGTTGCTGTAGGACAACATAAGAACACGTTCGCCCTTGTCAATGTGAGCCCACGCAATTTTTGCAAGTGTTTGAGTCTTTCCTGTTCCCGGAGGTCCCCAAACAAATGTTATCGGTTGCTCCAGTGACATTCTTACCGCTGTCTCCTGCCCCTTGGCAATATCCGAATTGCGATAGTCGATCTCTTTCAACCCATTACAGATTAGGTCCTGTGCAATTTCCGATGGCTCAAGAGACAGATCCATAAGGCGCTCTGATACAGATTGGAGCAAATAGCAAGCCTCCGCAGAAATATTCAGCATTTCAACCTCTGCGCCCAAATCAAGTTCACTGATCAGATAGACTGAAAACGCTTCACAATTCAGGATCTTGCCTGAAATTTGCGATTGTCCCTTCCAAATTGTAACTGGCGTTCCTTCAGGATAATTAAGCTCATCTTCCGATTCAAGAAGGTACACAAATTGCCCGTTGTCTCGTCCGATTCGCTTACCTTCCTGAAGAAGGATATGCTTTCCACCTGTCATTCGAATGAAGGAGATTTCTGCGCTTAAAGCCATCCTGTACGCCTGACAAAAATCAGCCACGGAGGCAAACGGTTTTATCTGAACACTTTTGTCTTTTTCCTGACGACGGTTTGACGAAATCGACGTTTGAAGTTCATTGATTCGCTGTTTTCTCTCAGCCGTCTCAGCGTGTTCGTGTTGGCTTACCACTTCCTGAACATCTTCTTTCAGGTCAGTATCCAAAATTTTGAGATACGTCTGAAAGCAACCAGGATAGCTAAACATTTTAGCTCCATCACGAAAGGTCACAACGATCGTAGTTTTCTTTTGCTCTGTAATAACTCCATCACCAAAGCTTCGATGATGCACACGCTTTCCTGTCAGATCCATTTCATCCAGCCTTTCCTTGCCTTGTCCATTATCAGGGCTTTTTCTGTTGCCCTGTCTAATTTTACAAAACAAGATATACGATAAGCGTCTCTTCTACTTACTTTTTTATCCGCAAATAGTATTTTTCAAGGCTCTTATCGCAGACATCCACAATATGCAGCCAATCTTCCCGTGTGAGCTTGCGGAAGATGATCGGGTTTACCTCGATAGTCTCCACGTCCTTGCAGCGCATCAGGAATCGCATATCCTCAAAGCGCTTGAAGGGGTTGGAGAGGATGTTCTTCTCCACATCCTTCCGGGTATAACCGCCCTTCTGATAAATGCTGGTTGATTTTTCTGCGATCATCCCGTGCGCCTTGCGGTCCTCGTAGAAGTCGATAAAGTAGTCCACCACATCCGGCAGAGCAACTCTGCCGCTGGTGTCCATGTACTCATAGATAGCTTTGAGCAGCACCGGCTTGTAGGAATAGCTCATATCCATCGTTTCGATAAATTTCATGAACTTGTCCGCCATATTCTGCGGCGTAATGAGATCCCAGCCATACTGTTTCGCAATGTTGCGGATGCTTTCCTCCCGGAAATAGTGGAACATCCGCTTATCGCCAAAGGGAATCGAAAGGTCCGGTTTGACTTTTCCGTCCTTAATGTAGCGCTCCACCGTCTCGGACTGTACATCCACCATCCGGACGAACTCGATCTGTGAGATCATATCCTTGACGCTGTTCTGCCAGTTGAAAAGGTCAATGATCTCATAGTCGGACACGTCGATTGGCACATCCAGCCATGCCTCCGGCTTTTCGCCCTGAAACAGCATATCCTGATCCAGCTTGCGCTTGTTCTCCGGTGCCAGCACATACGCCATCGGCTGATATTTTGCAATGTCCAGCACCCGGTGCAGGCTGTAGGGCATATTGAACATATTAGCGTTGTCCACAAAGTCAACCACCAGCAGATCCTCTTTGCCCGGGCAGCGGCGTGTACCACGACCAAGCTGCTGCAAATAAATCGTTTTGGACATGGTCGGGCGCGCCATGAACAGCACCGTGGTATGCGGGCTGTCCCAGCCTTCGTTCAGAAGGTCGCAGGCGCAGAGAACATTGGTGGAGCCGGTTTCATAGTCCTTCAGGATTTTTTCCCGAACCTCTACCCGATCCCGCCCGGAAACTGCTTCCGCCTTCACGCCGCTATCCCGCAGCAACTTTGCAATTTCGGCTGCATGGTCTACGCTGGCGCAGAAGATCACGGTCTTTTTGCCGTTGACGTACTTTAAATATGTATCAACGATCAACTGATTCCGTTCCGGGATGAACAGCTTGCTTTCCAGATCCTGCGAATTGTATTTGATGCCGTTGATCCGCACATCGGTCAGGTCGATGTTGGTCTTGACCCGGATACAGCGAATCGGCACCAGAACGCCACGCTCCACGGCAGTCTTGAGATCCATTTTGTGGGCAACATTCTGGAACAGCTCCAGCATATCTTCGCCATCGCTGCGTTCCGGAGTGGCGGTCAGGCCCAGAATGAACTTCGGGTGGAAGTAGGTGAAAATCTTCTGGTAGGTGTTGGCTGCCGCATGGTGACATTCGTCCACGATCAGGTAGTCAAAATCCGTAGGCGAGAACTTTTCCAGATCCTTGGAGATACTCTGCACCGTTGCAAAAATGACCGTCTGGGTCATATCCTTCTGACTGCCGGTGTACTCTCCCAAAGTCGCTTCCGGCCAGACCTTAGCAAAGGTCTCTTTTGCCTGAGATGCCAGCTTCAAGGCGTTGACTAGAAACAGCGTGCGCCCACCCACTGCCTTGGCGTCCGTTGCAGCCGTGATAGTTTTGCCCACGCCGGTTGCATGGTACAGCAGCGCAATGGTTTTGCCGTCCTCTCGCATCTTCTGCAGGTTCTCGGTGGCTTCCTGCTGGTAGTCCCGAAGCTCGATGGTCTGTCCCATCTGAACCGGCAGGTCTGCTTCAAATGCCTTGAACATGGGACTGCTGCCCAAGAAAGTAATCAGCTCGTCTTTGACCTTTTCCGGTTGCTTTTCCAACTGGCTGTAGATCCAACGGTATACTTTCCAGTTGTCATAGATCAAGCTGTTCTGTTTCAGGAGGTCATCAGCGTATTTATTTTCGGACACCTTGTTGGGGTTATGGTAGGTCTCGCCGTCTATCTCAATCGCAATTTTAGCTTCAGGTGATTCCAGCGCAAAGTCGATATAGCGGTGCCGACCGTAAATATCCACGCAGGGGTATTGAACCTGCAGATTTTCGGTCTTTTCTGGGCCGAACGCCTCACAGAACAACTGAACAAACAGTTCTTCCGCACGGCTGTTGACACTGGTTGCTTTCATTGGCTCCATGATGGCCTCCTGTTATTTTAACCTTTATCACCTTTTAGAGGTTCTGGCAATCTATAATAAATCATTTTTATTTTACTCCTGCAACCAAACGAAAGCAATGCACGGGTCCTACAACTATTGGCGCGATTTCTTGTACTGTCAATGCTTGCTTTTCCATGGAGTCCTCCTTGCTGCGTCTCTGTATTTTTCAGACTGCTCTCAAAAATACATTTTTCCCATGGTACAATTTTCGCACTTTGGAGGGGCAGGAAAAGGCATGGTTTCATTAGGCGGGTACGCTGCTGGAGTTTTCCCTTTTCCAGCTTTTGAGTGTCGGTAAAAAACTCCACCTGATAGATATCCTCGTCCGGTATAACCTCGCTGGCGTTGAGGCCACAGTTTCCAGTCGCTTCCAAACCAAAATCCTCTGGCTTTTTCGACATATCGATGGAAGATCTTGATCTTGCGGGTATATCGCTATATAATGAGAATTAGACATACCTAAAAGGAAGTGAACGCATGCGAAATAAAATAGATAGCCGAATTCCGCAATACAGCAATTTGATAATGCCTACCTTTATCGCATTGAAAAAACTCGGGGGATCAGGTACGAATGACGAAATACTCAATCAAGTTATCAATGATTTGAATCTCCCGGATGAGGTAGCTGACATAACACATAATGGAAATGTCAACCAAAGTGAATTGTCCTATCGGTTAGCTTGGGCTAGAACCTACCTGGCCAATTATGGTGCGATTCAAAACAGCGCCCGGTCTGTATGGTCTATCACCCCTGATTTCGTTAGTGTAGATGTGCTTGATGAAAAGGAAGTCGTGGCTTTTGTCGTAAAGAAGAATGCAGAAAAGAAAAGCAGAACGGCAATAGTAACGACACCAAAAGTGCTTCCTGAAGATGATGAACCTTTGAATGACGATGAAGAATTTCCAGATGAAATTAAACCTTGGAAAGAAAGACTTGCAGGAATCCTTCAGAAAATGGATCCATATGGTTTTGAACGATTGACCCAGCGCGTTCTGCGCGAATGCGGTTTCTCTCAAGTTGAGGTCACCAAAAAATCCGGGGATGGCGGTATCGATGGTACAGGAAAGTTGAAAATCAACGGTATTTTCAGCTTCAATGTCGCATTCCAATGCAAAAGATATAGTGGTGTTGTTGGAGCTCCGGACATCAGAAATTTCCGTGGATCTCTTACTACAAATATTGAAAAAGGCCTTTTTATTACAACGGGTACTTTTTCAAAGGCTGCCCGTGATGAAGCATGCAGCCCAGGAAAGCAACAGATTGATCTTTTAGATGGCGAGGAATTCATCAACAAGCTCACTGAATACGAAATCGGAGTCCATCCTGTAACAACTTATGCCATCGATGAAGATTTCTTCAACAAAATATAAGCTCTCACGGTAAATCCCTCATCTATGACAAACTAGAAAAGCGCATACTCCAGCATCCCATGGTGTAGTGTATAATACATGGAGAATACACCCACCAAGCCAGGAGCAGGTATGAGAATCGGCAGTTTTCCTTAAATAGAACTCTGCCGTGACTCTTACTGAAAGGTGCTTATCAAGCGGTCATATTTTACCTATGGAACAGACAGCAAAAAGAATGGCAGAACTTCAGTTTGAAGTTCTGCCATTCTTTTTATTGTTGCTTACAATTCATGTAAAATTCAGAAAATCAACGAACAAACCGTTACTACTGATGATTGAAGGTTGCCTCATCCCTTCAGTCGACTCAATACATCATCCATACTCACGCCTGTATCTAAAAGTTGCTGAATTGCGATGCTGATTTGCTCTTTTTGTGCCTTTTTCAACGCCGCTTCATCCTGCTGACGCTTTTTATCTTCTAATCCCGCAATCTCCTTATTGATTTTTTTCAAGATCGTCTTTTTTTCTTTGAGCAGGATTTTCAAACCGTCGATATCTGCCTCTACTGCAGCGATTCCGGATTCCAAAGTGTTTTTCTCCGAGTATTTCTTGTCCAACTCGGCAACATAATCTACAGCGATGATGGGATGCTTAACTTTATTTTTGCTACCTTTGGTCCTGGGCATAGTCTTTTTCTCCTTTTCTTATGTACTGTGCAAATCATACAGTCTGCTTTGAAGCGCGGATACCAATTTTCTGAGCGTTTCTTCACGTTCTTCCGAACGCAATTGACATTCCCAAATGATTATCACATTCCAACCGGAATCTTCAAGCTGTTTTATCTTCCGGACATCCCGTTCAATGTTGGTCTCTATCTTTTTTCGCCAGAATTCCGCATTGTTTTTAGGCCAGACAAAGTATTTGCAGCCTTCGTGGCCATGCCAAAAGCATCCATTTACAAAGATTACAGTTTTATACTTCGGCAACACAATATCAGGACTGCCTGGAAGTTTCCGGTCATTTTTCCGATATCGGAATCCTTTTGAAAAAAGGAACTTTCTCACGAGTTCTTCCGGTTTTGTGTCTTTACCATGTATGCGCGACATGTTATAGCTGCGTACAGCTTTACTGTGAACATCCATTGCTTTCACTCATCAACTTATCAATTTGAAGTATCTGCCAGAAAACACCTTCCAGCAATTTTACCGGAATACTATTTCCTGCCATTCTGATAACCTTATCTCTGGCGAACAGTTGGTCTCCCTTATGAAACGAAACGTTATTGTTCTTCAGCTTCCAATAATCCGTATCCTTGAATCCCATAAACAGCATACATTCACGGGGAGTCAGATATCTGAACTTTCCTTTTCCTTCAATTCCGCTGTCAAAATACAGATTACCGGAATTAGGGTTCCGATCTTGCTTGGTGGTTATTGTCCGGATCGTATCAATATCCGGATTGATAACATTTCCCTCCAAAACAATCTGCGGGTTATCTTCCCAGATTTTTCTTCTGGACACGGTATCATTCGGCGTGCACTCCAATGCTTCATCATAATATATCGGATTCCGATAATCATTTCTGAGCAAATCACGGATTTTTATTGCACGGTAGTACTTAGACTCGCGATAATCCTTCACAACATCGTCCGGGTTCTTCTTTGCTTCGAAATAATCAGTTACCAATGCCTTTTTCTCAGGATCATCACCTACATACACACTGATCATCAGCAATCGTGGGCGATTTTGTGGAAGGCCAAACGAAGAAGCGTTCAGTTGATAGTACTTGCTGGCATATCCAAGACGGTACAGATCACCGATCCATGTTTCAAAATTCTTTTTATGACGTTGTGAAAGAAGTGTCGGAACATTTTCCATCAGCAGAAACCGTGGAAGTTTTTTCCCGTTCTCTTTCATTTCCGTGAGCACTCTGCCTACCTGCCACAAAAGACTGGACCGGCTTCCTGAATCTTTGTCAATTCCTTTATTGTAGCCATGAAAAGCACCAACGTTAGAGAGGTCCTGACACGGGAAAGAATATGTGAGGATGTCTATCCCATCCGGCATTTCTTTTCCTTCCAGTGTACTTACATCCACGAAATTATGATTACGTTTCACACTTGTATAGATATACCTGAGTGCTTCCGTTGAATAGGTACGCAAAGAATCATATTCCAATGGGGCTTTTCCCGAATTGCTGAACGTGTAACCGCTCATTTCTTCAAGAAGCTTTTCTTTGGCGGAATAGTTGTTCCCCCATGAATCATATCGTATGCAACGATAGCATGGACATCCCACTCACACGTTCCGACGGTATTGATTTTAACGCCAAGATTTTTCAGTGCAGCTGCCTGACTTCCGATACCACTGAACAATTCAACAATATTATACGTTTTCTCCATTTGTGACTGATATTCCTTCCGACTCCAGTTTTTCCTTGATAGAAAGCACCGACCTGATCATGTTCATTGTCTTGTACGGCACCTTCCCTGAAGCGGAGACAGGAATATTTCCCGTCGATGAAAGCTGCACGACTTGCTTTAACAACGTCTGTTCCTGATAAGACAGCATTGAACGCCTGATACCAGCATCCATCAATTTGCTCCAATATTCAGGACCCAACGCAACCACACCCATCACAACCTTGAGGTCATTGGATTCCTTGGCTTCTTTTTTCGCAGAAGTTTCTTCCTCCTTGATAAGCGATACAGGAACCAGCTCGTCCATAAAGGCTACTGAAGGGGTATATGTTTTATCGGCCTTATAATCTTCCCATGTGGATTCTTTTTTACAGTATTCCGTGACAATCATACCATGGCTGTCGCAAATGAAGTCATTGGTCTGCTTGGTCACAATTTCAATTTCATGCATGAATGCAGGCGACAATGCCTGTTTCTGCCAGATTGCATTCCAGTTCAGCGAATATCCATCCGGAATCTTGCTGAGGATCTTTGCAATCGTATAGGGTACAATATTGAGCTTATAGCCGCCCACTTTGTACCAAAAGCCCGTCGGACGTTTTTCGCTGTCCTTATGACTTTCAAGGTAGTTATCAACAGCCCGGAAAATAATCGCTGCGCAGATTCCTTTTTTGAAGTAGAATTCATTGAAGGAATCATTGTTCCCACGGTATTCCTTGCTGATGTCATTTCCGAATTCCTTCATGACCCAGTTCTTACCTTTGGAAACGATGTGTGGCTTGCAGGCAACCGTTGTCAGGTACATACCCAGCTGCTCTTTTGTGATGACCTGATCTTTCGGGAATTTTTTCAGAAAACGCTTCAGTTCATCGCCACGAAGTTTCACCTGTTCCTGCTGGTATTTCTTGCGGGAACGCTCGTAGTACCAGCCTGTCGGGATTGCATATCTCGCCGGAGGTGCAAGGCACTTCTTCGACATCTTTTCCATCCAGATATGGAACGGGTCATTGGAGAACAAATCCGCTGCCGTGACCTTATTCTGGCTGTTGGCATAGCGGGCAATTGCCTGCACCATCTCGTCATAGAAGCGGACACCGTCCTCGTTTTCCGTTTCCCGGTCCTCGATCACAGTCAGCTTCATCGGGACATAAATGCCTTCCAACTCAACGTTGGTCTTTTTCAGAACAGCATCTGCCAGCGTTGCGGTCGTCTGTCCGCCGTTGATGATCTGGAAATCCACTATCTTTGTAATCAGATTCTGTCCATTGATATTCTCAACTTCCACGCCCTTTGCGGTTGTTGCTATTCCATTATTATAGGTAAAGAACTTTGTTGCATCGTTGTTTATTGTTCTTTTTATGCCATTGTTGACACTCTTGCTTCCACTGGTTCCCAGAAAGGCACGGACATTGCCTTCCAGTACCTTACTTCCGTAGGCAATGTATATCTCGGCCAGAAGTTTTCCCGGAATGATTGCAATATAGGCTTCATACCCAAGGTTCTCACCAATGTCGCCCTTTATGCACGGAATACCATGAACTCCGACTTCAGAAAAATCCTTCGGGATATCAATGACAACCGGCTCATTGCTGTTTGTCATTTCCATTTCATAGAAACGTTCCGGATACCACAGGTTGATTTCCAGCGGTTTACCGTTAAAGTCTGCTTTCTTGATCTTTTTGGTTGTGCGGGTTTTCTTTGCGGCTCCCTTTTTCTTCCGGATCGTTGTTTCCAGAAGATTGGCATCCAGCAAGGCTGTGTCCAGTTCCTTATTAGTAAGAACATAGAACTTGATTTTCAGAATCAGCTGCGGGTCGTCGATATTGCAGGTCATCCGCTTGCGGAACATCCTTGCAACCCGGAGGATGTCATCCGAATCATCGAAGTAGTCCTCCATCCGGCCATTGCAGACCTCATCCAGAAAATAATACAATCTCCAATACAATTCGTCAACCCTGCTTCTGGTAAGGTTGGCGGCATTTTCTGAATCCTGAAAGTCACTGATGAACAGGATCAGACTGTGATCCGTTTCATCAAAACAGTAACCATCTGCACGCATCAGGCGATTTCCGCGCCCTCTCTTGTCGCCCATACCAAAGCGGACAGGATCATTAACTTCATCATAGTCAACCAAAAGGCTCAATGTCCTGTTCAGGAATTCATCCTCCGTATCCGTCCCGTTGATGGCCGAATCGTTGCGCAGAGATTCCAGAAATTCCTTTTTATACTCCTGATAGTCCATTATACGGCCTCTTGATCTTTCAGTTTGTACTGCTCAATTTTCTGAAGCAGAATTTCATACGATGCCTTGCAGATTGCCTCTGGCAGCAACTCATGCGTCAATCTCGGAAAACCGTTTGTCACACGATACCGGTTGCAGCTTCTTATCTCATAGATAAAGTCATCGTAGTAGTCATTGTACACATATCCCTGAAGGGCAACCTTTGCCATAAAATCATTCCGGTCTTCATCCGATGCAAAAAGGCTTCTTGTCTCCAGAATCAGCTTGTTGAGATTCACACCATTGTAAGCGGCACTCATCTTTTCCAGAAAGAAAACCACAAGTTCTCCGTCCGTGCTGCTTTCAAGCTGCTCGATGGAGGATATCTTCACTGCCGGTATCCCACGGTGAATGGTTTTTACCTCATACCACGAATCTCCATATGAAAAGTCCTTATGCGTGAGTTCCTGCCCGCTCCAGCTCTTCAGTGCATTTTCCAGCCCGATCTGCTCTGCCAGTTTCCCACGCAGGAACAGGATTTCTCCGATCAGCCCCATGATTTCGGGTTCTGTAAGGAATACATGTTTGGAACCCACAAATAATTTCTTCCACTGGAAGAAACGGTTGACAATGGTCTGATATCCTTGCCCCTTGTCGCTGATGCCACGCGATTGCTCTATCAGGTCATCGCAAAATTTGAAGAACAATCCTTTTATCTCTTCATCGCACAAGGAAAAACGGATTGTATTGTATTTTTCATTCTTGTACTGATTCACATCAATAGCCGATGTGCCCGTCACTTTTCGGGCTGTGAACCTTGCCCGGAGTTCGATGGCTTTTCGCCCTTTTTCGTCCAGACCAATGTACAATTCCAACGGATGCTGATTGTCCACTCTCGAAAAATATCCGGGTCTCAGAAAAGCCGCAAAACGTTCCTCTATGACGCCTGCCATTATTCTTCCCTTCCTTCCGCAAGAATCTCTTCCCGGTCAAACCAGTTATAGACACGATTAGCCTTATACCGGGTAGATGTAAGTCCTGCTTCTCTATCATTGCGCGGCAGTCCCAATGCCAAGCCGACTGCCGGAGTATCGCCCATTGCAGAGTGGAAAGCTTCCCGTTGCTTCGTCTGGTTTTCATCAGCCACATCAACATCAATCAAATAGATAAGTAAGAGCGGCTTTCGGTCTTCTACAAACCGGAACCATGTATCAGACGGATATACTCTGGTTTCATCAAAAGGCATTCCTTTTTCTTTTTCATAAAATTGTCTGAAGGAAGACTTAGCATTTTCAACGATTTCCTTAGCTGTTTTCCCATTAAAATCAATAATTCCTGTCAAGCCATCTCCGGGACCGCCCAATTTTCCTCTCCTGCCAATGCTCAATCTATCAAGTTCACTATCAATAACGCAGGTTTTTCGCTCAACACAGGCAATTTTTTGTCCGCAGACATTCACCGCTTTGTCCAAATTCCCGCCATCCATAAACGCAACATCAAATACATCAATGGAGGAATCTGCACAACTGCTCAGAAAGTCCGAAATCTGTTTCGGGTCAAAATCCGAACTATATCGGGATATCTGTAGGCTGTCCAGAAACTCAACAATCAGCTCTTTTGGTACGTCCTGAAGCATATACCGACCTTTTTTGCCAGACGGAGTCATCCTGCGCTCAAAAGGATATCCTTTGGCCAGACATTCTGCAACAAGGTT
>OGNC01000888.1_pt1 | contig 16292 bp, 14 predicted proteins | sample 1573311 | NCBI WGS metagenome assembly OGNC01 (sample SAMEA2581889, study PRJEB24529) | metagenome | biome: Human gut stool | place: China | collected 2011
GCCGCACCACCCTTGCCGCCATCCGGAACGACGAAGCCGACCTTGTGGTGGGCACACACGCCATCCTCAGCGAGGGGGTCGCCTTTGCCCGACTGGGTCTGGCCGTGGTGGACGAACAGCACCGCTTCGGGGTGCGGCAGCGGGGCCTGCTGGCCGAAAAAGCCGAGAACCCCCACCTGCTGGTCATGAGCGCCACGCCCATCCCCCGCACCCTGGGACTGCTCCTCTACGGCGACCTCGACATCTCGATCCTCGACGAACTGCCGCCGGGCCGCAAGCCGGTCAAGACCCGGTGCATCACCGGGAAGAAGCGGCGGGACCTCTACGGCTTCCTGGACCGGGAGATCAACGCCGGGCGGCAGGTGTATATCGTCTGCCCTGCCATTGAGGACACCCCCGACGGCGGGCTGAATGCCGTGAAGACCTACTACGAAGACATCGCCAAGGCGCTGCTGCCCGACCGCCGGGTCGGCCTGATGCACGGCAAGCTCAAGCCAAAGGAAAAAGCCGCCGTCATGGAGGACTTCAAGGCCGGGCAGCTGGACGCGCTGGTCTCCACCACCGTCATCGAAGTCGGTGTGGACGTGCCGAACGCAACGGTCATGGTCATCGAGAACGCCGAGCGCTACGGCCTGAGCGCTTTGCACCAGCTGCGCGGCCGGGTGGGCCGCGGTGCGGCGGAGAGCTGGTGCTTCCTCGTCAGCGACAACACGAGCGAGCAAGTCCAGAAGCGGCTCAGATTCCTCTGCTCCACGGCAGACGGCTTCGCCGTGGCGCAGTACGATCTGGAAACGCGCGGCCCCGGCGACTTTTTCGGGAGCCGCCAGCACGGCCTGCCCACCCTCCAGATCGCCGACCTGATGAACGACACCCGCACCCTCCACGCCGCGCAGAGCGAAGCCGCCGCCCTGCTGGCCGAAGACCCGCTCCTCACCGCACCAGACCACGCACTTCTGGCCGCGCAGGTCGAGCAGATGTTCGAAAAGGCCGGTGCGATGAACTGAACCAGCAGCGAAGGGCAGGCCAAAAGCGGCCTGCCCTTCGTTTTTATATTATTATATATTATTTCATGGGAATGATCTCGCAGAAAACGCACCGGCTCTTGGTGGAAAGGGCCACATCCTTGTGGTAGCAGCCAAAGAACCATTTTTCGTAGTGCAGCTTCAGCAGGATCTTGTCGAGGAAGAGGTGCAGCCGGTTCGACTCGCCCAGCGCCAGCGCAGTAAAATCTAGGAACCTGCTTGGGGCGTCGTGGGTCAGCACATAATCTACCTGCCAGCCGTTTTCTTCCAGCGTCTTTTCGCAGCGGGCATATTCCTCATCCGAGGGCATCTCCTGCGGCCACCAGTTGACCCCAGGCTCCCGTTCCTCTTTGTCCTGACTTTCGGCCCCGCCGAAGCAGAGATATTTCTTGCCCTCCAGCGTCAGCACACTGCCCCGGCAGACATGATAGACATTGCCGCCCAGCGTCTGGACCGTTCCGCCGAACCGTTCCTCGGTCGGGTACTGGGCCAGCAGGTCGTAGTTCTCATGGCAGCCATCCAGAAACAGCAGCGTGTAGGGGCGTTTGCGCAGCCAGTCCAGCTTTTTCCGTTCCTCTTTGCTGCCGTCCCACACGAACCCGAAATCGCCCAGCACCACCACGGTATCCCGCCTGCTCAGCCAGCGGAGCCTGCCGTGCCTGAATCGGTCGATGTCGCCGTGGGTGTCTCCCGTCAGATATACCATTCGTTTCCTCCCGCCCTGTGTGAAAGCTGTAAAAGCCCTTGTCTCCGCAGAGCAAACCTGTTATTATAAAAGAATGAAGCTCCGGCTTCTTCCTGTTGTCCTATCCGGCCGCATCCTGCGCTCCGGTCTTTCTATTTTATCGCTTTTTGAAGGAATTGTCCACATGAAACGTATTTTTGCCCTCTTTTTGTCTCTGGCGGTCCTGTTCAGCTGTTTGGCTGTGACGGCAGGCGCCATGTTCGACCCCAGCCCCGTCTACGAGGTGCAGGCCAAGAGCGCCTACATCGTGAACACTGACACCAACATCATCGTCTACGACGAGGACAGCCAGAAGCAGGTGCCGGCCGGCGGCCTGACGAAATACATGACCATCGCTCTGGTGATGACCAACTACGCCGACCAGCTCGACAACACCTTTACCATGCCGTTCGCCATCTCGGATTACGTCCACAACTCCGACAACGCAGACATGCGCTCCGGCGAGACCTTCACCTACCGGGAAGCGCTCTACGCCATGGTGACACGGAACGCCAACGAGGCCGCGATGGGCCTGGCGTACGAGCTTTCCGGCGGAGACCTGACCGGGTGGGTGAGCCAGATGAACACCCTGTCCCAGCGCATCGGCACGACGGGCAGCACCTGGACCGATGCCTGCGGCCTGGACAGCGGCAACACCACCACCGCCGTGGACATGTACCTCATCCTGCGCTACCTGATGAGTTTTGATGCCTTCCGGGAGATCTCCAGCGCCCCGACCTTCACGATGCCCGCCAAGGAAAAACACGCCAAGAGCTTCGTTCTGGTCAGCCAGAACGTGGCCCTGAACAAAACGAGCGGCGGCAAGTTCTACCGCAGCGCGATGCAGGGCGGCATCTGCGACGTGATGGCCTACAAGAACGACAACGGCGACCAGAGCTATGTCTCCTGGGCCAACAAGAACGGCGCGACCTATATCTTCTGCATCATGCAGAGCCCTGACACCTGCGACGATTACGGCTACGCGAACCGCCGCCCGGCCCTGTGTGAGACGACCAAGCTCATCGACTGGGTGTTCGACAGCTTCTCCATCCAGGCCGCGCTGGACACCGACCAGGCTCTGGCCGAGATCCCGGTGAAGTATTCATCCGACACCGACACGCTGCAGCTTTACCCCGACGACAACATGATGACCCTGCTGCCCTCCTCCGGCGACGGCACCGTCACCCAGAAATACTTCCATCTGCCCGATTACGCCGCCGCCCCCATCCATCAGGGCGACGTCATCGGCACGGTGGAACTCAAGCTGGCCGGTGAGACCATCGGTGTGGTCAACCTCATCGCCGGGCAGGATGTCCGCCAAAACGCCCTGCTCTTCACCGTCTCGAAGGTGCAGGACTTTTTCCACAGCCTCTACCTGAAGGTCGTGATCGTCATGAGCCTGCTCGCCCTCGCCATCTATGGCCTGTGGTGGCTGCTCAATGTCTGGCATGGCCGCAGACCGACCAAAAAGATCCACCGCCGCTGACAGACGAGGGCAGGAACCAGACCGGTTCCTGCCCTCGTTTTCGTTCAGTCGATCGTCGTTTTGGTCCGGCCCACGCCGATGACGGCTGTGGTGATCTTTTTCCAGGTATTACAGCCGCAGACGCCGTCCACCGCGAGGCTGGTGCGGCGCTGATAACCCCGGAGCGCCTCTTCCGTCCGGGTGCCGAACAGGCCGTCGATGCGGTTCCCGGTCTGGTAGCCCAGCGTCGAGAGGGCGTCCTGCAGGATCATCACATAGCAGCCCCGGCTCCCCCGCCGCAGGGTGGGGAAACCCGCTGTGGTGCCGCGGCACGCGGGGGTGCCGTAGCGGCGGTCGAAGTGGACCCAGGTGGGCGTCTGGCTCAGCGGCTCCACGTAGCCCCACGCCCCGGTCGCGCGGGCGGCCCTGTAGATGGCCGTGCGCTGGGTCCGGCTGAGGCTCTGGCCCACATCAAAGGCCACCCCCGCATAGTGCTGGCTGCGGGTGCCGTGGCCGCCCTCCCAGATGCGGCGGAACGCATACCCCACCGGGATGCCGCGGCCGTATGTGCGGCGGGTCAGGTTCCAGGCCTCCATCGCCGCGATGGTGGTCCAGAGCACCGGGCTGTTCGATCTGCCCCGGAACTCCCGCAGGGTCAGGGTCCGGCCGGTGCTGTAGGGCATGGGGTCGTTCTCGCTCAGGCTGTTATAGGTGTAGACCTTGTTTTCGTAGGCATCGTAAATAAGCAGCCGTGCCATTGGGTCATTCCTCCTCCAAATCACATGCGCAGCTCTGCGCCCGCAGTGCCGCCCAGGTCTCGCGGCCAACGGTGCCGGTCTGGCACAGGCCCGCCCGCGCCTGCGCGGCCTTCACAGCCACCGTCTCCGCCGGGCCGAAGGACGCATTATCCCACACGAAGCTCTCCCCGCAGCAGAGGTTCGCCCGGCTGTTGATCCACTGTTCGATCTGCATCACGTCCGGGCCGACGCTCCCTTCCTTCATGGCACGGCCCGGATATGCCATCTTCTTCGCCGCATCCCGGTCAGGGTTGGGCATCCCGGTCGCTAATTGCAGGCTCAGCGCCTCCACCGCCGTCCAGGTCTCGGCGTCCGCGATGCCGGTCTCCGGCAATCCGAGCAGCGCCTGGGCACTGCGGGTCGCAGCGGCAGTCTCTCCGGTGTAGCCGGTGGCCAGCGGCGGTGCCTCCACGCTCTCGAAGTAATAGGCGATCCGCCGCAGCAGGATGGTGTAATACAGCACGTCGCTGCCCTCGCTGCCCACCGTCAGCGGCTTACCGGGGTAGGGCAGCCGTTTCAGCGTGACCACCGGACCGCTGCTGCGCAGAGCCGATGCCTTGCCGTAGAGCGACTCCCAGGTCGCCCGCCCCACGATGCCGTCCACTGTCAGCCCTGCAAACCGTTGGTAGGCCCGCACCGCGTTCTCGGTGGCTGCACCAAAGCTGCCGTCGATGCTCACCGCCGGGATGCTGGATTCATAGGCGCTCAGGAGGTAGAGGTAAAATTGCAGTTCCCGCACCGCCGTGCCGCTGCTGCCCCGCCGGAGAATGCCCGGATACTCGCCGGGCCGCAGGCTGGGCGACAGCAGCCGGTTGGCGATGTCGTTGTAGACCTCGTACAGCTTGTTCCAGGTGGTGCGGCCCACCACGCCGTCACTGGTCAATCCGAAGTAGGTCTGGAACTGCTTCACCGCCGCCGTGGTCGCCGCACCGAACTTTCCATCCACGGTGAGGTCGTTCAGTCTGGAATAGACGGTGCGGGCGATCTTGAGCCAGAACTGCACGAGCCGCACGTTCTGGCCGCTGGCCCCCTCCCGCAGAGCCGTGCCGGGGTAGGCGTTGGGGGTGCCGTTGTCCGACTGGATGCTCCGGAACTCGTTGTAGATGGCATTCCAAGTCTCGCGGCCCACCACACCGTCCACGGTCAGGCCGTACCGCCGCTGGAAGGCCCGCACCGCGCTGGCCGTGGACGTGCCGTAGCGGCCGTCCACCGCAAGGGACGGGATAGCAGATTCGTACTGCGCCAGCGTATTCAGCCAGAACTGCACCTGCTCCACCGCGCTGCCGGTGGAACCGGTGCGCAGGGCCGTGCCGCCCCAGCTGCCGTCCGACAGGGTGCCGCTGGAGGTCTCGCCCTCGCTGGTCAGTTCGGCAAGGTCCTTGACCGACACATAGATATAGCTGATCTTATACCAGGTCTGCCGCCCCACCACGCCGTCGGCGGTCAGGTTGAACTGCCGCTGGAACGTCTTGACCGTGGACACCATACGGGGGCCGAAGACACCGTCCACGGTCAGCTTGCCGAAGAAGGGGTAATCCTTCGCGATGCGGTTCAGCTGCCGCTGCAGCGTGAACACCGCCGTGCCGGAATCGCCCTGCCGCAGCGGCGAGCCGGGGTAGCTCTGCGGGATGGCCTGGATGTTGTTGGTCCGGACGATCTCGATGTCGCTGCCGTAGTAGTATTTCAGGATCTGAAGCGGTGTTTTGCCTTGTTTTGCCAGCGTGACCGTGCCCCACTGCTTCAGGCCCGGACAGGTGACGGACTTGCCGTCGCAGTATTCGGAGTAGTAGGGATTGACCGTTCCGGTCTTCCGGAGATAGGTATTGAAGATGTCGTCCGTCAGCCGGACCATGACATCGAACACGGTCCGCCCGTGGACGTAATACTGGTCGTAGCTGGTGGAGTTGGTGATGTTGAAGCTGTAGCCCCGGCTGGGGTACCACTCGGTGTAGATGCGGTTCAGCGCCAGCGAGATCTGGCAGTGGATGTTCGCCCGCAAGGCGCTCTCCGGCCAGGTCGGGTAGACTTCGCTGGACGCCACGTTGGCGATATACCTGCGGAACGAGACGGTCACGTTCCGGGCCGAGGCCGCCGGTTTGCCCAGATGGACCGTGATGTTCTTCGGGATGATGACCCGGTCCAGCACACGGGGCACACACGGATCGGTGGGTGCTCTACCGCTGCCCCCGCCGCCCGCAAACAGCGGGTGGGGCGGGATGACGATGGGCGGGTTCTCCACGTCCCGGTCCTCCTCCGTTTCGGGGATCATCTCCGGCTGGGCCAGCGTCACCTGCCCCGCAAAGACCTGGATGCCCTGGATGCGGACGGTGCGGTACCCCGCCTTCGAAGCCGTCAGGCTGCACACCGCATAGGGCAGACGGGTGGTATTGTCCTCCTCCAGTGAGAGGGCACAGTCCGGGGCGGTCAGGGTCACGTCCGCAGCATTGCCCTCGGCGTCGGTCATCCGGGCCGCGGTGAAGCCGTCGCCGACGATGTTCACCGTGACCCCCTCCACCGGTGCCGACTGCCGGGCCGCAAATGCCTGAATGCGCAGAATTCCAGTCGCCATAAACAAAAACTCCTTTGCCGAAATATTCGCTTGGTTCACCCACAGCGTATTCGGCAAGGAGTCGGAAGGTGCATGAAACAAACGCCCCCTGTCCGTCCGGAGGCATGGGCTCCGGAACCGGGCAGAGGGGCGTTCGGTGTTTGTTGTATCTTGGAAGGGGAAAACGGAACGGCCTGATTTACCGCTTGTACTTTGCGGCGGTCTGCAGGCGCTGCATGGCACGGTCAAGAGCGATCTTGCTCTGGTAATACTCGTGCATGCTCTGCTTGTGCTGCAAACGCTCTTCGGCGCGGATGCGGGCGGCCTCGGCGCGGTTGCGGTCGATGTCCTCCGGACGCTCGGCGCTGTCCACCAGCAGCAGAACGAAGGTGGGGGTCACTTCGGCAATGCCGTCGCCCACCAGCACATCGCGGGTCTCCCCGTTCACGGTGAATTGCAGCATCCCCATGTGCAGGGCCACCAGCACCGGGCTGTGGCCGGCCTGCACACCATACACACCGTCGCCGGTGGGCAGGGTCAGGCTCTCACAATCGCCCTGATAAAACTCGCCGCTGGAAGCGGTGATGTTCAGCATGAACTTCTGCATCAGACGGCACCGCCCTTTTCCTCCGCGAGCTTCTCGGCGGCCTTCTGGCGGGCATCGTCCAGGGTGCCCACGTTGAAGAAGGCCCACTCCGGCAGATCATCGCACTGGCCGTCCACGATGGCGGCAAAGCCCTTGACGGTCTCGGCCAGAGGTACATACTTGCCCTGCAGGCCGGTGAAGTTCTCGGCCACCGAGAACGGCTGGGACAAAAACTTCTGCAATTTACGGGCGCGGGTGACGGTGAGCTTGTCTTCCTCGCTCAGCTCGTCCATGCCCAGGATGGCGATGATGTCCTGCAGCTCCTGATAGCGCTGCAGCGTTGCCTGCACCTTGCGGGCCACACGGTAATGCTCTTCGCCCACGATGTCGGCTTCGAGGATGCGGCTGGTGGAAGCCAGCGGGTCCACGGCGGGGTAGATGCCCTGCTCGACGATCTTACGGCTCAGAACGGTGGTGGCGTCCAGATGGGCGAAGGTGGTGGCGGGGGCCGGGTCGGTCAGGTCGTCGGCGGGGACGTAGACGGCCTGCACCGAGGTGATGGAGCCGTCGCGGGTGGAGGTGATGCGCTCCTGCAGAGCGCCCAGCTCGTTGGCCAGCGTGGGCTGATAGCCGACGGCCGAAGGCATACGGCCCATCAGAGCGGAGACCTCCGAACCTGCCTGCACGAAACGGAAGATGTTATCAATGAACAGCAGGACGTCCTTGTGGGTCTCCTCACGGAAATACTCGGCCATGGTCAGGCCGGTCTCGGCCACACGCATACGGGCTCCTGGGGGCTCGTTCATCTGGCCGAAGACCAGCGCGGTCTTGTTCAGAACACCGGAGGCGTTCATCTCGCCCCAGAGGTCGCAGCCCTCGCGGGAGCGCTCGCCGACGCCGGTGAAGATGGAGTAGCCGCCGTGCTCGGTGGCAACATTGTGGATCAGCTCCTGGATCAGAACGGTCTTGCCGACACCGGCACCGCCGAACAGGCCGATCTTGCCGCCCTTGGCGTAGGGAGCCAGCAGGTCGATGACCTTGATGCCGGTCTCCAGGATCTCGGTTGCAGGTTTCTGCTCAGCAAAGCTGGGAGCCTTGCGGTGGATGGGCCAATGGGGCAGCTCGTCCACCGGGCCCTTGCCGTCGATGGGGCGGCCCAGCGGGTCGAACATGCGGCCCAGGGTGCCCTCGCCCACCGGGGCGTCCAGGCCGTGGCCGGTGGCGGTGACCACCATCCCCTTGCCAAGACCCTCGCTGGCAGAAAGCATGATGCAGCGCACAGTCGTCTCGTTGACATGCTGCGCCACTTCCATCGTGCGCTCGGTGCCCTCAGCGGTCACCGTCAGCGCTTCCTGCAGGGCAGGCAGCTTGCCCTCGGTGAACTTGACGTCCACCACGGGGCCAGCTACGCGAATAATAGTTCCCTGTATCATACGATTGCCTCTTACTTACTGATTGTATAAACCCTCTCAGTCTCGCTTCGCTCGCCAGCTCCCCCAAAGGGGGAGCTTTTTCAAGTGATACGATTCTGCTCAAAACCTCGCCCTTCGGGAGAGGTGGCCGTGCGCCAGCACGGACGGAGAGGGTTCCTGGTTATTCGTTACTTTGCACCGCCGCAGCGCCGCCGATGATCTCGGTGATCTCCTGGGTGATGGAGCCCTGACGGGTGCGGTTGTATTCAAGCTGAAGCTCGTGGATCATATCATTGGCGCTCTTGGTGGCCGAATCCATGGCGGTCATGCGGGCGCTCTGCTCCGCGCAGAAGCTCTCGGTCATGGCGCCAAAGATCATACCGTGCATGTAGATGGGGGCCGTCTGCTCGAACACCGTTTTGGCGTCCGGGAACATTTCCACCTCGCCGCGGGGGTCACCCAGACCTTTCGGGGCGGGCTTCAGATGCTCACGGTCCAGCGGAAGCAGACGCTCCATCACCGGCTCACTGGTCAGCGCGTTCTGGATCTTGGTGTAGATGAGGTAGATCTCATCCAGCTTGCCGGACTTGAAATCGTCGATGGCGTCCACCGTGATGTCGCGGGCGCGCTGCAGTGTGGGGGCCGTGGCACCATAGTGGAACTCTTCCACCAGGCGCGGGTCCTTGTGGAGCAGGGCGCGGTAGCCGGTCTGACCAATGACGTAGAAGCGGGCATTGGGGTCGCTGCCGCACTGCTCTTTCAGGAACTTGAGCAGATTCTGGTTGTAGGCACCCGCCATGCCCTTGTCGGCCGTCAGTACGACATAGGCACGGATGGGGTCTTCCTTCTCCCGCTCATGGAAGAACGGGTGGACCGGCTCGTCCGGCAGATGCGGCACGACGCGGGAGATGGTGTCCCGCATCCGGGTGAAATACGGCAGAACATTCTGATAGTTCTGCCGCGCCTTGCGGAGCTTGGAGGAGGAGATCAGGTACATGGCATTCGTGATCTTCATCGTATCCTGAATGCTCTCGATCCGCTCCTTGAGCAGCTTACTGGACGGCATGGCTCTCCCCTCCCGCATAGGTCTTCCACGCGGTCAGGATGGCGTCCACCTGCTCCGGCGTGATCTTGCCGGTGGAAGCGATGGCATCCATCGCGCCGGAAACATCGGCGTGGAAGGACCGCACAAAGGCGTTGACCTTTGCGCGCTGCTCAGCCAGCGGGAGCGTGTCCAGCATCCCGTGGGAGGCCAGCGTCAGGATGACGACCTGCTCGGCATCGGACTTGGGCTGATAGAGCGGCTGCTTGAGCATCTCGGTCAGGGCCTTGCCGTGTTCCAGCTGGCGGCGGGTCTCTGCGTCCAGGTCTGAGCTGAACTGCGCGAAAGACTCCATATCCTTGTACTGGGCCAGCTCGATGCGCAGGTTGGAGTTAGCCTTCTTCATGGCCTTGGTCTGGGCTGCGCCGCCGACACGGGACACCGACAGGCCGACGTTGACGGCCGGGCGGTTGCCTGCGTTGAACAGGGCGCTCTCCAGGAAGATCTGACCATCGGTGATGGAAATGACGTTGGTGGGGATGTAAGCGGAGACGTCGCCCGCCTGGGTCTCGACGATGGGCAGGGCGGTGATGGAGCCGCCGCCCAGGTCGTCGCGCATCCGGCAGGAGCGCTCCAGCAGACGGGAGTGCAGATAGAAGACGTCGCCGGGGTATGCCTCACGGCCCGGAGAACGGCGCAGCAGCAGCGAGATGGCGCGGTACGCCACAGCGTGCTTGGACAGGTCGTCGTAGACGATCAGCACGCTCTTGCCTTTGTCCATGAAATACTCGGCCAGTGCGGTGCCCGCATAGGGCGCGATGTACTGCAAAGGAGCGCTGTCGGATGCCGTTGCAGCCACGATGGTGGTGTAGCTCATGGCACCGTGCTTCTTCAGATCCTCGGCCACGCGGGCGATGGAGGAAGCCTTCTGGCCGATGGCGACATAGATGCACAGCACCCCGGTGTCCTTCTGATTCAGGATGGCATCGGTGGCGATGGAGGTCTTGCCGGTCTGGCGGTCGCCGATGATCAGCTCACGCTGGCCGCGGCCGATGGGGATCATCGAGTCGATGGCCTTGATGCCGGTCTGGAGCGGCTCCTTGACGGGCTGGCGGTCGATGATGCCGGGGGCCTTGCTCTCGATGGCGCGGAACTCGGTGGTCTCGATGGGGCCTGCACCGTCGATGGGCTGGCCCAGTGCGTTGACGACACGGCCGATCAGTGCGTCGCCCACCGGCACGGAAACGACCTTGCCGGTGCGCTTGACGGTGCTGCCTTCCTTGATGCCGACGTCGGAGCCCAGCAGAACGATGGAGACAGTGTTCTCCTCCAGGTTCTGGGCCATGCCGTATTCGCCGTTGTCAAACTGAAGCAGCTCGCCTGCCATGCACTTTTCCAGACCGCTGGCGCGGGCGATGCCGTCGCCCACCATGATGACCGTGCCGACTTCGCTCTGTTCGATCACGTTCTCATAGTGCTTGATCTGCGCCCGGATGATCTTGGAGATTTCTTCAGGTTTCAGTTGCATTGTCTTGTGTTCACCACTCAATTCTTTTGTTCAAAATCTTGGGGCGGATTAAACGGTAATGCCTGCAATGCTGCGGCGCAGGCTGGCCAGCCGGTTTTTGACCGTGCCGTCCAGCTCGGTGCCCTCGATGTCCAGCCGGATGCCGCCCAGAACGGCTGCATCCACTTTGGTCCTGAGGTCGATCGTTTTGCCGGTGACAGCCTCCAGCTTCTCGTGCAGGCGGGCGGTCTGGTCTGCCGACATGGGCACGGCCGTGACCGCAGTTGCTTCGAGGATGCCATGCGCCTGATTGTATTTCACGCGGAAGGCCCGTGCGCAGCCGGGCAGCTCCCGCAGGGTACCCTTTTCGCAGAGGATCTTCACAAAGTTCAGCACATAGAGGTGGACTTTGCCCCGGAATGCCTCGTCCAGCAGGGCGCAGCGCTCCTTTTTGGGGATGCTGGGGATGCTGAGCAGGTGGAGGTACTCCGGGTCCTGTTTCAGGATGTCCGCCACCGCGTCCAGCTCTTCCAGGATGCGGGTCTCAAGCCCTTCCTCCGCGGCCAGGTCGTACAGACTTCCGCCGTACATCCTTGCGATCTCGGTCATGATGCTTCACCCACATTTTTGATAAATTCGTCGATCAGGTCCTTGTGGTCGGCTTCCTTGATCTCGCGCTCGACCACCTTGGAGGCGATCTCCATCGCCATGCCGCCGATCTCGTCCTTGGCCTCGTTGACGGCCTTCTTGCGCTCCTGCGCAATGTCGGCCTCGGCCTTCTGCTTCAGGGCAGCGGCCTGGGCGCGGGCCTCACCCAGCAGCTCTTCGCTGCGGGCTGCGGCGGTCTTCTGTGCCGACGCCACGATCTGGTTGGCCTCGTTGCGGGCATTCTGCAGGTTCTGCTCATACTCCGCCTTCATGGCCTCGGCCTCGGTGCGGAGCTTCTGGGCGTCCGCGATCTGGCTGTCGGCCTTGGCCTTGCGCTCGGCGATGACCTTTTTGACCGGGTTCAGCAGCAGCTTTTTGAAGATCACCAGCTGGATCATCAGGTTGCAGATCTGGGCCAGAAAGGTCCAGCCATCCAGCGTGATCAACGCCTGATACAGTTCCATAAGCGTCTCCTTTCGTTATTTTTTCGGATCGGGAGGCTTATGCCAGATACTTCATGAACATACCGGGAGCCAGGAAGATCAGCAGCAGGCCGGTAACAAAGCCGTAGATACCGGTGGTCTCGGAAAGGGCGACACCGAGGATCAGGGTGCTGGTAACGTCGCTCTTGCACTCCGGCTGACGGCCAACGGCCTCACAGGCAGCGGCAGCAGCGTTGCCTTCGCCGATACCGGGGCCGATACCTGCGATCAGTGCGCAGCCTGCGCCGATGCCGCAGCCTGCCAGAGCGATACCACGAGCCAGATACTGGAAATCAGTCATAAGATTTGTCCTCCTAAAATGTGTTTGTGTTTTGGGGGATGCCGGAAGGCCTTAGTCCTCACCGGCAGCACGTTTGATGAAGATTGTGGTCAGGGTACAGAAGATGAACGCCTGAATGCAGCCGCCGAACCAGTCGAAATACAAACCGGTAAAGGCCGGGATGCCGATCTGGAACAGCTGGATCTGACTCAGGAAGCCCGGCAGCCAGCCAAAGATGACGTGGCTCAGGCTTGCCAGTGCCCAGTACAGCAGTGTGGAGATGACCGTACCGGACAGGATGTTGCCGAAGTGACGGAACGCCATGCTGACAGGGGTAGAGATCTCTGACAGCACATTGATGGGTGCCATGATAAAGATCGGATCGAGCAGACCCTTGAGGTAGGCCAGAATGCCGTTCGTTTTGATCTTGTAGTACATGATCAGAACAAACACCACGATGGCCCACGCTGCCTCGGTGTTCAGGTCGGCCGTGGGGCTCCACAGGCCGACAACGCTGATCAGGTTGCACCCGATGCTCAGTGCAAAAATAGCACCAACCAGGGGGATATACTGATCGAAGTGGAAGCCCATGTTGTCGTGCACGAACTGTTCCAGCCGCGTTACGATGAACTCGGCTGCGGCCTGTCGTTTGGACACATTTTCCAGCTTGAGGTCGTGCCCCAGCCAGATGGCAAAACCCGAGAGCAGCGCCATGACGATCCAAGTGCTTACCAAGGTCTGGGTAATTTTAAAATCACCCAGCAGAGGGATATTGGTGTGGATGGTATACAGGATCTTTGCGCCGTTCAGTTCCATTTATTCTTGTTCACCCCCTTCGTCACGGGGCTGCACCGCAGACGCCTCAGCAGGGGCGGGGTCATCTTCCACAGCGATGTCCACCGGCTCCTGCGGGGGTGTGAGCGGCTTGTACTTCCCGGTTATCTGGAGATAATAGATCGTAACTCTGGGGAACAGCAGCGGCAGAACGCCTGCAAACGCCTGGAAACACGGAGCCGCAATGGCTATGATGATCCACAACGCCTGCAGCAGCATCCTTGTATTATAGGATATCTGCAGCTGCGCTTTACGCTTTTTTTCGTCCGGCTCGTCAATGACCTTCTGCACCACAAAGCAGATGCCGGCAAAGTTGCCGATGGCTACCAGCGCGCCGATGATGCCGCCCAGCAGCACCCGGTAGTCAAAGGCTACCCAGCCCACCAGATGCAGCGCTGCAAACACCACCCACATCACGGCGGTGCACAGAGACACGCCGCAGGCGATGCGCAGCAGCTCCTTTTTGGATTCCGGCTGCAATTTCATAAAAACGAACCTCCATTACTGGTGGGAGTTGAAGCCCACCCGATGATTTTTTTCGTGTTTGGAACGCTCCAGCCGTTCCTTGCAGAACACCCAGAAGTTCTGCGCCCCGGCGGCAAGCCCCAGACCCACAGCGGGCAAAAACAGCCATTCCGGCCAGCCCCAGTGCTCCACAGCCCACCAGCATCCGGCAAGGCAGAGCACCAGCGGCAGCAGCATATTCAGCCCCAGCTGGGTCAGCCAGACCAGATCTTCCAAAGCCTTGTACCAGCCCTTCAAGTTCTGCGCCGCTCCTTTCTGCGGGTGCCGCCCGCATTCCAGCATTTGGAAAAAATGCCAGAGACGGACAGGCAGCCAAAAAGTCTATGCCCTCAGTATACTTCAAAGCGTCGGATATTGCAATCAATTCTCCACCGAAATATAGTAAAATTTCATAGTTTGTTAAGACTGATTCCATAAATGTGCGCGTATAACACACATTGTGCGCCGATAATTGCATCATTGCACAAACTTTGCGGAAAAGTTTGTGCAGAGTGTAAAAAACGGAAAAAAGCAAAAAAGGGGCTGCCGCACAAACGTGCGGCAGCCCCGGCGGGTACTTTGGGATTCAGGCGCTTACCAGAGGTTTGCAGTCTCGTTGTACAGACCCTCGTAGCTCTTGGCGGAAACGTCCCAGCTGAAATCGCACTCCATGCAGTGACGCACGAGGTTCTTCCAGTTTTCCTTGTTGTTATAGGCATCCTGTGCGTTGCAGCAGGCCACATACAGCTCGTGGGCGTTGTAACCGGCAAAGGTAAAGCCGTTGCCGTCGCCCATGGTACTGTCATGGATGGAGTCGCGCAGGCCGCCGGTCTCGCGGACGATGGGAGGTGTGCCGTAGCGGCAGGCCACCATCTGTGCCAGACCGCAGGGCTCGCTCTTGGAGGGCATGATGAAGGCATCTGCACCGGCGTAGATCTCCTGCGAGAGCTTGGGCTCAAAGCCGATGTAGGTGCCTACGCGGCCCGGGTGACGGCCGCACAGGTCAGAGAAGAAGTTCTCGTACTGGCTCTCGCCGCTGCCCAGAATGACCAGCTGGATGCCGCGGTCCACCAGACCGTCAGCGATGCTCTGCACCAGATCAAAGCCCTTCATGCCCACCATGCGGCTGACCATGCCAAAGACGGGGCTGCCGTCTTTATGCAGACCGAACCTGTCCTGCAAAGCTTCCTTGCACTTGGCCTTGCCGGTCTCAAAGGTCTTGATGCTGTAATTGAAGGGGATATTCTTGTCGGTGGCGGGGTCGTTGGCGTCCATATCGATGCCGTTCAGGATGCCGCACAGCTTGTACTGTTTTTCACGCAGCAGAGCGTCCAGACCGTAGCTGAACCACGGGTCCAAAATCTCCTGTGCGTAGGTGGGGCTGACGGTGGTGATCTTGTCGGCGGTCTCGAAAGCGCCCTTCATGAAGTTGGCGCAGCCGTCGTACTCCACGATATGCTGGTCCCGGTGGCCGATGCCGCAGGTGTCCTCCAGAATATCGGTACCGTACTTGCCCTGATAGGCGATGTTGTGGATGGTGAACACGGTCTTGATGCGGTTGAACTTGTCCAGATGACGATAGTACAGGTTCAGGTACACCGGCACCAGAGCGGTCTGCCAGTCGTTGCAGTTGATGATATCGGGGGTGAAGTCGATGTAGAACAAAGTCTCCAGCACGGCGCGGGAGAAGAAGGCGAAGCGCTCGCCATCATCGTAGAAGCCGTACAGGCCGCGGCGCTTGAAGTAATACTCGTTGTCCAGGAAGTAGTAGGTCACGCCGTCCACATCGGCCTTGAACAGGCCGCAGTACTGGCTGCGCCAGCCCACAGGCACGGAGTAGTTGGTAACGTATTCCAGCTTATCGCGGTACTTCAAATCGCCGTACAGGGGCATGATGACGCGGGCGTCCACGCCGTCCTTGACCAGCGCTTTGGGCAGGGCACCTGCCACATCGGCCAGACCGCCGGATTTGGCAAAGGGATTGGCTTCCGAAGCAGCATACAGGATCTTCATAGGATTCGCTCCTTCCATGATACAGGCAGATGTTCGCGCTCCCCGCCGCCGTGAAAAGCGGCGCGAACCTTGCATACAAAAGAGCAGGCGGGGGCACACAGGTGCCCCCGCCCCTCTCAAGAGGGGCTACCGGGGAGGAAGCCGCCCCTATGGATATTGCATCGATCAGACGGTGTGATTCTTCTGGACGTAGACCGGGAAGCTCTCGGTGCCGGACAGCTTTTTGCCGGCGGTGATCTTCACGTTCTTGTCGGTGACAACGCAGTCCAGCTCCACATTGGGCTCGACCACGGTATCCTGCATCAGGACACAGTTCTTGACCACAGCACCCTTCTTGACCTTGACGCCGCGGAAGAGCACGCAGTTCTCCACGGTGCCCTCGATGACGCAGCCGTCGGCCAGAATGGAATCCACGACCTTGGAGCCGG
>OGNC01000891.1_pt1 | contig 16122 bp, 20 predicted proteins | sample 1573311 | NCBI WGS metagenome assembly OGNC01 (sample SAMEA2581889, study PRJEB24529) | metagenome | biome: Human gut stool | place: China | collected 2011
ACAGGCGAGAGATTAGTAGGTGAGCCTGCAAAACGTCAGGCTGTTACAAACGCAGAAAAGACCATATCTTCTATCAAGAGACATATGGGTACTGATTATAAAGTAGACATTGATGGCAAGAATAATTCTATAATATCTGACACGCCTTATTCTCCAACAAGTATATATAATGGAAAGCTTTACTTCTCAGACCCTAACGGACGTCACCATATACTTTCTATGGATACTAAGACCTGTCAGATTGTTAATTACTACGACAGCAATTCTTACCTTACATTGATTGATAATAATTACGCTTATTATATAGACCTTGACAAACAGTATTCACTTGTAAGACTTAATATGTCAAATAAGACACTCGAACTTTTATATGCACCTGAAAATGGCAAAGTAATTAACTACAACGTATATGGTAATAAAATATTCTTCCACGTTGAGGGCGGTGACAATGCCGGTCTTTACAGAATGAATGTTGACGGGACTCAGTTAGAATATGTAGCCGTTGGCGAAATATCAGGTATTCACTGTACTTCCAGGTATACCTTCTTCTCATATTATGAAGATCAGTCAACACTTTACAGAATACCTACAACTGCACCAATAACAACTATTGAAGAGATTTCAATTAATTAATTTATCTATTAAACAAGTAAATATAGAACAATTCCTACGATGCCAGAGCATAACATAACCCAAAGAGGATTAGACTTCCATTTTCTTAAGATAAAAATATCAATAGCAAAAATTATCAAAGCTACAACATCCAAAGATGTAAGATTATTAGGAAGCGTGCTTTGTCCATAAAACGCCATAATTAACAATGAAATACCTGCTGATGCAATCATTGCTATTACAGCCGGTCGTAGCCCTGAAAGAATGCCCTGTACCATATCGAGTCCACGATAACGATAATACATGTAAGCAAGCACCATTACAATGACGCAGGATGGAAATACACAGCCAACAGTTGCAATAACAGCACCACAAAATCCAGCGACCTGAATTCCCACAAATGAAGCAGAGTTAATTGCTATTGGACCTGGTGTCATTTCAGCAATAGTTATAATATCAGTAAACTGTGTCATTGTAAGCCAATGGTGAATATCAATCACCTGATTTTGTATTATTGGCATAGCAGCATACCCACCACCAATACTTAACAATCCAATTTTAAAAAAGCTCCAGAACAATTCAAGATATATCATTGCTTATTACCTGCTTTCCGTTTCATATTTTTAATCCATATATCTAATGTTCCAATACAACCACAGACAAAAATAACTATAATGATATTTATAGATAAGTAACGTACAGCTATAAATGAAGCCAACATTATTATAATTGGTAGCGGTTTTTTTTGAAATATACTCTTTGCCATATTTATTACAACATCGCAAATCACAGCAGCAACTCCGCAAAGCATCCCTCTCATTGCCATACTAACAATAACATTATTACGAAATGCCTGATAGAACATCGAAATTATTGAAATGATTATTAATGGGGGCAATACTGTTCCCAATACCGCAAGTATAGCTCCTGGGATGCCTGCTATATGATACCCCAACATAATTGAAGCATTTACTGCTATCGCACCTGGCGAAGCTTGTGCAATTGCTGTTAAATCCAGCATCTCTTCTTCCTCTATCCAGCCTAGTTCCTCAACAAACTTTTTCCTCATTAAAGGAATTATTACAAATCCTCCTCCAAATGTACACGCACTTAATTCAAAAGTTGATAAAAACAATTTTCTATACTTATACCAGATGCTCATCTCTAGAATTCCATCCTTCCTATTTTTTAATACTATATCACTTGATTCCTAATAATTGAAATAATATAATCTTACATAAATTTGATATAAGGAGTTTATAATGACACTACGACATATGATAATTTTTCGTGCTGTATGTGAAAATGGATATAATTCTACAAAAGCTGCATCTGCTTTACATATAACACAGCCAGCTGTAAGCCTTGCCATCAAAGAAATAGAACAATATTATGGGGTACAGCTTTTTGACCGCATAGGGCGAAGACTCCAAATCACTAGTGCTGGACAACATTTTCTTCAATATGCAATACACATATCCGACTTATTTTCAGATATGGAAACTGGATTTCGCGACTGGGATTCCAAAGGCATCATTCGCATAGGAGCAAGCATAACAATTGGCTCTCAATTTTTACCAAATTATGTAAAGTCTTTCTATGAAATATGTCCAGAAATAGATGTAAGAGTAACTATCGAACAATCTGAACGACTGGAGCAAAAAATACTTGCAAACGAGTTAGATTGTGCGTTAATTGAAGGTATATCGCATAATTCTAACATCGTATCTGAAGCCTATATGCAAGACTATTTAAGTGTTATTTGCGATACTAATAAAGGATGGAAAGACGGGCAGAATATACCCATAGAAGTATTTCAAAAGCAGCGTTTTCTATTACGTGAAAAAGGAAGCGGAACACGTGAAGTTTTTGATCGTGTTACTACACAAGCTGGCATTCATATTATTCCAGTATGGGAAGCTATGAGTACAACAGCACTAATCAACGCCACGATCAACGGACTAGGTATTTCTGTTTTACCAAATAGAATGATTATTCCATCATTAAAACAAGGATTAATTTCTACAGTAAAGGTACAGGATTTAATTTTCAGTAGAAATTTCTATATTATTTACCATAAAGATAAATTTTTGACTCCATCTATCAAACAGTTTATTAATCTGTGCAAAGAATATGTATAATAGTTATTCATTGCCATAGTACAATATAATATAAAAATAACAATAAGAGCCACAGTTTCATTTAAACTATGGCTCTCTTATTATTTTATATTTATTAATCAGGATATTCGCTTGTTATTCCGAAATATTCTTCTAATGAAATCCAGTCACCATTATTATAAAGCTTCTCTGCTAATTCAGTTCCAACATATCTTAAATGCCAAGATTCATACTGGTAACCTGTATAAGCATCCTTTCCCTTTGGAAATCTTATGCAGAAACCATATTTATAACAGTTATCATTAACCCATTTACCTTCACTTGTATACTGAAAGCTGTCTTCTATCGAATTCAAATCAAAGCACAGACCTGTCTGATGTTCTGAATTACCCGGTCTTGATGAATAAGTATCTGCCGCAGCTTTTCCATCGTTGGCTACATATCTATTGTAAAGACCTACCTGATAATCATATGAACGATAACCACTCGCAATATAGATATTAAGTCCTTTTGCTGTCGCATCTGCCTGCATTTTTCTGAAAGCCGCCATTAAATCCTTGTCAAGGCTCTTATTACTTCTTGCCTCTGTTACAGGCACTTCTGGATTTTCCGGAATAAATGTACTTGGAAGTGCATATGTCTTATTGGCTATTAAGTAACCATCTATATATGTTGCTCCATTTCTGTTCTCTATAGTAAATCCCTTAGATGTCTTAGTTACACCATCTCCTGTTGGTGACCCTTTCTTATCATCTGAACTATTAACATTTGAAGCATCAGAATTACTCACTGTATCTGTGCTGTTATTAGATGAATTAATACTATCACCTGCCTTAGACTCTGTGTTATTACTACTGTCGCTTGTTGTAACTATTGTATTATCATTAGTATCCGTTGACTTTTTCCTGTTAGCATTTAATAACAATACTACTGCTACAATAATCACAACAACTACTACGGCTATACACGTGGCAATTGTAATTCTTTTTCTCATAATCCTCTGTTTTCTTGTTAATATTTTCTTTCTCATATGTCCTCCCGTTATCATTATATTAATGGAGATGCAACTTTATAATCTGAATTCACAATAACATTTTTTAATGCTGTAACCTGCTCATTATCACACTCTTTTATTAAATTGACAAGACCCTTTGTTATAAGCCACGCACCATATTTATTAAAATGTGTATTCTCTGATACAGTTTCTTTCTTAGCAAGTTCATTGACAAAATCCTCTGGCCACCTGCCCTTATTGATACCCTTTTTGATAGATGTATACTTATGAATATCAGCTTCGCCTATGCTCTCAAAAAGCTTTACCGTATAACTAAACAAATCTATCACAGGAGTATGTGTTTCCTCTCCTATCTGCTTCATTGCCCTTATATAGCAGAAATTATCACCGCCGTGAAGTCCCGGACCATCTTTAATTGTACCGTCCTCGTTAAATGCTGTTCTTGCTGGTGCTGTTACAAGCACCGGAACAGCATTATGTTCTCTTGCCATATCAATATATTGCTTTATGAACCATTTGAAGCTGCCCTTCTCACCATTAGATGAATATGGGTAATATGTATCATTAGGATAAGTGTTATTAAATGCCTTAACGCTTGCAAGCACAGCTTCCTTATCAGCTATTGAGTCATCTTTCATTAAAGCATCTATATATTCTTCAGGAATATAATCTTTAGGTACTCTCTCGCCCGGTATAACCGGATATCTTCCGTCCTCATCAGGTATTCCCAGCTCTGTCATACGGTTAAACATAGTGCTGTAACCTTTAGAACTGTCATCATTGTGGCAGAATTCTATCATAAGGTAATCTCCTGCCTGTATGCTTTCATCTATTTTATCAAATCTTCCTTCATTGAGAAATAACCTTGAGCTTCTGCCTCCCTTAGCGTAATTGAATACTTTAGTATCAGGAGTTACATAATATTTAAGGTACTGTCCCCAGCCTGCTATAAATTCTTCTTCTGTGTAATTCTGGACGATTGAATCGCCGGCTAAATAAATATTCATAATTCTGCCTTTCTTCCTCTTTGTAATTGCTTTACACGACTTATGCAACTTAATATTTATGCTTGTTTAATTGAACTGACTGTTTATGGACGTATCTTTGCAGATTTCACTTGTATTTTCATAAATTTTAGTTGCATATGTTCTGGACTTTGTTGCATATCTTCATAGATTTTGGTGCACGGACGTTGTGTGAGGGCTTAATATTACCGCTTGGCACGCTTTCGCTACTTGAAACCGTAACGGACACATAAGCGGCTAAAATACAGCCGCTAAGTACCGGCGGTTTCAAAAGTACCCAGCTTGCAATATTAAGCCCTCACACAACTGGTGTTCTATAAATTTGTGTCAGTTTTATATGTTTAAATGATAGCACATATCTGTTATTTTCACTATATATTTTCGACAGTAGTTTCTGTTACTGCTTTCGATTTTAGACATACCTATCTATACTAAATGGTTGTCACTAGCTATATCGTAATTATCTGTGTACTCCGCATTTTGCCTAAGCTCCACTAACATTTCATCAACTTCTAATTCCATAGTCCCAATCCCTTTCCTAACATATCCCCCTTATCTTTCCTCTCCACTCACAACGCTGCTCTTGACTACAACTATATTTAAGTATATCATAATAAAGTTACATAAGTTATATCAAATCTATTAAAAACCCCCAATTAAATCAGTCCTCCAGACCGATTTAACCCAAAAATCACCCACCAAAAAGGTCGATAAATACCATTTTATAAATAATAAAGGTCGATATAGCACCACCCACAAAGCTCATCGCCACAACTGTGCATATCTCACAATACCGCACCGCTACCTTTAATGATATCACCAAGGTTACCCCATCGCAACCAAGTGCCACTGTCAGATTGGTGTGGGCTGATATAAGCATAAGAAGACGATGGGGAGCCGCCGGTCCTTAGCTGGCAGTGCCAACTGGCAGCTTAGTACCGCTGCGAGCGACACTCAGTGCAAACGGGTCTTCGTTGCTTATATCAGCCCACCCCAATCGTCCATGTCTATAACATTGTTATTTATCCCCCTTTTAAAAATATTATGTAAAGAAAGGATCTACTTATGCAAGATAAAACACAACAGATTTTCCGCGATGCTCCAGTACCTAAAGCCGTACTTACTAACGTAATTCCATCTATAATAAGTATGCTTATGGTTCTTGTATACAATCTTGCGGATACATTTTTTATTGGTCAGACTAAAGACCCACTTATGGTTGCTGCTGTTTCCATTGCTACACCAGCATTTATTATATTCATGGCTGTCGGTATGTTATTTGGAATTGGTGGTACTTCTATGATAAGCCGAATGCTTGGCGAAGGAAAACGTGATATGGCCAAACATATTTCAGCATTCTGTTTTTGGACAGGTGCAGCAATAGGCGTTATAGCTATGATAATTATGACAATATTTTCAGTTCCCGTATGCCGTCTTATCGGTGCAAGTGATGCTACAATAGGATACGCTTCACAATATCTTTCAATCGTTGCCATTGGAATACCATTTCTTATTGTAAGTAACTCCTTTAGTAATATAATTCGTTCAGAAGGTCATGCTACAGTTGCTATGACTGGAATGATTATCGGTAATATGATTAACATTGTGCTTGACCCTGTTATGATTATTGGTTTTAAATGGTATGTTGCAGGTGCAGCTGTTGCCACAGTTCTTGGTAACATTTTCTCAACAGTATTTTATATTATCCACCTTACTTCGAAGCGGTCGATATTATCGATTAAACCTAAAGATTATTCCGCTAAAAAGATAATTACTCTCGGTGTGCTTTCAATCGGAATTCCAGCTTCACTTAACAGCATACTTATGAGCTTCTCCAATATTATGATCAATTCATTTATGGCAAAACATGGTGATTTACAACTTGCCGGTCTTGGTGTTGCTATGAAAGTTAATATGATTGCAGTTATGCTTCTTATTGGTGTTGGAACTGGTATCCAGCCTCTGCTCGGCTACTGTTTCGGTGCTGGAAATAGCAAGCGTTACCGCTCAGTTTTAAAATTCTCTTTATGTTTTGCAATATGCTTAAGTATTATAATGACACTCATATGTTATCTTGGTGCAGCTCCTCTTGCAAAAGCATTTCTTGATGATGAGGAAGCATTTGGATATGCATTTGCATTTTCAAGAATATACATAATGTCTGGGCCTGTGCTTGGAATACTATTCGTATTCATCAATGCAATACAGTCAATGGGTGCTGCGATACCATCACTTATACTTTCAGTAAGCCGTCAGGGAATAATCTATTTTCCGATACTGATTACAACAAGCATTGTGAACAACACGCCTGTTAACCTTGCTATGACACAGCCTATAACTGACTATATTGCAACAACTTTATCTATAGTATTATTCATAGTAGCTTATAAGAAATATTTTGTAGCTAAAGATGATACATCTGTGGCTGATTAATGTTATAGTAATACTATTAATTGACTAAATCAGACATAAATTTATATAATTAATACATAATTAATATAAAACCAATAGTCATAAAACGTAAGTGCTTACCATAAAACAGCAGGACTGCCATATATATGCCCCCTACTTAACAGTAAGGTGACATATACATAGCAGTCCTGCTTTATTAAGAATAGTATTCTAATTTCAATTAATTCATATTCTGAGATTATGCTGCTCTATTTCCAACACTCACCTCAAAAATATTAACTTTATATTACCCCTTCGAATCGTAAGATGTTCCATATAATAAATCTGACACATCAACACTTGAAGATGAAGAATTATAAAGACCTGACAGGCTTTTCTGTATGCTTAATGCTTCTGATACAATATTATTAACTGAACCTGATTGTTCTTTAATTCCCTTCATTAATTCAGACTCACTTCCTAACATCTTCTTTAATTCAGACATATCTGCACTCTTTAACTTATCAGTGTCAACTGAAAGCTTGCCATTATCATCAACAGTAATACCTACTGCCGCAAGTGCCTCCTTATTGTCTGTTACAAGCTTATCAAGCTTAGTCTTGTAAGTATTCTCAATTGTGCTTCCAACTGTATTAATGTTAGTAATAAGTGTATTATAAGCACTTACAAAATTATTAACAGTATCATATACCTTATCTTTAGAATAATCACTGAATCTTCATTCCAGAGCGATTCGTTAGATAATGAACTTATTACACTGTTAAGATTAGATGCTGAAGATGCAACCTTCTCATACTGTGCATCCTTAGAAGAACTTGATGTATCATATCCAAGAACTTCTTTCATCTTCTGCTGATATCTTAAGTTGTTATTCTGGATAAGAACATCAATATAAGAATCTGCGGCACTCTTTGACTTGCCTGTTGAACTACTACTATTTAACATATCAAGAAGAGTAGTAGATTGTGTAGAAATATTCACTTTATCTTCCTTTCCGTGCAATCGCACCAGGATATATAATTCCCTCCGTGGATATCCATATTTTATATATCGGCACGCATAACAATATGTTTAGAAAATATTCCTAATTCCCATCGCGAATTATAATTATATCATTCAGCTTAAGCATAGTATCCTTCTGTGGAAGAATCGATAAATCATCTCTAAATATAAGATATATTGACACAAAATCTGTTTCTTCAATCTCCTCTACTGTCTTTCCTGCCTGTGTCTTATCAATCTTTATCTCTGCTATCTCTTTTATATCTGCATTTTTAATATCAGAAATGCTGCTTTTTCTCTGATACTGTTCAACAAAACCTGCACTAATAATACCTGTTGGTATAGCCACCGCATCAACTCCAAGATAGGCTATGCATATCGCCATAATTCTTCCAACTTAAACCTTGCAGTTACTCCTTTACATCCAGGATAAAGCAGATCCGCTGTCCATATCCTAAGAATATATTCCACGCAGAATATAAATAAATTTATATACTCAACCCATTTAAAAAATCCACCCATAAATGCAAGCTCATCAAAGGTCTGCAAAAATGTCACTATAATATTAGAAAATATTGTTATCGTTATAAATATATCAAAAGACCTGCTTATGCGGTTGCTCTTATCCCCAATCTGAATTATGTTAAATATATTGTTCTTCATATAAATCCCGCCGCCTGTATTCATAATTAGTTCATACACTTACAATTTGACTGACTGATGATTATTAATTGCTGTTATATGCTGTAACATACATTATAATTATAACATATATTACATAATAAACACACAATAAAATACCGGTGCCAGCTATTAACTGACACCGGTATTAAAATTTATAAGGAGAAATGTATATTATTATGATGATGTGAATACCAGCCACTAGTCCTGTTATTCACATCACACAACAAGCGATTAGTTATTAGCAAATAATGCTGTTGATAAATATCTATCACCTGAGTCTGGGAGTAATGCAACGATATTCTTACCCTTGTTCTCTGGTCTTTGTGCAAGAATTGTAGCTGCCTTTAAAGCTGCACCTGAAGAAATACCAACAAGTACACCTTCACTTACTGCGAATGCTCTGCCTTCTGCAAATGCATCATCATTATCAATTGCAATTATTTCGTCATATATCTTTGTATCAAGAACTGTAGGAACAAATCCTGCACCGATACCCTGAATCTTATGAGCACCTGCTGTTCCCTTTGAAAGAACCGGACTTGTTGCTGGCTCAACTGCCACAATCTTAACATTTGGATTCTGTGACTTAAGGTATTCACCAACACCTGTAACTGTTCCGCCTGTACCAACACCAGCTACGAATATATCTACCTTACCATCAAGCTGTTCCCAGATTTCTGGACCTGTTGTAGCCTTGTGAGCTGCTGGGTTAGCTGGATTATCAAACTGTCCTAAGATGATAGAACCTTCGATTTCCTTGTTAAGTTCTTCTGCCTTTGCAATAGCACCCTTCATACCCTTAGCACCTTCTGTAAGAACAAGTTCAGCACCATAAGCCTTTAAAAGATTCCTTCTTTCTACTGACATTGTATCTGGAAGTGTAAGAATTGCTCTATAGCCCTTAGCTGCTGCAACTGAGGCAATACCAATACCTGTATTACCACTTGTTGGCTCGATGATTGTTGCACCAGGCTTTAATAAGCCCTTATCTTCTGCATCCTTAATCATTGCTAATGCAATTCTGTCCTTTACAGAACCTGCCGGATTCAGATACTCAAGCTTTGCAAGAATCGTTGCTTCTGTGACCCCTGCCTTTTTGCTGTATCCGTTCAGCTTCAAAATCGGTGTTTTTCCGATCAGTTCCAATGCGCTTTCCTTAATCTGACTCATTTCAGTTCCTCCTTCATTTTGAGCAGCGGCTTTCCGTTTACAGCTGCCCGTTTTTATTTTCCCACTATCTACGTAGGAATAATATGTTTGCTGTTGAAACTGATTATATACGTTGTTATTTTTATTGTCAATAACTTTTTTGCAACACTTCCCGGATTCCTTCGATCACCGTATTATATCTTCTTTCCAGAACCGCAAACTGATCAACCGTCAGCTCCGGGAAACCTGCTCGAAACTCATTTACAATCTCCTCACTGATCCGGGACAGATCCCCGAATCCCAGATTCAGGCTCACACCCTTTAAGGTATGGATACAACGATACGCTTCCTTCTCTTCATGCGCCGCATATTTCATCAGGAAATTCTGATAACTGTCTTCCCGCAAAAACTTTTCCAGAAAAAGCAAAATTGTTTCATCATTCTCCAGTCTGTAAAGCACGTTGCTGTAGTCTCCTCCTACTTTTCTGTAAAAAACTTCTAACATTCGCTTCTCCTTTCTTTGCATGTAATTACATTACTTTTTTGGTGTATTTTTTATCACGTCAATATTTTACCATAACTCTACAGAATATGTCACAAAAACACCCTATCCATTTACCGTTTCTTAACCACATTTCATCGACAAATTTCGCATTTTACAAAAAGCAACATCGACGCTCCCACTTTTTAATGCTATAATGTAATGGCACAGAAGAAAAACAAGCGACACCGAAGGTGGCATTTGTTTTTCTGTGCTTATTAACGAGCAAATATCCTGCGGAGCAGGATGAAGAGTGCGGTATAAAGTCTTTTCAGGGCATGGGGGCAGCAGAAAAGACAGATCATGTAGAAGGTGGGGTACCAATATGAAATACACAAAGGACGAGATCGCTGAGATTGATCGTGTAGCAAAAGAAACATCACAGGCAATCATGGAGCATTTCCCGAAGGATGCAGATTTCGAGATTGAAATGACGCTTGAAACAACAAACAGTGAGAATGGCAATCTGCTTCTGCGTGTAGATGCCAATACATTTGAGATCAGCATTGGCGAAAATTCGTTTAATTTCATGAAAAAAGCAAGCCTGTCCGATTCGACCATGTCGACGAAACAGCAGGAAATCACAGATTTAAAATATAAGTTTTTAAAGAGCGTGCTTGTGATCGGTCTGCCGTCGTTAAATGCCAGACTGGAAAAGCAGGTAAAAGACAGACAGGCAATGCACGATTATATTATGAAGATCGGTGTGAGCGTCGGTATTGCCGTACAGCAGGCAGGGGCAAAGACAGTAAGCCCGGCTGCGGCAGTTTCCCGTCAGCAGGTAGATTACTATATCAACCTGATCAAGGAGCAGCTTACAAGACTGGCATTCAGCTCAGAGATCAATCCGACTACGAGAGGCAGTATCGTGATCCACGGAGAAAGCTCAGACCGTACGATCCGTATTGATGAAACAGTTTACGATTCTCTGACAAACCAGCAGTCTGTGCATGAAATCTATTATTATCTCGATACAAAAGAGATCAAATATTACGAAAATGGCAAGCATAAAAATATCAGTGATCTGTTTATGTCGATCACTGCTTCCGAGAAATACAAAAAGATCTTCAATGAGGTCAATCTGCTGCTGAAAAAAGAAGTTGTGATTGATAAAGATGTGAAAAATTTTGTGCAGTCACAGAAGCCGGTAGAGAACGAATTTTTGAAGCCGGAAATGAATTCCTTTAAGCAGACACATATGGAGTAGGTTACATAATACTTGAAAAAACACAGAAAAAGGGTTACAATACCAAAAACAGACAGGGGCGTGATGAAATGCAGGATTTGGGAAATACACAATATTTTAAAGTGGAAGTAGAGCCGGAAACAGGTGTGAAGGTCGTTCTTTCTACAGTATACGAGGCTTTGAGCGAAAAAGGATACAATCCGGTAAATCAGATCGTCGGTTATATCATGTCGGGAGATCCTACTTATATCACAAGCCATAAGAATGCCAGAAGCCTGATCATGAAGGTGGAACGGGATGAACTGGTAGAGGAAATGCTCAGAGAGTACATTAAAACGAATCATTGGAAATAGTGAGGATATACTATGCGTATTATGGGTTTGGATTTCGGATCAAAGACGGTGGGTGTTGCTGTAAGTGATCCGCTCGGACTGACAGCGCAGAGTCTGGAGATCGTTCGCAGAAAGTCTGAAAATAAATTGAGACAGACCTATGCCAGGATTGAAGAACTGGCAGCACAATATGAAGTGGAGAAATTTGTAGTAGGATTACCGAAGAATATGAATGCAACAGAAGGTGAGCGCGCAGAGAAGTCGCGTGCATTTGCAGATGCGCTTTTCCGCAGGACCGGGATCGAGGTGGTCATGTGGGACGAGAGGCTCACAACTGTAGCAGCGGACAGGACAATGATGGAAGCAGGGATCCGCAGGGAAGACCGTAAAGAATATGTGGATGCCATAGCAGCTTCTTATATATTACAAGGGTATCTGGATTATCTTCAGAACCGGAAAGCGTAGATGATAGAATGACAGATGGAAATAACCTGGAAAAGGTTGAATTCATACCGGATGTAGAGGGAGAAAAAGTACAGTTTTATGTGTTGGAGCGGACACGCCTTGGCGGTGTGGATTATCTGCTCGTGACAGATCAGCCGGATGGGGATGCACAGGCGCTGATCTTAAAGGACATTACAGAAAATGACGGGGACGAAAGCGTTTACCGTATTGTATCAGACGATAAAGAACTGGATGCAGTAGCAGCAGTTTTTGAAAATATGCTGGATGATATTGAATTCGTGGAAGACGAAGAAGAATAAGACCGGCAGACAAAATATAAATTATTAATAAAACAAAGAGAGTACTTTGTACAATTCTATGGATGAAAGGCTTGCCGTTCCATGACCGGGAAAGACGAACTGGCAGCGTGTGTGCATAGTATTTTACCGGGAGACTTTCTTTGCGTTTCAAGAATGTGGAGGAAAAACAATTGAATAAGAAACAAACAGAAAGTCCGTCAAAGCTCAAGATCATACCGCTGGGAGGTCTGGAGCAGATCGGGCTGAATATTACTGCCTTTGAATATGAAGACAGTATTATTGTGGTGGACTGCGGTCTGGCATTTCCGGAGGATGATATGCTCGGAATCGATCTGGTTATCCCGGATGTAACGTATCTGAAGGAAAATGCGGATAAGGTAAAGGGCTTTATGATCACACATGGACATGAGGATCATATCGGCGCACTTCCTTATGTACTCAAGGAACTGCCTGTTCCAATCTATGCGACAAAGCTGACAATGGGTATCATTGAAAACAAGCTGACAGAGCATGGACTGGAAAAAGCAACAAAGCGTAAGGTTGTCAAATTCGGACAGCATATCAATCTGGGACAGTTCCGGGTAGAATTTATCAAGACAAACCACAGTATTGCGGATGCAGCAGCGCTTGCCATTTATTCACCGGCGGGAATTGTCGTGCATACAGGTGATTTTAAAGTGGATTATACACCGGTATTCGGGGATTCCATTGATCTGCAGCGTTTTGCGGAGCTTGGAAAGAAAGGTGTGCTGGCACTGATGTGTGACAGCACAAATGCGGAAAGACCGGGCTTTACCCCTTCTGAGAGAACGGTCGGTGTGACATTTGACAATATTTTCTCGGAGCATACCAATACAAGACTGATCATTGCAACATTTGCATCCAATGTGGATCGTGTGCAGCAGATCATCAATTCCGCTTATAAATACGGACGTAAGGTTGTTGTCGAAGGACGCAGCATGGTCAATATCATTGATACGGCCACAAAGCTGGGTTATATCAATATTCCGGATAATACGCTGATCGATATCGAACAGCTCAAAAATTATCCGGATGAAAAAACAGTCATTATTACAACGGGAAGCCAGGGTGAAAGTATGGCTGCTCTTTCCCGTATGGCATCCGGAATGCACCGGAAGATCTCGATCGGACCGCTTGATACGGTTATCTTCTCGTCAAATCCGATTCCGGGAAATGAAAAAGCGGTTTCCAAGGTGATCAACGAACTGTATGCCAAAGGTGCAGATGTTATATTTGAAGATGCGCATGTATCCGGACATGCCAGACAGGAAGAGATTAAACTGATCTATTCCCTGGTACAGCCGAGGTATTCCATTCCGGTACATGGTGAGTATCGCCATCTGAAAGCGCAGGCAAATCTGGTGCATAAGCTGGGCATGGATAAGGATAACATCTTTATTCTGCATTCAGGTGATGTGCTGGAGCTTTCGGAAGAAGCGGCAAAGGTGACCGGAAAGGTTCCGGTAGGTTCTATTTTCGTAGATGGTCTTGGTGTCGGTGATGTTGGTAATATCGTTATCCGCGACAGACAGCATCTGGCGGAAGACGGTATTCTGATCGTTGTCGTTGCGCTGGACTGCGAAAACAATGTCGTGGTTTCCGGACCGGATATTGTTTCAAGAGGATTTGTCTATGTGAGAGAATCCGATGAGCTTCTGGACGGCGCAAGAGACATTGTGTCGGATGTACTGGATGACTGCATCGACAGAAACATCTCCGACTGGGGAAGAATGAAAAATGCAATGAAAGATTCGCTGAATGAATATTTCTGGAAGAAGACAAAACGTCGCCCGATGATCCTGCCTATTATCATGGAGGTGTAGGCTATGCTCGAAATACAGAAAGAACTGGATCAGTTTATTCTGACGATCAAAAACACGCAGGTATACAAAGAGTACCAACTGCAGAAAAGCAAGGTAAAAGAAAATCCGGATCTGAAAAGACAGCTGGATCAGTTCAGAATGAGAAATTATGAGCTGCAGACAAAGCATTGCCCGGATAATCTGTACGATGAAATGGACTGCTTCCAGAGAGAGTACGAGCAGTTCCGGGAAATCCCGCTGGTGCATGATTTTCTGGCGGCGGAGCTTGCGCTCTGCCGCCTGGTACAGGAAGTATCGGATGGTGTGATGCGCGCGGTAGCGGAGGATTTTGAATGATGTCAGGGGCAAAAGTCAAAAACCACGATGTGCTTGCACAGGAGTGGTTTTATGACTTGTTGCCCCGCTCGGGCATGAGCATAAAAGTGGAGCGGAGCTTCGCGATATGCGAATGCCGGGCAGGATTGTGAGAGTGCGAAGCACGGAACAATCCGTATGACATCTATGATGCATGATACGGAGGAAGGAACTGTAATGAAAGCAAAGCAAGTGACCGGAGCGGTTTTTAATATGATATTCCGACTGGTGCTGTCCATCATCATTATACTGGTGGTATACAGACTTGCCATGTATTCCTATCATCTGGGTTATATGGTGTTTGCGGATGTGGCAAAGGAAGCGGAGCCGGGCAGAGATATCACGATCGCCGTAGATACAGAGGATAGCACGATGGATGTTGCAAAGACGCTGGAAAACAGAGGGCTGATAGATGATGCAAGAGTATTTTTCCTGCAGGAAATGCTGTCAGAATACCGTGGTAAGATCCAGCCGGGCGTTTATACGCTCAATACATCTATGACGGCTGAAAAGATGCTGGCGGAAATGGCGGCAAACGCACCTTCCGATGACGAAGAGTCTGAAGATGCACAAACGACGGATACGGAAAATACGAATGCATCGGATGATGTCTCAGATGGCGTTTCAGATGCTGCGGAGGATACGCCGGCAGCAACAGATACGCAGTCTGCGGAGTCACACAGCGAGGATGTACAATGATAGTAGATCAGAGATATGTGGATTATATCAATTCACTGGAAAAGGAGCTTCCGCCATATCTGGAAGAATTGGAACAGTATGCACTTCAGACGGAAGTACCGATCATCCGAAAAGAGATGCAGAGCTTTTTGAAAACACTGCTTAAGATGAATAAACCGAAGCAGATCCTGGAGGTGGGAACTGCTATCGGTTTTTCTGCATTACTGATGAAGGAATTTATGCCGGCGGATGGGCAGATCACAACGATCGAGAAATATGAGAAAAGAATACCGGTCGCCAGAGCAAATTTTGAGGCGCACGGAGACGGAAGGATCACGCTTCTGGAAGGAGATGCCATGGAAATTCTGGCAGGGCTTACCGGAAGCTACGACATGATCTTTATG
>OGNC01000896.1_pt1 | contig 16095 bp, 13 predicted proteins | sample 1573311 | NCBI WGS metagenome assembly OGNC01 (sample SAMEA2581889, study PRJEB24529) | metagenome | biome: Human gut stool | place: China | collected 2011
ACCATTTTCTCGGTGGGGTAGTATTTCATCGCGAACTTTTTGCACAGCGCGTCGCTCTCGCCGCGGTCCGCGACGAGGCGGCAGCGGCCGAAGACGACGGCGCTCTTCAAAAACGGGGCCCAGGCCTCGTCCTCGATCTCGACGCTCTCGCCGCTCACAACGGTAAAGCAGACCTTGTCGCTTCTCTTGAGCGCATCCACCTTGTGGCCGACCTTGGAGCCGTGGAAAATGATCTCCTGCGCGTCCTCGTCGTACAGGTAGTTGATGGGCACCGCGTAGGGGTAGCCGTCGTCTCCGCTGACGGCCAGCACGCCGCGGCGAGCCTCGTGCAGGAGCTTTTTCGCCTCCTCCACGCTGATCTCGTTTGCCTTTTTGCGAACAGGTCTGAACATGGTCTCGTCCTCCTCATACTGCCGACCGTGTCGGCTATTTCTCGCCGCCATTATACCGGTTTTCCCCCGATATTGCAACGGGGAAGCGGCGCCAAGAGCTCTGATGGCAGCAAAAAAGAGACGCTCACTGCAAAAGCGTCTCTTCTACTTCTTTCCGTCTTTTTTCTTCAGCAGCTCCACCATGCCGCACACGAGCGCGGCCTCCTCCTCGCTCAAATCGGAGATGTCGAGAAAGCGCTTGTCCTGGCGGCAGAGCAGGTAGTCCACTGTGACGCCGAACAGGTCTGCCAGGCGCACCATGACCTCGTAGGACGGCAGGCGGATATCCGTCTCATACGACGAGACCATCGCCGCGGTCACGCCGATGCGCTTCGCCACCTGCGCCTGCGTCAGGTGCCTGTCCCTGCGGAGCTGTTTCAGCCTTTGCGAGAAATCCAACATACGCCGCGCGCCTCCTTTGCCCTATATAGTTTACACGGCGCAAGTTTTCCATTAGAAATATTTATTATACATATTAGTTGATATTTTGGAGATATCTGTTACAATAAAACCTTGAGAGGACCCGTAGGAACGGCAGACCAACAACGTTTCGGAGGGATGGAGAGTGAAAAGTACCGTGACACCGCTGCGCGGCAGGCGCGTCCTGCTCGTGGAGGACAACGCGATCAACCGCGCCATCGCGCGCTCGTTTTTTAGAGAGCGCGAACTGCGAGGCAGAGGACGCATACAACGGCGCGCAGGCGCTCGACAAGCTCTGCGCGCATGTTCCCGATCATTTCGACCTCGTCCTCATGGACTTGCAGATGCCGGTGATGGACGGCTACGAGGCGGCGCGGCGCATCCGCGCGTTGCATGACCCCCAACTCTCCGCCATTCCGATCGTGACGATGACGGCCAACGCACTGGCGCAGGACTTAGAGCGCGAGCGCGCCTGCGGCGTGTCGCGGCATTTATCAAAGCCCATCGACTTGACCGCCCTGCACGCGGCGCTGTGCGAGGTCCTGCGCGAAAATTGACAACGAATCGCAATCCAAGCAGCAAAAAATACGCTGTGGAATCATCCACAGCGTATTTTTCATTTTGGGAAAGGTCTTACTTCGCCATCGCGCGATAGAGGAACGTGACGATCTGGGCGCGCGTGCAGTCGGCGTTCGGGGAGAACGTGGTCGTGCTCGTGCCGTTGGTCACATTGTTCTCGACCGCCCAGTTGACGGCGGAGACGTAGTAGGCGCTCGCGGCGACGTCGGTGAAGCTGCTCGCGCTGGCCGCAGCCGGGCTGGCGTTCGCTCTCCACAGGAACGTGACGCTCTGGCCGCGCGTGACGGTCGCGTCGGGGGAGAAGGTGGTCGCGCTCGTGCCGGTGGTCACGTTGTTCTCGACGGCCCAGGCAACGGCCTTTTCATAGTACGCGCCGCTCTTGACATCGGTGAACGCGGTGGTCGTGGACTTGGGCTCGGGGGAACCGGCGGCTCTCCACAGGAAGGTGACCATCTGGCCGCGCGTGCAGCTCGCGTTGGGGGCAAAGCTCGTGGCGCTCACGCCGGAGGTGACGTTGTTGGCAACGGCCCAGGCGACGGAGTCGGCGTAGTAGGCGTCGTCGGCGACATCGGTAAAGGGCAGGGACGCGGAGCCGTCATAGTTCTTGTCGCTCAGGACAGAGGAGAAGAGGAAGTTGCTGATATAGGCATACTCATCTCTCTGGTGGACCTTGTTGGTCAGGGAGTTGGCGAAGAGGACAACGTTCATGCCGTTTTCCTTGTAGGCAAAGCCCTGCACGCCGCCGTTCATGTAGGCCTTGAAGCCGGCGGCGCGCTCGGCAGTGTTCGTGGGGATGAAGCCCTCGGTGGGCGTCTTGGTCTTATCGCTCTTGACGAGGACCGTCGCGGAGGCGGGGACCTTGGAGAAGAAGCCGAGGCCGTAGGCATAGAGAATGCCGTCGCCGTCGAGAATGTAGCTCGCGTTCACAAGGGTCTTGTTGGGATAGACAACGGGGGTCAGGCAGTCCATCGCGCCGTCCAGCTCGGTGTATTCCACGCCGGCGATGAGGTCAGAGGCGGAGGACGCTGCGGAATAGCTGTAACCGATGTACGGCAGGCCGTTTTTCACGGCGGTCTTTGCGGCGGCGTCGAGCTTCGTCGCACCTGCGGCGGCGTCCGCCTTGGTCACGTCGGAGGTCGTGGTGAAGCCCATGAGGTTCATCGCGGCGGTGTCGTAGTTCCAGCTTGCGCTCTGGCTGATCTGCGGCGTGTAGATAAAGCCCTTCTCGCTTTCAGCAGGCGTGCCGGGGACGTAGACGGTCGGGGACTTGGTGATGATCTTCGCCTTCACGCTCGTCTTGTCGACGTCCGCGGCAGAGAGCAGATACTTGCCCGCGACGGTCTGATAGTCGGCGTAGGAGCAGATGAAATCGCCCATGTGGTCGCCGCTCGTGACCATGCCGACGGTCTTGCCGGCCTTGAGAAGTTCGTTGACGGCGGCGGTGGAGTCTTCGGAGGCATTGGAGAGGATGACGTCCTTATTCTTGTCGCCGGTGAAGCAGGAGGTCAGCGCCTTGGTGTAAGCGAGGGCGTCGTTGTGATCCATCGCGTCGCCGCAGACGGCGGAGATGCTCTTGTAGGCGGCGGGCTCGGCCACGGTGACCATGTCGAAGCCGCGCGTTTCATTGAAGGAGGTGATGCCCTCGGAGTAGAGGATCGTCCAGCCGTTGATGAGCGTGCCGTCATAGAGCGCGCCGTTGGCGACAGAGCGCTTGGCCTGATACATCGAGACGATCATCGTACCGGCGGGGTAGGTAACGCCGTCATAGGTGAATTCCTTTTCGGTCACGTTGACCTTGACGTCGTTTCTCGTGAGCCACTCCATCATGTCGGCCGCGGCCTGGAGGTTGGTCTGGTTCTCGCCGTCGAGCGGGATGATGTAGCACTCGGGATAGAAGTTGCCGTTCTGCCCCTTACCGGTGTACTCGGGACGGAAAAGATCCATCTCCGCGCCCTCGACGTCGTTCTGGTCGCACAGCCACTGGCCGACCAGCTCAAAGGCATCGGAGTTAAAGTTCTTCACGCCGCGCTGGAAGATGGTGACCTGGGATTCAAGATAGGAGAGCTTTTCGGCGGCAACATAGGCGGCGTTGCCGAGGATACCGTACTGCGCCGCCTGAGCGGTATCGTCGTTGTAAGCGGGCAGCTCAACGGTATAGGCAACGGTGCCCTGCAGCATGGCAAACTGGGGAGTGTAGCTCGTGGACATATCGTCCCACGGATCTTCCCAGTAAGTCTCGGTGCCGTTGCCGGTGTAGCTCAGGTAATCGCGCTGAGGGATGACATAGCTGTTGTAGCCATCGTTGTTGGCGACCGCCGCGATGCCCAGCGCCTCGCCGCCGGTGATGAGGTGCTCGGCGAGCAGATCATACTCAAAGTTCGGCTCGTGCGGGGGATCGCAGGGCTCGCACTGGAAGGCCTGCACGCGGCCGTGGAACTCGGCAAGCGACATGGGGTTGAACGTGCCGATGAGCTGCTGCATGTTGGCCGTCTCGCTCGTGGTCTGGAAGGAGTTGTCGCGGTTGAGGTCATAGCCATTGGTGGAATGTCTCGTCAGGTAAGTACGTCCGTCGACATTCTCCTCGGGGACGAGGATGAAGAACACGTCGGACAGCAGCTCGTCCTTGACGTTTACAGTGTTGCTCTTCACGGTGTAATACTTTTCAAGGTCGACCTTGCCGGACTTGCCGTTGTTGTCGGCCGTCAGGTAACCTAAGTAGCTGGCCTTGTCCTTAACGAGGTCGGGGATGGCGACGCTGCCCTCCGCGCCCACAGGGCCCATCTCTTCCTTGAGCTCTTTTTCGCCCGCGGCGGTGAAGCCGGTGAGCGTCTTGTAGTCGATGGTCTTCTCGCTCGTGATCATCTTGGCGAAGTCGAGCACGCCGTCGGTGGCGGCGACCTCGTTGGAGTGGATGTTGGAATACATCACGGGCACGCGGATCTCGTCGAGCTTGCCGGACTTGATCTGGGCGAGCACGGCATCGGGATCGGTCTCGGCCTGCTCGGTCAGGGCGAGCCACTTGCTCACGCTCGCCTTGGAGTCGGCGACGATCAGGTAGGGCATATCACGGCCCGCGGTGGACTGGCCCATGGAGAACTTTTCGACATACAGGCCGTTTTTCGTGCCGTTCGCCACGATCGTATCGAGCTCCTTGTAGATCTCCCACATGGTGTTGAAGTTTTCATACGGCGCAACCTTGACAGGTGCGGAGCCGATCGACTTGCCGCTGTTTTTGGCGACGAGATCAAAGTAGCCGCACAGGTCGATGTAGTAGCCGCCGTTCACATGGGGCACGCTGTAATCGGGCGTCGTCTCGCCGGTTCTGCGGTTGGTGGAATAAAAGTAGTTGTTCACATGGAAGCTCACATCGAGCACGGCCTTGCCGTTTTTCTCATTCGCCGTCAGCTTGATGTCTGTGAACTGGTGCTCGTCCTTGCCCTCGGTCATCCAGCTGTCGAGATCTCCGCCCGCGTAAGCGTAGGGGAACAGCTCCTCGTTGACGTAGGGGCGGGAATCGTCGCGCTCGAGCGAGAGCGAAACGGTACCGGCGCTGACGGCCGCGGCGAGCGCATCCTTCGTCATGCCGGACACGGGGATGGAGAGGGACACGTCCTTGCCGTTTTCATCGGTGACAAGGGTGATGGTCGCGTCGACCGGGAATTTCGTTCCCAGCAGCGCATCGTCCTTGGGGTTCATGTCCTGGTAGCTGACGGCAAACGCGGACGTGACCGCGAGCGAGAGCGTCATTACCAGGGCCATCAGCAGCGCGAGCGCTTTGCTGACAGAGTTTGGATAATGTTTCATGGTTTTCGTCCTCCAGAGTGGTCTTATGCCGCCACACACAGCGGCGGAAAGTTGATGAGTTTAGTGTAACTCAATAAAAATACATAGTCAAGAGAATATTCATACCTAATCATGCCAAATTTCAGCGTTGAATCTGTATTTTTGTTCATCATTTTTCACAAAGCAGTGCGTCAAGCCCCCGTCTTTCAGATCCTTTTGTGAATGTATTCGCAAATTTATACAGAACCGTGCTGCATAGGATATTCTTCTTCGCCGCGATTGCAAATGACGGCGGGGCGCATTATAATAAGAGGCAATCATCATTCAAACGCAGGAGGAACCGAATATGCGGCTGCAAAGCGCGATTTTTACACTCGATGATACCCTCTTCACCCCCGACGGCGCGGCGCGCGAGGGACTCGACAAGGCGCTTTCACTTTTTAAGATGGAGGGCGTGTGGCTCGGCGCGGTGACGGCGCTCAGTGCGGAGGACGCGCAAAAAGCGCTCGAAAAGGCGGGGCTTCACTCTTATTTCCGCTTCGTGCTGGCAGAATCCGTCGCGCTCTGCAAGGCGGACAGCGGCACGATGTTCGAGCGCGCGATGAAGCGCCTGCACTCGCAAAAGGACGATACGATCGTCTTTTCCGGCTCGCTTGCGGCGATCCAAAACGCGAAGGACGCGGGTTTTCGCACCGTGGCGGTGCAGGGAAGTGCGGGCGCGGCGGACTGGTCGACGATGCAGCAACTCGCCACGCAGAGCCTTGCGCAGTACAGCGAATTGCTGGCAGATTCTGTGTGAATTTTGGAAAAACGACAGAATTCGACGTTTTTTAGTTGCAGTCTTTCTCAACTGTGATATAGTAAGAATATAACTATTAGAAAGGAAGGTTCGCGCCATGTCGGATTTCTACTCGGCTACCATCTTCCTTTCGGTCTTTATTATGATTATCATGGACATGCTCGTGAGCGGCAATGATCTGATGGAGCATGACAAAAAGCAGACGGTTTACACGATCTCCGTACTGGTGATCGCATGCATGGTATCGGAATGGTTCGGCGTTTGGATGGACGGAGCCGACCCGTCGCTGCGGACGCTGCACATCCTCGTTAAGACCATCGAGTTATCCACAGCGCCGATCATCACGGTGCTTTGCAGCGACCTGATGACGCCACTCAAGCATAAAAAGCTCATTTATACCCTCATCGGCGTCCACGCGGGGCTCGAGGTGCTGCCGGCTTTCTTCGGCTTCATCTTCTCGGTCGACGCACAAAACGTTTATCATCACGAAACGTTTTACTGGGTCTACGTGCTGGCCTATGCCAGCGGCGTTCTGCTGTTCATTGGTCAGCTGCTGAGCGAGAGTTCGCACCATTATGGCCTGTATCGGGCGCTCGTTATCGTCCTGCCGGTTTTTTCTTCTGTGGGCTGTTCCTCCAGTACGGTGCCGAAGTGCGCATCATGTGGGCGTGCTCAGCGGTCGATGTTCTGATGGTTTACATCCTGTATTCCGAGCTCACGCAGAAAATCGACACGCTGACTCATCTTCTGAACCGCCGCAGCTATGAGAGCCGTCCCGCCTCGTTGCGCGGGCACGCAGTCATCTGCTATTTCGACGTGGACGAGTTCAAGTCCGTCAACGACACCTTTGGCCATGGCGTGGGCGACGCGGTGCTTGCCGAGGTCGGCAGCACGATCTACGCCGTGTTCTCCAAGGTCGGCTACTGCTACCGCATCGGCGGCGACGAATTCTGCGACATCGCGCAAATCTCCGACACGGCGGCGGAAAAGTATCTTTCGGAATTCCTGCGCGAGCTGACGGCACGGCGAGTGAAAAACGAGCACCTGCCGCACGTGTCGGTCGGCTATGCGTGCTTCAATCCGGTGCTCGGCAGCGTAGAGGATGCGATCAAACGCGCCGACCGGATGATGTACCACTACAAGCGCAAGCTCAAAAGCGAAGCGCTCACAAATAATGATACCGTAAAAAGCTGACGATCTTTTGACCGTCAGCTTTTTGTATCTGCTTTTATTTCGCCTCAATCTCCGCGTCCTCCTGCGGCTGGAGCTTGCTGCCAAAATACGCGAGCACCGCGCCGAGGATGGCGCACGCGACGCTCCAGACCATCTCCGCTGTCGAGACAAAGTCCGTCGGAATGATGATGAGCGTGGAGGCAAGCACGATGCCGATGACAGCGTGACAGGCGATCGAGTAATGCGTATCAAAGAGCCTGCTCACGATACGGGCAAAGAGCGCCATCACGCCGACCATGCCAAGCCCCCATGGGACGAGCACGGTGAAATCAAGCTGCGCAATGCCGTCGATCAGCGGCGTGAGAAGGCCGACCGCCATCAGGATGGACGACGACGTCATCCCCGGGATGATGAAGCTGAAGCCCCACAGCACGCCGCAGAAGAGAAAGCCCCAGAAGTTTGCAGGCATCTCGGAAAACGAGCTGAACTTGACGGCCATCAGTGCGCCGAACAGTGCGAGGAAGCTGACGATCAGCGAGATGTACGAACCGTTGCCGCGCCCCTGCGTGCCCGCCTCGTGCCAGAGGTCGGGCAGCGTGCCGAGGATGAGCCCGATGAAGAGGCACGTGGCGACGGTTTCCGACTGGTGAAACAGCGCAAGGATCACGCTGCCGCCGCCCAAAAAGCCGATCGCCCAGCCGATGCCGACGGCGAGCAGCATCCGCCAGTAGCGTTGAAGCGCGCGCCTGGGGTGCGTGAGCAGCTCCATCGCGGGGCGGTAGATGCCGAATACGACTGCGAGCACGCCGCCGGAGATGCCCGGCAAAATCGCGCCCGCGCCGATGATGATACCCTGCACAATGCGCATGATACCGTTTTTGATGCGGGAATTTTTCATATTGCTGCCTTTTTATGTGCTGCGCCCACCAGAAAAGCGGCGGAGCGCGACGCGGTTTAATAGCCCTTTCTGCGGTCGACGAGGTGATGCATTGGGCGGCCCGCGGCGTAATTTTCCAGATTTTCGCAGAAGAGCTGCACGTTGCGCTCGCAGGTGTAGCCGAGCGTCATGTTGCCCGCGACGTGCGGCGTGAGCAGGAGGTTCTTGGCCTTGCGCAGCGGATGATCCGCAGGCAGCGGCTCGGGCACGACGACATCGAGCGCCGCACCGGCAAGGTGGTCGGAATCCAGCGCTGCAATGAGCGCGTCCTGATCGATGGCCGTGCCGCGGCCGACGTTGACGACGTAAGCGCCCTTCGGGAGCAGCGCCATGCGGTCTGCGTTCAGGATGTTCACCGTGTCGCTCACCGAGGGGAGAGACATGAAGAGAAGATCGGTCTCCGGCAGGAGCTGATCGAGCTCCGTGACGGGATGAACGGCGTCGAAGTCCGCGTTCGCGCGGCCGCTGCGGCTGACGCCGGTCAGGCTCGCGGGATGGAACGCGCGCACGCGGCGGGCAAATTCCGTGCCGATGTCGCCCGTGCCGAGGCACGTGACGCGCGCGCCGTGGAGCGAGTGGATACCGCCCGGGAGCACGCGCCAATCGCCCTCGCGGATGATCTCGGTGTACTCCATCTGGCGGCGCAGCAGCATCAGCGAGACCATGACAGAATGCTCGGCGATCGTCGTGCCGTAAGCACCCGAGGCGTTCGTCAGCAGGCAGTCGGGATTCTGATACAGGTCGTCGCGGCAGAAGTGGTCCACGCCCGCCCAGCAGCTCGCGTACCACTTGAGATTGCGTGCGCCCGCGATAACGCGCTGGGACGGATGGCCGTAGAGGATCGTGCAGTCGTCCACATTGCCCTCCGCCGCCCTGGACGAGGGGAAGAAGACGATGTCGTAGCCGCAGCGTGCGGCGGTGTCGCGCAGGGTCTTTTCATACGCCGGAGTCAGAAAGTCGATGATGACGCCGATTTTTTCATTCATGGTTCAATTCCTCCAAAATCATTTCTGCGACGCGCAGGCCGTCGGCCGCGGCACTCATGATGCCGCCGGCGTAGCCCGCGCCCTCGCCGCAGGGATATAGACCGCGCAGGGCGGATCGAAAACTCAAGTTGTCGCGCACGATGCGCACAGGCGACGAAGAGCGCGTCTCCACCGCCGTCAGGACGGCGTCGGGAGAATCGAAGCCCTTGAGCTTTTTCCCCAGCATCGGGATCCCCTCTTCGAGCGCCTCGCACACAAAGGGCGGGAGACAGCCGTGCAGGTCGCACCAGCGGACGGAGGGAAGATAGGTCGGCACGACCTTTCCCGCTCCCGTTGACGGGCGATGCTTGAGAAAATCTTCGACCCGCTGGGCGGGGGCGGCGTAATTTCCACCGCCAAGGCGATAGGCCGCGTCCTCCAGCTCGCGCTGGAATGCGACGCCCGCGAGGGTATCGCCGGACGGGAAATCATCCGGTGTGACAGAGACGAGCAGTCCGCCGTTGATATTCTCGCCGTCGCGCGCAAATTCGCTCATGCCGTTTGTCACGACGCGCTTTTCCTCCGACGCGGCGGCGACGACCTCGCCGCCGGGGCAGACGCAGAACGAGAACACGCCGCGCCCCTTTTCCGTGTGGCAGGAGAGCTTGTACGACGTGGGTGGGAGGCCGGGCGTGCCCGCCGCCTCCTTATATTGCGCTAAGTCCATGTCGCGCTGGCGGTGCTCGATGCGCACGCCGACGGCAAAGGGCTTGGGCTCCATCGGCACGCCGCGCTTTTGCAGCATTTCGAACGTATCGCGCGCGCTGTGGCCGGGCGCGAGCACGACGTGCTTTGTGGGCATCGTGTACTCCCCCTCGGGGGCGCTCACGCGCAGCGCCGTGACGCTGCCGCTGTTCTGCTCGATATCCACAACCTTGTGGGAAAACCTCACCTCGCCGCCGCGGTCGATGATCTCGCGGCGGAGATTTTGCAGCACCACATATAATTTGTCGGTGCCGACATGGGGCTTGGCGTCGACTAAAATATCCTCGCTCGCGCCGAAGCGGACGAACTCCTCTAAAATATAGCCGTGGCGCAGGTCCTTTGTGCCGGTGTTGAGCTTGCCGTCGGAAAATGCGCCCGCGCCGCCTTCGCCAAATTGCACGTTCGAGGTCAGATCAAGCTCGCCCGTGCGCCAGAAGTGCTCGACATCGCGCTTTCGCTGCTCGACCGCGCGCCCGCGCTCTAATAAAATGGGTCTTGCGCCGCAGCGGGCCAGCAGCAGCGCGCAGAAAAGGCCCGCGGGCCCCGCGCCGATAACGACAGGGGAGACCTCCGGCGCTGAAACAGGCGCGGGCGGCGTATATTTCTTCGGCGCGTAGGGCTGCACATTCTTATTCTTGCAGCGCCGTAAAACGCCGGATTCGTTTTTGACCTCGACCGCGGCGGAGCAGACGAACTTCACGCCCTCGCGCGCGTCGATGGAGCGGCGCAGGAGATGAACGGAAACAAGCGCCTCCTCGCTCACGCGCAGCGCGTGCGCGCAGGCCGCGCGCAGCTTGTCTTCCTTTGCCCCCACGGGGAGCTTCAGATTGTCGATGCGAAGCATGTGCGCCGCCTCCTTTTTCAAGTCGCGTTTCATTTTATTATGACGGAAAGGAAAGCGCAAGGGGAATCGCGCGATTATCACAGATTCTTAAAAAAGTCATCGGGAATTTAAGAAATCGTCAAATAGCGTTCAAGAAATATACATAAATATGCCCTATGATAGCACCATCGAAAGTCAAGAGGCCGCAAACAAGGGGCTCATTCCATAGGAGGTCATCATTATGTACGAAGACGAAAACAACCTGTATCATTACAGCTATCGCAAGGGCGACGAGCAGAACCCCAATGCCCCGATCGACACAAAGAACTACGCCGAGGACCCGTGGGATAAGAATCCCAGCGGCGGCAGCCCGAAGAAAAAGGGCGGCAGCGGTCTTTCCGGCAAGATCGTGGCGCTGGCGCTGGTGTGCGCGCTCGTCGGCGGCTTCATCGGCGCAGGCGTGAGCGGCGCGACGACCAAGGTGAACAAGACGAGCGTTCAGGTCAGCGACCGCGAGGTCGCGCAGGTGCAGACCGTCAAGGTCGACGGCAAGACGCAGATGTCGATGTCGGAGGTCTACGCCTCGAACGTCAACAGCGTCGTTTCGATCAACGTCTCTTCTACCACGAACTACTTCGGCCAGCAGGTCGAGACCGCGGCGAGCGGCACGGGCTTTTTCATCACGCAGGACGGCTACATCCTGACGAACCACCACGTCATCTCCGGTGCGAGCAGCGTGAAGGTAACGCTTTACAACGGTGAGACCTACGACGCCAAGGTCATCGGCAGCGATGAGGACTACGACATCGCCGTTCTCAAGATCGACGTGACGGGCGCAACGCCCGTGGTGCTGGGCGATTCGAGCAAGGTCGCCATCGGCGAATCCGTCGCCGCTGTCGGCAACCCGCTCGGCGAACTGACGTTCTCGATGAGCGAGGGCATCGTCTCCTGCGTCAACCGCGCCATCAATGTGGACGGCACGCCGTTCAACATGATCCAGGTCGACTGCTCCATCAACCCCGGCAACTCCGGCGGCCCGCTCTTCAACAGCTACGGCGAGGTCATCGGCATCGTGTCGGCCAAGTATTCGAGCTATTCCAACACCACCGTGGAGGGCATCGGCTTCGCCATCCCCATCAACGATGTGCTCTCCCTCGTCAAGGACATCATGACCAACGGCTATGTGACCAACAAGGCCTACATGGGCATCACCCCGCAGACGATGAACGCGCAGATGGCGCAACAGTATCGCTACGATGTGACCGAGGGCGTGTTCGTCTGCTCCGTTGACCCGGACAGCGCCGCCGACAAGGCGGGGCTCAAGCTGGGCGACGTCATCACGAAGATGGACGACAAAACGATCTCCTCCTATGAAGATCTCGTCGCGGCCAAGAAGAGCTACAGCGCGGGCGACACCGTGACGCTGACCGTGTACCGCGGCGGCGAAACGATTGAAGTCTCCCTCACCTTCGACGCTGTGCCCGAATCGGCGGAAACGAACAATTCCGACCAGAGCACCGACAACAGCTACAATGGTAACGGCGGTTACGGCAACGGCGGGTACGGCAATGGCGGCAACGGCTACTACTCCAATCCCTGGGATTTTTTCAATAACTTCTTCGGCTACGGCGGCTGAGCGCCGCAAAGCAGCAAAAAGGCGGAACCTTTTTTAGAGGTTCCGCCTTTTTTATTCTTTGTTCGCGGTTTTATTTGCTGCGCTTGAGCACCTCGCACACTAGCTCATAGACGCGCGCGGTGGAGGCGACGTTCAGCCGCTCGTTCACCGAGTGAACATCGTGCAGCTCCGGTCCCATGGACAGCGCGTCGAGGCCGGGGATCTTTTCGATGAAGAGTCCGCACTCAAGGCCGCCGTGGGTGGCTTCGATCTTCCCGTCGTGGCCGGTGAGGTCGCGGTAGACCGCTTCGATCTCCTTGCGGAGGGCAGAATCGCGGTCGTATTGCCAGCCGGGATAGTTGCTGCGCTCGCCCACGGTGCCGCCGCCGAATTCGACGATGGCCTTCACGCGCTGAATGAGCATATCCTTCTGCGAGGCGATGCAGGAGCGGACGGAGAAGGAGCACTTCACGCCGTGCTCGTCCGTGCGCATCACGCCGAGGTTGAGAGACGTCTGCACAAGACCGGGGAAGTCGGCGCTCATCTCCTGCACGCCCTGCGGCAGGGCAAGGAGCACATGCAGCAGTCTCGACGTGTCCGCTGCGGAGAATGCGGCCGGAACGTCAGCCTTTTCGCACACGAGGGAAATGCCGCCGTCGGTGACGGCGTACTCATTTTTGAGCGTTGCGTCGAATTCCTTGATGAACGCCTCGAACGCGGGCGCATCAGCCGCGGAGAGCGCGACGAGCGCGTCGTTTCTCAGGCAGATGACGTTGTCGAACTGTCCGCCCGTGAAATCACTCACGCGCAGCGACGGGCAGCGCTCCATCGCGCTATACAGCGTGCGCGCCATCAGGCAGTTGGCGTTGCCGCGGCCCTGATTGATGTTCATGCCGGAGTGGCCGCCCTTGAGACCCGAGATCGTCACGCGGTAGCCGGTCATGCCGTCCGCGCGCTCCTGCGGCGCGTTCAGCGCGCAGTCAAGGCGCACGCCGCCCGCGCAGGACACGGTGAAAACGCCCTCTTCCTCAGAGTCGAGGTTCAAAAGCTTTTTGCCCTTCAAGTCCGAGCAGTCCAGCGCGAACGCGCCGTCCATGCCGACCTCCTCGTCGACGGTGAAGACCGCCTCGATGGGGGGATGGGGGAGCGTTTCGTCGGATAAAATCGCGAGGATCATCGCAACGGCGATGCCGTTGTCGCCGCCAAGCGATGTCTTGTCTGCCCAGACCCATTCGCCGTCGGTACGGACGTCGAGCCCGTCGCGCGTCATGTCCTTGGTGCAGTCCTCGGTCTTGGCGCAGACCATGTCGATATGGCCTTGCAAGATAATGGGCGCGGCGTTTTCGTAGCCGCAGGAGCCGTCCTTCCAGATGATGACGTTGTTGCACGCCTCCTGACGGTATTTAAGGCCCAATTCCTTCGCAAAGCCGACGCACAGGTCGCTGATTTGCTTCGTATTTCCGCTGCCGTGGGGAACGGAGCAGAGCTTTTCAAAATAGTAGAATACCTTTTCCGGCTGGAGATTTGATAAGACCGCCATGATATCCTCCCGAATTTTCTTAGTTGATCTGCTTGCGGCGGCTCAGGTTCATCGTGCCGTCCTGCATGTCCTGAATGCTGTCGAGGCTCTTGCCCGTACCCTCGGCCACGCACTGGATGGCGTTCTCGGCCACCATGGCGTGGATGCCGGTGCGGGCGGTGACGAGCTTATCAAAGCCGCGGACTAAGCTGCCGCCGCCGGTCATGACGATGCCGTTGTTCGAGATATCGGCCACGAGCTCGGGCGGGGTCTTTTCAAGCACGAGGTGGACCTCCTCCATGATGCGCTCGACGGGCTCTTCAAAGGCCTCGAGCATTTCCGCAGACGAGACGGAGATGAGCTCGGGAAGGCCCGTGATAAGGCTTCTGCCCTTGACCTCCATCGTCATTTCCTCTTCCGGCGGGAAGACGCAGCCGATCTGCATCTTCATCTGCTCGGCCGTGCGCTCGCCGACGAGCAGGTTGTGCTTGCGGCGCATATACTTGACGACGGCCTCGTTGAACTGGTCGCCCGCGATCTTGATGGAGGACGACTCGACGACGCCGGAGAGCGAGATGACCGCGATATCGGACGTACCGCCGCCGATGTCGATGATCATGTGGCCCTCGGGCTGGGTGATGTCGATGCCCGCACCGATGGCGGCGGCGACAGGCTCTTCAATGAGGTAGACGCGGCGCGCGCCGGCCTGAATGCCCGCGTCGATGACCGCGCGCTCCTCGACCTCGGTGATGCCGGAGGGGACGCAGATGATGATGCGCGGCTTGAAGAGCTGGAAGCCCATGACCTTGTGCAGAAATTCCTTGATCATGCGCTCGGTGACCTCGTAGTCGGAGATCACGCCCTCGCGCAGGGGACGGATGGCGATGATGTTGCCCGGCGTGCGGCCCAGCATGGCCTGCGCATCCGCGCCGACCTTTAAGAGCTTGCCGGTGTTCTTGTCGAGCGCCACGACCGAGGGCTCGTTGAGCACGATGCCTTTATCCTTAATGTAGATCAGCACCGACGCGGTGCCAAGATCCATGCCGATGTCTTTGGTAAAAGAAAACATAGCGTGTTACCTCTTATTTTTTCTGAAAACTAAAATGAGCAATGCTCATACTTTCCCATGATGTTTTTATTATAACGGCTCGAAATTGAGTTTGCAATAGCATTGTGCGCGATTTTCCGCACGGTATCAGGGGAAAATAAGGAAAAACATACCCCTGCGCCGCTGATTTTCGCGTCCGCAGACGCGAAACATTTGAATCGTTTTTACCCGCGGCGTGTACGTGGGTAAAAACACTTTGCGCGGAGCGCGTGTCGAACCTGTGAGGCACGAAGCGCAGCGAAACTTTCTCAAAAAAGAGGCGTCGCCTCTTTTTTGAAGACTTTAGTCTTCGTCCGCCGCGGCGAGGGTGGCGCAGATCACTTTTTCCGCGCCAGCTTCCCGTAAAACTCTCGCGGCTTCGCGGAGCGTGGCGCCGGTGGTGAGGATATCGTCGATGAGCAGAATGCGCTTGCCTTTGATCTTGTCCTCATTGACGGCAACGTATGCGCCGACGACGTTTTTCTGCCGCTCCTCACGGGACGAAAGCGACGACTGCGCGACGTTGTCCTTCGTCTTTTGCAGCAGCGTTTCCGGCGCGACGCTCCAGTGGCGGCAGGTCTCGCGCGCCAAGAGATACGACTGGTCGTAGCCGCGCTCTTGTTTGCGTTTTTTCGACACGGGGACGTAGGTAACTAAGTCGAACTCCCCGCCAAAATGCTCGGCGGCGGCCTGCGCTAAAACATCGCCAAAGCCCGTGCAGCGGCTCTGGCTCGCGTGGAACTTGTAGCTTAGCAGCGCCTCGCGCACGATGCCCTCGTACTTGAGCGGGGCAAGGCACGCGCCGATCTCCGCGCGCTCATGGAGCGGCGTTTTGCAGTAGGGGAGCGCCTTTTCGCATTCAGAACACACGCCGTGAACGCCGGGTTTTCCACAGAACGCGCAGCGCGGTGGAAAAAGTAAGGATGCGAGCGATTCCAAAAAGCTCATTTTTCCTCCCCACCTTTCCGAAGCCGCCACTTGAGGCCGCTGTAGCGGCGGCTGCGGCGGTCGTTCTCCGCCATTTTGTTCACGGCGGAATCGTCGCCGACGATGACGAGCAGCTCTCGCGCGCGGGTGATGGCGGTATAGAGCACGCCGCGCACCATCAGCGACGGCGCACACGGCGCGCCGACGAACACAACGCCGCGGTATTCGCTGCCCTGCGCCTTATGTACGGTCATAGCGTAGGCCATGTCCAG
>OGNC01000898.1_pt1 | contig 16092 bp, 9 predicted proteins | sample 1573311 | NCBI WGS metagenome assembly OGNC01 (sample SAMEA2581889, study PRJEB24529) | metagenome | biome: Human gut stool | place: China | collected 2011
GTTTCAAATTGCAGGGATGCAGCCGCGAATATGCGGAATGTTTGGAGACAGGGTCGATTTTTCTGCATAAAATGCAGGATGATCTTCGTGGATTTTGGGAAAAATAGGAAGTCTGTTAGCTATTTTACCCTTGATATCGTGCCTTAAAATGTATCTCGACATGGAGAGGCAGGTGGATAGGGCTACTAACCGTGATCCATGCCATCACCCGGTATCATAAAGGGGTTTTTTCTTAACATGTTTTTGATTCCCCGACAGTATGAGGGCAAGATAAAGTTGTGCTCATGCGAGGAGAGCTATCAGATAGGCTTTTCGTTATTTGCTCCCCGGGCTGGTGAGATATACAGCAGTGATACATGGAGCGTGGATTTGTTGTCCGCTGACGGCGGGGCGGTCGCTCTTGTCGTCCATTTGGAATGGCAGATGACAAATGCGCTTTGTTGGGGCACTGTAAGTAAGTGACGGAGTATGTCACGATACTTAAGGAGGAAATAAATGGAAAAAAACAACAATAATTCCAACAATATCATTGAATTGAAAAACATTGTCAAGACCTATGACAATGGATTCACAGCAGTTGACGGCTTTAACCTCGAAGTGAAGAGAGGCGAGTTCGTCACGTTCTTAGGCCCTTCAGGCTGCGGAAAAACCACGACACTTAGAATGATAGCAGGATTCGAGATTCCTACTTCAGGAGAGATATTACTGGATGGACAGGATATCAGCAAGCTTCCACCAAATAAGAGACCTATCAACACGGTCTTTCAGAGGTATGCGCTGTTCCCACATCTGAATATCTTTGACAACATAGCATTTGGCCTCAAGCTCAAGAAGCTTCCTAAGGCAGAGATCGTGAAGAAGGTCAAGAAGGTCCTTGAGATGGTTGACCTTGAGGGCTTTGAGGACAGAAAAGTCGCCACGCTTTCGGGTGGACAGCAGCAGAGAATAGCTATAGCGAGAGCTCTTGTCAATGAGCCAGAGATACTTCTTCTGGATGAGCCTCTTGGTGCGCTGGATCTCAAGATGAGAAAAGAGATGCAGATAGAGCTCAAGGGAATGCATGACAGGCTGGGAATCACTTTTATCTATGTAACACATGACCAGGAGGAAGCACTCACCATGTCAGACAAGATAGTTGTCATGAGCGAGGGTGAGATACAGCAGATAGGAACTCCTGAAGATATATATAATGAGCCAAAGAATGCATTTGTTGCGGATTTCATAGGCGAGAGTAACATCTTCAACGGAATCATGACGGGCAAGTTAAAGGTAAGATTCTGTGGTGCAGAATTTGTCTGTCTGGATGACGTGGAGATTGGAACAAAGGTGGACGCCGTAGTAAGACCGGAGGATGTGATGATTACTACACCTGAACAGGGCGCTGTAAAGGGAGTTGTGACATCTGTTGTGTTCAAAGGTGTACACTATGAGATCACCGTTGAGTCCGGAAGGAATGAGATAGTTATTCAGACCACAAAGTCCGCCAAGGTTGGAGACAAGGTTGGCCTCAATGTTGAACCTGATGGAATACACATCATGATATCGGAGACTGCAATCAACAAGATTGAGAGCTCAGTCAATAGAAATTATGCCCTCGGCGTATTTGACGGTAAGGTATCATGTGACCTCACGGAGATCGTTCCGGGTTCAGCCATGAAGGATGGCGTGCTGGTGGATGCAAATGGTGAGGCGATAGACCGTGAGAAGATCAAGGTAATAGTATCTATACTTCCAGAGGATATCGACATGAGTGATGACGAGGAAGCTGGTATACTCTGCGGACATATCATCAATCTTATATATAAGGGAGACCACTACAGCTATGTGGTGAGAACTGACAATGAGGAGGACTTTATCGTGGATGACGAGTACCTGTGGAACATGGAGGACAGAGTCAGCCTGATAATTCCAGAGGATAAGATGAAGTTTTCACTTAAAAGGTAGATGGAGGGATGAACATGAACGGCTTACGTTTTTCAAGAAAACAGCTGGGCATCCCATACGCATTATTTCTCATATGCTTTGTAGTTGCACCACTGTTTGTAATTATTTATTATGCCTTCACCAACGGCGAGGGCAGGTTTACATTTGACAATCTGACGGGATTCTTTACCAGCCCGAACACCATAGGTACTCTGGCATACAGCTTTTTGCTTGCCATAGTGACTACTTTGGTGTGTCTGCTGCTGGCATATCCGATCGCATATATACTTGCGAGAAGTGAGATGAAAAGGAAATCGGTAATTGTCATGATGTTCGTGCTCCCGATGTGGATCAACTTCACACTGAGGATCACAGCACTCAAGGAAGTACTCACGGTTATAGAGGGCAATCTGGCATTCCACCCGTTTCTCAATTCGGTTATAGGAATGACATATGATTTCCTGCCATTTATGATACTTCCTATATACACAACCATATTGAAGCTTGATGGCAGTCTTATGGAGGCTGCTGTGGATCTTGGGGCAAATAGCTTCCAGACATTTGTCAAGGTCACACTTCCGCTCACCGTTCCGGGAATCGTCAGCGGAATAGTTATGGTATTTTTGCCATCTATGACTAACTATGTTGTGCTTGACATGCTTTACAACAGCACATACATCATGGGTAGTCTGATAGGAAGCTACTTCTCAGCATACAACTGGAACGGCGGTTCCATGATAGCACTCGTCCTTCTTGTGATAATACTTGTATTCACACTTGTGACAAACAAGTACACGGATGACGACGGTGGAAGCAGAGGAGGTGCGTTGTTATAATGAAGAAATGGTCTAAGATTATATTTATATGCATTATGCTGCTTCTCATATATATGCCTATACTGATACTGGCTGTGTACAGCTTTACGACATCGGCAAATATCGGAAGCATTCACGGATGGTCGCTCCACAATTATGTGACTCTGTTCACCAAAGATGAGCTGAGGTCAATGATCGTTGGAACTGTTCTTCTGGCTGCCGGTTCAGCACTGATAGCAACCATTCTAGGAACACTCGGTGCTATAGGTGCTTTTTATTCAAAAAAATGGGCTTCAGCATCGATAAATGCCATGAATGAGGTGCCTGTTGTAAATGCAGATGTTGTGACAGGTTTCTCTATATGTATACTGCTCATAGTTGCATTCGGCATGAGCAAGGACAGCTATGTTCCGCTTGTCATCGGCCATGTGGTTTTGTCGGCACCTTTCGTATATCTGTCGGTAGTGCCAAAGCTCAAGCAGATGGACAGCAGTCTGTATGAGGCTGCGTTAGATCTGGGAGCTACACCTTTCCAGGGACTCACAAAGGTAGTGATACCTCAGATACTTCCGGGTATTATCTCGGGATTTGCGCTGGCTGTTACACTGTCACTGGATGATTACTTCATCGCGACATACACCAAGCCTGCGACATTTGACACCATAAGTACTTACGTTGTAAATGCGACAAAGGGTTCACAGACGGAAGTTAAGACAGCCCTGTGGGCGCTCTCAACAGTCATATTTGCACTGGTTGTCATAATCGTTGTGGCTATGAATGTGGCCGGAAGAAAGAAGGAGGTGGAGCACTTATGAACGAAGTGAATAATTCTAATGCGCTCCACCGATCTGCCCCGCTCGCGAAGCAGAGAGGGGCGATACATTATAGAGAGGGTGGAGCGCTTATGAGACATAGATGTTTTGGACGTTCGATTTCCAGAAAGCTGGCGGCAGCAGCCATGGCTGTTTCATTGCTTGCCGGACAGATGCTGCCGGTAATGGCAGCGGAGGATACAGGAAATGCGGCGTCCGTCAAGAACAAAGGTGCATCTGCTACTGAAAAAGAGGTCACTCTCAGGGTGTGCAGCTGGGAAGAGTACATTGACGAGGGTGGCTGGGATGAAGACGAAGCCCTGGAACTGGACAATGGAACAACTATATTTGGTGAGAATTCCATGGTGGAGGATTTCGAGAACTGGTATTACGAGAATTATGGTGTGAAGGTGAATGTTCAATATTCATGCTTCGGTACCAATGAGGATCTCTATAACATGCTGACTCTCGGCGATGTGTATGATCTTGTATGTCCTTCGGAGTACATGATCATGAAGCTTATGTCTGAGAACAAGCTTGAGCCTTTGTCCGATGGCTTTTTCGATGAGAACAACGACAAGAATTATTATATAAATGGTGTGTCGCCATATATTCGAGATACATTTGAGACTCATGAGATAAATGGTGAGACCTGGAGCAAATATGCGGCTGGCTTCATGTTTGGAATTACGGGAATTCTGTACAATCCGGAGAAGATGACTGCTGACGAGGCGGGAACATGGACAGTCCTCAACAACCCTAAGTTTGCAAAACAGATCACCATAAAAGACAATGTCAGAGATTCCTACTTTGCCGCAGTCGGAGCACTGCAGAGAGACAAGCTGATGGACACTGAATTCAGGGCTCAGGATGATTACTCAGAGCAGCTCAAGGATATCATGAACGATGTCAGTCCTGAGACTATAGCAAAGTCACAGGATCTTCTTCAGGACATAAAGGATAATGTGTATTCATTTGAGACTGACAGCGGTAAGGCAGACATGATAACAGGAAAGGTTGTCGCGAATTACCAGTGGTCAGGAGATGCAGTTTATGCCATGGATCAGGCTGAGGAGGATGGTGTGAAGCTTGACTTTGCGGTCCCTGAGGAGTGCACAAATCTGTACTTTGACGGATGGGTCATGCTGAAAAATGGAATAGACGGTGACGCTGACAGAAAGCAGGCGGCCGAGGCGTTTATCAATTTCGTATCAAGACCTGACAATGCAGTCCGCAACATGTATTACATTGGTTATACCTCAGTCATAGCAGGTGGGGATGACGATACGGTATATTCTTATCTGGATTACACTTATGGTGCAGAGGATGACGAGGAGGATGTTGTTGATTATCCACTTGGATATTTCTTCACAGGGGACAACTCAGATCCTGAATACGTTCTCAGAGCTCCTGCGGAACAGGTCAACAGACAGCTTGGGGCTCAGTATCCGTCACAGGACGCCATAGAGAGAAGTGCGGTCATGGAGTATTTCGATGAGGATGCCACCAAGGATATCAACCAGATGTGGATCAACATCAGATGCTACAATATCAAAGATGTGCCGACATGGGCATGGTTTATTGTGGCAGCGGTGATCGGTGCACTGGCCGGAGTGATCGTATATCATAAAAGGTCAAAGAAATTTTATCTTGGAAAATAGAATAATATAAAATAAGCGGCTGCCTTGATGGGGTGTGGTTTTCAATAATAGATAATCACATGCCACCAAGGCAGTCGTTTTAATTGTGAGGAGCAACATACAAATACAGTGCTATCTCTTTGCCTGCTCAAGCTCCTTTTTGAGTTGTGCAAGTTCATTAGATTCAAGCTCCAGGGACTGATCGATCATATCATGTACCTCCTCACTTTCTGTATAGGTTTCATATTCAGAAAAATAAGATTAAAGCCGCAGAATTGCTGACATACAATTCTGCGGCTGTGTTTTTATGCAATACAGTAATGATTATGTGCATATTGTAGCTATCTGATCGTATTACAGCATCGAATATCCATAGCTGTTGACAATGGCCTCGATCTTCTTGCCGGCCTTGCACATAGGACATTCGTCAACGGAATAAGATGCGTAATCGTCTATATCCTTCTTGTTGAACAAAGAGTGAACCTCGTGTCCCGCTACTTCGTCAGTTGCTGAGAATATAGCTGAAATACCTGAAATGGTTCCACCATAATACTCAATACATTCAATACTCTGCTTTATAGTCTTTCCTGTTGTGGCTGAAGCCAGAAGCAGAAGGATATTCTTATCTTTGATCATAGGCTGGAGATTATCTCTGAAGATCAGCTGACCTGATGAGTGAACCTCAGGTGTCATGATGTATATTGTCTGGTGCTGGTTCATTGACACGATACCGTTCTCTGTGAGAGCATTTGCCAGATATGCACCTATAACTTCTGTGCCATCCATACATACGATGGTATCGACGATTGTTGTTGCAACGTATTCAGTTGCCATTGATTTGGCAGCGGCCAGAGCCATTTTTCTTCTGCTCTTGAGAGTTGTCATGTCAATGTATTTGTTGATATGGGAGTGGTTGGTTGCGAAATGTCCGTCAACCACCTTTATATCAAGTGCGTTGTTATAGGATGATGTAATCTTTGTTGTAATGTTTTCCATAGCCTTTATTCTCCTTTTTAAAATTTGAATTATAATCGCAGAATATTTTGCGAGTGGTCGCAGATTGAATATTCTGGTAAAAAATGTATGCTCGTTAAATTAGCATTACACAATTTCTAGAATGGTGTTGACCAACAGGTCATCCTGCTTAGGGTTCATAAAACAGAATCTTATATATTTGTTGTCAAGACCTCTGATATCCGCACAGCTCCTTATGTATAGTCCCTTTGGAAGACAGTGTTCCACAACATCTCCCGCGGAAACATCATTTTTGAGCAGTTTTATCAGAATAAAGTTTGCAGATGGTTTGTAGAGCTTTATCGTCTTGTGGGTTGATAGAGCTGAGTACACAAGATTGCGCTCTGTCCTTATAAGTTCCCTTGACTTGGAAATGTATTCGTTATCGGTGAACATGGCAACTCCGGCGGCTTCTACAAGCTTGCCTATGCTATAAGGAAGTTCAGTTATCTCTAGAGTCTTTTTAAGAACAGGATTGGATGTGGCCATATATGCAAGTCGGAGTCCCGGTACAGCAAAGAATTTGGTAGTGTTTCTGAGTACGACCACGTTCTCATATTCAGATATAAGAGGAATGGCAGAGTTGACACTGATATCATCCACAAAGTCCATATATTCCTCATCTACCACCATGGTAATATCGTTGCCATCACATATCTTTGCAATAAACTCCATGGATTCTGCATCGATTATCTGGGAAGTTGTTCCGTTTGGATTGGACATGAAGATCATGTCGATATCCTCTGTCAGTTTGGAGATAAAATCAGCTATGTCCAGATTGAAATCCTCCTCTTCCGGTGTGGAGTAGTATGTTATATTGCAGCCGTTCATTGAGAGCAGCCTTTCATAGTTTTGAGCTCCTGGTGTTATGAGAATAACATTTTTGGGAGAAGTAAATTCACATAGTATCTTCACAAATTCGTAGGAGCTTCCCCCGATTATGATGTTGTCTTCATCCGCTCCGGAGTATGCAGATATAGCAGCTTTTAACTTTTTCATGCTGCGGTCCGGATAGGCAGACAGCTGACTGAGACTTTCAGAAATGGCTTTGCTCACTGAATCAGGAATCCCAAGTGGATTCATGTTGAGATCTGCACGAACTGTCTCAACCTGACTGATCAGATTCTCTGTTGTAAGATTGATAACCCCTTTTTTCATAAAAAAACCTCTTTTTTAGTTGAATTCAGTTGTTTTAAGTTATTTTTCTGTTTTATATTGTTTAAAAAGAAACAATATTTTGCTATAATCAAAATATATGTCTATTAGTTAATTATACCGATTGGGGACTACAAATACAACCACAACAAGTAAAAATTGACAAAAAGACAACAGAATCAGATACAGGAGACCAGGCGATGAAGGGAATAGTTGAGCAGTATGCACGTGGCGAATTCAAGGTCGACAGGCCGGTTGTTGCCATATCAGTCAGCAGGTTAGAATTGAATATCGAGGCAGGTACAGTGTATGATGGTGAGTTTTCGGTTGATACCACGAATAGCTGCCCAGTGAAGCTGATGGTGTACGACAGCCGCTATATACTGGATTTCAAGAGTCACACGTATGTGGGAAGAAAAAATACAGTGTGCTATTCATTTGATGCCCGTGGACTGGAACGGGGCAAATCTTTTAAAGGTCATATCAACATAATCACAGATGGCGGTGAATTTTTAATTCCATATAACATAACGGTTATAGCTCCGTATATACAGACGGGAGACAGAAAGCTTGAGGATCTGTTTCAATTTGCGTCTTATGCAGAGGAGAACTGGGAAGATGCCATACGGATATTTGGCAGTGAAGATTTTGTGCGCACTTTTATAGGCAGGGATGAGAAACTCCACAGAGTGTACGACGCGTTGGGGCTCTCACTTTCAATAGGTCAGGCTATGGAAGAATTCCTGGTCTATACACATAAAAAGAGGTCACTCACTTTGTCGGTTGCCCAGAATGATCTGTTGGTCGAGATGCCGAAGGAGCTTGTTCGCGCATCGGTGACTATCGCTAAGAACACATGGGGATACACCAACACAAAGATAGCATCAGATTGTGATTTCCTTATTCCCGAGACAAATGTGCTCAAGTGGAACAGCTTTGATGGAAATACATTTGAACTCACATTCTTGATAGACCCGCAGAAGATACATGACGGTGAGTCCGCGGGATACATATATATATGGAACACATACCAGAACATGAAGATCAGGGTCAGTATCAGGAAGCCGGAGGTCGTCAAGATGACACCGAAGAGCAGGCAGACCAGATTCACGATAAAGAGGGCTGAGGAGGCTCTGATACGTGCATATATAGACTTCAGAACAGACAAGATAGACCTTGGCAAATATATCGCTGAGACGAGGAATGCCCTGAATACCCTCATAAAATACAGACCTGAATATGGAATGTACAGACTTGGACTGCTGCACATGCAGATTCTCGAGGGGCATACTGAATTTGTGGAGCAGGAGTTCCTCAGAATAGATGCTGATGCCAACTTTACTAGTATGGAAGACATGGAGAAGTGCTATCTGAGCTACCTGAAATCACTGCTCAGAAGAGAAAAATTTCTCATTGACAGGACTGCAATAATGGTTCGCGAGAAGTTTGAGACGAGTAAGAATAACAGGCTTTTCTATTTCTGGATTCTGTTGTTCGTGGATGTGAGTTATACAGAGGATAAATGGGTTCTCTATGATGATATACAGAAGCTTTTCAACGAAGGCGTGAACAGTCCTGTGATCTATTTTGAGATATGTGATATGTTCAACAAACAGCCTCTTATGATGAAGAAGATTGCGCCGCTCGAAATCGCAGCGCTCAGATGGGGCATGAGAAATGAATTCGTGTCCGAGGATGTCATAGTGGAATTTGTCAAGACTGCATCCAGACAGAAGACATTTGATGAACATTCATTTAAGATGCTTGAGCAGATATATGATATGCGTCATGATAAAACGACTCTTGAGGCGATGTGCGGTATACTCATCAAAGACAAGATGTACGATCCTAGATATCACAGGTATTACAGTGATGCTGCAGAGAAGGATCTCAAGTATGTTGGGCTCAACGAGTGCTTTATCAGGAGTATGGACAGGAGACGATATGATGAGATACCTGAGGCGATACTCAGATACTTCAGCTACAAGAATGTGCTGACAGATGATGAGTTGGCATATATTTATGCCAGTGTCATCATGAACAAGGCTGATCAGATGTCGGTATATCGTGATTTTGTTCCTGCCATAGAGCGGTTCATGGAGAAGATGATACTCCAGGGCAAGGTGAGTGATGATCTCACAGTCATATATGATGAGTTTCTTGACCCCGAAACGGTCAAGCCGGAATTTGCCTCTAAGATCATAAACATAATATTTAAGAGAAAGATAGTGTGCGACAACCAGAACATAACAGGAATCCTTGTATCCCATGGGGAACTGGGGGGCGAGGTCAAGGTGCCGGTAGTTAATGGAGAGGCGTATGTTGAGATCATATCCCCATCTGCTGTGATAACATTGCTCGATGACAACGGCGGAAGATATGTAGGTACAATTCCGTACAGGGTAGAGCGGATAGTTGATGAGAGAAGTTATCTAGATATATGTCATGAGTACAGCTTCAAGGATTACAGATACCTATTGTTCCTCTACAATGACATAGATATATTTACCCACAGGGATGCGAAAGAGATCAATCTGACTAGAGATATCGTGCTTTGCCCGGAGGTCAGTTACAGGGTAAGGCAGGAGGCTCTCACCCATATGGTGGAGTACTACCACGAGAACTTTGATGCGGACATTCTTGGCAGATATATGTCGAAGATCGATCTGGATTATGTTGATCCATCGTACGCGTCCAGGATAAACACATACTATATAACCCTTGATATGTACGAAAATGCATTTGAGGGAATGAATAGATTTGGCTATGTGGACGTGGACATAGATGAGCTGATAAAGATCGCTGAGTACGGAATAGATGACAAGAGATATGATGAGAGCAGGCTGCTCATATCGATCTGTGTGTATATATACAGGCGCGGATATGCAGGACAGAAGATACTTTCATATCTTATAAATAATTATAACGGCTCACTTGAGGAGATGGCAAATCTGTTTAAGTCGGTAAATTCCAACTACAGGAATATCGATATGCTGTCGGAGAATATCCTTGCACAGATGATGTTCGCGGATGGTTATATAGAGTCTATATATGATATATTTGATGTGTACTACCGCGGCAGAAGCAGGGGTATGGTTGTGAAGGCATTCCTCAGATACTGCGCACATCAGTATTTTATAAAGGACAAGAAGATACCTTCCAATATAATGGAGGACCTGTACCTTGAGATAGCAAAGGGCAATATAAAGGATGAGATATCAAAAATGAGCTTGCTCTATTACTTCAGCAACAGGACAGGACGATATACAGAAGAACAGCAGGAGTGGATAAGAAATACGGTGAGACAGTTTGTTGAGTTCAGCAAGATACTGCCGTTCTTCAGAAAGTTTGAAGCGATAGTCAAACTTCCGGGTGACATGAAATTCAAGACATATGTCGTATTCAAGGGCGAGAGTGGCAAGCAGGTATGGGTGAGCTATAGCTTTGGCCAGGAGAGCAGCAGTATGGCGAACTACAAATCCGAGAGGATGAATGAGATCATACCGGGGGTATACGTGAAGGAGGTCGTGGTGTTCCATGGCGAATCACTCATATATTCGATAGATGGGGTTGTCGGAACTTCGGTGGTCGTTGAGAGCGACATATTGAAGAACGAGACATTCCATAAGGGCGGCGGCAGCAGCTTTGAACTCATCAACAACATGCTTGTGAGTCAGGAGACGAGGAATGATCATGAGCTGATACAGGCTATGGACACATACCTGTATGACAGCCATTTCTTCGATGCAAACCTGATGCTGCTTTAACTTTTCATAAGGAGGGGCCCGCGCAAGCGCACACAAATGCGCATGCTCCATATTTTCATAAGGAGGAACTTTAGATGGCTGACACACAGTTGTATCTAGGTCTCGATCTGGGACCGGAATATACACAGCTAAGTTATTACAATGCAGATACGCGTGAGCCGGAATCTGTATATCATGAGGAGGCAAAGGACACATACATGCTTCCAAACATCATGTTTTACAGTGCGTATCATAAGAGAATGGGTGATAATCAGAATGACTGTTATAAGTTTATAGATTTGTCAGGATGGTGTGTCGGTGCAAGGGCCTCAGCTTATAGATTTGAGGACAAAGGAACTATAGTTGACGGAATCTATGAGAGCACTTTAAAAAATGAGAATATAGAAGTTGAGGGGAGAGGTTATAAGGCTTCTGATCTGATGGTGAAGATGCTTGTGCTCCACATCAAACAGTTTACAGATACCCTTGGTGGATTTGTTATAAAGAGGCTTACAGTGACGGTGGCGGACACTGATCCGCGTATAATACAGGCGGTCAGAGGACTTAAGACTGCACTTAGGCTCAGCCATGACCAGTTCAATATAGTGAGCCATCTGGACAGCGGGCTCTGTTATATATTTGCACAGCCTGAACCACTCAGAAATAACAGCGTGGGATTGTTTGATTTTGGCAGAGCTGGACTTGATTTCTACAGAATAGATATGACGAGAAAATATCCACTCATAGTCACAACGCAGCACATAAACTATCACGACAAAATGAATCTCAGGAGATTTGGAAGATACCATGAGGACATGGATGAGACATTTGCAGACATTGTAAAAGAGTGTACAGAGCAGGTGTTTATATCATCGGTATTTTTAACAGGACTTGGGTTCTCTGAGAACTGGATGAAACAGTCAGCGACGGTTTTGTGTCAGGGGCGCAGAGTGTTTGTCGGACAGAATATATATACGAAAGGGGCATGTTACAGATCTCTTGGCGGAGTGTATACGGAATCACTTAGCCGTTATTTCATTGATACGGAGCAGACGGTCAAGACAAATATCGGCATCAATCTCATGGATGAGAAGAACACATTCTGGCCTATTGTATATGGAGGTCTTGAGTGGTTTAACACAAGAGGCAGAGTGGTGGTGTTTCTTGATGACACACGGAGAATACAGATAGTTTATCAGGATATACTTACCGAGGAGGAGTATATCGAGACTATAGAGATATACGGTCTTCCGGCGAGACCTCCAAAGACTACGAAGTTATCAATTGAGGTTGAGTACTATGGCGCTGATAAGGGTGCGATAGTCATAAGGGATATGGGATTTGGCAATCTGTATCCTACTACAAATAAGATATACAGAAAAGAATTTGACATATCTGAGATAAAGAAGAAACACGCAAAGAAGATAGAACATGAGCGGATCAAGGCTGCAGAGGGAGACACTGAGGAGCTGATCGGTGAGGATCCTGTGGACAGGGATGCCGAGGCTGAGAGAGAAAGACAGGAGAGGATACAGGCGGAGGAGCTTGCCGCACAGGATGCGCTGAAGCATGAGATACACATGGATCTGGATGACCTAAGATACAGGGCAGAGAATGATAGTGACAATACAGAGGATGTTGTGTATTATGGCACGGCATCACCGGAGCCTGAGGGCGAAGAGGTGGATGTTGATATAGCGGATACAGAGGCTGAAGTGACTGACAGTGATATGTCGGCACCAGTTGGAGAAACGGCAGGCATCGATGAGCAGGAATCTGAGAGAGAAGCATCAGGCATCGATGAGCAGGAATCTGAGAGAGAAGCAGCAGACATCGACGAGCAGGAATCTGAGAGAGAAGCAGCGGACATCGACGAGCAGGAATCTGAGAGAGAAGCAGCGGACAGCGATGAGATGAAGTTAGAGGACGAAGCAGCAGACGGTGATGAGCAGGAGACAGAGCGCGCCAAGGAAAAAGACGAAGCAGTGGAGTCTGAACTGGCAGATGAAGATATCCCGGAGACAGAGCCTGCATCGGCGTACGTCTACAATGCGGGTGATGTCAAGGAAGATGTTGGAGATGTGGCAGAATCCGATGAGACAGAGGATGAAGACATAGATGTCTATGGAATGAAGATTCATGATGATGATGACGAAGATTATCTGGATTCTGACGAAGACGAACCGGAGCAGAGCAGGTTTACAATACCTGCATATCTCAGGGGACAGCATTTTGATCCCGGTGAGTAAACTGTATGACAGCTGATATAGATAAAAGGTGATACACAGATGAGTGGAATAATTATTTGTAAGACGAAAACAGCAGACAATCCGTATACATTTCTGAATACCAAGATGAGTGTATACACATATGAGGAATTGTGTTACTACATATTCAACAATATGGTTCTGGTCGGAAAGGATGATCTGACTGACAGACTCACAGCATGGCTCAGGGATGAGATCGAGATGTACGATCTGGCGGACAAGGTGGATGCGCTCAACCAGAAAAATGCATATATTCAGGATGTTATGGTGGAGATCCTGACATTTGGCGAATTCTATGGCACGGAGGATATAAAGGAATTCCTCGGAGAGTGCAAGCGTATACGGACTCTGAAGCCTTATGAACTGGATAAGAGGAGAGCAGACAGTTACATGATGTATAAGCATTATATCAAAGCTGATGCCATATATGATGAGATCATAGAGTACAAGGAAAGTCATGATGAATATGACGAATTCCTTGGAAATGTATATCACAATAAGGGCGTTGCCCTGGCTGGAAATCTCCAGCTAGAGGAGGCGAAAGAGTGCTTTATCAGAGCATTTTCGCTGAATAAAAACAACGAATCCCTCATAGAATATTTCTGCGTCATGGCGGTAACTGTGGACACTGCCACACTGCAGAGGGAGATAAGAAAGCGCGGAATGCCAGCGGGATTTCTTGACGATCTCATGAGTGAGATCGCTGATTCCAAGGAGGATGTGCATGAGATGTCCATATACAACAAGGTTCAGAAAGCTGTGTACAACAGAATGCATGGGGATATTGAGGATTACGACAGGAGAATGGATTCCCTGCTGAGCACATTGAAGGATCAATTCAGAAACCAGATAGGTTGACTTTGTGCTTGACGCAGCACCAGCATATGTTGTACTATTCAAAATAAATATATGCAAATGCTGTGACGAAGAGGAGTAGCATGTGGAGTCGGACAGAGAGAATGGTTCCTGGGCTGTGAGACCGTTCCCGACAGAGATGTGTGAAGGTAGCTTCTGAGCTGCGTGGCTGAAAGTATAGTAGGTCATGCCGGGGCGTTCCCGTTATAGGATAAGATGAGATACAAAACAAGGTGGTAACGCGATATATACTCGCCCTTCAGGCTGGATGTCCGAAGAGCGGGTTTTTTTGTGCAGTGCATGGGGAATAAGAAAGCTCCGGCATAAAAAGTCCGGTCCGGATTTATCAAACAGTAAGAAATCAGCAACAATAGAAAGGAAGAATGAGATGAAAGAGTTAGAGAAGACATATGATCCTTCCCAGATAGAGGATAGACTCTACAGAAAGTGGGAGGAAAAGAAGTATTTCCATGCAGAGGTTGACAGGAGCAAGAAGCCATTTACGATAGTAATGCCGCCTCCAAATGTAACAGGACAGCTCCACATGGGACATGCCCTGGACAATACCATGCAGGATATACTTATCAGATTCAAGAGAATGCAGGGCTATTCAGCACTGTGGCAGCCTGGTACAGACCACGCAGCCATCGCAACCGAGGTCAAGGTTACAGAGAAGCTGAAGGAGCAGGGAATAGATAAGAAAGAGATCGGCCGTGAGGAGTTCCTCAAGCATGCATGGGCATGGAAGGAGGAGTACGGCAACCGTATCGTGAGCCAGCTCAAGAAGATGGGTTCATCTGCTGACTGGGACAGAGAGAGATTCACCATGGACGAGGGCTGTTCTAGAGCTGTAAAGGAAGTTTTTGTAAGACTGTATGATAAGGGATACATCTACAAGGGCTCAAGGATCATCAACTGGTGTCCTGTATGTAAGACATCCATATCAGATGCAGAGGTTATCCATGAGGAGCAGGACGGATATTTCTGGCACATTAACTATCCTGTAGTTGGGGAGCCTGGAAGATTTGTTGAGATAGCAACCACAAGACCTGAGACACTTCTCGGAGATACAGCCGTTGCTGTAAATCCTGATGATGAGAGATACACAGATATAGTTGGAAAGATGCTGGAGCTGCCACTTACAGACAGACAGATCCCGGTTATCGCAGATCCATATGTTGACAAGGAGTTCGGAACAGGCTGTGTAAAGATCACACCTGCCCATGACCCTAACGATTTTGAGGTTGGAAAGCGTCACAACCTTGAGGAGATAAATATACTGAACGATGATGCAACCATCAATGAGCTGGGCGGCAAGTATGCAGGCATGGACCGCTACGAGGCAAGAAAGCAGATGGTGGCAGACCTTGACGCACTTGGACTCCTCGTAAAGGTCGTTCCACACAGCCATAACGTAGGAACACACGACAGATGTAAGACAACTGTAGAGCCGATGATCAAGCCTCAGTGGTTCGTCCGTATGAAGGAGATGGGACAAGCAGCGCTTGACATCATCAAGACTGATGAGCTCTCATTTGTGCCTGAGCAGTTTGACAAGACATACATCCACTGGCTTGAGAACATCCGTGACTGGTGTATATCAAGACAGCTCTGGTGGGGACACAGAATCCCTGCATGGTACTGCGACGAGTGTGGCGAGACCATTGTAAGCCGTGAGACACCTACAGTATGTCCAAAGTGCGGATGCACACACCTCACACAGGATGAGGACACACTTGATACATGGTTCTCATCAGCACTGTGGCCATTCTCAACACTTGGCTGGCCAGACAAGACTCCTGAGCTTGATTACTTCTATCCTACAGATGTGCTTGTAACAGGATATGATATTATATTCTTCTGGG
>OGNC01000899.1_pt1 | contig 16063 bp, 9 predicted proteins | sample 1573311 | NCBI WGS metagenome assembly OGNC01 (sample SAMEA2581889, study PRJEB24529) | metagenome | biome: Human gut stool | place: China | collected 2011
TTATGGAAATCAAAGCTGCTGATGTAATGAAGCTCCGCAAGATGACCGGCGCCGGTATGATGGACTGCAAGAAGGCCCTCATCGAAGCCGAAGGTGATTTTGCCCGCGCTCAGGACATTATCCGCGAGAAAGGTAAGCTCATCGTCGCCAAGCGCGCCGACCGCACCGCTACCGAGGGTGTCGTCGTTACGAAGATCGTAGGCCAGAAGGCTTACATCCTCTGCCTGGCGTGCGAGACCGACTTCGTGGCCCAGAACTCCGAGTATTCGGCTTCGGCCGAGGCCATGCTGGAGGTCGCCGTGAAGAACGACGCTGCCGACCGCGATGCGCTGATGGCTGCGAAAAACGCAGAGGGCCGCACCGTCGAGGAGATGGTGACCGAGAAATCGGGTCAGACGGGCGAGAAGATCGAGCTGGCTTACTACGGCCGCATCGAGGCTCCCTACTGCGCCGCTTACGTGCACTTCAACAAGAAGCTGGGTACGATCCTGGGCTTCAACAAGGAGATTCCCGCCGAGGTCGCACACACCGTGACCATGCAGGCTACGGCCATGGCTCCCGTTTCGATCTCGGAGGCGGACTGCCCCGCAGAGGTTGTGGAGCACGAGCGTAAGATCGCCGTGGAGGCCATGAAGCAGGACCCCAAGAACGCCAACAAACCCGAGGCCATTCTGGAGAAGATCGCCGAAGGCAAGATGCGCAAGTTCTTCGAGGAGAACACGCTGCTGGCCCAGCCGGTGGTAGGCGAGAAGGAGTCGATCGCCGACTACATCCACAAGGCCGACAAGGATGCCACGGTCGTGGCTTACAAGCGGTTCGCTCTGGGCGAATAGTCCAGGCCGATTTATGTGAAAACAGACCGGAGCGATCCGGTCTGTTTTTTTTGTTGCCATTTGCGGCTCTCCGCAGGAACCACGGCGGATATTTCCGCACATCCCTCGAAATCCCCGGACGGGACGCACTCCGGCGCTACCCGTCCGGGGATTTTCTCTCCCGGTCTCTTCCGTGGGCTGCCGTAAAAAAGCAGGGCTGTCGAAAGCCCTGCCTTTTTCATTTCCAGCCCGAATGCCAGAGCACGCGCAGCACCTGCCGTCGCAGCCAGGGCGGGATCGCGAGCCAGAGGCGCGACCGGAGCTGCCAGCCGGGGGAGTCGCAGCCGACGACGCGGCCCGAGGCGCGGATGATCCGGACGGCGATGCCGGCGACGTCGCGTGTCGTGCACTGTTCCGTGATGCGGTAGTTCCCGTCGCCCGCGAGTGTGAGGCGCTCGCCGTCGCGGCGGACGATGCGGTGGAGGATGTGGCGGCCGCAGCAGCGGAACAGCACCACGTCGCCCGGTTGCAGGCGCGCGGGGTCGGCGCAGGGCGTCAGCACGACCTGGTCGCGCTCGCTGCGCAGCAGGGGCCGCATGCTGTGGCCCTTCATGCGGATCTGAACCTCGCGGCCTTCGGAGAGCATCGCCTCGACCTCGGCGAAGAAGAGTTGGTTGGGGAGCAGGATCATAGCGTCGCGTCGTTGAAAACCGTTCGGCAGGCGAGCTGCGCCGCCGCCGCGTCGGGCAGGCACTCCAGGTGGTAGACGGGAACCTGTGCGATCAGCCGGGAGAGCAGGCCGCAGGTGTCGTCCGAAAGCCGTTCGTCGCGGGCGAAGGCCGGGGGTGCGGAGGGGAGCAACGCTCCGATGGACTCGATCGGCCGCAGGCGGCGGATGCGGTTGTGCGGGGCTTGCGAGAGCCGTACGACGGCGGCTATCGGGCAGCTCTCGTTGCGGTAGCAGGGCGTTTTGCCGCTCCACGGCGATCCGTGGACGAGGGCTTCGCTGTCCGTGGCCCGGATGATCGGACTGTCGTCGTTGAGCAGTTCCGCACCCGGGATATGCTCCCGCCACAGCCGCGTGTGGGTGCTTTTGCCTGTTCCCGATTCGCCGAGGAACAGCACTCCCCGGCCGCGGTAGCGGATCACCGAGGAGTGGAAGGCCACGGCTCCGAGGGGCAGCGCCGCGATGTTGAAAAGAATCCAGACCCCGAACCGGAACAGCGCGGGATTGTGTCCGGGGGTGATGTCGCTCCGGGCCGCCGCCGCGCCGTAGGCCATGCGGTAGCGGGCCGGGGCGCTGCCGTCGCGGGGCGTCATTTCGAGCAGGTAGCCCGCCGCGTCGGTCCCGAAACGGCAGTCGGCGTCGGCGTCGGGAAACTCGAAGATGTCGAGTTCGCGGTAATCGGCTTCGGCCGGAATCCGGGGGACGATTTCCAGCGCGAGGTCCGCAGGGCCGGCGCCGAGTGTCAGGAACGGGCGCAGGGCCCGGGTGAAATGCTCTCCCGTGCAGGCGTCGGGCAGGGAGACGCGGATATTGGCGATCGTATAATTCATAAAGCGGTTGTTAGCGTTCATTTTTTTTCGCGCCGGCGGTGCAAGGATATACTCTGCCGTACGAGCCGGGTGAATCGTAGGCCCTCTCCCTCGCTGGGAGAGGGTCGCAGCTGGCGGATGGGAATAAGGGACGGCTTCCGATTCTTCATCTTATTTTTCCAGCGTTATGATTCGGTCGCAGTATTCGAGCGAGGTTTCGCGGTGGGCGATCACCAGCAGCGTAAGGCCCGGATTCCGCGCGGCGATCGCGGCGATCGAACGGTTGATCTCCCCTTCGGTGCGGCTGTCGAGCGCCGAGGTCGCCTCGTCGAAGAAAAGCACGTCGGCGCGGCGGTAGAGGGCGCGTGCGATGCCGATGCGCTGCCGCTGTCCGCCCGAGAGGCGGCTGCCGCATTCGCCGACGGGGGTGTCGATCCCCAGGGGCAGCGAAGCGATGAATTCGCCCAGCTGGGCCGCTTCGAGGGCTTCGGTGACCCGCCGGCGGTCGATTTCGGCGTCCGGGACGCCCGGTGCGACGTTGGCCGCGAATGTTCCGTCGGTGAGGAACAGACGCTGCGAGACATAGCCGATGCGGTTCTGCCATGCCCGGCGGTTTGCGGCGGTGAGGGGCGTGCCGTCGATCGTTATTTCGCCCCCGGTCGGTTCGTAAAGGCCCAGCAGGAGGTTGAAAAGGGTGGTCTTGCCTGCGCCCGACGCTCCGCGGATGCCGATGCGTTCGCCCTTGCGGATGGTCAGCGTGAGGCCGTGGAAAAGCTCCCGGCTCTCTTCGGTGAAGCGGAACGAGAGGTTGCGGACCGAGATTTCGCGCTCGAAGGGCAGCGTTTCGCGCGTCGGGACCTCGGGGTGCGCGGAGGCCGACTCGTGGAGGGCCGCTTCGCGCAGGATGGGGATGGTGTAGCGGTTGTAGCGGATCGTGGCCCAGCCCGACATGATGCCGCGCACGGAGGGCATCAGCCGCAGGGCCGCCACGGCGAAGACGCCGAACAGCAGCTGCGACTGCCCGCCGCCGAAGCTCACGGCCGCCAGCAGGGCCATGCCCACGGCAAGCCCGATCTCGGTGAAGAGTTGGGGCAGCTGGCCGATGTCGGCCTCGCGCGAGCGGGTGCGCACCACTTCGTCCATCGTGCGGTCGAAGGCGCGGAGCATCCCCGGGAAGGCGTCGCTCAACTCGATGTCGGCGTATCCCCGGAAGGTCTCGGCCACGAGGCGCGACTTCTCGCGCTGGGCGCGGTTCTCCTGTTCGCCGTAACGGTTGATGCGGTTGCGGACCAGCGCGTAGTAGAGCCACACCGCGGGGAGGAAGATCACGACGGAGAGCAGCGCCGCGAGAGGCGTGTAGAGAGCCAGCGAGGCGAACAGCAGGACGAAGAGCATCGCCTCGGCGATCATCGCGGCGGCGGGGCGCAGGACCCCGGCGGCGAATGCCAGGCAGACGACGTTGACGTTGCGCGCCAGCACCGAGGAGTTCGAATTGTTGATGAAGGCCAGACCCCGGTCGTGGTAGGCGATGTAGAGGCGGCGCGAAAGGGTGCGGTAGAGGTCGTAGATGTAGCGGCGTTCGGCGCGTGCCAGCAGGAAGTTGACGCCGCATTTGAGGACGATGAACCCCACGACGGCCCCGCAGACCGCGAGTGCGAACGTGCGCGGCGAGGCGACGCCCGACCAGACGTAGACCGTCGCTAGCGGCCCGTCGCCCTCGAATCCCGCGGGGTCGAGCACCAGCGTCAGCACCGGCAGCAGGGCCGCGAGTCCCGCCAGGTTCAGCACGGCGCGCAGCACGAGGGTCGCGGCGATGCGGAGGCCCCGGCGGCGGAATGCGGCGGGAAGGCTTCGGAGAATGCTTCTCATGGCTCCACTTTTTCGATTTTACCCAGTTTCACATACCACAGATACCCCTCGGCCGGGGCATAATCCATTTCGCCCAGCAGGCGGAGGTATTCGCGCATCTGCCGGCGGTGGCGTTCGGCGTCGCGCAGGCCGAACTTGTAGTCGACGACGACGACCCGGCGTCCGTCGATCATCACGCGGTCGGGACGCCGCGTCGACCCTCTGCCGGGGATGATGATTTCGTTTTCGTTGCGCACGCGCTCCCAGCCTCCGCCGAACCATTCGCGCACCTCGGGGTGTTCCAAGGCCCGGGCGATCATCTGCCGCAGGGTCGCGGCATCGGCTTCGGACAGCGTGCCGTCGGCCTGCATGCCGCGCACGGCCTCGTGGATTCCGGCCTCGTCGTCGGCCTGCTCGAAGGCCCTGTGCATCAGGATGCCGAGGTTCCGGGGCGAGAGCTCGACCTCGCCGCCGTCCTCGAAATAGCGTTGCGAGGGGAGCCGCAGCCGCAGGTCGGCCTGCGCCGTGGGGTACTCCTCCAGAATGACGTGCTCGGCCTCGGAGTGTTTCGAACCGCCCGCGACGGGGCCTGCGAACTCCCCGAAAGCGAAGTGTTCGCCCGCTTCGTCGATGGTGCAGCGGCCTTCGAAGTCGCCCAGCAGGGCCTTGTCGCCGTCGGTTGCGATGCTCTGGAGCAGCAGCCCCCCGACCGTGCGGCCGCCCTTCTGCGGGATGAAGACGTGCAGCGACTCGGCGGCGCGCGTGAGGGCCACGTACAGCAGGTTGACGTTGTCGACGTGGGCGTAGACCAGCTCGCGGTAGTACTCCGACGAGAAGCCCGATTCGGCCATCGCCTTCTTGTACCTCACCGGGAAGCGGCCGATCGCTTCGGCCCCGTCGCCGCGGGCCTCGGCCCAGACGATGTTCTGCACCGTGCCGCTCGACTTGGGGTCCGGCGACCACGAGCAGTAGGGGATGAGCACGGCCCGCTTTTCAAGCCCCTTGGCCTTGTGGATGGTGGTGATCTCGACCGTCGTGGCGCTCTCCTCGACCGACAGCGAGCGGTTTTTGCCCGTCTCCTCCCACCAGCGGAGGAACAGCGCTATGTCGGCGATTTTCGTCGCGCAGAACGAGATGATCTGCTCGTGGATGGCCTGGAGGTAGGCCGTCTGCCGACGGTCGCCTTGCAGGGCGTGCCGCATGACGATCCGCTCGAACGCCTCCTCGGGCGACAGGAGCCGCACCGAGCGGAAAAAATCGCGTTCCGAATCGTCGAGCGGCCGGTCGAACGGGCGGCCGAGGTAGTGGTTGTAGACGGCGCGCGAGAGCGAGTCGTCGGGGTTGAGCGCCAGCCGCAGGGCCGCGGCGATGAACGAGCTGACGGGGGCGTTGCCCACGATCAGAGCCTCCTGGGTCATCACGTCGAAACGGTAGCGCGGGTCCTCGTTGCGGCGTTTGAAGTCGAGCAGTTCGGCGGCGACCTTCGCGCCGTCGGTGGCCCCGCGCACGAGGATCATAATGTCGCACGGCCGGAATCCCTTGTCGATCAGCGCGCAGATGCGCTCCACGACGGGCGGCCGCTCGGCGAAGGTCTCGACCGAGACGTAGCCCGGGTGTTCGGCCTTGCGGCGCGGGAGCTGGGCATGTCCGCGGTAGGCGTCGGCGAGGGTGTCGCGCAGCGCGGCGGCCTCCGCGGGATCGACGGAACCCTCCTCGGAGGCCTTTGCGAGGGTTTCGTTCAGCGCACGGTTGTCCGCGGCGACGATCCGTTCGATGATGCGGTTGTTGAAGGCGACCACCGCGGGGAGGCTCCGCCAGTTCTCCCGCAGCACCTCGACTTGGGTGTCGCCCGCGCCCAGCGCCTGCTGGGCCTCGCCGTGGAGGATTTTCCAGTCGCCGCCCCGCCAGCGGTAGATCGACTGCTTGATGTCGCCCACGATCAGCACCGAGGTCTCCTCCGACTGCGCCATGGCGTTTTGCAGCAGGGGCAGGAAGTTTTCCCACTCCTTCAGGGAGGTGTCCTGGAATTCGTCGATCATAAAACGCTCGAAACGGTTGCCCACCTTCTCGTAGATGAACGGCGCGTCGTTGTGGCCGATGAACTCCGAGAGGACGTATTTGGTTTCCGAGAGGAGCATCATGTTCTGCTCGTCGCACAGCTGCTGCACCCGCTTGTAGAGGTCCGACAGCAGGGCGAAGCTGCGGTAGTTCTCCTTCAGCAGGTCGCAGGTGTTCCAGCTCTTGCGGTTGGCGTCGTAGATGTCGCACATTTTGCGCAGCAGGGGTTGCAGCTCGGGGGCCAGCGCCTGCGCGGGCGATCCCTTGGCGCCCCAGCCCTCGGGCGCGGCGGCCATCTTGGCCACCGTCGCGCCGTAGGGTTTCAGTTCGCCCGCGGCGACGGTGAAGAAATAATTGGCGAAGCTGCGGCTCTTGCCCGAAAAGTCGGCGGCCGTAAGTCCGGCCCGGGAGATGATCGCAACGGCCCGGGCGGCGGTCTGCTGCAATTGCTTTTTGGTCGCCTCGGCCTGCGCCGCGGCGCGCGATACGATCCGGCCCAGTTCCTCGCGCGACCGCGGCACCGACAGCGCGTCCTTGTTCTTTTCCTTGAACAACTCGCCGCCGAGCGAAAGGATGCCGTCGCGGATGTCCCATTTGCGGCCTTCGTCGATGCGCTCCTGCACGAACTCCGTGAGCCAGCGTTGCAGGTCGCGGTCGACGGTGATCTGCTCGATGAGCGTGTCGGCGCCCTTCGACAGCACCGAAGCCGTCTCGATCTCGACATTGTAATTGAGGTCGATGCCCAGCTCCTTGATGAAGGCCCGCAGGATGCGCTGGAAGAAGGTGTCGATCGTCAGCACCGTGAAGCGCGAGTAGTCGTGCAGGATTTTCGAACGCACCTCGGCGGCGCGTTTGCGCACCGAACGCTCGTCGAGCGACAGCTCGCGGCAGAGGTTTCCCAGATAGGGGCTTGCGCCTCCCGAGGCCAGACGGTGGATCTCCTTCAGGATGCGCGATTTCATCTCCTCGGTGGCCTTGTTCGTGAAGGTCACGGCGAGGATGTGGCGGTAGAGGCCCGGCTGGTCGATCACGTCGCGGACGTACTTGTAGGCCAGCTGGTAGGTTTTTCCCGATCCGGCGCTTGCATTCAGAATCTTCGCTCTCACTGTCCGAAATTTCGTTTTAATGGGTAAAAATACAAAACAAATCCCGAACTTCGCAATAATTTTGTAATTTAGCGGAGCTAAAACAAGATCTTGTTATGAAGAAAATGATTCTGACGGCCGTGATGCTGGCCGCCGCAGCGCTCTGCCGGGCGCAGCAGCCCGCCGAAACCGGGGAACGCCGCGAATGGCTCACGTCGTTTACAGCCGTCGAAGTGTCGGCGCCGCTCGACGTCAAGTTCGTGCAGGTTCCCGACACCGAAGCCCCCAAGATCGTCTACGACACCAAAGGTTCCTATACGACCAAATTCCGCGCCGAGGTGAAGGACAAGGTGCTGCGCATCACGGAACGCTCCGACGCCCGCCGGCCCGACCGCACTTCGGTGACGGTTTATTACAATTCGCTGGAGCGCGTCGCCATTGCCGACGCCGTGGCGACGTTCGACAGCACGCTGGTGGCCACGGTCCTCGACCTGACTGTGGGCGGCATGGCGCAGGTGACGGCCCGGATGGATGTCAAGGACCTGAAAATGGAGCTTACGGGCAAGAGCACGGCGACGCTGACGGGCGCGGTGCGCTACCTTTCGCTGTTCGTCTCGACCGGAAAACTCGAAGCCGCGGGGCTGGAGGTGATGGCCGCCGAGGCCAACGTCACCAGTTCGGGCGTTGCCGCGCTGTGGGTGACCGACCGTTTCCAGGGCAAAACCTCGACCGGGGGCAAGATCACCTACAAGGGCGCTCCGCCCATCGTGCGCAGCGGAGCGAAGTTCATGGGCGGCGACATCACAAGGGTGGAGTGATTCGCAATTCATAATTCATAATTCATAATTTTGACTTTGCTGAAGTCGGTTTTAAACGTCTGCAAACTAAATTATTGTGAATTGTGAATTTTGCATTATATGAAAACCTTTCTCCACGAAGTTGCCGAAGACCTCTATGCCCGTTACGGCGAAGGGCTTTCCGAAAGGGCGATCCTCTTTCCGTCGCGTCGTGCGCGGCTGTTCTTCGTCGACGCCCTGACGGGCATCGCCGGGCGTCCGATGTGGCAGCCCCGGTGGGTGACGGTCGACGATCTGACGACCGAGATTTCGGGACTCCGCACCGGGGACCGCGTGCGGCTGATCACCGAACTCTACAAAATCTATTCGGAATACCACGCCGAGCCGTTCGACAAGTTCTATTTCTGGGGCGACATGCTCCTGACGGATTTCGACACCATCGACAAATACCGGATCGACGCCGCGATGCTGTTCCGCAACATCTCGGAGATCAAGGAGATCGAGGCCGACATTTCGTACCTCACTCCCGCGCAGCTGCAAATCCTGCGTTTCTGGTCGACGCTCGCCGACGAAACCGATCTCTCGGAGGAGAAGCGCCGCTTCCTGGCGATCTGGAAGACTCTTGGGCCGGTTTACGCCCGCTTCCGCGAACGGCTCTCCGAGCTGGGCATCGCCTACAACGGCATGGTCCAGCGGGCCGCCGCCGACCGCATCCGCGGCGAGGGGTATGCCTTTCCCGAGGCGCGGCAATATGTCGTGGCGGGATTCAACGCCCTGTCGGAGTGCGAGAAACAGCTATTCCGCTTCCTCTCGACGGCTGCCGAGACCGATTTCTACTGGGATTACGACTCCTATTATAAAGACCGCCCCGAGCAGGAGGCCGGGATGTTCGTGCGCGAGAACGTCGTGCAGTTCCCGCCGCGCGGGGACGTGTCGCACGACAACATGGAGCGTCCGAAGGAGCTGACCGCCGTGGCCGCCGTGTCGAACGCCGTGCAGTGCAAGCACGCCGCCGCAATCCTGCGGGAACTGGCCGCACGGGGGCCGCTGGACAAGCGCACCGCCGTGGTGCTGACCGATGAAAACCTGCTCCTGCCGCTGCTCTACGCCCTGCCGCCCGAGATCGGGAAGGTCAACGTCACGATGGGCTATCCGCTGCGGGCCAGCCTGGCCTACACCTTCGTCGAACGCCTCGTGGAGTTGCAGGCTCACCGCCGCACGAAGGGCGCAGGATGCACTTTCTACCATGCCGACGCCGTGGGCATTCTCGCGCACCCCTACGTCGCGGACAGCGATGCCCGCGAGACCCGCGCCATGCAGGACGAGATCGTGCGCGAACGGCGCATTTCGGTCGACGCCGCATGGCTGGGACGCAACGACCTGCTGCGGATGATCTTTTCGCCCGCCGCCGCGTGGCGCGAGCTGTCCGACTGGCTGCTGCGGGTCGTCGCCGCCGTGGCCCGGACGCCCTACGAGGGCGACGACCGGCGTCAGCGCGTGGAGTTTCTGGCCGTGATTTCGGAGGAGATTTCCAAACTCCGCAATTCGCTGGACGAGTGCGACATCGAGTTGACGACGGAGGTTTACACCTCGCTGCTGCGTCGCCATTTGCAGACCGTGCGCATCCCCTACGAGGGCGAGCCGCTCGAAGGGGTGCAGGTCATGGGCATCCTCGAAACCCGCAACCTCGATTTCGAAAACGTCGTCCTGCTCTCGATGAACGACGACAACTTCCCGGGCAACCACATGGCGCAGGCGTCGTTCGTGCCCTACAACCTGCGGGCGGCCTACGGACTGCCCACGCCCGAGCACCACGAGGGGGTTTACGCCTACTATTTCTACCGCCTCGTGCAGCGCGCCCGGCGGGTGTGGATGCTCTACTGCTCGCACGCCGACGACAAATCGACGGGCGAACCGAGCCGCTACATCTACCAGCTCGACTACGAGAGCGGATTTCCCGTCCGGAAGGTCGAGGTGGGTGTGGATGTCAACCTCGCCGAGACCGATCCGATCGAGGTGGCCAAGGACGAGGGGATCATGCAGCGTCTCGGACGCTTCACCGACCCAGAATCGAAGGCCACGCTCTCGCCGACGGCTTTCTTCCGCTATGTGGCCTGTCCCCTGCGGTTCTATTTTCACTCCGTGGCGCGTCTCCAGGCCGACGACGAGATCGCCGAGGAGGTCGACGCCCCGATGTTCGGCACGATCCTTCACGCCGCGGTGCAGAAACTCTATGCCCGGATCGTGGGCGAGGCGCACCCCGGCGAGACCCTGCGGGCGATGATCCGCACGGGTGAGATCGCCGCGGCGGTCGAGGCGGCGATCAACGAGAATTATTTGCAGGACCCCGCGGCCACGACCGACGACTATACGGGCAACCTGCTGCTGGTCAAAGACATCGTTACACGCTATCTGCGGGGCGGGGTGATGCCCTACGATGCGGCGCACGACGGCTTCACGGTCACGGGGCTGGAGCGGGAAGTGGCATACGGATTCGATTTCACGGCGGCGGGCCGCCCCCTTTGCATGAAGTTCGCGGGCATCGCCGACCGCATCGACGCGCTGGACGACGGAACGCTGCGCGTGGTGGACTACAAGACCGGGGCGCCGCACCTGGAGTTCGCCGGGATGGAGAGCCTTTTCCGCGGCGAGGGCAAACAGCGGCTTTCGAACATCCTCCAGACCTTGCTCTACGCCATGATGCTCTACCGCACGCGGGGCGTCGACGCCGAACCCGCGCTCTACTACGTGCGGGCGATGAACCGTCCCGACTATCTGCCGACGCTCGACGACCGGGAAACGGGCGTCCGCGGCGGACGTTACACGCTTTATGCCGAACGGTTCGAGGAGTTGGTGCGCCAAACGCTGGCGGAGCTCTACGATCCCTCGGTGCCCTTCCGCCAGTGCGAGGACGCCGACACCTGCAACTTCTGCGATTTCAACGTGATTTGCAAGAGGTAGTTTTTGCGGCCTGCGGCCGCGGGATTTCATGTACTTTTTTCCGCAAAAAGTACCAAAAACTCCCCGACGGATGCCTTTGCCTGCGACGAACCGGCTAACGCTGGCTCCGGGCGACTATTCGCGGGGGCGCACGCGCCCCGTCCCCTCCGCTCGCGCTTTTAGCCGGTCCGTCGCGTAACGGCTCCGGCATCGAGTCGGGATCGGATTGTCTCCAAGATTTAAGTCTATAATTTCACCACGAAATAGGACGCTCCGCTGCGGCGTGCCGCTTCGATGCCGATTGCGGAATCCTCGAAGATCAGCGTCTCGCGCGGCGTGCAGCCTTCGCGGCGCATGGCCTCCAGAAAACAGTCCGGGGCGGGTTTCGGACGCTCCACATCGGCGCCCGAGAGAATGCCGTCGACACGGCCCAGCGGCGCTGCGGGGTCCGTTCCGCCGGAGTGGAAGCCCGTTTCGGAGACCCCGCCCTCTGCCGTGGGGCCGCCGATTCCCAGGTGGCGCATCACGTTGTCGATGTTGGCCCGGCTGCCCGTCGAGACCACCCACACGCGGCCGCCGCCGGCGCGGAACTGCCGGCAGAACGTCCACAGGGGTTCGTTGAGCCGCACGGTGTCGAAAAACGTGGGGTAGAGGGCGATCTTGCGAAGCCGCAGCCGCTCGCGTTCGGCGGGGTCGGCGATTCCGAAGCGCGTGAGAAACTCGTTGCACCGCATTCCGAAGTAATTGGCGGCGTACTCCTCCTCGGTGAGCGTGTAGCCCGCTTCGCCGAGGGCCGCGACGTAGGAGAGCGTGTTGGCCCGCCGGGTGTCGGCTAGCGTGCCGTCGAAATCGAGCAGAAGAAGGCGGATTTCAGAATTTTCCATTTTTCGGTTTGCTATTCGGTCGAAGGCGTGTATCGGCTATGACTCGTTCCAAAGGCTCGTTGCCGCCTGAATCCCGGCTCTTGGCCGGGTCAGTCGAACGACTGCATGCCGGTCTGGGCGATGCGCATCAGGCGTTGGTACTCGGTGGGGGTCAGCTCCATGAAGAAATAGTGGATCGGGTCGACGCGCATGCCGTCGAGCCGCACTTCGTAGTGGAGGTGCGGGGCCAGCGAAAGGCCCGTGTCGCCCGAGAGGGCGATGATGTCGCCCCGCCGCACGGTCTGGCCCTTGCGGACGTTGATCTTCGAGAGGTGGCTGTACGAGGTTTCGTAGCCGTTGCCGTGGTCGATCACCACGGTCTGGCCCTGCGTCGAGTTGCGCTGCGCCGCGTCGCGCACCACGCCGTCGGCCGTGGCGAAGACGCGCGAACCCTCGGGGATGGTGTAATCCACGCCCTGATGCGATTGCAGCGTCTTGTAGAAGGGGTGGATGCGCATGCCGTAGGAGGCTGTGAGCAGCGTCAGCTGCTTGTTGATCACGGGCTGGATTGAGGGGATGTTGTCGCACCTGCGGCCCGCCGTGTCGATGCGCGCCTGCAGTTCGAGGTACGAGGCGTTGAGCGTTTCGAGCTGTCGTTCCATCTCGTTCACCCTCTCGCGCAGTTCGCGTTTGAGCTGGCGCGTCGAGCGGCCCACGATCTTTTCGTAGGTCGAACTCTGCCGCTGTTCGTGCTCCGAGTCGAAATCGTACGGCTCCGACTCGAAGAGGATGCGGAAAACGTTGCGGTCGCGTTCCGAAAGGTTTCCCAGAACGGTCGAGAGCGAGTCGTACCGGGCGGACAGCGCCTCGTATTCGCGGCGCAGGCGGTCGGTCGAGTGCTTCATCTGGTATTCGAACGGCGTGTCGAAGAAGACCGAGAAGCCCACGTAGTAGAGCACCGCCATCCCCAGCCACACGAAAAGGTGGACCGTGGCGCGGATGATCCGCTGCTTGCGCCGCCTGCGCCTGCGCAGACGCTCTAAATCCTTTTTACCTGCCATGTCAGAGCTTTTCGAAGTTGGTCTCGCGCATGTTCTCCATCAGGCGTTCGTACTCCTCGGGGGTCATGTTGCGGTTGAAATAGTTGATCGGGTTGACGGGCACGCCCTTGTGGATCACCTCGTAGTGGAGGTGGGGGCCCGTCGAACGCCCCGTGTTGCCCGTCCGGGCGATGATCTGGCCGCGCGTGACGCGCTCGCCGGGTTTCACGAGCACCTCGTTCAGGTGGGCGTAGCGCGTCTTGTAACCGAATTCGTGGTTGAGCAGCACCTGCTTGCCGTAGCCGCCGTTGAAGCCGCTGGCCGAGGCTGTTTCGACCACGGCGTCGCCCGTGGCATAGACCGGAGTGCCGCGGTCGCAGCCGAAGTCGATGCCCGTGTGGGGGCGGATGTAGCCCAGCACGGGGTGCATGCGGCGCGCGCTGAAGGCGCCGATGTGGTTGTTGTGCAGCGCCGAGCGGTCGATGGGCCAGATGGCCGGGACGGCTGCCGAGAGCTGCTCCTTGTTCTTTGAGAACTGCTGCAATTCGTCGAACGACACCGATTCGAGGTAGATCGTCCGGGCCAGCGCGTCCAGCTGCCGCCATGTCCCGACCATCAGCGGGGCGTAGTCGTCGGCGGCGAGCGGGGCGTATTTCGAATCGGGGTAGGGTTGCCACACGCCCGGGATCGAGAGCGTGTCGGTCGAGAAGAGCGAGCGGTAGACGTAGTTGTCGCGGTGGCGTATTTCGTCGACGCGCTGCTGGGCGGTGCGGATGCGGTCCTGGAGAATGCGGTATTTGATCACCGTCTCGCGGTTGTCGCGCAGGATGCGGTACATCTTGGGCGTGTAGAAGAAGTAGGAGAAGAGGACGTTGGCGATCGACACGAGGATGAATCCGATCAGGATCTTGCGGATCAAGCGGTAGGTGCGGAGCCGGAACGGGGCCGTCATCACGCCGTGCGTGAGAACCTGCGCCTCGTGTGTCAGCTCCTCTGCGCCTGTCCGAAGCGTTTCGGTTCCGAATCTGTGTCCTTTTTCGCCCATCGCGGAAAAATCTCCTTTAATAGGATGCAAATTTAGTTTAAAATGTGTAATTTTGCAACCCGAAATCAAGAACGTGAAAATAGGATAAATCAATATATCATGGAGTCAAATAAAATTCGTCAGGCCTTTCTCGACTTCTTCGAGTCGAAAGGGCATGCTATCGTGCCTTCGGCCCCGATGGTCGTCAAGGGCGACCCCACGCTGATGTTCACCAACGCGGGCATGAACCAGTTCAAGGACATCTTCCTGGGCAACGCCCCCCGCAAGTATCCGCGTGCGGCCGATACGCAGAAATGTCTGCGCGTTTCGGGCAAGCACAATGACCTGGAGGAGGTCGGCCACGACACCTACCACCATACGATGTTCGAGATGCTGGGCAACTGGTCCTACGGCGATTACTTCAAGAAGGAGGCGATCGAGTGGGCCTGGGAACTGCTCCACGGCGTCTACGGACTGCCCGCCGAGCGGATGTACGCCACGGTGTTCGAAGGTTCGGAGGAGGACGGCGTGCCGTTCGATCAGGAGGCTTACGACTACTGGCTCCGGTACCTGCCCGCGGACCATATCATCCGCGGCAACAAGCACGATAATTTCTGGGAGATGGGCGAGACGGGACCCTGCGGACCCTGCTCGGAAATCCACTTCGACCTGCGCGACGAGGCGGAGATCGCCGCCAAACCGGGCCGCGAGATGGTCAACGCGAGCCATCCGCAGGTGATCGAGATCTGGAACCTCGTCTTCATGCAGTTCAACCGCAAGGCAAACGGCTCGCTGGAGGAACTTCCCGCGCGCAACGTCGACACGGGCATGGGCTTCGAGCGCCTCTGCATGATCCTCCAGGGCAAGAAGTCGAACTACGACACCGACGTTTTCCAGCCCACGATCGGCCGCATCGCGGAGATGTCGGGCAAGAAATACGGCGAGGACCGGAAGGCCGACGTGGCCATGCGCGTGATCGCCGACCACCTGCGCGCCATCGCCTTCTCGATCGCCGACGGCCAGCTGCCGTCGAACGTCAAGGCGGGCTATGTCATCCGCCGCATCCTGCGCCGCGCCGTGCGCTACGGCTACACCTACCTCGGCTTCACCGAGCCGACGCTCTGCCGCCTGGTTCCCGGACTGGTCGGGCAGATGGGCGGCCAGTTCCCCGAACTGAAGGCCCAGCAGACCCTGATCGAGCGCGTCATCGAGGAGGAGGAGAGTTCGTTCCTGCGCACGCTGGCCACGGGTATCACGCTGCTCGACGGTGTGATCGCCGAGGTGAAGCGGCAGGGCGGCAGCAAGATTTCGGGCAGGGATGCCTTCGTACTTTACGATACCTACGGTTTCCCGATCGATCTGACCGAGCTGATCGCCCGCGAACAGGGCGTCGAAGTCGATTTGGGCGCTTTCGAGACGGAGTTGCAGGCGCAGAAGGAGCGTTCGCGCAACGCCGCCGCCGTGGCTACCGACGACTGGCAGGAGCTGTTTCCCATCAAGCAGAGCGAGTTCATCGGCTACGATACGCTGACGGCGCCGGTGCGCATCGCGCGTTACCGCCGCGTCTCGGCCAAAAATAAAACGACCTATCAGCTGGTTTTCGACCGGACGCCTTTTTACGGCAATTCGGGCGGTCAGATCGGCGACGTAGGCTTTATCGAGAATGCCAACGAGAAGATCGATGTCGTGGCCGCCGACAAGGAGAACGGTCTGATTATCCATATCGTCGAGAAGCTGCCGGAGAACCCCGCTGCGGATTTCACGGCGGTAGTCGACCCTGCCAAGCGGCAGGCGGCGGCCAACAACCATACGGCTACGCACCTGCTGGACGCAGCCCTGCGCAAGGTGTTGGGTACGCATGTCGAGCAGAAGGGTTCGTTCGTGACGCCCGACTACCTGCGTTTCGACTTTTCGCATTTTCAGAAGGTGACGCCCGGGCAGCTGCGCGAGGTGGAGCGTCTGGTCAACCGTGAGATCCGTGCCAACCATCCGCTTATGGAGCGGCGCGACGCCACGCTGGAGGAGGCGCAGGCCGAGGGTGCGATCATGCTCTTCGGCGA
>OGNC01000901.1_pt1 | contig 16011 bp, 10 predicted proteins | sample 1573311 | NCBI WGS metagenome assembly OGNC01 (sample SAMEA2581889, study PRJEB24529) | metagenome | biome: Human gut stool | place: China | collected 2011
CTAGTGGAACTTTCTTAAGAAATGATGTATCGATAACAACAGCATCAAGAACTGAATCAGACCAGGATGGTGCAAACAGTGTAGTGGCTTCACTAATTACAAAAAATATAGGCGAAAACAAACAATCTAAACTTATATTGTGCACAAACGACTTTTTCGCAAGTGATTTATATGTTATTTTAAACGGAACACAAGGAGCAACAAAAGCCTTAGGAATAACATTCTACAACAACAAGGATATGCTTATAAACTCGATATCATATTTAACAGAAAGAACAGACAATATCACTTTAAGAAAAGACACAGGAGTTACTCTATATACAGCAACGAAAGAACAAGACAGAGTAATAAAAATAATAATCACAGTACTTCCAATATTAATAATAGTTGCAGGAATAATAGTATGGCAAATGCGAAAAAGACAAAAATAAGTAATAAAAAACAAACCCTCTCATACAGTGTTATGAGGGGGTTTTATGAAAAATAATATAAAAAGTATATCTATAATAATCGGAACTATGATAGGAGCTGGCTTTGCATCAGGAAAAGAAGTGTATATCTTTTTTGCAAAATATGGAGTAGCAGGAATATTGGGAGCTGTAATATCAACAATAATGACGGCTACAATAATTTATATGACCATAAAAATATCAAAACACTGTGAAGTGGAAAGCAACAACCAGTTTGTGGATCTAATATCAAAAAATAAAACAGTATCAAGCATAGTGAAAAAAATAATAAACACATTTCTACTAGCATCCTTCTGGATAATGTGTGCAGGGCTATGCTCATTTTTTAAACAGGAATTTAAAATTCCAATAATCGTAACAGCAATAATAAGTGGAACAGTAATATATCTAATACTGATGAAAAACATAGAAGGCATAGTAAAACTTAACTCAATTATAGTGCCAATGATGATAATTGCAATAATTACAATAGGAATAAAAAACAGTACGCCAATAATAAAAATCCAATCCGAAAGTGAAGTTTTGCCATCAATCATCAAAGCAATTTTGTATACCAGTTATAACAGCATAATACTTATACCGATAATAGTATCAATAAGTAAAAACATAAAACATGAAAAGAACGTAAAAATAATATCCTTCATATCATCAATAATAATACTAACAATGTTGATATTAATATACCAAATGTTGTTATCAACCAACATGGATATATCAAAAGTAGAAATGCCAATATTAGCAATACTATCAGGGAAAATAGACAAAGTAATGTATGGAGTGTCAATAATTACAGCAATAATAACATCTGTAATCTCAGCAGGATATGGAGCATTAGAAAACATAAAAAATAAAAATGAATACAAAATGGCAGTACTGGCAATCTGCGTATTAGAAATACCGATTTCATATATTGGATTTGGGAACCTTGTAACAGTACTATATCCGGTATTTGGTGCGATTGGAATAATACAAATTATATTAGTAATAAAATCCTATTGCAAAAATTGTAAAAAACTGATATAAATTAATATAAAGATACACAAAACCGCAAGGAGGAAAGTGGCAAAAGATGAAAAAGAAAGATGAGAAAAAAGAAAAAATAAACTTGCTATATTTTAACAAGAATGATACGAAAACAATAAACAAAAAAAGACTAACCGGTATGATAATACTATCAGTTGTGGTCATTGCAATAATAGTAATATATGCGGTATATGCCAACAATGAAGGATTTAGAAAGTTTGCAGACGAAAAAATACTTAGAAAAGAGATAAACGAAGAAAACCTAAAAACAATAAACATCGAGGACTATGATAAATCAAATATTTTCTCATATTATAAATATATTGCAATACTAAAAGAAAACACGTTAGAAACATACAATTCTACCGGAAAAAAAGAGTCGGAATTAAAGCTGGAAATAAGCAAGCCGATAATTGCAAGTAATGGCAAATACTTACTTATAGCAGAACAGGATGCACAAAAAGCCTATATGATTTCTGACAACACAATTAAATGGACAAAAGATTTAGAAGGCAACATATCAAGAGTAAGCATTAATGCTAATGGATATACATCGATAATTGTGTCAGGAACAGCGTACAAATCAGTAATAATATTGCTAGACAATTCCGGAAATGAAATATTTAGAAACTATTTATCTGACACGGTGGCAGTTGCATCAAGTATATCTGACGACAATAAATATCTAAGTTATGCAGAAGTAAACACAAGAGGAACACTAATACAATCAAACATAAAAATTATATCAATAGATAAAGCAAAGCAAAAAAATTCAGGAGATCAACAAGAAAATCAAGACGCAATTATATATACATATAAAGCTCCGGCAGACAGTTTAATACTAAATATAAAATACCAAAATAAAACCAGACTTGTTTGCATGTACGACAATTCAATACATGTTATCAAAGATAATCAAGATAAAGAAATAGCAAAAATTGATACAAAAACAGAAAAGGTAACATTTGCGAGTATTCAATTAGATAATTATGTTACAAAAACAACAGAAGAAAACAAAGGATTACTAAACACAAACACATCATTAAGAATAATAAACACAAATTCACTAAAAGAAAGTGTATACAACTTTACAGGAGTTACAAAAGAACTTTATAGTTGTGGTGACAAAATAGCATTAAACTTAGGATCAGAAATTCATTTTGTCGATACAAACGGATGGTTGATAAAAAAATATACTTCAAAGCAAGAAGTAAGGGAAATAGTAATATCAAACGAAATTGCAGGAATTATATATAGAAACAAAATAGAAATAGTAAAATTTTAAAGGAGAAAGAACATGGGAGTTATGGTGGACTTAATATTAATAGCTATATTACTAGCTTTTATGATAATAGGTTATGTAAGAGGACTAGCAGGAAGCTTAATAAAGTTAGCATCTTTTGCAATAGCAGTTGTATTAGCAGTGATGTTGTATAAACCAATATCAAATGTAATAATGGAAAAAACTCAAATAGACGAAAAAATAGAAACAACATTAATAAAGAATTTTAGCAAAGAAGAAAACACAAACGAAGACCAAATGCCAACAACTCTAGCAGATAGTATAAACAACCAAATAGATAAGGCAACAACAGAGGCTAGAAATAACATAGTAGAACAAACAGCAAAAAGCACAACACTAACTATAATGAGAGCAGGTACAGCTCTTGCAATATACATAGTTGCAAGACTATTGCTATTCATCATTAGTATATTTGCAAAAGGAATTACAAAATTACCAATACTTAAGCAAATTGATAAAACAGGAGGAGTAATATATGGAATATTGCAAGGAGCACTTGTGATCTATATTTTACTAGGAATAGTTTCACTAATGAGCGTAATTTGGGGAAGTAATCCAATAGTAAATGCTGTAAGCCAATCATACTTTGGAGCAACAATATATAACAATAACATAATATTAAAATTAATCTTCAAATAATGTTGAAAAATTAAGATATATTTGATATACTAGGTAACGTAAAAAATTATGGGGGTAATTTAATTGAAAAACGAAAAAAGGGCAAAAGAAAAAAATCAAGGTAAACATTCAAGAGAAGAAGAAAAAGTAAAAAAGTCAAAAGCAAAAAACAAAACTGAGAAACCAAAAAAGAAAGTAACGGCAACTAGAATAGCAAAAAGAATAGTTGTAACAATATTGTGCTTAATGCTAATAGCAGGAACCTCATACCTAGGATATGGATTTTATAATAAAAAGCAAAACGGGATAGGCACCTTGTCAGCATTACTTGCAACATTACTTGGAGAAAGCTCAGAAACAATAGAAAACTTACAACCAATACAAGTGTTAATCATGGGAATAAGTGGAGTTGACGATTATAAACTAGCAGATACAATCATGGTAGCATCATATAATCCGAAAACGCAAGAGGCATCTATAATGTCAATACCAAGAGATACATATGTAGGAAAAAAGGACAGAACAACAGCTACATCAAACTACATAGCAAGTTACAAAATAAACACAGTATTTAGAAGCGGTACGAAAATACCGGATGCCATAGATAGGATAAATGATTTAACAGGTTTAGAGTTAGAAAACTATGTAATAATAGATACTAAGGCACTTATAAAATTAGTTGATGCAATAGGTGGAGTAACATTTAATGTTCCAATAGATATGAAATATGATGAATCAAAATAGCTCGGGGTTCTTTGCCAGTATCCCGGTGGTTACGAAAAACCTTATCATAATAAACCTTCTTTTTTGGGTAGCAAGTCTTGTTTTACCCAGAGTCGGTATTCAGACATAATAATGATGGTTCAACATATCCTTCAAGTTATGGACAACAGGACTTGGGAAGAATGAGAACTCAAAGAGAATTTATCATAGCAACTCTTAAACAAACTTTAAAAATACAAAACATATTTAAGTTAAAACAAATAATAGACATTATGAACGAAAACGTAAACACAAATATGGATTTAACAAAACTAAAGGCATATGTGCCATCAGCAGTGGAATTTGACGCCGACAATATAAAAACAGGAATGGTTCCAGGAACCACAGAAATGTGTAACGGAGTATCGATTTATGTAGCAAACAAAAAGAAGACAGCTGAATTAGTAAAAGAGTTATTTCCAAAAGTAGAAGCAGAAACAGAAACAAATAACTAAAATAAAAATAGGGGGAATAAAATTCACCCTATTTTTTTGGCTTTTTTCTATAATTCTTTCTACGCTTTTTGCGTTTCAAAACCTTAGATAATAATATTAAAAAAATAAGTAAAAGAGCAAGTTCCATAGCAGTTTTTGCAAATTGATTTTTATAAACTTCGTGTGAAGCTAACAAATTACAAGAATAATTTGAACCATCAATATCATAAGAAATTGTGCCAAGAACGGTGTCTTGAGCTATAGGTGCAAAAGTACTCGAAAGCTTTATGTTAGGAGTAACTGAAGATGTATCAAACCCGTTAGGAACAAAAGCATAAATATCATCCGAATATAGCAAATCCAAAGACGAAGAATCTTTGGTTGCATTAGGCACCTTCATATTAGAGGCAACATCGCCTTTTTGGGCAATAGAAACCATAGAAAAATTATTAAATCCGTATTCAAATAAAGCTTTGCAATCAAGAGCTCTTTGACTAAGATTGTCTTCTGTAAAATCGCCATGAAGAGTGACTGCAATCAAAGAAATGTTATCCTTTGTGGCAGTTGCAACAATGCATTGACCTGCTGGATCGGTATATCCTGTCTTTCCGCCAGTTGCATATTTGTAATAATAGTTGGTAGGCGAAGAACTATAATTAGGTTTAATAAGATCATTTGTTGTATTAAAAATACGATCTTCCTTGCTATAAGCATTTGTGATTGGCAAAGTATAGCGTGTCTTAGAAGAAATTTCCTTAAAAGTAGGAAATTTCATAGCATACTTTCCTATTAAAGCTAAATCGTATGCTGTTGAATAATGGTTTTCGTTGTGAATCCCGTTAGGATTAACAAAATGAGTGTTTAAACAGCCTAACTCAACAGCTTTAGAATTCATCATATCGCTAAATGCTTCAACAGATCCTGCAATATGTTCGGCCAAAACGACGGCTGCATCATTTGCAGAAGGAATTAGTAAAACATTTAATAACTGTTCAATAGTTAAAACTTCTCCCTCTACAAGGCTTGCAGTAGAGTATCCGCTAGGAATAGAAAAAACAGCGTTATGGCTTACAACAGCCGTGTCAGAAAGCTTGCAATTTTCCAAAGTAAGAATTGCAGTCATAATTTTAGTAGTGCTTGCAGGATACATTATACTGTTAGCGTTCTTGCTATATAAAATTTTTCCAGTACTTTCTTCCATTAGTAAACATGCTGAAGAATAGGTGTCTGGTATGGTGGATGCATAAGTTGATGTGCAGCCACTTACAAAAATAATCAAAAATAAAAACAATGTTATACATATCTTTTTAAAACAATTCATATAAAGCTCCTCTATAAAATGTATGTATATCATATCTTAAAAAGTATAAAAATTCAATACAAAAATGAAAGGAGGCAATATTTTGCAAAATATAAGTACAAAAATGAAAATAGTAATAGCTGTTGTAGTGGTGATAATAGCAACAACTGTGGGAATATACATGTACAAACAAACACAGGAAAATACTGTTAGCTACTATGACAATGAAGAGCAATCTGGAGAAACACATATAAGCCAGATTACGGTGCACATAACTGGAGCAATTAATAATCCGGGAGTTGTAGTATTAGAAGAGGGATCCAGAATAGTAGATGCATTAGAAGCTGCTGGTGGAGAGACAGATGAAGCAGATGTAAATAGGCTCAATTTAGCGTATGTGTTAGAAGATGGAGAAAAACTATATATACCAAGCAAAAATGAAGAAGAACAAGAATATATAACACAAGGAAAAGACAATATGTCAAAAGGACAAAGCAAAATAAATATTAACGTAGCGCAAATTGAAGAACTTATAACTCTGCCAGGAGTGGGGGAAGCAACTGCAAACAAAATAATAGAATACAGAAAAGAAAATGGAAAATTTCAAAAAATCGAAGATTTAAAAAATGTACCAGGAATAGGTGATAGCAAATTTGAAAATATAAAAATGTTAATAAAAGTGTAAAAAACAATTGACTTATGATAACTAATATGTTATCATAAAATATGATATAAGGAGAACCTTTATGTATGAAATAAAAATATATCAAGATCAAAACGGAAGGAGTGAAATTGAGGAGTATTTAAAAAGTTTGAGTATAAGAAAGGATAAGACGAGTAGAATAAAATATAGCAAAATAATAGCATATATAAGATTATTAAAACAAGAAGGGACAAGAATAGGCAAACCATATGTAAAACACTTAATGGATGATATATGGGAGTTAAGACCATTAAGAGATAGAATACTATTTGCATATTATAAAGATAAAGAATTTGTTTTGTTAAGTGTTTTTATAAAAAGGACTCAAAAAACTCCCAAAAATGAAATTATTAAAGCTAAAAAACTGTTAAAAGATTTTTTAAAGAGAGGAAACTAGTATGAATAAAGAATTTAAAACCTGGGATGAAGTGGAAAAAGAACTAAAAATCACACAAGAACAGGAAGCAGAAATTCAATTGGAAATGGACATAATAAAAGCTACAATAGAGGCAAGGAAAAAAAGTATGCTAACTCAAAGAGAATTGAGCGCTAAGAGTGGAATAAAACAGCCAATAATAGCTAGAATAGAAAAGAACGTAAATTCGCCAAGAGTATCAACACTTATGAAACTATTGTATTCAATGGGGTATACATTGAAAGTAGTACCATTGAAAGATAGTAAAAAAGACAAATAGTCATGTTGAAATAGGCGATAGCAAATTTGAAAATATAAAAACAATGATAAGAGTATAACAAATGCTCAAAGAATTGACAATCAGGTGTGTTTAGAGTACTTCACGAATAAGGCGACACAGCACACAGCTCCTTTATGGGGCTGTGTGCTATTTATATGCAAAAAAACAAGGTGTATTTCAACCTTGTTTTCTTGTTGTACATAAAATGAAACCACCTTGAAAATAGGCAATAGTTCTTTTATGTCCGTCTTGGTTGCGGGGGCAAGACTCGAACTTGCGACCTTTGGGTTATGAGCCCAACGAGCTGCCAACTGCTCCACCCCGCGATATGTAATAACTTATACTAGTATACATCATAAAATATATAATGTCAATACATAACTGCAAATTTATTATAAGTATACTCAAAAACAGAAAAACTTAGGGGAATAGTACTTTTAGCAAAATTTGTAAATATGATAAATAAAAAATGGGATGACATAAAATAAAGGGTGAAACCCGAAATGTGCATAAAACAGGGGAAAAACAAATATAAACAAAAAATGGAAAAGATAGAAGTACAAACTATATAAATATATTAGAATAAAAAATGTAATAAAAACTTAATAAAAGGCCAAGAAACGCCTTCCGCAGGAGTGGTTACGACGATTTAAAAAAAACAAAAAAACATCTATTGAAAAAGATAATAGAAAATGCAATAATGAAATAACTAAAAATAGTGAACGTAATTGTAAAAAAGCATTGAAAAATACCCAAAAATAGCGTATAATAGAGGTATGAGTGAAAAATTAAAGGAGGAGCACACTATGCAGCAAAAATTTATTAAAGTAATTGCAGTGCTATTAACCACAACAATATTGTATGCCAATTCAGCAACAGTAGTAAGCTATGCGGCAGACAATTTTTTAAGTGCAAAAGCATTAGAAAATCAAGGAACATCAACTACAAAGGAGAATGTAGAGTTTGATGTTTATTATGATGGCGGAAAACATACCGGTAATTTGGATATTGCGTCAGAAGAAACTAAATTAAACGTAAGTTTAAAAGTTAAAAATTCAGGATATCTGAAAGATGCAGTTGTAGATTTTAGTTCTGCAAACTTCGCAATTTCTGATGACGGAACAAACCAAGAAGTGGTACAAGAATTCAATGCAGAAGAAAAAACAATAAAATTTAATCAAATAAACAATGGTGAGGAAGTTGTAAAATCGTTAAATATTAAATCAGTACAAAGCGATAAAGTTAAGCAAAATGAGTTTATGAAAGATAACCAAATAAAATTAACAGCTACATATGTAAACGCAAAAGGAAACGAAGAAGCAATTTCTAAGGAAATTACATTACACGCGAACTGGAATATGTACGAAGAAGCAAAAGCAGTATTAAGATATCAACCAATGGCATTTGTTCCATACAGAGTAAATGGCACAAATAAATTAATCGTACAAGGAAAAATAACATCAGGTGTAGAAAATGGGAAATTACCAATAAAAGAAACAATCATAGAAATCGATGCTAAGAAAATTAACAATGAACTTCCAGAAGAAGTAATAGTAATGGCAAAGGAAACAGCTTGTACAAATGGAGATGTAAATGGATTAAAATTCACATCAGCAAATTACAACTATGACAAAGCAACAGAAAAAGTAACAGTAAAAGTTGAAAATTTGCCAGATGAAAACGAACTTATAAGTTTCAAAATTGGAACATTAGATGAATACTATGTAACATACATTTATTCAGAGGAAGTTCTAAATGCAGTTGAAAATACAAAAACAGAAGTGACATACTCAGCAAATTCAAGTATAAGTTTATACCATGGTAAAGAAGGAATAACAGGACTTACAGCAAGATGCAACGGATCAAGAGAATACATAGGAGCAGAAGGAAGTCTTGTAAAAATAGAAAACAACGCAATAGGCGCTTCACTTAATAAAGGATACATGTACAACAACTTAACAACAGCAGAAGAAAATAAAAGAGAAACATCATATTTTGCAAAATATACAACAAGCATACCATATGCAAAAATAGCAGATTCAACAGAAATCAAACAAGGACAAGACAAATTCCTAACAGATAACAATGAAGTTGTTATATCAGATAATGTATATAACGTATCAATAAAAGTATTAAAAGACGAGTTCTTAAAAATACTTGGAGAAGATGGAACAATATCAATAATAAATGGAGACACAGAAATAGCAACAATAAACAAAGAATCAACACTAGAAAATGAAGTAGCTTATTACGGAGTTGATATATCAAATCAAGTAGCAAGCCAAGTAACTATAAGAACAAGCAAACCAGTAACAGAGGGAAATATATCAATAATTGCAAAAAAAGCAATAAAGAAAAATGCAAGCTTTACATCAAGTCAAATAAATGCATTTAAGAAACTAAGCACAAGTATTACAGAGACAATTAACGGAATAGGAGATGCTAGTCAAACAGCAGAATGGCAACTAGAAGAACCTACACAAAAAGCTAATATTACATTAAATAAAAATTCATTATCAACAATACTAAAAAATGAAAATGTAGAATTCAGCGTAACATTAGAAAATGATACAATAGATGATGTAATGTTTAACAATCCAGTTATAAAAATAGATTTACCAACAAACATTGAAGCGATAGATATAAAATCTTGCGATATGTATTTTGATGAAGAACTTTCAATAAACAACAAATATGTACAAAACAATGAAGATGGAACAAAAACAATAGTAGTTATTGTTGATGGGCAACAAACAAAATATAACAACGTTGCAGCACAAGGCGCAACAATCAAAATAAACACAGATATAACACTAAATAGAATGACACCAACAACAAATGCACAAGTAAATCTTACAGTAGAAAACAATGGCACAACAACACAAGCAAGTACAGAATTACAATATGTTGCTCCAACAGGAATTGTAACTACAAATTCAGTAAAAGGATATGATAACGAAAACGAATTAATAGCAATTTCGGGAGAAGGAAAAGAAGCATTAATTCCAACAAATGCAGATGCAAAAGAAGTAACATATTCAATGAATATAATAAACAACTACCAAAACACATTGGACGAAGTTGTTGTATTAGGAAGAACACCTTTTGCAGGAAATAAAGATGTTACAACAATGCAAGACTTAGGATCAAATATGGATCTTAACTTAACATCAGCAATTACAGTTTCAAACATAGACTCTTCAAGAGTTACAGTATACTATTCAGAAAATGGAGAAGCAACAAAAGACTTAAATAACACATCAAATGGATGGACAACAAGCATAGCAAACTATGCAAATGTAAAATCATATATGATAGTAATAAATGGAACAATGAATGTAGGAGATACATTTGCATTCTCATACAAGGCAAACATTCCAGCAAACTTAGAACATAACAAATCAGCATATGAAACATACACGATGTTCTTTAAAAATAATAAACCAGATGGAACAATAGAAGACAAAGCATTTGCAAGCAAAATTGGACTTACAACAGGAACAGCACCAAAACTAGACGCAAGTGTAAGCTCAGAAAATGCAAATGGAACAACACTTCCAAGTGGTTCATTGTTAAAATACAAATTTACAATTTCAAATAGTGGAACAGAAGATGCAACAGATGCAATATTAAGAATACCTGTTACATCAGATAATATTTCATATGTAGAACCAGATGCGGAATCTTCAAGAGGATACAGAGAAGTATTCGCAACAGAAATAGTAGAAAAAGAAGACTCAATAGAAAGATTTATAACAATTAATCTAGAAGAAATAAAAGCAAAATCAAAGATTGAAAAAGAAGTTTGGTTATTAAGCAAAGCAACATCACAAGAGGAAGATATTGCTGTTACAGGAATAATTACATATAAAGGAGATCAAACTGCAACAACAAATACATTAAATGTAAAACTTACAGCAAAATATTTTGAAGCTAGAATAATAGCAAACAAAACAGATGTAAGAGAAAAACAACAATATTTTGTAGGATTATATGTAAATGCAACAGATGATGCAGAAAGAAAAAATACAAAAATAGAAATTAATCTTCCAAAAGAATTAACATTACAACAAATAAAAAACGACCAAGATGAAGATATTACAAGTCAAATAACAAACAAAAATAATAAATTAACCATTGACTTAGGCAACATTGCAGACACAGAAGTTAGAGGATTTATATTAACATTCACAACAGAAATAAAAGACAAAGATGTTACAACTAAAGAAATATCTTTAACAGCAACAGTGAAAGCAGATGGAATTCAAGAAGATTCAAATACTCTTAACATTAAAATAGGAAAACCAGCACTAAAAGTTGTTCAAACTGCAAATATACCAAGTAGTATAGCAATACAAACAACAGAAGAATTTGCATACAAATTTGAAATTAAAAACACATCAAATATAGATGTAACAGGAGTAGAGCTAACAGACTACCTACCAGAGCAACTAGTTTATACTGGAATAAAAGTAACATATCCAGATGGAACAACAGAAACAATAAATGGAACAGACGAAAATGGAAATCCATATGTGAGAATTCTTACAATAGAACCAGAAAAGACAGTCATAGTAGAAGTAAATGTTTTAGCTAACATGGTAGAAGAAGATACAGAAATAATAAACAAAGCAAGTGTTAGTCAAGACGAAATCGGAACAATACAAGTAAATGAAATGAAGAACACAATAAAGAAATATGTTCCAGGAAAAGAAGATGAACCAGTAGTAAAAACACAAAAAATAGTAGGAACTGTTTGGATAGACGCAAACAAAAATGGTATTAGAGAAGTAGAAGAAACTAAAGTTGCAGGAGTTACAGTTGGACTATTAAACAACGCAACAGGAGAAATGAACACTCAAGTGGTAACAGACGCAAATGGAACTTATGCATTTGATAATGTTGCACCAGGAAAATACACAGTAATATTCTTATATGACTCAGCAAATTATAGTGCTACAAAATACCAAGTTGAAGGTGCTGATGAAACATTAAATTCAGATGCAATAGACAAACTTATAGTATATGAAGGAAAACAAATAACAGCTGCTGTTACAGAAGAAATAACAGTACAAGATGAAAACAAATTTGACATCGACCTAGGAATAGTAGAAGATCCAAAATTTGATTTAAAACTAGACAAAATAGTAGGAAGCATAACAGTAAACACAAGCAAAGCAACAACAGAGCATGAATACAATAAGAACTTTGCAAAAATAGACTTTGAATCAAAATATGCAGACTCATCGACAATGGTAGTAGAATACAAAATTATAGTTACAAATGAAGGAGCAATCCCTGGTTATGTTAAAAAGATTGCAGACTACTTACCAAACGAAATGAAATTTAGCACTGAGCTAAACCAAGACTGGTATGAAGGAAAAGACGGAACAATATACAACATAGCATTAGCAAACACAATAATCAATCCGGGAGAAAGCAAAGAAGTTAAATTAGTATTAACAAAAAATATGACAAAAGAAAGCTTTGGACTAATAACAAACAAAGCAGAAATATATGAAGCATCAAATGATTATGGTATAAACGACATGGACTCAACACCAGGAAATCAATCAACAAATGAAGATGATTACTCAATAGCAAATGTATTAACTGGAGTAAAAACAGGTGAAGCAGTTATTTATACTACTCTAATAATAACAATAATTGCTATTATAGGAGTTGGAACATATATAATCAAAAAAAGAGTTATAAAATAGGAGGGGAGGTAAAAAATGAATAAACTAAAAAGCAAAATAACTAGAATTACAAAAACACTAACAATACTAACTATTTTATTAATGGCTTCAATAACAGTTTCAAAAGCAGCAAACTGGATTCCAACATCAAGCAATATATCAGCAGCAAGCGGAAAACTAGGACATAGCATGGTAACTGGTATAGTTCCAATTTATAGTGAAGGACATTGGATATTCTGTGCTGATAGAGGAACAATGTTAAGAACAGGTCAATATGATAGTTCTAAACATTATCTTCAAGCAAGTGACTTTAAAGGAACAACCGGAGCAGTAAAACTATTAAAAGTAAGTGAACTTAAAGCAAATATGTTGAAAGATGCAAATTACCAATTTAATGCTGCATATCCATCGCAAAGTACAGATAGATTGGTATCAACAAGAGTAGAAGGAATATTTAAATATGAAACATATGAAAGGATAAACAGCGGAATATCAGATGGACCATATACTACAAACTTTAATTCAACAGGATTAAATGAAGATGAATATGTATTATGTGCAACATATAATGCTAGTGGTACATATGCAGGACTTGCAAAAAAATATGTTAGTGAGGCTACAAATGCAACAATAAAACAAGTTTGTGCAAACATAGTAGCAAAATTAAAAGGTGATAATAAAATAAGTAATACCAAGTTCAGTAATGGAGAAGTTGACCCAGAGAACATAGTATTTAATGATGACCAAGCAAGAGTCGGAGTTATGGAAGACGAAAATGGTAATCCAGGGTATTCAAGAAGCGCAAAGAAAACAGCTAAAAATGATGAAAATGCATACATACTTTGCGGAGCTGAGTTTGGTTACACACCAGAAGATATTCAAACAGCATATTGGATGCAAAATGATAGAAGAGGCACAATACAAGGACCAGACAATCTAGGAAGCAACGTATCAGTTAATGGAAAATATCTTTACGGAGAAGCTCTAGCTTATACTAAATTCATAAAAGATATTGAGAAAAACGGATACCAAGCAAGTATAGATACAGCAAATGCACAAGTATTTGTAAACAGAAATGATAGTGATAGAAATAAAGATGAATTTATAGTAGGACCAATAGATATCAATTATATGTCTGCAAAAGCATATGAAAATAAAAATTATCCTGTAAAATCATCTGCAAGTTTCTCAAACATGACTGATTTAATAGTAACAACAAATACAGGCAAAGAATTACACTACAAAAACAACGACTTTAGCATAGTAGTAGATGGAAAAACATATTCGAATGGAGAAAAATTCCCAGGAAGAAGTCAAAACTTCTATATTGTAGTAAATGCTAAAAAAGCAGAATATCCTACAAAATTAGGATTGGGAGCAAACTTTGAATATATCAAAAACTGTCAAGCAGACTTCTATGAGCTAAGAGCAAAAGGTGTAACATATGCATACATAGGACATGGAGAACCAGTAGAAAGAGAAATAAAAATAGAAGGAACATATTATAGAACAGTTAGTACATATGAAGTAAAGAAAAGCGCACATAATGATAGAATAATATCAACAAGTACACCTACTGTAACAAGTAGTACTTCAGAAAGAAAATCAATGACTATAAAAGCATTCCTTTCTCAACCATATGTAGACATGCTTTCAGCTGACGGAAAATCAACAAGAAAAGTTCTTGGAGATGGACAGCCATTAACAGAATTGATAAGCGTAAGAGTAGAAAAAGCAACAGCAACAGTAAAAACAACAAAAGAACAAGAAATAGACATTACAATGAAATTAGGCGGAAAAGTTTGGTGTGACGAAAGAGTTGGTAAAGAGACAAAGCTAGATGGTAAATATAGCGATGGCGAGAAACTAATGTCTGGAATAAAAGTAATATTACATCAAAAAGATCCTAATGGAAAAGAAACAGTATACGGAGAAAAATATACTGACGAAAAAGGAGAATACCTATTTACAGACTTAAATCCATTTAATAAATATTTTGTGGAATTTGTATATAATGGACAATATTATGAACCAACAGTTCATAAAGCAACACATACATCTGATGACTCAAAGGGATTAGATAACGTATCAGAAAGAAAAGCATTTAATGCTAAATTCACAGAAATACGTTCAACACCAAACAACTACAAATCTAGTGACGGAAGTTATCAAGAAGTATATACAAGAAAAGAATTAGAAGATGAAGGATTAATAGATGAATTCGGAAATCCAACAGAAAAAGGAAAAAATAACAAATTCGTACAAGACTGTATGATATCTTCTTACACAATGGACACAGTAGAAAATAGAAATATTCAATACTATCCAGTAAATAGCAAATTTGTATTAGCAAACGAAATAAACCATGCAAACAGAGGAAATCTTGCAAAAGATAGCTCAGGTAAACTAATTGTAGAATATACATCAGTATATTCAGGAGAATACAATGTATTAAAAATAAATCAAGGCTACACATTAAGACAAACAGTAGACTTAGCAATAGCTAAAGACATCTACAATGTAACACAAACACAATAAGAGACAAGAGCTACAAAACAATGGAAGATGTTGGACAATAGAAACAAGACTTGAAGATGCATATTATGGAGTAAACTATACAAGAGAGCTATACAAAGAAGACTATGAATATACAGGTTCAGAGGACCAAACATTACAAGTATATGTAACATATAGATTAGCGATTGCAAATCTATCATCACAAATTGCAACAAGAGTAACAGAGGTAGTTGATTACTATGATCAAGACTACACTGTAACAGGAGCATATATTGGAGAATATGACTCAACAAAAATACAAGATGCAAGACTAAGTGATACAAGTATATATCCAGATTCTGAAAACGGAAAAAACGTTCCAGAAGGATTCAAAAAAGTTTATATAACAGGAATGGAAAACATATTATCAGATTCAGATATGAACAATGAAATATATGTATTCATAACATTCAGAGTAAACAAAGACAATGGAAAAATAATGCTAGAC
>OGNC01000909.1_pt1 | contig 15953 bp, 10 predicted proteins | sample 1573311 | NCBI WGS metagenome assembly OGNC01 (sample SAMEA2581889, study PRJEB24529) | metagenome | biome: Human gut stool | place: China | collected 2011
GTTCGGGACGATGAGGTCGCTGGTTCGAGTCCAGTAATCCCGACCAAAAGCCGTCTAATGTGCCTATACACAGGGGATTTGCCTTGGTCGTGGCCAAAATGGTCGGTACAATTTCGGTATCATTCCTATACAAATTATAAATAATAGGCTATATCTGAAAAAAATTAAGATATGGCTAAAAAAAATTATGCTCCAAATTCGAATGACACAATTCTTAGCAGTGTCATTGGCTGGAAACCTCCAGTTTTGCATCAGAAATCAGAATGTTATATCTCCTTCTTGGCGTTTGATCCAGGAGTCAACCGCATGAGAAAGAAAAAAATTATGCTTGACCATATCAAGGGCAAGCGGAACCAACGTGCCTATGCCGACCAGGTTATTAAGAATCTCACCGAGAAACTTATGGCTGGATGGAATCCTTGGATTGAGGAGCTGCAGCCCCTGGAATATACTAAATGGGATGACGTGCTCGACAGGTATAAGTCTTATCTGGCCAAAATGTGCAACGAGGGTAGTATGCGTGAGGAGACTTATGTCGACTATAGCAGTCGTCTCCGCATCCTGGAAAAATGGAAGCAAGAGAAAAGAATAACGCTCAACTACTCATACCAATGGGACAGAGTTAATGTTAGCAAGTTCCTGGACTACATTTTCATCGACCGCAATAATACAGTCCTGACCCGCAACAACTATCTTGCCTGGACTAAGAGTTTCTCCGCTTATCTGTTGGCTCGCGGCTATATCCCCAAGAACCCTACCGAAGGTTTGGAACGTATCAAGTCCAGGCAGAAGAAAAGCAGAGATGTCATACCGGACTGCACCATGCAGCTCATCAGAGATTATCTGATGGAGCATAACAGGCACTATCTGCTGGCGTGTGAAATCATTCACTACCTCTTCATCCGCCCTCGAGAGATGTCCTATCTCAGAATCTGTGATATTCATATCAAGACTCAGACACTCACTCTGCATGGCGAGAACACTAAGAATGGCAATGATGCCGTGATTACGTTGCCGACTCATGTCATCAAACTCATGATGGAACTCAATATCTTCTCACACCCAGGGCAGGACTACCTCTTTTCTGACGGGTTCATGCCTGGATCTGAAAGAAAGAATGAGAAAATGTTCAGAGACTACTGGACTCGGGTCCTGAGGAAGGAACTGAAGCTCTCACCTCGCTTCAAGTTCTACAGCTTAAAAGACACAGGCATCACCAATATGCTGCGGGCCAATGCCGACGTCTTGTCGGTCAGAGACCAGGCGAGACACTCATCTATACTCATCACAGACATCTATACGCCTAAGGATATACAGAAAGCGAATGAGTATATCAAGAACTATCAGGGTATCCTATAATATAATAAGGTGGAGAGCTAACCGCTCCCCACCTTATTATATATATTATGATAGCATATAAAAATATCCCGTGTAAACTGGCTCGATGGCATCGTCCTTGACTTCCATCTCTATCTTCTCGCACACATATTTCTTGTTGCGGATGATGTATATCTTTGATGGATCCGGTATGTCATCTGACTTAAACTTGGCCTCCATGCAGTTTTTATTGTCTAATCTTAGGCCATTATCATGTAAGCAGCCCAGAGTAACAACATCATTAGTAGATTTCGTACAAATCGACAGAGAGTAAGGATACTTTTCTTTAAAGGTACCTCCTCCGTTTCCACCAAACCCTCCTTCGGTACTACCACAATATTCTTTATTTATTCGGTAGTCGGTTTTGAATTTTGGCCACCTAGACTTCGCTCTAACCCAACTAAATTTGTTGTCATCTTGTACTTCTCCTGGAATAATGAAGAATATATTCATGCATTCCTGATCATCTTCGGATTTGTCAAGTGTTGACTCATCATCTATGGCATCCTGTACGGATGTGTAGCTATATCCGTCATCATCAACATCGCACTCCTTGGAATTCGCTTCCTTGTCATTAGGTATTGACAGCAGGCATCGCTTCTCGTAGTAATTATCTTCGCCTATGAATGCTGTCTTGAAGTTGATATCTTCTACAACTTGTGCTGCAGGAGATATGTTCAGATCGACATAATCATCCGATGAACTGTCTCTGATTAATGGTGACCAAACGCCTGCCAGCTGCCATGTTTTCGAACCGCCCTCATTCTCTACATATATGTAGTAACTACCATTACACTCAATGATGGTCTGTCTTTTTTGTTTTTCAGACCATGACTGTGTTGTTCCTTGGAACTGATTTTGCTGGTTCCAGGTAGCTGTACTATGGACTATTTCAAAATTCTCGAAGACTTTTTTTGAGATAACTTCATAGTTATCTCTGTTTGCAGAATCACCCAGATTATACTCCAAATTTGCTGTAGATGACGTGGAGAAGGATCCGTCTTCGTCGTAGTCCGTTGTGTATTCGTCCAGAGTCTCAATCGCTACGGAATCTGCGGTTGTCAGCTCTGATTTTTTGATAACAGAACAAGTTTTTTGGATATCATCAAAAACAATGGTGGCATTGAAAAGCTTTCGAAATTCCTCTATAAAAGTATAGCTCGACCAATGAGGAAGTGCCCTTCGAAGCTCACGAGTCTTGTAGGCCGATGCGATATACAGGAGGTTCCATGGCTTGCAGTCGAAATCGTTGCGCTTGAGAGTATATCCCTCGTATTCTACTACCTTACGGAAGATATACAACAGGTTGGGCTGAACAGCTAGGTTAGAGATAAATGGTGCATTGTAGCCAGTAAATTGTTTCGTTTTATCTACTCCAACAAAATTGGCAATCATATCATTTGTTTCGTCCCGTACAGGTACGAAGCACCATTTTCCTTCCACTCCCAGGAACTTCGACTTATCTTCATCAAGTCTGTAGATGCCATAGATTTTGAAAAGGTCTTTAAATTTCTGGGAGAAGCCCTTATCAACTGTATAACCAGGCTTGTCAGCTGTGCCAAATGGAATCTCATCGATGTAGTGCTTGGTCATGCGGTCGTTGAACTTGATGCGGGACTTGCCTCCGACTATCTGCAGTTTGATTTCTTTCTCATTCACGGAGAGTATTGTTCCGACACCGCTCATGATTAGCTGGCTGTTACAGAACAGCTTGCAGTCATCGTATTTTGCGATGTTCTTCCTGACCTCCAAGCGTGAGACATTCTTGAATATGACACGGTTCTCCAGGATATTCATGGGGAAGGTGATGTCATAGCTGTACTCACCATCATCGGTGACATACTGGTTGGCGTATGTCACCTTGATGGATGATGTAGAAATGGGATAGGCCTTATGGCCATTGATGATGCATGTTATCATATTTACTTGTTGTTTAGCATACGATGATATTCATTGAGTTTGTGGTCGATGCCGTCTCTGCCAGCGATTGAAACATCTGCCTTGATACCTCTCTCAATATTCTCATTGAGTCTGGTGACTGCTGAATTTACTCCATCGAGGGACTGGCGTACCTCGGTGTTATCATTATTGACATTGACAACAGGAGCTACCACGGTACTGCTACCCTGTCCCAGAGAACGTGTGATATCATCAGCGGTCAGCGAGCCAACTGTATTGGTGCGCTGGGCCCTATCGATGAGGTCAAGAGCCGGACGGATGGATGAGTTGTTGACGGCATTGTGATTAGCCACGAACTCGCCTTCATGCACAACTCCAGCCTCCTTTCGGTAGCGGTTGCCTCCGGTGTAACCACCTTCGTAATAACCTGCAGCCTCTGCCTGGTGCTGCTTCTTGATAGCAGCAAGCTGTATCATGCCAGCAGCTGTGGCCATACCTGCTGCTATAGGAGCTAATGTCCAACCTATTGTTGGTATAGCTGCAGCAGATGAGTAGGCATTGACAGCAGACATTGCTGTAGATGCTATCGCCTGCGCAATTTCTATCTTCATGGCTTTTTTGTTAGCCTTAGACTTCGCAGCGGCCAGTTCTTTGTCTCGCTTCTCCTCCAACTTTTTCTTTTTCTTCGAATTGTTGCCAGCTGCAGCAATCTGCTTCTCGTAGTTCTTGGAGATCTTCGCCTGCTCGAGGTCAGAGCATGCCTGAGCGTATGCTGATGCAGAAGAGAGAATATTGTTGATGCCATTGTATGCAGCAGATGTCTGCTGCACCATGTTATCGAGGAAGTTGGCGGTGACCTGCGCCTTTGCCTGCATGTATGCAGCATGGTTCTGCTTGTCGTTGCCATACAACTCCTTCAGTTTCTCCATGGTGTTTTGATAGTTCTCAACTTGTGAGGAGAAGTATCCACCCAGAGTTGCATTGCCGGTCGACTGGGACTCCCCTGCTGCAGTCCTGGCGCTGTTGACCATCTCTGATGACTTATCATTAATCTTCAGCTGAGCGCTACCAGCACCATGATCATCAGCATCAATTTGCGCTCTCTGGGCAGCAAACTGCTTTGTTATCTCCAACTTCATCTGCTGATACTCCTCCTCCTTGAGTAATCCCTTCTTGTAGAGATTGTCAAGGCCATTTAGGTACATGGTCTCCTGTGCCTGCAGGTCTTGCTTGCCGAACTGCTGACGCAACTCCTTCAGCTGGTTCTGGTATGCCTCCTGCATCTGCAGCTGGTGGTCGAGCTCAGCCTGTTCCATCTCAGCCTTCAGATCCAGCCATTCCTCGCTGCCCTCATTGTAGAGTGCCAGGCGCTTTTGCATGGCATCTGCATCATTCTGATAGATGGCTTCATCGAGAGCTATGTCATTCTGATAGATAGCTGAGTTGGCATCATTGTACTGAGCTTTGATGCTAGCCTCCTTCTGGAGGCGTTCACGCTCAATGGTCTGCTCATTCATCTTCTGAATTGCAGCATCATGCTGCTTGACAACATTGACCTGGTTGTCAAGTAACTGCTTGTACTCATTGCTCTCAGCACCATACAACTGCTTCAGCTTGGCAAAACCCTTAATTTGGATGCTCTGTCTGTCATCGACGAACTGCTGATAGGTTTTCTTGCCTTCTGCATAGGCTTTGGCGTTGTCTGCCATCAGTTCGTTGGTCTCAGCCTTGATGCTATCGGCTGCCTGCTTCTGCTTGCGCTTGGCTTCTGCCTGGCGCTTACGTTCCTCGGCTGCAGCAGCCTTCGCAGCCTTCACCCTTGCCTTGCGCTCCTTTTCTGAAGTTTGATGAGTGCCGGTATGCGGCTTAATGATGGTACCATCATTGCCCTTTCCATTGTAGCCATTGTTGCGCCAAGGTTCAGGATCATTGATTTCGAAGTGCTGAGACTCAAGCTGTTTAATCTTATCGATGAGCTTCTGCTGATACTGCTTTTCACGCTCTATGCTCTTGTTCATCACATCTATGAACACTTCTTTGTTGTCGGAAGCTAAGTTTAACATCTTAGTTTTACCACTTGCAAACGGATTGATGCGCCCCCAAACTTTTGCCCAGAATCCTCGCTTGTCGTTGTCAGCTTCGTTTAGCAAGTCTTCTTGATCAGCCTGCTTTGCTATAGACTCAGCAAGCTTCTTCTGCAAGCCATCGATTACGATTTTCTTCTTCATCATGTCGATGTATCCCTGAATCTGCCTTGTTGCTTGACCGGTGCGCACTGCTTCCTCGGTGATGTTGCCGAGGTGTTCACGCATCAGCTTGCCGTTGAGTTCTTCCAGTGCTGCCTTGCGGTCTGACTCAGCTGTTGTGTTGGACTGAATGGCAGAAACGAGGCGCATGATGGATGCCTCCTCTTCTGCTGCCTGCTTGTTGGCATCGGTCACGGCATCATTGTAGTCACGCTGAGCCTGCTCAGCTGTGCTCGTCTCTTTAGACAGTGTGACGATTGCGGCTGTCAGACCGGCAACAACAGCTATCACGGCTGTGATAGGGTTGGCCAACAATACCTTGTTCCACAACATCTGCGCTGCGGTGGTCAGTTTTATCTCACGTGTCAACGCCATCTGAACAATTGCCATGGTCTTGAGAGCAGATGTCTTGAGCCCCACAAGGACGAGATGCGCCTTCTCGCGCAGAATCATGATGTTGAGCCATGCCATCTGCGCCTTGTCTGCTATCAACTTTGCCTTAGATACTGCAGTATAGGTGACGATGGCAGCTGTCAGCACAATTAATATGCGCCAATAATCTTTGACGAAGTCAACGAGTGTTGAGAGTGCTCGGACACCTAGACTGGCTGCAGATATGCAATATCGTGCTGCAGGATAGAGTTTCTGGCCCAGTTCGATGGAGAGATCCAGGAACTTCTTGCTCGCCTTGTCAAGTTGAGCCTGTACATTTTCGTTCTGTGTTTCGAACTCATTGAGGACGGATGTGCCTTCGGAATATGCTTCGCTTGCCAGGTTCTGGGCAGTTTTGATGTCATTGAGTTTATCTGCGAGGACGGTTAGGACACCAGTAGCCCTGGATCCATCCATCTTCATTTCCTCGAACATTGGTGCAAGGTCGGCAAAACCGCCCTTGGCTCGCATGGCTGCCAGGAACTGAAGGAGTGCGCCGTTGGCATCCTCCTTCAAAGTCTTGGCGAAGTCCTTGACATTGAGACCTGCAATCTGAGCAAACTTAGCCGAGTCCTGGAACATCTTAGCGAGGAGGTTCTGAACTGCGGTTGCAGCAGTTTCGTCTTGCTGCATGTTCTGGTCGAGAACTGATGCGAGACCCATAATCTGAGCCTGTGTAAAGCCTGCCTGCTTGCCGACTCCTGCTACTCGCGCGGTGAAGTCAACGAGATAGCCGGCAGAGGCAGAGGAATTCTGTGCCAGTTCATTGACTGCCGAACCTGTCGCCAACATGGCGCCTCGCAGACCTTTGGTCTTGTCTTCGCCAAACATCTGGGCGAGTTTACCGATTTGAGAGACTGCTTTATCTCCGAGGTCATCACCGAGTGCAACATTGATTTTATCTGCTCCATCTACGAACTCCTCAACTGCAGCAGTCGATGTGATGCCTAGTCTGCCGGCATCCTCTGCCAGTTGGTTGAGTTTCTGGCGAGGTGTGCGGGTATCCATCTTTTTGAAATCTTCGTTCATGCGCTCGACTTCTTCGGCTGCCTGCCCAGTGTACTTGCGGACGTTGGTCATTTCATCATCCATTTTGGCATACTCCTCCACACACTTCTTGACTGTGAAGGTGATGCCGGAGATGGCAGCGACTGCACCGAGAGCTAGTCCCTGCATACGGTTGAACCAGTCTGCCGAGCGTTTGATCCAGGACTCCTGGGCAACGCCATCGGCTCTGACTGCCTGCAGTTCTGCCTTCAGCTGCTTCGCCTTCAGCTCCATCTGTTTGAACTGCTCGGTACCACGCTGCATGCCCTGCATCTGCTGATTGAGCGCCTTAATGGAGTATTCGAGGTCACGGATGGATGAGGTTTTGAGGTTGGCCATGGTGTTGTTGACGAGCTGCATCTGACGCTTGGTCTCCTTGATGTCCACGTTGGTGCTGTCTATCTCCTTGTCATACTTCTGCATGAGGGTGACCACCTTCTGCTCGCTCTGTCGGATGCGTTCCAGCTCTGCCTCGACCAGCTTCAGCTGCGAAGCTCGAGAGGCGTACATGGTAGATGTCGGGTCGTAGTCAGCCATCTGGCTGCGAAGCTTGGAAGCAGTGAAGTTGAGGTCATTGAGTGAAGCATGTTTCAGGTTTGACACCGTTGCGGTCATGCGTCTCGCTTCCTCATCAGCCTTGCGTGTCGCGCCCTTCAGGGCAAGCATCTGCTCCTTAACCTTGGAGAGTTGAGCGTCCAATTTTGCGAAGTCTGAAGGGTCAGACGCTGCCTTCATCTGCCCCTTCAGATGTCTAGCTGCCTTCTCCAGCTGTCCGAGGCTTGCACTTGAAAGGTTGTCGAGTGTCTCCTTGACGCTCATGGTTGAGTTCTTGAATTGCTTCATCTCTCGCTCTGCGGCCTTCAGATCTTTCGCGAGAGATGCGCCTAAACGGGAATCGCCCGCCGAGAAGGCATCTTGTTTTGCCTTCTTCAGACGAGCGACTCTGTCCTCTAACTCTTTGAGTCGGTTTTTTGCCTCCTCTGAGTTGAGCTTGATGACTGTTGTATATACCTCTTGTCTTGCCATTATCGGGTGACTTGTATATAGCTATTATATAATATGTTGGAATGAGGATTGAAGTTGATGACCTTGATGTCATAGCCTCTGGTGCCCCATCGCCACCAGAGGAATCTGTGCTTGTACTGTCTGTAGACGATGGTCTGGAGACTGTCTCTCGCCTTGTATGTCAAGATGGAGTCTGCCGTGTTGAGACGGAGACTAAGCCATCGGTCGCTGTAGGTATAGACTGAATCGTTGCGGTCAGTCTTGACCGTATCAGCAGTACTCAGACTCGTGCGCTGGTCTGCCATGACCTGGCCAAGACGAATGTCCAGGTCATGGAGCAGTTGGCGGTCGTAGGCTTGAAGTTTGTAGTCCTCTTCCTTCATCTGCAGCACCTGCTGCGTGATGATTGTGACAGAGTCTCGGATGGTGTCTCGCTCGGCTGGAGCATACTGAAGTTTCAGCCCATTGAGCTGTTCTCTCAGTTCCTGCTCCGCTTGCTGCTGTCGATGGTCAAAAATCCAGAAGCAGGCGATGATGACCAATATCACCGATATGGCCATTATGATTGACTTGAGATGTTTCTGCATAATCCTAGTTTTTAAATGTCAGCATACTCAGGAATGGCATCGAAGCATGGACATTCCTTGATGCGCTCCCATGGATCGACCACTCCATTTTTGTTCCTGTCAGGCGAGATGTCACGATGTCCCATGATTTTGGCATCAGGGTAGCGTTGGCGCAACTCCTTCAAGAGTTGACGAAGTCCAGCCTTCTGCTCTTCTGTTCGGTTGTCGATAGCCTTGCCTGTGCGGGATATTCCACCCATGTATGCAACGTTGACTGAATCGAAATTGTGCCCCTTGACTCCATTGGACGGCAGGTCTTCTGTCATGAGCTGCGTGCGTTTGCCATCTGCGGTAACGACCCAGTGATAGCCTGGATAATGCCAGCCTTTGTCTCGGAACTCCTTGAGCAAGGCATCGACAGACCATGACTGTCGGCTTGCTGTACAATGAACGAAAATTTTCTTAATCTTGCGTGCCATTTTTATTGTTAAAATATTTATTGATAATGTCTTTAACTCTGGTGTCAAAAGTCAGTGCGAAACCAAAGACGGTTGCCACGTAAACCAGACTCTGCCCAAAGTACCACAAGACGTTAGACGTGACGTCGTGGGACATAAAAAAGCTGATGTACACGAGCACAATGCCAGCAAGCAGAACTATGCCAGCAGAGCTGTAGTGTATCCAATCCTTGGTATTTCTCTGCATATCTGTACCTGATTAAATCTGGCACAAAGGTACATATAATATAAGATATATAAAAATACGGCAGGAAGAACTACTGCCCTCCTGCCGTATCTGATAACTATGAGATATCCCGGTCGAGTAACTCTCTTGCCATCTGCTTAGCCTGCTCTCGCCACTCCTGGAATACCTGGTACTCTGTCTCGTGCTCCTTGTTTCCATCACCATGGTTGCACAGGATGGCTTCGACATCGCCTTGGCTGTACCTGGTACGAACCAAGCCATTCACGAATTCCTTATAACTTGCCGACTCTGCCTCAATTTTAGTGGAGCCGTCAATCTCCGTGCCCTCGTAACTGTAGGCTGTCACTGTCTGACTATCGCCATCAGACTCCGACATGGTGGTGTCTGGGTGATAGTTTTCTACTTTCTGCTCACTCAGGAACAGAAGAAAATGCTTGCTGTCATATCTCAAGTATGACATACGGCAAAGATAAAATTTCTTGTGCATCTAGATAAACTTATAAAATTTGTTTCCAAACTTGTTGGTGAGTTCCGCTGCAACGGTGTAGAAGCCCTTTTCCAGCAGTTCCCACTCCTTGCGTGCCTGGTCAACCAGAATATCTGAGCCAGTAAAGAGCCACCACGACTCAGGTTGCCAAATCGGCTCCTCAATCTCATCGCCATGTTCATCGAGTTGTCCTGTCTTCCGGACGTGATCGATGAAACGGAAGCGGATGGCGAGGCGGTCCTTAGGCACCTTCTTGGTGACTATGTGCTTGACACCCTGGTCGTCAACTTCTTCAACCTGCTCCATCTTGAAGTCGACTCTCGACTTATCTATCTTGTAATCCTCTATGAGGATGAGGAACTTGTCATAGTCCTCAATGTTGTGGCACAGGATATCGCCTGGATGCTTCTTCTGTGCCATGCTCATGCCCTCGAAGGGAACCTCTCCCTTGCGAGCCTTCACAATCTGACCATACTTTTTCATACCGATTTTATTTAATAAGTTTTTTGTATCTGCGTGTTTGGCTAGGCCTAGCCTCGATGCTGCCTTGTGCTGGATCTGTTCATCGGTAAGACCACGTTTGCGCAATCTTGCCACCTGGGCACAGAGTGCCTGCTTGGTGCGCTTGCGCAAAAGGGCATGGTCGGCAAAGATCTTCTGTCCACAGAAGTCTATGCCGTCACATGTACGATGAATATTCCAACTTTTATTGATGCTCAGCTTCCAGTCTCTAGCCAAGTGCATGACTGCAAGCTCCGCCATAAGGCGTAAGAAGACCTTATCTTCATGCATGATGAAGATATTGTCCATGAATCTATAATAATGTTTGAGCCCTTCGCGGCAAAAACGGTCGAAGCGCTCATTGAGGGATTTTACCCCCCCACATTTAAAACGATAGCTTGCTGCTCCGAGCGGCATGTGAGGAGCATGTCCGTGACGTAGCGAGCCTGCCAATAACCGTGTTTCTCGGGGTCTTGGAGTATATCAAAACACCGCATGGCGAGATAGTCAAACCTCGCCAGAAACAGTTGTCCCAAAAGTTGTGTAAGCTTGACGCCCAGCACTATGCCATTGGCATAGCTGTCAACGACCTCGTCGATGAAAGCAAGTAGCTTGCGGTCCTTGATATACAGTCTGTACTCTCTCTTGAGCAGATTATGCTCAACATTCTGGAAATAATGATGTATATCCATGGGCAAGCAATAGAATGTGTCTTGCTGTGGCGAGGTATAGATGTCCTGCTTGATAATCTTGTAGAAGAAATGCGTGCCACGACCCTTGGTACCAGCTGGACTGTTGAAAGGAATCTTGGCTCTCAATTTATCCTCACTGGTGTGCATGGCTGCATGTTGAATGACATGATCGCCAACAGGCAACTTATTGACTATGCGATGCTTGGGTTTTTCAACCGGCTTGGCCTCATAGTCTGATGTATGCCATGTCTGATGAACATATGCATTTAGCAGGGCTTGAAGGTTTCTTTCAAACTCTGCCTCAAACGCTTGAACTGAGAGACGGGACTTCTTGTGCCGGGAAAAATCAAAAAATGCTTCACGAAAATTTTGCAAAGTCTCAACCGCCTGTGATATGTTACCTAACCGCTTCACTTGCTTTAAAATTTTATGTATATAAAAAAAGGTCGGTGTCTGATAAATGTCGGTGTCTGTGTCTGTTGTCTGCTTTTATGATGTCCTAACTTTCGACCGGATGACCCATTGTCATCATCTACTAGCTATTCTGCTAATGTGTATGTTTTGCCATGAGGCAAGGCCTGACTCCCGTAATCACTGCAGCTAAGCAAACTAACCTGCAATATCTTGTTAAGTTGAGGGCCGCACCGTAGTTCACATTGTAATCCGAGACAGCATTGTTCACGTTGAGCGTCGAAAGACCGCATTGACCACCATTGTTAGCGTTGCCACCACGAAGACACAGGCGAAAACCGGCGCAGGAATCACAGCCTGGTTTGAATACCGCCTGCAAAGGTACAGAAAAAAATCGGAATGAAAGAATGTCAAAGAGCGAAATTTCAAAAAAAATCGACCGCCCAAGGGCGGTAAGGTTTGCTCGCTACGCTCGCAGGGTGCTCAGGATTGCCCTTGGTTCCGCTGGGAAACCTTGGCCAATCCTGCACACTCCAGCTCACATCAGCACACCTCTGTCCACTCTAGGCCGCCTCGTAATACACTGGTTCAATTGACCACTCGGATGCTGCTTCGCAGGACTCTGCTACGCTGAGTTCGCTTCTATGATTCCGGTGGCAGGCAGTGCTTATACGTATTCATACGCCACCATGGGCGAACTGATAGCCTGGATCATCGGCTGGGATCTCGTTCTCGAATATACCGTAGCAGCCACTACCGTCAGTATCAGTTGGAGCCGATATCTCGTCGTCTTTCTTGAAGGACTCAATATACATCTGCCGCAAGCCCTGACCGCCTGCCCATGGGATGGGGGAATCGTCAATATCCCGGCGTTCATGATCGTAGTGTTGATGAGCATCTTCCTGATTCGCGGAACAGAAGGCAGCTCCATCTTCAACGGCATCGTTGTATTTCTCAAAGTATCGGTGATCGCCATATTCGTTGTCCTAGGCTGGAAATATATCAATGCCGACAACTATACTCCATACATCCCCGCCAATACAGGTACACTTGGCGAATACGGTCTCTCAGGTGTCCTGCGTGGAGCCGCCATCGTTTTCTTTGCTTTCCTGGGATTCGATGCCGTCAGTACGGCTGCACAGGAAACAAAAAATCCGAAACGGAATATGCCGATCGGTATCCTGGTATCACTTTTGGTATGTACCGTACTTTATATGCTGTTTGCCCACGTAATGACAGGAGTAGCCCATTATACCGAATTTAGCGGCCAGCAGGGCATCGCACCGGTAGCCATTGCCATCGAACACATGGGACATGCCGATGCAACAGGCATCATTCACCCGGATTATCCGTGGCTGAACCGTGCCATCGTTCTTGCCATCCTGTTCGGCTATTGTTCGGTCATTATGGTTACTTTATTGGGGCAAAGCCGTGTTTTCCTGAGCATGAGCCATGACGGACTACTTCCCCCCTTCTTTTCACACATCAACGAGAAGTTCCGTACACCGGCGCGCAGCAACCTCCTGTTTATGCTGATAGTGGGCCTGCTCGCCGCATTTGTTCCGGCACGCCTGGCGGGAGAGATGACCAGCATCGGTACACTGATGGCTTTCACGCTGGTATGCGCAGCCGTCCTCGTAGTGCGAAAGACCATGCCGAACGTACCCCGTTCATTTAAAACTCCGTTTGTGCCTCTCGTCCCCATTCTTGGAATACTCACTTGTCTGTGCATGATGCTTTTCCTTCCGGCCGATACCTGGATACGATTAGTACTGTGGATGCTGATCGGACTGGACATCTATGTCGGCTACGGCATGAAACACAGTAAACTGGAACATGGTGTGAAAAATCGCCAGGGACAATCGGCATTGAACATGATCGGCATTGCACTGTCTCTGCTTTGTGTCATTACCGGCTTATGGCATCAGCAGACTGTAGGTTGGAATGAAAGTAAAGTATTGCTGATCATCTCGTTTGTTTTCGCATTTACGCATTGTGCATATTATATGATGCGAATATGGAAAGGGACAACAAAACAAACGAATGACAACGGTTAACTCTGAGTAAAGGAGGTATATAAAACTGTTTTCACCACAGATAACACAGATTATCAAAAACAATGATCTGTGTTATCTGTGGTAGAAAAGTATTATTCAACCGCTTGCATCACCTGCTTCGCTACTTCAATGCAGTCTCCTTCCGCCTCGGTAGAATAGGGATTGGCAGCTTTCGTCCAAGGTTCCTCTATGGCATAGAAATCAATTTCCGCAGGGGCCTTTCCCTCCATCCGCTGAGAAAGAAAGTCGAAATATAGTTTCCAACGCATGTAATAGAAATCTTTCAGCAAGCCGTTCCACTCTTTGTGAGCATAGTCTCGGAGACCACCGTAATCGGCCGCGTTCCGGTTACCCCAGGTCGTAATCTGTACACGGGCATTCCATTCGTACAATTCCTTTTCTTCGGGTGTATCACCCAACGCACGCGCCTCTTCAATCCACTTTCCTACTCGAAACTCCGGACGGGTTCCCAACAGTTTATCCTGCAACAAAATCAGGTCGAGGAACTTTCCCGATGCCAGTGCAAAGAGTTGTTTATCACCTGCACGATAAGCGGCAGTCACAGCTTTCTGCATCAGACGTCCCTTCTCGGCCAGTGCCTGGCGGACAATATCTACCAGATCGTATTCAAAATTATTGTTACCTTTAAAGCGATCGGCTACGGAAACCATCAGGCGGGCAGCTTCTATCACCTCCTGCGGACGGTAGTAATCTTTCATTTCCGACCAGCTGGACACCTGGTACACATCTTCCGCCGGACGGGCACAAAATACAGATTCGTGTGTCCCCTGCTGGGTCAGGTTCTTCGGCGAGTTATAAATAGAGTTCGCCAGATTGGTCCAGGCAGCCTGTACCACCGGATCATCAACGCCATAACGGGCTTTTACATACTCCTTCAGCCACTCTTCCTTCGTGAACCGGTCGGGACGCCAAGGCAGCTCCATCACCAGCTCGTACATCACCGGATTGTTTTCAATCCCTTCAGGAGTCATTCCCACCCCTTTCAGCGTAGCGCTTGCATGCGGATCGGCTTTGGCAAGATAGAAGTTATCGATCACATTGTCCATCTTTCCGTGCAATCCCACATTGCCACCATAATTCAAAAGCATACAATAGATCCAATCGTGCTGCCCGTATCCGTTCTTGCGATACCACTCGGAAGTAGAATCTCCCCACTGCGGACGGCACTCACTGGTCAGGTCAAGTATCAGCAAATCTCCAGCTTTCAGGTTCTCAATCATCTTGGGACGCGGATTTGCCTGCCAGGCCTGAGCCACCCAGACAGCCTTCGGATTGGCCTTCTTCATAGCTTTCATCACTGCCTTACCGGCTGCATCGAGGTCGACACCTGCAGTGTTTCCCCCTTCGTGAAAGGGGTCCATGGAGTAAAAGTTAGCTTTGCCGTACAGTTTCTCAAGTTCTTTGTAGTAAAGAGAAGAAATCTCCTCGAAACGCGGATCACTCGGTTGCAGGAACGCCGGACGACGGTAGCCGCACCATGTTCCCGGGTCGGATACGTTCAGGCCGAGTTTCTCTTTCGCATTATGGGGTACCATGCCGCAATAGCCCGGAAGCACCGGCTCTATACCGTATTCGCGCATACGCTTCAGGATCTTTTTTTGCAAAGCAATCTGCCGGGTATACCAGCTGTCGGGATTGGGACCACCCCAACCTTCCAAGTTATTCATCAGCCACCAGGCAAAAAATCCCGGACCCGAAATGAATTCATTGATCTCTGTCTTGGTATATCCCAACTTATCAAGCACATTGTGCCACACAGCCTCAGCTCCGGTCACCGCCAAAGGAATATTGATGCCGTGTAGAGCCATCCAGTCAATCTCTTTCTCCCATCGGTTCCAATCCCAGAAAGCCATAGAGTAAGAGAAAGTACAATAATTCAGGTCGTAGCGGTAGGGCAATGTTGTTTCCCTGCGTTCTTTCTTTGTCACCGGCGGAAGTACAGCCGGCAGTTTCGCCTGCATTCCGTTCCATGAGAGATGAATACCTGCGTAATACTTCAGATACCAATTCAGCCCGGTGGCAATGCTTACATAGTTATTTCCACGAATAACGACTTTATCACCTTTCTGGTCGAGTTCAAAGAAGTCGGCATCGGACTTCACCTGCTCGATAATAAACTTCTTCGAAGCTCCTTTGTCAATGCGCTCCAACAATCCGGTTACCGGAGAAGCCATTGCCCAAGAAGCGACACAAAGTAAAATTGTTAATAGTATTGATTTACGATTCATAAATAATATGCTTTAATTACAGTTTTATCCCATAATCCATTTCGCCTTCTTGCCCAGCACACGATAGACAGTCCACACAATCAGCCACGAAGCACCGAAGGCAAAAACAGACGCCACCGGTATCTGAATACCCAGAGGTACACCTAACGTACGTACCAACACTACGGAAGGACCGGTAAAGAAATAGTGTATCATATAGATACCGAAACCACACAAGGTGAGGTTGGCAAGTGCCTTCCTGATCCCCTCCGAACGGAAATTCACCTTCTTGCAAAGCAC
>OGNC01000911.1_pt1 | contig 15917 bp, 16 predicted proteins | sample 1573311 | NCBI WGS metagenome assembly OGNC01 (sample SAMEA2581889, study PRJEB24529) | metagenome | biome: Human gut stool | place: China | collected 2011
TTATAATTGGAATAGGTAAAATGTAAATAACGGAAAATCAATATATTAAAATTCCGTTATTTACACGGATTTCGGATGCAAAGGCTATTAAAAGTAGAATTCGACGGGAGTTTCGTTACCAAATCGTAACCCCGTCGAATTGCTTTACAATAGCATATATGCTACTGAATTACAATTTCTTGCGCAAATATACGTAATTCTTGAGAACTCAACAACCGATACCTTTGTCACATTAAAAATTGTTGAGTTATGAAAAGCACGTTCAAAGTTCTGTTTTATCTGAAAAAGGATAAAATCTCGAAAGACGGGAAAGTTCCGGTCATGGGGCGCATCACGGTCAATGGCACGCAAGCCGGTTTCAGTTGCAAGTTGAATATCGACCCGGCACTATGGGATGAGAAAACCAATTATCTGAAATCGCAACGAAATACGCTTTCGCGCGAAATTCACCAGATGCTTGAAAACATCAAAGCTCAAATCGCCAAACACTATCAGTCGATCAGTGACCGTGATGCGTATGTCACGGCCAATAAGGTCAAGAATGCTTACCATGGTTTCGGCGACCGATATAAAACGCTTATCGCAGCTTTCGACTACCATGCCGATTCTATAAAAGCGAGAATCGGACGTGACAGAGCGCAACGTACTTACGATAGGCTGATGGAAGAACGCCGTTGCCTGATGCGGTATCTGGTTCTGAAAAAACTGGAAGATGTGACTTTGAAGGAGTTGGATGTTACGTTCATCGAAAGATATTACGCATGGATGCTCTCAGACGGACATTGCGGCAAGACAACGGCTTTCAAACGCACCCAGACGTTGAAGTGTGTTTTATATGTAGCCGTTGAGCAAGGCTGGATAGACCGTCATCCCTTTCTGGCGTTCAAATGTGCACCGGATTATAAGCCCCGCATGTTCCTGTCCGACGAAGAAATACAACGGCTTATGGATATAGAATTGCGTTATCATCGGCAGCGGGCCGTGCGGGATATGTTTATTTTCTGTTGTTTCACCGGACTGGCTTATATAGATCTGAAGAATCTGACTTACGATCATATCGTAACAACTCCGACGGGAGAACAATATATCTACAATCGCCGTCAGAAGACCGGTACGCCTTATCACATCATGTTGCTGCCCATTGCGCAAGAGCTTATCGAACGATATAGGGGGTATCCGGGTAAAATCGACGAAACGCGGGTCTTTCCCGTGAAAGATCGGAAAAGTATGTGTACAACGATAAAACGTATTGCCCAAAAATGCGGCATTACCAAAAACCTATCGACGCACATCGGTCGGCATACATTCGGAACGACGGTCACGTTGGAGAAAGGAGTACCTATCGAAACCGTTTCGGAAATGCTCGGACATAAGCAGATTACGACGACTCAGATCTATGCCAAATTAACCGCCAACAAGATGAAGGAAGACGTACGTCTTCTTACGCAGCGCATCGGCAATCTGTATGAACTCACACAGCCTACGACCCGGCTGCTTTCCAAAGAGGCTTAACCCTAAACGAACGGCGACCAGATCAGTCTGGTCGCCGTTCGTTTACTTATTCCAGGGCCGGAAGTCGCGGTAGTTTTTCTTCAGCACCTCGAAGATACCGGATTCGGGATAGAGGATTTTCCCGCCGAGCGTCGTATAGGGAATCGCTTTCGTATCCCGCAAGGTCTGCAACGTCCGTTTGCACACATGGAAGCGTCTGCAAATCTCATCTCCGGTCAGATAATGCTCCTGACCGATCGTCGGCCGCAAATGTTTCATGGCCGTTTCGATCTCGCGCGTGGTTTGCACCATCCAATCCGTCAGTTCCTTGAACTCTTCGGATCGCTTCGTAATAATGTCCGACATACTATCTGCGGATCAGAGCTTCGCGGATGACGCGTTCGACGTCGGTCTCCCGGTAATAGAATTTGGAACCTATCGTGGAATACGGGATGATTCCCCGATCGCGGTAATTCTGCAAAGCCCGCTGCGAGATATGCAGCGCCTCGCATACTTCCTGCGTGCTGAGCCATTTCTCCCGTGTGGGCGGAGCTACCTTACGATACAATTCCGTTACGGCGACCGACAGGCCGCACAGACGCCTTCTCAGTTCCAGATAGGCATCGTGTTCCATCATGGTTACTTCCATAAGTCGAATGTTTTATGAATTAGTATTTAGTATAATTTAAGCACCGGCATCGGATGCCGTCGTGTTTCATTTCGTCGTTTCAAATCCGGTGCACACAGCCGGATTTGCCGTCGTGCCGAAAAGTAATCCTCCGCCAGCATCAGCTTTTCGGCTTCCGGTGTAAAGAGCATTACGCCTTTCATCACTGCATAATACGCCTCGTCATTCGCCACGACATGACGGGGCTGTAACTTCAGACGAGTCAATTCCGGCAATAATTTCCGCATGTATAGTTCATCGGGCCGCTTCGCTTCTTCCGTCGTCGCATGGAAGGATGCTTCCGGAGGCAGATCGTATTGCAGATAGAACAGGTTTTCGAGCGCCCGTCCGGGTGTCGTCTTTTTCAACTCTTCGGAGATGTGATGCCTGAAACCCTCTTCGCCGTTCGTTCCGACAGCGAAACGTACGGCATGCAGCGTTCAGTCGAGCGTCAGGTAAATACTTCGTATCCGGTCTTCCCGCATATTCGTTATATTTTTATTGCGGCACGTTTGCCGCTGACAGGACGGGAATGCCGCAGCCTGCGTTTCGTTTCCCGCTTTTTGGTTACGGTGCCCGTTCCGGGCAGGGAAACATGTTGTTTCACATCCGGCGATGACTCTTTGTATTCCGTCAGGAATCTCCCGTTCTGAATGTTGTATTCCGTGCGAAGAATACCCGCTGCGATTTCACGGGCCTGCTGCTGCAAGGCACCGTACCCGAAGTCGTGCGTCGATTGCCGGTTTCCCATACGCGCCCGGTCGCAATCCCGGAGTTTCGACGCCACCTCGGAGAAGAACTCCCGATGTCTGAAACGATGCAACCCGTCGTCGGCTACAGATGCGGCGTACCCGTTTTCCGCGATATACAACAGCGTTGCGAGATCGTGATTGCCTGACGATACCTGTGTCCGGTTCCCGGCAACGAACCTCTCGAAGTCCTCGTAGCACGGCGATATGGAATATGCTGCCGAACATACGCCTTCCGAAAGTACCGATGTCGGAATCCACTTCGCCTCGGTAAAACTGTATCGGGATCTCTCCAGTCCCGGATACTCGCTTTTCAGATCGCTTTTCACGAATTTGTCGATACACTTGTCCGCCATCGCGGCGATTCGGGGCGGCAAATGTTTCAATTCATAGATTTTCAGCGTATCTGCATCAGTCCGCATTCCGAAGAAACGATCCGTCATGTATTGCATATAGCAGTACATGGCCCGCCGGCCCTTGGGCGTATCGCTGAAGAGATAAGTTCCCTGTGAAGAGGTTACAGCCCGATAGAGCGGTGCATCGTCGGGCGCCGTACGGGCACAATGCATCGTAAATCTCCGGTATTCGGAATCGCGCATCAGCTGTTCCCGCCGCCCTGCCGGAGAGAGGGGCGAAAGACCTTTCGAGAGTGCGAAAGCCGCATCCCGGAGCGAAACGGCCGGCTCGGGGTGTATATCCTGCCGGATAAAAGCCGGAGCCAGCTTCCCGTAAAAATATTCGTTCGTCGTACTTCGGCGCGACGGAATCGCTTTGCTGTCGGGAAAGGTCAGATGCAGCAGCGTGTGGTCGGGAACAACCGATGAACGGGAGCAGGCGGCAACCTGTTCGCGTATATAATCTTCGAAAGACTGACGTCCGTTTTCTCGGACGGCGATACGCACGGCCTGCATCTGCGGATTCATCGTAACGAAAACACTCGCCGGAACCTTGCGCCTCATGAGGCGGTCTAAAAAATCTGCGATTCGGGACATGAACGGTAAATTTCAGAGGATTTTACAAGACAGAATCGGAAATAATATCTATTCCCTGACACAACGCACCAGCCCTTTGCCTTTTCCGCCTTCGAAGTTCGTCCACCCGCTGTTGATCTCGAATTTGAAATAGACGGTCGGATACGGCGTAGCGGATGTCGGTTCGGACGCCGCTCCGGTCAGCATGACGGCAACGCCGTCACGATCCAGCCAAAAATCGTCGTTCCCGACTGGTACGGGATAAAACGTCCCCTTCGTATCTCCCCTGAAGCGCTGGAACCAATAGCCGTTGTCGAACGCTCCGACCACATAAGGTTCTCCGGGAAAAACGTAATTCTCGAAAGCCGTCCATGTATAACGGCTCGGCAGCCGGTACCCTTCGGGACAGGGGTCATGCACGCTTTTCGCACTCGCCCAACCGTAAGTGTCCACAGGCGCGGGATCGCCCCAAAGGGCATTGTCGTAATAGGTATAAAGTTTGGCGTACCACCCCGTATAGACATACGTCGTCGGGTGCCGGGTCATATAGGTCAGATCGTATGTTTTGGCTTCGGATCCGTTCGAGGTGTAGATTGTCGGCCAATGGTTTATGAACCGATCCTTACGTCCTGCGGCGTTGTAGACCTCGTTCGACGTAAAGGGATCTTTGCGCCCCCATGTGTAGACCAGTCCGTAGCGGGTTTTCAAATCCGTACCGATGGCTCCCAGATTCCGATCCATGACAAGGAACTGTTCGCCCGCTCGGTTTGTATACCGGTCGTCCTGCGGCCGATCGTTGGGCAGGCACCATATATGCCAGCTCCAGAGAATCGTCCCGCCGGCATCGTACACCGCGACGAGCGCATTGCCCCGCTGACCGTTCGTGTGCACCGTAAGACGGTTGTCCGCAAGCGTGAATCCTGTAATGATCTTGTTGTCCTGCCACAGCAGCCCGGCGGATGCCGGAGCGTATTCATCGCCCGCCTCGATTCCCAGATAGGCGTAATTGCGGCTGCGGGACGTGCGATACGGGGTAACATCGAACGTAACCTGATCGCCGGTGCAGATATGGCAGTTCGCCGTTCCGTAATACAGACCGTCGTAGACGAGAACCCGGTTGTCGATCTCATTTTCGCCCCTGATAACAAGCTCCAGATTATGCCACGTGTTTCGGCGGACATTGAAATCCGACGTGTTATTTTCACCCGGATAAACGATGTATTCGACAAGGGCTTTGTCCGCACTCCGTTCCGCGAGAATCCGCAGGTAGGTGGCACAGGCCGGAGCATTTTCAGGGCACTTGTCCTTCTGGTCGGTGATCGTGTCTACCGAGCCCTGCAAGTTCTCGAAAAGATACGCTGTACCCGCGGTTCTCCGTTCATTGCCGACAGGCATCGCCTCGCCGTCATAGTAGTTCGCCTCGACCGTCGAAGAAATACTGCCCGAATCGAAGGGACGTATCGTCCGCGGCAGATTGCAGAACTGCACAGAGCGAAGACGGAGCGACGGTGCGACGGCGTCGGCGACCTCGATGGTATAGGCGATCTTCGCCGCACTGCGCGTTACGCGAAGCGATGAGGGGGTACACCGGCCAGCGCCATCGACCGCCAATGTTCCCCGATCCGTCATCGGGATAGCGTCCGAAGACTCCATCACGTCTACCGCTGTTTCGTAAAACTGGATCTTGAACGCATTTTTATCTCCCAGATCCTGTCCGGCGTTCGCAATCGCATAACTCCGATAATTGCCGGGAAGGACGTTGAACACCAGCGGCGAGGAAACGGAGGGGAAATAAAAATGATATTCTGTATCTCCGTACAGATACAAATTCACATCCCGAATGCAATTTTCATCCATTGCGCGGGTGGCGGCCTGCTGCTCGGTCGTCAGATGCAGTTCGACCCTGACGGGCGATTGTTTTTCGGGCGCCCGAGCCGGTATCTCTACCGCTTCGGTGCAGGCTGCGAGCATCGAAAGCATGCCCGGGAGCCAAATCAACAGTTTTTTCATCGTGACAGCGGTTAAAATTCGGGGGTTGCGATTTCCTTATCCCAGCCGGGAATGTCGATCGTATCGGCTTCGATCACCGGGCAGCGGATAATTTCCACCTCTTCATGTTCGTAGACATGGCAGCCTGTAAATAGCGATGCGATAAGCGCGACCGCCGTTGTTGCAAGAAAGCCGTACGCGACGGCATATTTGATTTTCAGTCTGTTCATAAGTTCGATTGTTAAGTTCGGTTTTTTCGGTATTCCTCATAATCCACGGAGTGGAACAGCGGTTTGCGGTTGCACCAGTAGGCCAGCCGCCATTGCTCCCACGAGGGTTTCCCCTCGTGTTCGAAATCCCGGTACGGCTGCGCGAAAGGCTGACACCCCAACGCTTTCAGCTCCCGGATACGTCCGAGCGCATCTTCGGAGTCATCCCTTATCAGCACATAGAAAAATAGTCTCCGGGCCGGAACGCCGTGCTTACGGAGGAGTTCTATGGCTTTATGAACGTCATCCTGCATGGCACGGCTGTCGTAGGCCATGCGCAGAAAACGTATCCACCTGACCCGTGCGAGCAGCGCAGCGATCTCCGGTGTGCGGGCGATACGCCGGGCATCGAGTCCTTGGTTGAAATCTACCCGGATGCCCATGCGGACGATCTTCTCGATCTGCATAAGTCCCCACTCCGAAGCCAAGACATTGTTGTCGAGTAGCACGGCACGCTTACGCCCGTCGAGAAATTCTTCGATGTCAGCGTGTGCCCGGACTTCACCTTCCTTATGGGGCACGACGCACCACGAACAGCGGTTCACGCATCCGCGCGTCAGAAACCCATAGGCTTCCTTGACCCCATAAAGCGAGTAATCCGGGCATATATGTTCGATCTCTTCGGGAAGAATCGTCGCATAGTCCCTGTAACCCGTCCCAGCACGCACGACCTCGCAGTCGTAGCGATCCGTACAATCGCGCGAAAAGGTAAAGACCTTCGACATATAGACCTTGTCATAACGCCTCGCCGCGGGATCGGCGAACTCCACCGTATCGCCCCGGCGCTTGTGCCATGCCGAGAGTTTCATCAATGCTATGTTCGGGAAGTTGTGCCCGTCCACATCCACCAGTCCGATCCGCATGACTATTGTTTTAAGAGTTCAGCAATTTCCGGATCGAGATTACCCCGATACTCCATGCGCTCGTCCAATCGACAGGCTTCGAGGAAATGGCGGCGGCCCTCCTCCTTGCGCCCCAGCCGCGAGCAGGCGATAGCCCGCAGGTACTCCGTCGCGGCATCTTCGGGCATCGCGGCCAGCAACTCCATCGCCCGCTCGTTGTGATCCAGCGACAGATGGGCCACGACCGTGTTGCGGTCGTTGTAGTCGTTCAGAATATAGAGTGCTTTGGCGTATTTGCGTTTCTGCAACAGCTCCACGCCGCGGGCATAGGCCGTATCCAGCTCCGTGGTATGGATCGTATCCTTGACCATTCCTTTGCGGCGCAGGCTGTAGCGAAAATTCACGGCCCGCAGCTGCGGGTAGATCACCGAACGGATATAGGCATACTCTTTCGGAAACCGCTGCCGGATGGCCTGCTCCCGCCGGTCGGGATTCTTTTCTGCGACGATCAGCTCCAGAATAGCGTCACGGCTTACGACCTCCCGGTCTGTTCGGATGCGGTTTGTCAACTCCTGCCAGTCCTCGGCCACCCACCGCACGGTCAGCATCGTGTCGATGCTTCTGCCGTATCGGCGGACAAGATAGCGTTTCAATGCCTGTGCCCGTCCTTGCGAAAGACGGTCGTTGAAAGCGTAAGCTCCTTCCGGAGACGATGCCGCCGTCAGCGTGATGGTATCGACCCAGAACTCCTGCTGTTCGACGATCTGCCGTATCAAACCGGTGATCTTGTCCAGCTGCCGTCGGTTGTCGCCCAGCGTATCGACCACACGGGTATCGCCCACGAAGAACTGAATGTAGTTACGATCCTCTACGGTCACGAACTTGTCGATGACCTTGATACGGTAACGCGGCATAGTATCTACGAAGGAGAGCATCGAAGATACGACGTAGCTCAACGTATCGGACGGCGGTAGACGGTAGGCGCTGTCGTCCACAGCCAAGACCTGCCCCTGAAGCGTTACGAGCATCTTCTTCGAGGTCTCATCCGTTTTCACCTCCTGCGAGTAATAGTACGTGACGGTGCTCCTGCCTTCGACCAGCGAGTCGAGCCGGACGTCTTCGGGATAGGGAAACTTCACGAAGCGGTTGAAGGCCGCCTCGCGCCCCACGGTATCGGGGCGGAAGCGTTCGACATAGGTTTCGTACTGCCAGTAGTCGCGCTCTTGCAGCAGCGAGAAGCGTCCGCCGCGGATCACCAGATCTTCGAGCGCCACGGATTCGTCGGGCTTGTGCAATATCGGCGTGATTACGACGCTGCGGCTTCTGCCCAACAACTGTTTCGGCAGCGTCACGATGAAATCCAGCACGACACGACCGTTGCGCTCGGGAATAGACCGCATCTTCGCCACGACCGTCACCTGCTCGATCTGAAGCGCCATCACGCGTTCTCCGTCGGCAAGCGTATCCACGGGTGCAAGAAAGAATGTGTTGCTGTCACGCTGGAGTTTTACGACCTGCGGGCGGTAGTCCTGCTGCCGCTCCTGCCGCTCGGCGCGGGTAAGCTGCGAGAGCGAGGCTGTCATCTGCTGCCGCTGAAGCCGTCCGGCCACCGAACAGCCGAACATCATCCATAAAACCCCGACGGTGATTCCTACAGTTATGATTTTACGTGTGTTCATCGTTAAAAGATGTAGGAAAACGATACCTCTAACTTTGTCGGCGCGAGCGTCCAGCGGCGGTAATGGTAGATATACTCGTCGTCCCAGTCCCCGACCGTGGGGTCGCGGCGCGTGTCCTTCGTGCGGTAAAGCCCTACGCCGGCTTCGACGGCGACGTTCCAGCGTTTCGAGAGCATCCACGCATACCCGTAGCTGACACCCAGACCGCAGGCATGACCTTTATAGCGTTTCGTTCGGCTTCCGAGGTCGTAACCGACATAGGTAAGGTGCTGTCCGAGAAAGTGTCCCACGAAGGATTCGTAGAACCAGTAGCGGCCGCCGAGCTGCACGGCATGGAAGTTCATCGAGAGGGATGCGGTTTGCACCGGATTCCAATAGCCGGACAGCTCCAGCGACCAGTTGTCCGTCAGGGCCGTTTCGGCCCCGACGTTCAGCGTCGCGCTGCATGCCGCAAGGGCATTGGCCCTCACGGCGAAGATCTGCGCCGAAGCCCTGCGGGGCAGCCCCCACAAGGCCGCCGACAGCAGCAGGAACAGTATGATTCGTTGTTTGTTCATTGTTGAAAGTTAATTCGGTTTTATTCCCGGATGCAGCGCACCGGATTGGCGGCATAGCGGTAAAAATCCGTCGTATTGACGAACGGCGGGTAGTTGCTCGTATCGAATAGGATCGAGGTGCAGGCTACGTCATGGAACACGCCGGTCAGGTCGTCCCAGTGAAGATAATACGGAGCGTTCGTGTAGAGCCTTCCGAGCGACCCGTTGCGGTCGTAACGTCCTTCGTAGAATGTTCCGCCCAAAGGTATTTTCGCCGTCTGCGTGCTGTTACAGCGGATTGTAACGTAATAAGGTGCCGATACGCCTATCCGCTCTATTCCCGCAAAATCCTCAGCACCGGGCACTTTCCATCCCGGAGGGCAGGGATCGTAAATGGATTTATGGCTGGTGCGGCTGATATTGTTCTTCCCGGTCGTGACGTTGCCCCAGAGGTTCGGGTGATGGACGTAGAGCCAGTCGGCGACCGACGTCCACTCTTCCCAATCCTCGTAAAATACACCGTCCATATAGGTCGTTGGATGCGCTGTGGCCCATTCGAGGGTCATCACGTCGTAAGGCGATTCAGTTCCGGAGGTTCGGGGATTGCTTTCAGCATACTCGAATCCCGGAGCATAGACGGTCGGAGCCTGCGTGTAGGCGTCCGTGGCCAGCGCCGGATACGAAAACGGATCTTTGCGGCCCCACTGGTAATAGAGTCCTTTGGCAGCGGCCTGCGTGCAGTCCGTAGCCAGGGCCCCGAGGTTGCGATCCATAAAGACGGCTCCCGAAGCGTAGGTCTGGGCCGTGGCCTCGATCTCGTAATCCACCGACCAGATGTGCCACGACCATATGCATACCCCGCGGCTGTCGAGAAGTCCGATTACGGCATTGCCATAGGTCATGCCGGTTCGGAAGACGATACGTCCGTCGCCGGTCAGCTCCGCACTTTCGACGATCGCTCCGCGGGTCGTGCCCGTTTCCCAAAGCACCCGTGCTTCCGCACCCCGCAGGGGCTCCGGGCGGATATTCGTCGTTGCACGGCCGTTGCCCATCGTCGTAGCGTCGAACGAATAGGAGGTATTCAATTCCGGCGCGATATAGCAGTTGGCCGTGCCCTCGTCGTCGAGCGGCCGGGTATTGGCCGTGAATTTCGGAAAGATCGCGGCTTCGGGCGAGGTCGGAATGTAGGCATACGAAGCCGAGGTCGAAAGCCGTGTCTTGTAGTCGGCTGCCGAATACCATCCCTCGAAGCGGTATCCGGCTTCGGGTACGGCTGTCAGCGTGCATCCCTTTTCATGGCACAGGACGACCCGGTCGTGCGTCAGGGAAGAAGTTTCAGCGTCATACAACGCTCCGGCGACGGTTACCGTACCGTTCCCGTTTTCAGCCGTCGCGGGGTGAATATATACGTCGAGGCGGTTGGCGAAGCGGTGTCCGATGTCGAACGACTGTGCAAATCCCGCATCATCCTCGACCGTGACGGTATAGACCACCTGCGAATTGACCGTCGTATAGATTCCCGGAGCGTAGTTCACGCCGAAGACATTGGGGCCGGGCTGTTCCGGAAGCGTAAGGTCGCGGCCTTCGCCTACGGGAGAGCCGTTCAGACAGAACGCTCCGGCGTTGCCCTGCGCGACACCGATACGTCCCCGAAGCGTCAGGGGTGCGGGACTCCCGTCGATCTCCACAGCGAGCATCTGAAACGGATTGTAGGTGCAATATCCGCCGACCGAGTTTTCTTCGTAGGTATCATGCACATTGACGGCATAGCTGCTAATGCGGGTATCGACCTCGCTGTCGCCCAGGATCAAGATGTTGAACCGGTAGTGTACGTTCGCCCGGACGTTGAAATCCGAAGTGTTGTTTCCTCCGAGATAAATATAATAAGCCAATACTTTCGACCCGCGCACGGCGCGGATCAGCAGATACGAGGCATTCGCGGGGGCATTCTCCGGGTTCTTCTGACGCTGGTCGGTAATGGCCGCCACCGTTCCCTGCATATTGGGTAGCAGATAGCAGTCGCCCGCGGCCTGCTGTCCGGAAAGTTCCACCTCCGGACAATCCGTATAGTCGTCGGGATCATCCGACGGTGCGGCCGCCATATCGAACACAGATACAGAACGCGGTACGGAAAGAAGCTGCACGGAACGCAGTTCGATGTCGGCAACGGCCGGAGCAACGGTAATGTTATAGGAGATTTTCGACACGCAGCGTTGTACTTCGACGGCAAGCAGCGTCAGCATCCCGTCTGCCGAGGGAATTATCGTTATATCGCCCTCATAGGCCATCGGCAATACATTGTACTCGTCGGCATACGACACGGTGAAATCTTCCGATGCCGGATTTTCACCCAAGTCGCGTCCCATGTTAACTGTAATACGTATCCTGTAGTCGCCCGGCAGGCATTCGAAACGCAGCGTCGCAGAGGTCTGGTAACGGTGCAGGACAACATTGCTGTTATCGTCGTAAAGGTAGAGGTTCAGGTCGCGGATGGCCGTTTCATCCGCAGTGCGGGTTACGGAGGACATCCTTTCGGGCCGTACTGTCAGGCTGACAAAGACACCGCGGGGATTTGTACACTCTGTCCTGTCCTCGGCGATACAACTCCACAGCAACAGGATGGCAGCGAGTATCAACAGATATTTTTTCATAGTCGGAAAAATCTGAAAAAGGGATTGAAAAAAGCTCCCGCCCGCGAGGAACGGGAGCTGCCAAAACAAGAGGGCTATGCCCCCAGTTCGACGTTCTGCGTCACGGGCGTCTCCCAATCGGCGACGGTGACCGATACGGCGCAATCCTGACCTACAAGACCCGTGATATTGGCCGCGACACGGTAGTAGCCGTTTCGGAGAATCTCGCCCGCGGCCTTGCCCGTCAACTCGACCGAGTAGGTCACCTCCGAGCGGTCGTCCGTAGTCGAGGTGTTGCCATCCGAATCGTATGTGGCGTTAATTTCCAGCAGAACGCGGCTGCCCGCGGGCAAAGCTCCATTCTCGAAACAGTAGAACAGCGCATTGTATTTTCCCGAAGCCATGGCGGGCGTCTGCGTGTGGCTGAAGGTCATGGGCCCGGGTGTCGGCGTTCCGACCACGACGAGCGACTGCGAGGCGGCTTTGGAGAGTTTTACCGAGTTGATGGTAAGCGTTCCGGCATATTTGTCGGCGAACAACGGGTCGATGGTCGTCTGAAGGGCTACTTTAGCGACAGTGCGTTTGAGCGTGATGCCGACATTGGTCGTGGAGTTCACGGCCCCGACGGTCTGCGATTTCATGCCCGACATCACGAAGCCGCCCGAACGTTTGGCTGCGGTGGACACCTCGACGAAGGTGCCGTTATAGTCGGCGGCCGACTTCTCCACGAGGGCCGTAAGGGCTGCGCGGGTCTTGGCCGACGAGGCGTCGTAGTTCGCTATGGCGTAGAATGAGCAGGGGGTGCTGGCAAGAGATTTAGGTAGGGAGAATGTCGCCGATTTCGCGGCCAGCTCGCTGGATGTTAAATCCCGGCGAATAACGAAGTTGTCGGCATTATCGAAGACGAAAATCGACAGTGACGACAACGAAGACTCTCATGCCTCGGCCGAGGCTGTCGAATCGAAGAAGGAGCGGGTGTCGGCGGCATCATCGGTAAGCGTAAGTGCGATACGTGCCCCATCGGTGAAAGAATTGGGGGAAGGTACGACTTCGGTCTCCTTGTTGCAGGAAACGAATGCGGCAGCGAAGACTGCAACGGCTAAAAGGATGTTTTTCATGTTATTTGGATTTTGAATGCAGCGATGCACTATGCGTCGCTTTCTGCTGCAAATGTATAATACAAAATCACTGAAAAGTACACTTTTCCGGATGCCTCTCGGGAAAAATCAAAAAGTTTTTTGTAAAGTATGAAAATATAATCAACTGAAAAATAAACTGTTGAAACTTTGCAAACGGAGAAAAACTTTCTGATTTTCTCGTCCTTGACAGGTCTCCGCTCTCTCTATCGCAGGTGTCTTTCGACGACTTGCTCATAGGCTTTTTTCAATTTATCCAGAAAAGGTGTGACCGCCGTGCTGCGGTCAAGCATCCTGGTTTTCTTGACATAGACATCGTTGATCGTGATATGGAATGTAGAAGACAAGGCACGGACGATCTCGATGAAACGCGCCTTGCGGTTGCCGTACATGATAATCCCGTTTTTATGAAGGGCAACGGCAAGCTCCAGCAGCTCTTGCTGCGTCCCTGTCCACAGCAACTCGCCGTCCTGATAGGATAAAGGGAACGAATAGTCTTGGTTCGAGCTATATTTCGTACTATTGCTGACGATATTGATTTCGCAATCCAGAATATACATGATTTTATAGATGAACGTCGTCCTTAAAACATTGTTCGAATATCGATTAAACGATGGATGGGACAATACGTCGAATTCAACCCGGCTGTAATACAGTATTCTCAAAATATCATCCCGGTTATCGAAATTAGCAACCATCTCGGTCATCGTCTCGATAAACTCTTCGTATGCATGGGCTAATTCCGACGGATTCGATTCATTTTGAGTTAGCAACGCGTATATACGGGTATGAATAAGCGTTTTCATAAGACAGATCTCCGTATTGCAGAATCATGTGTATTTTTCGTATTCACAAAGTATCTGTTGGATAATTTTTCTTATCTTTGCAAAACAGCGAATAGCTGTCGAATCCTGTCATCGACACCTGAAAATGCTACCAAGACAAGATGGACGGGATGATAGGGGAATCGTGCAAAAAACAGCACGGGCTTCTCCTATCTGTTCATCGGGTTGTAGCATTCCTCAGGTGTCAATAGGTTAAGTCCGTGCTTTTATTTTAGATTTTCAGCGATTTGATACAATCATTTGAGGAATAAACATTTAGCGGAGTATTTGAGAAATAACAGTAACGAATTGGCAACCGTGCGATTTTCAGCAATTTGCGGTGTTATGCTGTCAAATAACCCTTTCGGTTGCAAAGATACATCTTTTATGGTTAAATAAAAACAAGTCACAGTAATTTTCGAGGTAAGTATAATAGAAGTAATTTAAAAATCACTACCTTTGCACTTGAAATAGCCGTATATCATTAAAACAAAGGATATGAATCTGCCAAAAAAAATAAATCCAGATAATCTCATTGAGACTATCATCGAAATCCGAATGAATCCGATATGTCCTCCTGAATTATGGGCGGGAATGATTTCTGCACGTATACAAGAATTGGGATACAATTACATACCAGCTCCACAAGTAAGTGTTCGGTTAGATAAAAATGGGAAAATGGCAGTTTCTGTGGAGAGAGGTAAAGAGAATATCACATATGGCATTTTTATAAAAGAACACATTCGTTTTGTAATGCAGGGTAACAGCCTGTCCTTTAATTGTAATATGGGACATTATGTAGGATGGAACATTTACCAAAAAGAAATCAAGGATATCATTACAGCAATGCAAGAATGTAAAATTGCCAAAGATTTTAATCGTGTTCAAATACGTTATATTAGCGAATATCAAGATATTGATATTATAGATTATATTAACGGGAATATTTGTATTGGAGATGAAACGAATCGATTTAGAAGTCAGGAAATAAAGCTTAATCGCATAGATGGAAATACAAAGATTTTTGTGTCATTAGTAAATAAAACAAAAAGAAGGACTCCTAAGGGTGAAGAGTATTCTGCCTCTTTGTTTGATGTAAATATATATGAGAGTTTTGAAAGCTCAGATTCTATAGAAATGGTTATATCCTTATTGGATAAAATTCATATGGTTGAAAAGGAAACTTTCTTTGGTCTTTTGAAGAAAGATTTTATTCAATCTTTAAATCCTGAATATTAAGATGATTGCAAATGCGCCATACATAGAGTCTTGTGTGTATGATTATTTTAGCACGCCTATTATAAATGAATATATTATCAATACAAGCAAAAATGAGGATTGTATTGATGATAATACACTCTTTTTTTTGAATGCCTATAAAGATAGGGAGTATCAAACATCTTCGACTGAAGAAATCATTGACAAAGAACAAAGCATAAGTAGGCAAATTGGTGATATAACAAAAGTTCAAACTTTTATAAAAAACGCACCAAAAGTATTCGCATCCTCTTCTGAGCAATTTGTAATTACAGCCTTTGAAGAAATGCGAAATGGACTTATGCAATTGTCATTAGATTTATTGTTTACAGACATTTCACAAGAAGAGGAATGTTTATTTATGTATGGACAAAGAAAAGACGTAAAAATATTTTTTAATTTGTTTTTTGAAGAAAATGACGTTGAAACATTGGTTAATATATCTACTCCAAACGGTAAATATGTCATTGAAGACAATATTGAAAATAGTATTCAACGCGTATTCAAAATATTTCAGGCGGAGGGACTATATGGAAATCTATCCTAAGCATATTTTACCATATCCCCAATATCATTTTATAGAACAAAGCAAATTACTTACTCAATCAGGTCTTGTTCTTATTCGTCATATAGAAAGTGATAAAGTACAATGGATTGATAACTCTATTACATCCTGATTGTATTCAAATTCAAAGTGACCATCTTCGTGATTTGTCAAATAACCTTTTAGGAGTATTTAAAGTAGATGATATTTTTTACGGAATAAGCAAAGAATATAGACATTCCTATTGTGAGTTGTGGAAAGAAGATACAATGGGATTAATACCAGCTGACAATGAGTGTTTTAAAGATGAAAATAGAGGTTTCTATTTCATTC
>OGNC01000923.1_pt1 | contig 15782 bp, 13 predicted proteins | sample 1573311 | NCBI WGS metagenome assembly OGNC01 (sample SAMEA2581889, study PRJEB24529) | metagenome | biome: Human gut stool | place: China | collected 2011
GTTTTACCTGCCGAGAAAAGAATAGAGCAGGACGCGGCGCGCTGCGCCGCGTCCTGACGGCAGAGTATCCTGGCGGCAAAACAGCGCAGGAAAATCGTGGCGCAGGGGCGGGAAGACTCTTGCAATTTGGATTTTTGTGTGCTATACTGCCAATCGACAAGTGAAAATAACGGACGGCGCGCCGGTCTTTTGGGAGACGGGCGGCGGAATGGGGTGAGAAGCCCCGCGAGAAGGTCACTGTGATGCCTGCGCGATACGCGGCAGGATAAGTCAGGTACGTTATGCGCCGGAGCCGACAGGTTTTGCCATTTCCGAAGCCGAGATGAGAGTGCTGCGCACGGTCATTTTTGGCCGTGCGTTTTGTTTTGCGCCGTTTGCGCGGCGGAGCAACAGGGGGGAGCGATCCGAGCGCCGCCGGTGGCGGATGCAGCGAGGTGAGCGAGTGGCCGCGGTCAGAATTTCGGCGGCTTTGATGCCGCGACGAAATTCTGGGCACCGCAACAGGCCATTTTTTCCGCAGCACCGGAACGGACTTTTTGGGGCAGGAGCAGGACTTTTCATGAACTTCTCTGTCAGTCGGGGCGGTTTGAACGGAAGCCGCTGCTTTCCATACGGGGGATGGGGTCAGCCGCCCCGTCCCCCGAACCTCTATAATTCAGGCTCAAGGGCCTTTTATATAGAGAAAATCACAATTCCCCACCGCCGGTTTCGGCGCGGCTTTGCCCCGCAGGGGCAGGGCCGACGCGCAAGAACCAGCGGATGCGGGGAAAATCACACGAGAGAAAGGAAGATCAAGGAATGAAGAAACGGATCGTTTCCTTCCTGCTGGCGCTGGTGATGGCAGTCTCACTTCTGCCCGTCAGCGCCTTTGCTGCGAATGGGGCTTATACCGTGGCAGAGGACACCACTGCGCAGCAGGGGGAAGACAACAGCAAGGTCACGGTTTATTTTTCCCTGTCGGATAACGGGAAGTACAAAACCGGCACCAGCGGCAAAACGCTGGCCTATGTCCCGGTAACGGTGGAGTATTTTGATCTGGATGACTACGGTCTGGGCAAATACACCCGTGCGGACGCGGGCGAGCAGCCTACGGTGCTGCACCTGTTCATCAAAATGCTGGAGCAGGAGTACCTGAACAGCGGCAAGCTGACGGTAGGCGGAGACGCGCTTACCGTGTCCGGTGGCGCCGGAAGTATGTACATGACGCAGTTCTGGGGCCACGATCAGAACCTGACCTATTATGTGAACCATGTGTACCCCATCATGTCGGGCAGCACCGGCGCCACGGCGGACTGGATCATCCTGAAAGATGGCGACGTGGTGGACGTGGCGATGTTCGACGACTGGAGCTTCTGGGGTGACGCCTACGCTGGCTTCCAGTATTTCATGGACGGCGATGCGCCCACCCACAGCTATACCGCCACGGCGGGTGAGGCCAAAACCATCACCTGTAAGACAGCGCAGACGAACATGATGAGTCCCAGCGGGACGCAGTATAACGTCTGCGGTACGCAGACCGTTTACTACGGCAAGACGCTGTTTGCCAGCGACGCCCAGAGCGTCACCACCGACTCCAGCGGTGCGGCCAGCATCACCTTCCCCGAAGCGGGCGACTGGTATGTATGGGCCAACGGAGTTAAAGGCCACAATACAGAAAGTATCGTCAGTTCTCCTGCTTATGCCACTGTGACAGTGGAAGCGGACGGCGGCGTGACCACCCCCAAACTGACGCTGACCATGAAGAAGAAAATGGCGATGGTCTACTGCAGCACGGGGCTGGAAGCCTACGATGAGAGCGGAGAAAGAGCCACCTGCTTGTGGGAGGTCGATGAGGCTCACAGACAGTCTGTATATGCACCTAAGAGTCCGTGGAATGGTACACCAGATGGAGAAGGAAATTATCCCGGCAAATATAATATGTACTTCACGAGCGATGCACCGCAGACGAATGTAACAATTACGGCAACCATGGTCAGCGATCCAACAGTCAAAGCATCTGTTACCTTTGACATTGTACCGATGGCTGAAATCTATGCTGTAGTAAACGGCGAAAAGGCACAGAAGTTGGAGATAGAACAGCTCAAGGATGCAGCCGGGAAATCGCACGGTGAGGGAATTGTAATTCCCGCCTATGTGGAGCAAGTGATGATCCGTCCCGCTGGTGAGTATTTGGTTGCGGATGCGTTGGATCCGAATAAGTCTGTTTGGAAAGCAAAATATGACGAATCTGGTTACTGCTTGGTAAACAGTTCGGTGGGTGATATTAATGCAACGGGACTTCCTGTTGAAAAGATTGGCTTGAAAAGAGGGTTGCTTACGCTATACCCGGAAGATCATTGGCAGATCAACCGAGTTGCGCTCAAGGGACAGCTTGAAGTACAGGATTCCGATGGAAAAATTTACTTGATTTGGGAAAAAGGCGGCGATGCCATCAATGACGTCAAGGCAGAAAATGCAGCTATTTTTACGCCTTACGATGTTGCAGGAAACAGCTTCCAACTTGTAATGGAGCATAATGCAAAGACAGCATCTTTTGCATTTAAACTGGATTCCGCAAAGAGTGCGGCGATATATGACGACCAATTCAAGGTGAAGGTCAAGGATATAGAGCAGAAAGACGGATATTTTGTTCTGCCCATCCGCGCAGAAGATATGGAAGATTCTGCTTCGGGGCCGGCTAAAAAGACCTATTATGTAGCGATTGAAAATGAAAGCGGTCTGACTACGAGAATTCTGGTAACGGTATATCAAAGATTTGAAAACCTAAATACGCCTACCGCTGTAGAAGAATATCTGTGTCTTGCCAGCCAGTATACCAACAACACGAATAACGTTACGGGATTTTACGGAATTCGTCCAGAGCGTACCCTTTTAGGATGGCCGCAGAGGGGAACAGGTGAGCTGATTTCCATCGGTAATTTTGGTGGCTATATTACCTACCGCTTTGATGATGTCATCAAGAACAATCCTAGTAACCCTTACGGTATCGATTTTGTGGTGCGTGGTAACTCTTGGGATGGTACGGCAGGCTTCTCCGAGCCAGGTAATGTGCTGGTGTCCAAGGACGGTAGCACATGGTATACTTTGGCCGGTTCCGACCATTACAGTAACAACGCATATTGGGATTATACCATGACCTATACCAAGAGCGACAAGTCAGCCTCCACCTACGGCGGAGGTATCGGCTTTGCAGCTGAATGGACGGACAATCATGGAAATAGTGGAGTCAGCTACGTCTATCCGGATAAAAGTGATTATCCGTTGTTCCGCTGGACGGATGCGCTGGAAAAAAGCATGACTGTTTCCGGTACACTGTTGGTGTCAAAAAGCAGTGATTTAAGCAATCGTGAAGCTGCTTTCCCCAACTGGGGCTATGTGGATACCGGATACAATGGACTGAATCCCTATGTGGGCGGACAGGCGGGTGAGGTATTCGACCTTGACTGGGCCGTGGACGAGAACGGCCAGCCCGTGCAGCTGGATTGGGTCAAGTACGTAAAGGTGCAGACCGCATCCAATATCGATGGCGGCAGCATCGGCGAAAAATCCGCCGAGATCAGCGCCATCTATAAGACCGACGCGGCTGCCGCTCCCGTTGGCGTTACCGCCGCTCCCGCCTCCATCTCCATCAACGGCCAGAAGCTGGCGCTGAAGGATGGCGTGGACGTGTATTCCGCCGTGGCCGATACCGCCGTTGAGGTGGCTGTGGACGCGCCGGAGGGTGCCAACGTCTACATCAACGACGTCTACGGCAAGAGCGCCAAGTTCGACTCCCTGAACCACCGCATGGTGCGCGTTGTGGTGCAGGAGGGCGAAAAGGAGCCTGTGATCTACTACGTGAACCTCAAGACACAGGCTCAGGCCGATGAGGACGCCGTGGCGGATGTGATCGCCAAGATCAATGCTATTGGCACTGTAACGCTGGACAGCAAGAGCGCTATTGACGAGGCCCGCAAGGCATACGATAAGCTGACAGCGGCCCAGCAGGCGAAGGTCAGCAACTATGCGACCCTGACCGCTGCTGAGACGACCTATGCCAAACTGGTGGCCGACAAGGCCGATCAGGACGCGGCGGATGCCGTGGTCGCCAAGATCGACGCTATCGGCACTGTAACGCTGGATAGCAAGAAAGCTATCGACGCAGCCCGCAAGGCATACGATAAGCTGACAGCGGCGCAGCAGGCGAAGGTGAGCAACTACGCGACCCTGACCGCTGCTGAGGCGGCCTATGCCAAGCTGGTGGCCGACAAGGCCGACCAGGATGCGGCAGATGCTGTGATCGCCAAGATCAACGCTATCGGTACTGTGACGCTTAAGAGCAAGAAGTCCATCGACGCAGCCCGCAAGGCTTACGATGGCCTGACCAAGGCCCAGCAGGCGCGGGTGAACAACTATGCGACCTTGACTACTGCTGAGACGACTTACGCCAAGCTGGTACAGGACAAGGCCGATCAGGATGCGGCGGATGCTGTGATCGCAAAGATCAACGCCATCGGCGTTGTGAGCAGAGCCGCCAAGAGCAGGATCGACGCGGCCCGTAAGGCGTATGATGGCCTGACCGATGCGCAGAAGGCGCTTGTGCCCGCCAGTGTGGTCAAGACGCTGACCGACGCGGAGACGGCTTACTCCAACCTGCCGCCGCGCCACAGCTCTGATGATACGGCGGACAACACAAAGCCTGCGCAGTCCAGCCGTACCGGCGATGCAGGTATCGCCATCTACGCGGCCATAAGCCTGCTGTCCGTTACGGGCGGCGCTTGGGTCATCGGCAAGAGGCGTAAACACTAAGCGATTCCCTGATCTTCTCTATATGGCAAGGGCGGAGACGCAATGCGTCTCCGCCCTTGCCGCCTGCATGCCTGTCGGCACAGCGTACCTCCTCCGGCAAGAGGCCCACCGTGACGTATCGAGCGTTAGCTTTCAAAATACACAGAATAGGAGGGAACATCAGTGCCTTTAGTTTGTTACGTTTCGGAACTTGATAAGAACGTGTCTTTGGACGCTGAACGTTTGCTGCGTCTCTTGGGTGTATCCGGAAAGCTGTCTGGGTTTCACTTTGCCGTGTATATGTTGGAACAGGTGCAGGAGAAGCCGGAGCGTGTCCTGCTGATCACAAAAAGACTCTACAACCGAACGGCACAGTATTTTCATACTACCACCAACTGCGTGGAAAGGAATCTCCGCACCCTCATACAGGCGTGTTGGAGACAACCTGACCACAGCTTACTTGAGCGCATTGCAGGCCACCCGTTGTCGCAGCCACCAACGAACGCGCAGTTCATTGATATGGGAGCCGCTTTTCTCCGCAAGTAAGCTTTGCATGGGTTAGCCACCTCCACCCACAGCGGCAACATATCCCCCTTGCGCTGCCGCTGTAGGTTTTATTCTCGTCCGCACCTGACGCTCTATCACCACAGACATTTCGCAGGCTGGTCATGTATTATATCACGAATACGATGCTTTGGAAACGAGCATTTCGCACTTCCATGAGGATTATTTCCCAGCCTGCATAGATAAAGCCGTCGCAGGGTACTCCCTGCGGCGGCTTTATCTGCGGCACTCCTTTTGTTACCCGAACACTACCTCCCGCATTACCACTTCCTCTGCGGCGCTGCGAACGTTGTTCATCGCACCGACCCATGCCATCTGATCCTCGGCCTTCATCTGCTCGGTAATGCCCTGCTCCTGCGCCATCTGCCTCACCAGCAGTTCCAGCATCTCCTGCGCCTGTTGGTCGACCTCGCTGAGGTGCTGTGCCAGTTCGCCAGCGGTCAGCAGATTGATGTATAAGACCCTCCGATGATCCTTGAGGTACTTGAGGCGCAGGCGGCCATAGCGTCCGAAGGACGCATCTTCTTTTCTCGGTAAGGTAAGATTTGGTAGGCAGAATCCCTCGTGGTTTGTGTAAGTGATTTCCATTGCGTGATGCTCCTTTCGCGGTCTTTATTTTGACCCTTATTCTGACCCTTTAGCGGTTTGACCCTTATAAAACAACTGGACTGACTGATACGGAATTTTATAAGTTCAGAACTGAATATCACATAATTTCACATAAAAAGTGACTGAAAATGCACTTTTGTTTCTTCAAATCCCTCCTTCCGCGCCAATGGAAAAACCCCGTAACCGAGAGGTTACGGGGTTTTTGCATACCGTTTTTCCGAGTGCCGCCCGACAGTGCTTTCCGCCGGGAGCGGGGGACGCTCCGGGAGCGGTCAGAATGCGGGGTAGCCGTCCTTCAGCGTCTCATCGTACACGGCACGGTCACCGCCGATGAACTTGGGACGCACCCGCGCCGCCAGCAGGATGGCGTCGCCGATATGATCCTGCGCCAGACGCACCGGCACCGCCACCTTTTTCAGGTGCATACCGATCAGCGTGCCGCCGATGTCCAGACCGGCGTCGGCGCGGATCTCCTCCAGCGCCACCGGATGCTCGAAGGCCTGATAGGCGGCGGTGGCGAAGGAGCTGCCCGCCTTGGGCTGAGGCACCACGTTGACGATCTCGCCGTTGGGTACGGCGTCATGCTCCACGATGATGGCGCGATTCAGATGCTCGCAGCACTGGGCGGCGATGTAGACGCCCATGGGCCCGAATACACTGTGCAGCCCCTCGAAGATGGCGTTGGCGATCTCCGGCGTAGACCAGCTGCCAACCTTTTTGCCCACGACCTCACTGGTGCTGCATCCCACCACCACGATCTGGCCCTTGTGGAGGTGCGCCGCCTCCGCCAGCTGGGCCGCCGCGTTGGCCGCCTCCTGCCGCACCTGCTCATGCAGACCCTTCTGCTCCAGCTCATGCACGATACCTGCCATAAAAAAACACCTCGCTCAAAGTAGATTCAAAAGATATGGCGAGCCGTTCTCCGGCTCGCCATATAGTATATCACGCGCAGACCTTTTCTTCAAGATGTGTGCGGCGTACCACCTGCAGCAGCAGGAAGCCGGCCACCAGACCCACAGCGCCCTGCACCAGATTGCCGGGAACGCTGGCTGCGGCGCCGATGCCCTTGCCCAGCAGCAGCCCTGCGTAGCCGAAGTAACCGGCCACCATGATGATCTCGCTGATCACACCGCTGACCAGAGCGCCTACGCTGCTCTTGCCGAAGGCCTTAAAGACCAGTGCGCCCACCAGCGCCATCAGACCCTTGATGACCAGCGTGCCGGGGGCATAGTGGCCGTAGCCCAGCAGCAGGTCCGCCAGCATGGAGCCGATACCGCCGGCGGCAGCGCCCCACCACGGGCCCAGCAGCCAGCCGCTCAGCAGCACAAAGCAGTCGCCCAGATTTACATAGCCGTTCATGGGGGAGGGGATCTGTACCACCATCGTGGCCACACAGGCCAGCGCCGCCAGCACGGCCGCCAGCACCATCGTTCTGATTTTCTTATCGGACATGGTCTTGCACCTCACAAATATGTTCCGCGCCGGACCAAAAAGTCCTTGCAATCGCGGTCAAGTTGTATTATAGTCGTAACTGGTATTATTAAAATATCCATATTGATTTTAGTTGTTAATACCAGATGGAGGACGATATGCTGACCTATGCACTGACAAAAACCGGCGGCGTCAGCCTGTACGAGCAGCTATACCGTCGGGTCAAGGACGACATCCTCACCGGGCGGCTGGCGACAGGGGAGAAGCTGCCCTCCAAGCGGGCGCTGGCCGCCCATCTGGAGGTCAGCGTCATCACGGTGAAGAACGCCTACGAGCAGCTGATGGCGGAGGGGTATATCTACGGCATGGAGAAGAAGGGCTACTACGTCAGCCCCGTCCAGCGTCCGCTGACCGCCCCCGCCCACCGGCAGGAGGCCGCGCCGCCTGCCGAGCACGTCTGGGAGATGGATCTGGTCACCAACTCCATTGCGGCGGAGGATTTTCCCTTCACTGTCTGGGCGCGTCTGATGCGCCAGACCATCTTGGAGCAGGGTACCGGCCTGCTGCGTCCCATGCCGCCGCAGGGTGCGCCGGAGCTGCGCCGCGCCATCGCCGCCTATCTCCGGCAGTTCCGGGGCATGACGGTGGATGAGGAGCAGATCATCATCGGCGCCGGCACGGAGCAGCTGTACAATATGCTGGTGCAGCTTCTGGGACAGGACAAGCGCTACGCCGTGGAGGATCCGGGCTACGGCAAGATCGCCCGTATCTACCGGAGCAATCAGGCGGAGGTGGTGTCCGTGCCGCTGGACGGCGCGGGGCTGTCCGTATCGGCGCTGGACGAGGCCGGCGCCGACGTGGTACACATCTCGCCCAGCCACCACTATCCCACCGGCATCGTCATGCCCATCGCCCGGCGGCAGGAGCTGCTGCGCTGGGCGGCGCAGGGGAACGACCGCTTTATTCTGGAGGACGATTATGACAGCGAGTTCCGCTTTGTGGGGCGTCCCATCCCCACGCTGTTCTCCGTGGACGAGGCGGGGCGGGTCATCTACCTGAACACGTTTTCCAAGACCATTGCGCCCTCCATCCGCATCAGCTATATGGTGCTGCCCCACCGGCTGCTCGCCGCGTTCCGGGAGAAGCTGGGATTCTACGCCAGCACCGTCTCCGGCTTTGAGCAGTACACGCTGGCGCGGTTCATGGCGGAGGGGTATTACGAAAAGCACCTGAACCGGATGCGCAAGCGCTATCACCAGAAGCGGGACGCGGTGATCGCCTGCATCCGCGGCGGCCCGCTGGCGGAACGCGCCCGCATCACCGAGGAGGACGCGGGATTGCACTTTCTGATGACGCTGGACACGACCCTGCCCGACGGGGTGCTGCGCCGCCGGGCGGCGCAGCGCGGCGTACGGCTGGCCATGCTGTCCGAATACTACAACGACCCGGACGATGCGCCGCCCCATGTGCTGGTGGTAAACTATTCCGGCATCGACATTGAAAAACTGCCCCGGGCGCTGGCGCGTCTGGCGGAGATAGGGGAGGAACAAGACCATGCATGACGAACTGACCCGCAGCGACCTGCAAAAAATGCAGGAGGAGATCGACTATCGGGTGCAGGTGCTGCGTCCCAAGCTTATTGAGGACGTGCAGACCGCCCGCGCCTTCGGCGACCTCAGCGAGAATTTTGAGTACAAATGCGCCAAGCAGGACAAGAACCGCAACGATGCCCGCATCCGTTATTTACAGCGAATGATCAAGACGGCGCAGGTCATCGAGGACCGCTCCTCCGCCGACACGGTGGGACTGTACGACACGGTGGAGATCTACATGGAGAATCTGGGCAAGAGTCGGAGGATCCAGCTTGTCACCACCCTGCGGCAGGACGCCCTGAAGGGCTTTATCAGCAAGGAATCCCCGGTGGGACGTGCCGTCATGGGCGCCAGAGTGGGCGACCGTGTTCATGTGGACATGGGCGGCGGTAAGGGGTACTATGTCCGCATCGACGCCATCGAAAAGGGAAAGGACGACGGTTCCATCCCCATCGGCAGCTTCTGATATAAAAGAGACGGGACGCAGCGCGTCCCGTCTCTTTTATATCAGTTCCTCAAACGAGCGGATATACCGGTCGCATACCGCCTGCATCTCCGGCTCCGTGCCGGCGAAGTAGGGGTCATAGACCCCTACGGCGTGCATCCCGGCGGCCTTGGCGCCCCGGCAGGCCTCCACCGAGTCGTCGTACAGCGTGCAGTCCGCCGGCGCGACGCCCATCATCTCTGCGGTCAGACGCCAGAGCTGGGGATCCTTTTTCTCCAGCTGCAGGTCGTGGGCGAAGATGATCCGCTCAAAGTACGGCATCAGCCCCAGATGGGTCAGCGCGGTGCGGCAGTGTAACGGCACGGCGCTGGTCACCACGATCAGCTGCTCACCGGCGGCGCGAAGCTTGTCCAGATAGGCGCGGACGCCCGGCTTCACCGGCACGGAGGTGCCGTACAGGTCGCCGGCCATGTCCATCCACTCCGCCATGATGGCCTCCTCCGACTCCGGAAGATGGCAGAATTCCTTGGTGAATTTGGCCGCCAGCGGGAAAATGGTGTGCGCCACCCCTTCGTAGAATTCCTTTGTGTAGGACAGGCTCCGTTTGGCCAGAAACGCGGTGTCCACGTCCTTCCAGATGCCGTTGGAGTCGATGAGGGTGCCATCCATGTCGAATATCTGCATAGCTGTCTCCTTTTGGCGGAAAATGTCTTGCAAACCGGATTTTCAGGTGCTATCATAACATAATTCTGATACGCTGTAAATGGGCGGAACGCCCAGTCTCCGGCAGAAAAGTGAGGGATATGTATGCAGACCGTTGATTACCGCAAGGGCCTTCCGGCCATGGGCGTGTGCTTTCTGTTCTGGGGCTTTCAGCCGCTGTACTGGTTTATGTGCACCAATCTCTGCGGCCAGATCGACACTTTTTTCCTCATGGCCTGCCGCATTATCTGGGCGGCGGTGTGCTGCCTGTGCATCCTGAAGGTGCAGGGCAAGCTGCCCCAGCTGTGGGCCGTGTTCCGGGACAGGCAGGTGCTCAAGCGGGAGATACCCGCCTCCGTGCTGCTGTTCGGTGACTGGCTGGTGTACCTGTGGGCCGTCCAGAATGGCCGGGTGCTGGAGTGCAGCCTGGGCTACTACATCCAGCCGCTGGTGGTGTTTGCTCTGGGCGCCGTCATTTTCAAGGAGAAAATGAGCTGGCGGCACTTCATCATTATTGCCATCGTGGTGGTGGGCATCGTCCTCAGTACCTCCGGCTTCGGCGGCGTGCCCTACGTCACCATTGCGCTGGCGCTGATGTTCGCGGTGTATGCCGCCATCAAGAAGAGCCTGACCATCGACTCCATTGTTTCCACCTCGGCGGAGATATTGATGATGGTGCCGGTGGCACTGCTGTTTATCCTGCTGTTCCGCATGGGAGACGACGGTATGGGCAGCATGACGCTTCTCAAGCAGCTTCTGATGATCGGCGGCGGCATCGTCACCGGCCTGCCCATGGTGTTCTACGCCATCGGCGTGCGGTATCTGCCGCTGATGACCACCGGCATCTGCCAGTATATCAGCCCGTCGCTGTCCATTGTCTGCGGCGCCATCATGGGGGAGCCCCTGACCCACGAGAAGCTGGTGAGCTTCCTGTTCATCTGGGCCGGCGTCATCCTGTATGTGCTGAACACCGTCTATGAGGAAAAGCGAAAAAAGTCCGCAGCTTGACCGAGTGACAAGGGCCGTCCCTGCGCTGGACGGCTTTTTGCCTGTCTATCTTATGGACAAACGGGGAAAACTGTGGTACAATGCCCTACATCATGGGGCATTGTGCCCTGAGGAGGAGAACGGTATGCAGGGGAGACTCATCGTATTCGAGGGAACGGACGGTTCCGGAAAGGCCACCCAGTCGGCGCTGCTGTGCCGGGAGCTGGAGCGGCGGGGCATCCCCTTCCGCAAGCTGGAGTTCCCCCGCTATCAGGAGGCGTCCTCCGCTCTGATCCGCCTGTATCTGAACGGCGCCTTCGGCAGCGACCCCAACGACGTCAACGCCTACGCCGCGTCCACGTTTTACTCCGTGGATCGCTATGCCTCCTATAAGCAGGATTGGGGCGGGTTTTACGAGTCCGGCGGCCTGCTGGTCGCCGACCGCTACACCACCAGCAACGCCGTCCACCAGACCGCCAAGCTGCCGCCGGAGGAGCGGGACACCTTTCTGGACTGGCTGTTCGACTTTGAATACCGGCTGCTGGGACTGCCGGAGCCGACACGGGTGCTGTATCTGGATATGCCCACGGAGGCCACGGAGCAGATGATGCGGCGGCGGGAGGCCGCCACCCATACCAAGGCCGATATCCACGAGCAGGACGAGGCGTACCTCCGCCGCTGCCGGGAAAACGCCGCCTATGTGGTGGCGCGCTGCGGCTGGACGCGGATCGACTGCGCCAAGGACGGCGCGCCCCGTTCCATCAATGATATCCACAACGAAGTGATGGCGTGTGTGGCTGATCTCATCGGCTGACCGCCTGAAAGGAGTTATTTCTATGTCCAATTACGACAGACACGACAGACAGGACGAGACGGCCATGTGGGACGCCGAGGAGGTGCGCCGTCAGGAGTCCGCGCAGCAGAGCCGCCGCAGCAGCGGCGGCAGAAAACGCAGAAACAGCCGGACGGGGCTGGCCATCTATCTGGTGTGCGTGGTGCTGGGCTCCTGCTTGCTGGCAGGCATCGGCTGGCTGCTGGTCAACGACCTCTGCTCTCTGAACAAGGCCCCTGTGGAGGTGGAGATCACCGTGGAGGAGGGGGATTCCCTGTCCGACGTGGCCACGAAGCTGAAGGACGCGGGACTGGTGAATTCCAAGGGCTTTTTCAAGCTGGCCAGCGGCTTCCTGCATTACAGCCGCTATGTGGAGCCGGGTACCTATAAGCTCAACAGCGACATGGACTTCCGCGCCCTCATCGTGAATATGCACGACTGGAAGCGCGACAATATGGAGGCCCAGGGGCTGGTGCAGGTCACCATTCCGGAGGGCTATACCGTCCGGCAGATCATCGACCTGCTGGCGGAGAAGGGCGTGGCTACCAAGGAGGAGCTGGAGGATGCCTGCGCCAACTTCGACTTCGAGAACTACTCCTTCCTGTCCTCCGACACGCTGGGCAGCATTGACCGTATGGAGGGCTTCCTGTTCCCCACCACTTATACCTTCGACAAGAACAAGACGGCGGTGTTCGCGGTGGATACCATGCTGACCATGTTCAAAAACCAGATCAGCCAGCAGATGCTGGAGGATATCAAGAAGTCCCCCTACGACCTGAAGCAGATCATCACCATGGCCTCCCTCATCGAGAAGGAGTCCATCGGCGACGACACCGAGCGCAAGAACATCAGCTCCGTCATCCACAATCGTCTGGAGAACCCCAACAGCGAGAAGGGCGGCCGGACGCTGCAGCTGTGCTCCACCATCAACTATATCATGGTGCATGACGGCGTAAAGACCTTCGACACCACTATCGACAACGCCTACAATACCTATATCCACGAGGGCCTGACCCCCGGCCCTATCTGCAATCCGGGTCTCAGCGCCATCAAGGCGGCCATCTACCCGGCGGACACGGACTACTACTTCTTCGCGCTGGGCACCGATAAGAAGAGCCACTTCTTCACCGACTACAACGAGCATCTCCGCTTTGTCAACAGCGCGGAGTACCAGCCCATCTACTCCTGATGCGGAAGCCGGAGCTGTTGTCCCCGGCGGGGGACTGGGAAAAGCTGCAAATGGCAGTGTTGTACGGCGCGGACGCCGTCTATCTGGCGGGTACGTCCTTTGGTATGCGCTCCTTCGCGGGCAACTTCTCCGATGAGGAGCTGCCCCGGGCGGTGCGCTTTGCCCACGACCATGGTGTGAAGGTACACGCCACGGTGAACACCATGCCGCGCTGGGACGAGGCGGAGGCGCTGCCCGCCCATCTGGAAAAGCTGGATGCGGCGGGGGTGGACGCCCTGATCTTGGCAGATCTGGGGGCGTTCACGCTGACGGGGCGGTACGCGCCCCACTGTCAGCGCCACATCAGCACCCAGCAGTCCGTGGCCAACCACGTCTGCGCCCAGGCGTGGTACGATCTGGGCGCCACGCGGGTGGTGCTGGCGCGGGAGGTCAGTCTGGCGGAGATCGCCGCCATCCGGCAGCGCGTGTCGCCGGAGCTGGAGCTGGAGGCGTTCTGCCACGGCGCCATGTGCGTCAGCTATTCGGGGCGCTGCCTTCTGAGCAACTATATGACGGGGCGGGACTCCAACCGGGGCGCGTGCGCCCAGCCCTGCCGCTATCAGTACGCCCTGATGGAGGAGAAGCGCCCCGGCGAGTACTTCCCGGTATTCGAGGACGAGAAGGGCACCTACATCATGAACAGCCGGGATATGTGCATGATCGACCATCTGGACGACCTGATGGCCGCCGGTGTGGACTGTCTGAAGATCGAGGGACGGGCTAAGTCGGCGTACTACGCCGCCATCGTCACCGGCGCCTACCGCCATTGTCTGGACGCCGCGGCGGCCGGGGAGCCGCTGGACCCCGTGTGGCGGGACGAGGTGGAGCATATCAGCCACCGCCACTACGCCACCGGCTTCTTCTACGGCCAGCCCGGTCAGTATTACGAGAACGCCCGCTACCTGCGGGACTGGCAGATCTGCGCCGTGGTGACGGACTGCACCCCCGACGGCGTGGCCACCATGAGCCTGCGCAACAAGTTTGCCGCCGGCGACACGGTGGAGATCGTCGGGCCGGATACCAAGCCCTTCACCATCACCGTCCCCGCCATGCGCGGTGCGGACGGGGAGGTGCTGCTGGAGCCGAAAACACCCCAGATGACCTTCACCATGGAGCTGCCCCGGCCGGTGCCGCCCATGAGCTTCGTCCGCCACGCGGTGGAGCTGAGCGGGAAATAACGTACATAAAAAAGGACGTCTGCCCACGGGCAGACGTCCTTTCTGCGTATTTACATATGGGAGGTGGGCTGGGCGTCGCTGTCCGCGTCCTCGTCCTCCGGCACGGAGGCGGCCTCCTCGTGCCGCCGCTCGCATACCGCCAGAAAATACCCCCACGCCACCAGCGGCAGCACCGCCAGCGAGCCCTTGGTGAACCACCACTTCACCGCGCAGAACGCCCACGACGCGCCAACGTGGAAGCAGCCCAGCGTGGCCAGATAGAACCACATTTTCCGCAGGTGCGCCCGGTCGTGGTCGCACAGGTATTCCGCCAGCGCCAGCGAGGACTGCTTGGTGTTGTTGGTGGAGAAGATGGTGGAGCTGTAAAAGCCCCGTGCGCCGGCAAAGCTGCTCCACTGGATGCTCATGGCAAAGAAGATGGGGTACAGCGCCACCACAGGATCCAGCTCCGGCGGCAGGAGGAACAGCACCACCGCCATGGCCGCCGTGATGAGGGGGGAGGCGCGGTGCATATCCACGCCCCACCGGTGGGGCAGCAGCACCGTCAGCATGGTACCCAGCACATACAGCGCCAGCGCGCCCAGATGCAGCAGCATATCCGGCAGCTGCCACCGCAGCAGGTCAATGACCAGCTCCAGCAGGTTCATGGTCTGGGCGTTGCCCATGACGCCGCTGTGTACCAGCACGGCATAGCATCCGAAAAAACCGCCCACCGCGCAGAACGCCAGATGGCGGTAAAAGTCGATATGATCGTTTTCCGACAGCTTTTTCATGGAAACGCCGCCTTTCTCACAAATTCACCGGCTACTCAGTATAGCAGACGGCGCGGGAAAGGCAAGGGTAAAATCGCACAAATCGGAAAAACAGGCGGATTTTCTGTTGACAACCGCGGAGTTCGTGGTACAATAACAGCATCTTTGATAAAGGCGATGACGAAGAAGAAACGCCGCGGCCGCCGCCAAGCGAGACAGGGAGGGTGTGAGCCTGTCGGGACCGGCGCAGCGTGGAGCCGCTTCCGAGCCGGCCGCGACGAGCGGCACGCTTCGTCCCCGTTACCGGACGGCTGAGAGGGCGGTTCTTCCGCCGAATCAGGGTGGTACCGTGAAGCAGCGCTTCGCCCCTGTGTGTACGCAGGGCGCGGGGCGCATTTGTTTTTTTGCGGCCGCCCATCACTGGTGAAACAAATTTACAATATAAAGGAGACGAAAATCATGAGCCATCCCTATCACGGCCTGAATGAGCTGCGAGAGCTGTTCCTGCAATTCTTCGAGACAAAGGGCCACCTGCGCCTGCCCAGCTTTTCGCTGGTACCCCAGAACGACAAATCCATCCTGCTCATCAACGCGGGCATGACCCCCATGAAGCCCTGGTTCAAGGGGGAGGAGGAGCCGCCCCGCCGCCGCGTCTGCACCTGCCAGAAGTGCATCCGCACCGGCGATATCGAGAA
>OGNC01000930.1_pt1 | contig 15675 bp, 10 predicted proteins | sample 1573311 | NCBI WGS metagenome assembly OGNC01 (sample SAMEA2581889, study PRJEB24529) | metagenome | biome: Human gut stool | place: China | collected 2011
TTTAAAATTCACTACTGCAAAGTTACGACTTTATTTTCAAACCCGCAAGAGATTTTAGGGAAAAGTTTCGGAAAAAGTTAGAGAATGGTGAATGTTGAATGTGGAGTGTTGAATGGTCTATATGCCTCGATGAACAGGTGACGTATAATTAGTCTTTGTTGATAATTACTTCTTGAATAGAGTCTGAAAACGTTAAAGAATACTAACAAGGTGTCGCATTCCCCCATGAAGTAGACACCAAAAACCAAAAATTCATACCTGAAAAAACAAATATTACCCCCCCCACTTTCATATAAAAGCCTTAACTTTGCACCAGGATTTTTACAATCTGTATCATGAAGGATTTAAAATATTGTAAATTATAATCAAAACATAATAGATTAATATGAGAAATTACTTAACTGGAAAAGAACGATTGCTGGTCGCATTGCTTGCTTTTATTCTTCCATTTTCTTTCGCGAAAGCAGAAGCAAGAGAAGATGGAAAGACGGGGCAGCAAGGCTGGTATATAGGAGTAGAGGGTGGAATGCCTTTCGGCTTCTCTACCTTCTCAAGCTTCGGACATGACAAGACTCGTCTCGGTTGGGCTGCTGGCTTATATGGCGGCTATCGTTTCAACTCCATCTTCTCGGCTGAGTTATCTGCCAAGTATGGAGAGATGAACTTGTCTGCACAAGACTGCTGCGTAGAACGTAACTATTGGTTGGGTAGCGACGGCGTGCTTTACAAGGCAGGTGTCTTAGGCATGGACAGTTGGGAATATGCCAATCTGAAAAGCCATGTCAGAATGGGACAATATGGGGCAAGAGTGAATATCAATCTCCTTGGGTTGTTCCCTCAAACAGCTGACAGCCGATGGGATTTGGCTGTTTCACCTCATATATATGCAGTAACGACCAAGGCTGATATCCAGACTATAGCCGATGATGCCAAGGTGATGAAAGGTTCTACCAACTGGCATTTGGGTTATGGTGCAGACTTGCAGGTTGGCTACCAACTGACCTCATGCTTAAAACTTGGTATCTATTCCGGTTTGACTCGTCTTACTGGCGAACGTATGGATGGAATGCCAGAACATCTGCATAAGAACAACTTCTTGTGGGAAAGTGGCATAAGATTAGGAATCAACTTGCCTTTTACCCATCATCATCAGTAACCCATAAAACAAGATAGAGAATGAAAGCAAAAAGAATATTTAATATTGGGTTATGGGTGCTGTTATGCGTCCCATGCCTGTTGGCAAGTTGTGACCATGATGTTCATTCTGATGAGGAAGAAAGTGGCTTGTCGGTATCGCTCACTTGGGCAGATGAAGCCGACCAAGGTACGGAAGTGAAAGACGTGAAGCTCTGGATATTCAATGCCGATGACGGTTCATTAGTAGAGGAAAAACATTATGGAAGTGCGCAGGAGGTGGCAAGCCAACGCTTCGCTCTTCCTGAAGGGCATTATCAGATATTGGCTATTACCAATCTCATAGAGCCATTCTTCACCACTGACCAGACCCGGGCTTTGACTAACTGGAACAATATTCAGATAGGTTTGACCAATCCCAAGAATGTAAGGAACAATGCCTATTTCGGAGTTGCCGATGTGAAGATAGACAACAAGGAAGGCAGCTATGTGGTGCAAAACCCTATGAAGAGCGTGCTTCCGGAACTGACCGTCATCATTGAGAATGTGCCGAAAGGCACAGAGATGAGTGGTAAGGCATTAGATGCAGCCTGGTGTCTGTTCCCTACACAGAAGAACAGTGATGGAGACTACGGTTTGCCGAGCATAGAGCCAACGGAAGTGGAACTCCCTACTATCCTGGCTACTGAGTCAACCCTGAAATCAGAAGTCATTCGGCTGATGCCGACCATACAGGGAAGTTCCGCCTCTCATGTTTATCTCCGCCTCTTGCTCCCTAACGGGACCTTGCAGGAGTATGACATCACCGCTCCTGCGATGAAGGTTGGAGGAAAGTATGAGTTGCGACTCAACTACAACCAAATGCAGCCAAAGATGAATCTGGAAGCTACCATCAACGGTTGGACGAACCTCAACAATGAAGTAGAAATCAAATAATAATAATAACGTTTAAAATATTGATAAGATGAAAAAGATGACTAAGTTTTTCGCCCTTGCACTCTTGGCAGGTGCAATGGTTTCATGCAGTACAGAAGACACCGCACCTTCTACCCAGAACGATAAGGTAGCCGTGCAGTTTACTGGTGGTATTAGCGTAAACACCCGTGCTGCTGGTGTAGCTTGGGCTAATGGTGACAAGATTGGTATCTTCATGATAGAAGCAGGCAAGACACTCTCTGCGGATGTAATCAAAGAGGGTGTTGACAATGTTTGCTATCAGTCAAATGGAAGTATAGCCTTTTCACCTGTTTCTGGTGGTAAGACTGTTTTCTTCCCGATAGATGGAAATGTGGACTTCTATTCTTACTATCCACAGACCACTGTCAATGACTACAAGGTTGCACTTGATGTAACAGACCAAACGAAACAAGAAGCTATCGACTTCATGTATGCCAAGACAGAAGGCTGCAACAAAGCTACGCCACAGGTTGACTTGAAGTTCTTCCATAAGTTAAGCAATCTTATTTTGGATGTTCAACCAGGTAACGGTCTCACGCAAGAAGACCTTAAGAAAATGACTGTGACAGTGAAAGGTCAGAATACCAAAGCCACTTTCAATCTTGTGGATGGAACTATCTCTGGTGAAGAAACTCCTGCGGACATCACGATGAAAACTACCGAAGCTGGCAAGCTGTATGAGGCAATCCTGCTCCCTACAGAAGAAGCAAGCCGAGTGATAGAGTTTGACCTCAAGAATGGTTACGACGCTCCTTTTGTATGGACAATGCCTGTAAAACTTGAGGGTGGCAAAAGATACCACTATACAGTAGTAAAATTGAGTCGTTCTGCCGTAGATATTTCTGGAACCATTAAGTCTTGGACAGAGGCAGGAGACAATAATGAACATATAGCACAATAACAACTCTTAAATAACAAGATATATGAAGAAATTTAGATTCTTATACATTGCTGCCGCAGCATTGCTGTTTGCAGCTTGCGCTAACGAAGAAGATGGTATTGGCAACAATGGTCCTGTTGCTGCTACCGTACAGGCGGACATTGTTAAAAACGTCACACGCGCCACCACTGGTGACACATGGTCTAATAACGATGCCATTGGCGTATATGTCACATCAACAGGCAATACAACAGGAGACAACAAAAAGTATGTAACAACAAATGGGGATGGTACTTTTGAAGCTGCTGACAATAACAACATCATCTATTTCAAGGACAACAAAGAGACAACATTTAGTGCATACTATCCTTATAGCGAATCCTTAACTGATGGTAAAATGGATTGGAATATGGCTGAGGTAAAAGCAAACCAACCTTGTATGGCTGATGTACTTTTTGCCTCAGGAGCTACTGCAAGCAAAGCATCTCCAACTGTGAATTTTACAGATGCCGACCATCGCTTTAAGCATTGTATGAGTTTGGTTGAATTCAAAATTAAACCAGGGCAGGGTGTCAAATATAACAATTATAAATTCAATCGCTTAGAGTTGAAAGGAATATTTAGATCCGGTAAATTTGACACAAGAACAGGTTCGGTTGAAACTGCTGGTGACAGAGGGCCTATTATCCTTAATTTTGATGATGTATCTTTTGAAAGCGAAAAAAGTTTTGCTTATATCATGTTGCCGCAAAACCTTGAAAGCAATAAGATGGATATAGAGATTTACTTGTTGTTGAATGATAGCGAAGTAAAATACACAACCCCTATAACACCATCCACCAATGGACAATTTGAAGGTGGCAAAAAATATACATACAACATAACTGTTAAAAATACGGGGATTACTATAGAAAATGCTAATATAGTTCCTTGGGGAAATGGTGATTCAGGTGATTTAGATGCAGATATAGCTTTGTAATGATAAATAAGGTACTGAAAATAGGGAATACAGGGTTAGTGAGCTTGGCCGCTCACTAACTCACTAACAATAAAAAACTGAAGATTATGAAGACGATAAAACAAAGAATTTCCTATGCGGTAATGGGCCTTATGGCTATGGGCTTTACAGCATGTACGCAAAATGAAGATATGGCTCCTACGCTGAAAGGGCAGGAAATCAATGCCACTTTCTCTGTTGGAGGTATGCAGACTCGTGTCAATACATTGGGACACGGTAATAGTTGGGAGAATGAGGACCTAATAAGTGTACTGCAAATTTTCGGTGATGAAGATACTAGAACTGGTGAATATAAATATGTGGAAGAAAATGGGTTATACCGTTGGGAACCTATCAGAAGACTTCGCTGGGAAAAAGTGGGAAGATGCGAATTGATTGCTTGGTATCCTTATGATATAACCAATCCTTCTATCTATAATTTGCATATAGACCAAAGTGATGAGACCAAGTTGAAAGCTGCAGATTTAATAAACGGCTATTGGTACGATGTCCCTAAAGATTATGTAGACATTCCTATGAAGCATCGCATGTCGCTGGTCACGATAGTATATCATGTTGGTACTGCGGATTATCCCAATAAGGATATTAGTGAACCACAAGTGTATTCTAAACACAACAGTGTTAGATTTTTTAGAGACCAAGACCAGGGAAAATTTGTAATGAATACACCTTCAGGTAATCCTGATTGGGTACAAGCCTGTAAGCATGACGATGGTATGTTTTCTGCAATCGTTATCCCTGGTTCATACAAAGCTGGCGAGATTTTCGTGAAATTCAAGATAGGCGACCAAAACTTCCATGCAAAAATGAGGTCAAATACGGAGTTTCAAGAGGGCCATCGCTACACCTACAAACTCGATGTCGGAAAAGACAAAGTTGAACTGACCCGAATCAGCGTAGATAATATGACTGGTTGGACAAACGAAGATGAACTCAAATAATTGGAGGAAAAAATATGAAAAAGATATTTCAATACATCATGCTGGCTGTCGTTACTATAGTAATGGCGTCATGCACAAGTGATATAGAAGAAACAACCACAACAACAGGCAAGAACAACGTACAGTTGGTTGTAGGTGAATTTCCTGCATTCGGAGATTCACAGACTCGTGCTATTGGTACACCTGATGAAGGTAAGACTTCATGGGCAGAAGGAGATGAACTACTTTTGGTGATAGACAACACCTTTTATGGAAAACAGTATGCAACTTTTACATATAATGGCAAGAGTTGGAAATTGACAAGTGGTGAATTGGTTTATCGGGAAGGAGACCCTGCATACATACCTCATGTATATTATGCCCCTAATTACAAATGGGAAGCTGGCAAATTAGTTTTGAAAGAAGGTAAGGTTGCTGGAACCGATGAATATATCGAGGGAAATGCAAGAATCACTGGTAATGGTGAGACTATAACCGTTTCTTTTGCCGAGGCAACACGCAAATATTCACGTTTGCGTATTGCAACTCTACCCAATGAGCAAATAACAGTTGATACCGAATATTTCACTCCTGCGGGCAGCAGCGATATGGAACAGAATGGAAATTATACACTTACTTCGGATGAAAAGGGCAATGCCTATTTATATGGTAATTTTGTAACAAATTCCCAATTCACTGTGAAATATGAAGAAGCTCCTTTGGCATCTCATACATTCTTGCAAGCAACAGTAAATGCTAAGAGTTATGCACTGGATGCTACTGTTGTTTCGCTGGCTGACGAAGGTCTCACTTTCGATCAAATTGTGGAAGACGTCAAGAAGGAATTGGATGCGGGCAAGACTTACATCAATCTCATTCTTGCTCCCGATGTGGATGAAGAAACATTGGAAGCAATACATATCGGACTTCTAGAAGGAGATGCAAGGGATGGGAGTATAAACCTTACTTTGATAGGATGTAAGAAGATTCCTTCAAGAGGATTTTTGCATTTTGACATGCTGAAATCCATAGCCCTCCCAGATGTTACAGAAATTGAGGAAAATGCTTTTTCAGATTGTACAAAGCTTCAAAAAGTAGTTTTAGGCAATCTTACAAAAGTATATGGTAATGTCGGAAAGAAAGGTATCTTTGATGGTTGCAGAACCAAAGACATCGACTTGGTTTTGTCAAAAGACCAGAAAGTTATGAATGGTGGCAAAACCGAAGGTGGGTATTGTTGGACTGCTGATATTACTAAAGATTATAGTGGTAGCGACGAACATAATGGAAGAGTATTCCTCGATTATGACTTCCAGTCTATTACATGTGTCTATCCAGTTCCATAATAAATACAGATTGTTTAACTCCTAAGCTGGGCAGGAGTATAAGGTGCCCAGTAAACATATATCCCCCCGCACCTCACGGGAAACGACAAGGGTCTATATGCCACGATGAAAAGGTGGTGTATAGACCCTTGATTATATGGTGACATTTGTAATCTACCTGGCATCAAACCAAAGTAGTCATTTTCAGAAAATCTCGCAGATGAATGTGCTTAATGCCATCAATATTGGTTTGACTGTAAAGCCTATCCATAGAAATCACGTATTTGGGATGACTGTCTTTTATCAATTTCAAATTGCCGAATTCACGCTCTACCGTTTCCTCAGAAGCCAGCAGATAGGTAACTTGCACATACGCCACACTATCCGCTTTCTCGGCAACAAAATCAATCTCAGCCTTATACATCTGACCAACATATACTTTATACCCCATCCTGCACAAATGGATATATACAGCGTTTTCCATCACCTTTTCGATATCAAAACGCCTGTTGCCACCTATAATATGATTCCTGATTCCCAGGTCTTCGAAATAGAACTTGTCGCCTAACTCGAAAAGTCGCTTGCCATGAATGTCGTATCTGTTAACTCGATCGATAATAAAAGCATTGCTTAAATACTCCAAATACGTGAGAATCATCTTGGCAGACGTTTCGGTGTTCTGGCTTTTCAGAAATTTTACAATACTCGTTGCTGAGAATTGTTTACCGATATTATCGCTCACAAACTTCAGCAGCGTTCGCAACAATGGTATGTTTCTGATGTTTTCTCGCTCTATGATATCACGAAGTACTATCGTATTATACACATTGTCAAGATAATCTTCTACCAAATCCGTATTTTCCAATCCTAAACTGCGCAACTGAGGGAGCCCGCCATACTGCAGATACAGGTTCAAGGAAGCATCATCATCCTTCAGTTCATGGAACGTCAGAAACTCTTCATAGCAGAGTCCTCTAATGCGATAAGCAATATATCTGCCTCTCAGGCGAGTTGCCAGTTCGCCCGATAGCATCTTGGCGTTGCTGCCGGTAATCATAATCTGGCAGGTATCATCCGATTGGATACTGAGGAGTGCTTTTTCGAAATCAGAAATCTCCTGCACCTCATCAATAAACAGATAGTTTTCCTTACCCTCAACGATGTTGGCTGCTACATAAGCCTCCAGATCCTGATAGTTGGCTATCATATCAAATGAGGTTTTCTCCTTATCTATATAGATAACGTGATTTTCTTCATTCTCAGCGATGTGATTATAAATTCGCCGCATCACACAACTCTTGCCGACACGCCTCTGGCCCGTCAATGCAATCATCATTCCACGTCCAAACATGCGTTCGATACGATTGGAATACCCTAGTCTTTCTAATATCTTTTGTTTCATACGAGTAAAACTTTCCGCAAAGATACTCTTTTTGTTTCGTATAAGTAACAAAAACAACAGTTTTTTTGTTTTTATTACTTATAATTAACAAGTTTGGTGCACACTGCATCTCACATAAAAAAGCCCTATATCCGAGCTGGGATATAGAGCTTTACGAGATTCATTTATTAAAACGTATTATCTATAGAAGTCTAACTTCTGATGATTCTTATAGAGGTTCTGGTTCTGTAGCTCCTCGTTCAGCGGAATACGGTAGAGGTAGTACTTGCTGTTAGGACAGAAGTCAGTACCATCGTTGAACTTGAGCACATCGTGGCCGGTACCTGTAGCTTCTTCGGTAGTGATGTTTCCTTCCTCATCTTCTTCCTTGATGATGACAGGCCCCTCAAACTCCTTACGTTCGATAGACTGCTGGTTGCGGATGATGTCAGTGATGGCGAAACCTTCACCCCAGAGTTCCAGGCGACGCTCCAACCAGATAGCCTTCAGCAGATCCTCACCGGTTGCAGTAATCTCAGGAGCAGTCTTACCCTCTTTCATACGAGCCTGCTGCAAGGTGTAGAGTACAGATTTTGCCTCGTCGGTATGGTGGAGATAATAAGCTGCCTCTGCCTTGATGAGATACATCTCTGAAGTACGCATCAGATCCATATCGGTAATTCCATTGTCAATATCCTGGAAGGCGAACTTTGAGTTCAGCAGGCGAACTACCTTACCACCCTGTGCGGTGTAGCCCCAATCCTGGAACAGATCCTTGCGATAGTCGTTTTCATTATAGTTTTCTACGAAATATGGATCTACGCAGAGACTTCCATAACCATCCAGAGACTTGTCCTTGAAGTTCATGGTGTAGGCACCATCGCTGTCATCCTGTGTTGCAGAATATCCCCAGAGCCACTCGCCGTTGTTGCAGTTGTTGAAGCCGCTCTTGTATTCAGCCTCAGTCATCAGGTAAGGGTTCTTCTCCAATACCTTGCTGGCGTAATCGTAAGCTGTTTGCCAATCACGTGCATAGAGGGCTGTTCTGGCAAGAATACCCATGGCTACGGTATGGTTGATCTTGTAATAATCTGTAGTGTTCACACCGCGATTATACTTTTCCGGAATCAACTTTACCGATTCCTTCAAGTCTGCCAATGCCTGGTCATATACCTCCTTGACGCTGGCAGCAGGATTACCGGTCAAAGCCTGGTTCATATCTGTAGGCTCTGTGTAGATTGGAACACAGACTGCATTAGGATCTTTTTCTACAGAGAAGGCGAAGTGTGATGCCAGCATCATATACATATATCCTCTGGTGGCGTATGCCTGACCCTTGATACGGCTCTTGTCGGTATCGCTACCTGAAGCCTTATCGATGTTGGCTATGATGTTGTTGCAGTTGTTGATGGCATCGTAGCATATATCCCAGAGTACGGAATTGTGCTGGCCACGACCGTAGCCTACGGTCAGATTGTAGCATTGACTGTAACCATAGCTCTTAGCCTTTACACAGTCTGAGCCCATGAAGTCATCGCTCAGGAGAACAGAGAATATGCCAATAGACTGATAAGTCTGTCCTTCATTGAAGGCATAACTCCAGGCACCTCTCAATACATTCTCTGCGTATGTGGTGGTCTTGAAAGCCGCATCAGAGTCGAGTGATGTGGTAGGGGTGGTATCCAGGTTGCATGAAGACAATGTGGTTGCCATCAAGGCGAGGCTCACACCCATTCTTGTTATATATTTATTCATCTTGATACTTCTATTTTAGAGTTTTACATTGATACCGAATGAGATGGTCTTCATGGCAGGATAGCGGTAAGATACAGTACCGTTCAATGGCTGTTCTGGATCCAATCCCTGCTGATGGCTGAATGTCAACAGGTTCTCTGCCTGAATGAATACATTGACATCTTTCAATGTCAGTGGCTGCAAGAGACTGTGTGGCAATGAATAGTTCAATGTCACGGTCTTCAAGCGGAGATAACTACGGTCAACCAACCATCTGGTAGATGATGAGGTGAAGTAGCTGGTCTGCTGATCTACAATCTTCGGAACATTGGTATTTCTGTTCTCTGGAGTCCAGCGGTTGATTAATTCGACACTCTTGGAACTACCGTTCAAGCCGCCAACACCCATCAGGTCGGTATAGTCGTTATTATAGAGCTTGCCGCCGATAGCGTATGAGAACAGGGCTGAGAGAGTGAGTCCCTTCCAGCTGATGTCAGTAGAGAATCCACCGGTTACATCAGGAAGAGAAGAGCCAGACTTCACCTTGTCATCTGATGTCAGACTGCTGTAATCTTCTGTCACCTTTTTCTCGCCATTGTCATAGTAGTACCACTGTGGGTTACCATTGTCAGGGTTTACGCCTGCCCACTCATAGAGATAGTAGTCGTAGAGCGAACCGCCCTTCACCCATTTCTTGCTGCCGCTCCACATCACTTCTGTAGGGAGCTGCACAATCTCGTTCTTGTAAGTGGTAGCATTGACAGAGAGTTTCCACATCCAGTCCTTGGTATGGATTGGTGTGCCGCTGAGGGTGAATTCCCAACCATAGTTCTTCAGCTTACCGATGTTGTCATCGATGCTTGAGAAACCCGATGATGGTACCAGGCTGCGGCTGAAGAGCAGGTCCTTGGAAGCACGCTCGAAGTATTCGACAGTACCGGTGAGGCGATCGCCGAACATACTGAAATCTACACCGATGTTGGTGTTCAGGTTGGTCTCCCAAGTCAGGTTAGGAGTAGCCAGACGAGATGCATGCAAGGTAGCTTCTCCATCAAACTTACCGATGCTGTAGAGTGCCTGGTAAGCATAGTAGCCTACGTTGTCGTTACCCTGGGCACCATAGCTGGCACGGAGAGTCAGGTTGTTCAACCACTTGGTAGCAGGCTCCATGAACTTCTCGTTGATGATGCGCCAAGAACCGCCGAATGACCAGAATGTACCCCAGCGGTGATCTGGATGGAAGCGTGAGGAACCATCAGAACGCAAAGATACGGATGCATAGTACTTCTTCATATAAGAGTACTCTGCATTACCGAAGAAACTCAACAGCTTATACTGGTCGGCATTACCACCGAAATCTACCAGTGTAGAAGCTACGTCTGGCTCATAGTAACCGTCGGCAATCACATTAGAACGTTCTCCGCTGAAGTTAGAGGTGTTGTACTCGTAGTACTCCTGACCTGCCATCAGAGTGATGTCGTGCTTCTCAGCAAAGGTATGCTGATAGTTGACCACGTTGTTGATGGTGAAACCTGTAGTACGGGTATTGCCCTTAGCTGAAGAACCGATAGGACGCTTGCCGTAGGTAGGGTTGGCATAATCGTGAGTGAACAGACTGTTGTAGTCGAGGTTCATCGTCATCTTGTAAGTCAATCCTTCCATCGGCTTCACCAAAACGAAACCTTGTGCTGTAACAGCATCACGCTTGCGGTCGTGCTTGTCGTAAAGCATAGACTGGGCGAGGTTCATACCTGCGTATGATCCTGAACGGTAGTTACCATAGTCGTAAATCTTGTTGCCGTTGTTATCGTAGAGATAAGCACCGGTCTCTGGATCACGCTCATAAACAGGATAGAACGAAGGCAACTGACGGGCAAACAAAACCACGTTGTCGGTACGAGTATCATTCTGCTTAGGATAACTCTGGATAGAGTGAGAGGCAGAGAGGTTCATACCTACCTGCAACCAAGACTTCAGATCGGAGGTCAGGTTGGTACGTACATTGTAACGCTTGAATCCTGAGCAGATATAAGCACCCTGATCATCCAGGTAGCCCAAAGAGATGTAATATTTAGAGGTCTTGCTACCACCGGAAACGCGAGCGCTCAAGTCGGTATAGTGAGCATTCTGGGTCATGGCATCCTCCCAGCTGTCATCCCAAAGGGTGTGAGCGCCGGCTACCAGATTACCATTCTGGTCGATTGGCTGAGGATAAGCAGTACCGTAAGGGTTGATACCCAATGCCTTTACTGTGTTTGCTGAAGCCAAAGTTGCTGCTTCTGCCTCGGTCTTGCCATTGTTGATGTATCTGTTGCGCATACCTTCCCACTGCAGCTTGAAGTAGTCGTCGGTGCTCAGCTGGTCGTAATCTGCTACGGCGCGACTAGAGAAACCATACTTGGCAGTCAATTCGATAGAAGGAGCAGCGCCTGCCTGTCCCTGCTTGGTGGTAATCATGATTACACCATTGGCAGCACGAGAACCATAAAGAGATGCTGCGGCAGCATCCTTCAAAACGGTGACAGAAGCGATGTCCTGGCTGTTGATGTTAGCCAACTTACCATCGTATGGAATACCATCTACCACGTAAAGTGGAGTAGTTGAGGCATTTACGGATCCTACACCACGGATATAGACACTGGCATCCTCACCCGGCTGACCGCTGGTAGAGAATGACTGAAGACCAGCCACGGTACCCTGCAAAGCCTTGGATACACTACTAACCTGTGAAGAGGAAATCTTCTCTCCACCAACAATACCTGCAGAACCTGTAAAGGAAGCTTTTTTACGTGTACCATAAGGCACACTGATCACGATTTCTTCCAATGAACGCTCGTCGGCACCCAAAACAATGTTTAAGTTTTTACCTGCCTTTATGGTTTTTGTGGTCATACCAATGTAGGACACTTCCAACTTTGCATTGGCAGGAACATCCATCTTGAAATTACCGTTTATGTCGGTAACAGTACCCGTTTTTGTACCAACCACCTTGATAGATGCACCAATGATAGGAGCGCCATCTTCGGCTGCGGTAACAGTACCGGTAACTTGAGTTTGTGCCAGGGCCATTCCTATACTGAGAAACAGTCCGGCGAGAAACACCATGAGTCTTTTTTCCATAAGAATCTCTCTCTTGTAATTAAATTAATACTATTATATTCTATGTTGTATAAAAATACATTATTATAAAAATGCAGTTTTTGAATCTGATAACCTTCATTTGTTTTCGTTTGCAAAATTACACAAATTTTTCTATAATCTACTATCTTTTGTTTGTTTTTTATGGATAAATGATGAAAAATATCACAGAATGGTAGTTTTATGTGGCTTTTGCTTCTGTTTTTTAATGCGATTTGCTTGATTTTGTTGAATCCTTATTCAGTATGGATGCAATATTCTTCGTGTTTTTGAGTTTATCTATATATAGAATTGAATTTATCTCTCTATATATAATAAGGTGTAATTCAAGAAATGCAAAGATAATAAAAAACAAGATACAATGAATATGATGAAAAAGAATATTGCTATCGTGATGATGCTGTTGCTTTCTGCTATGGGGGCAATGGCGCAAGGTGGGGAGAATCCTGTAGGTAAATTCTCGGTGATACCCCGAGTAGGTGTGGCTATTGCCAATCTGAGTGATAATTCCATCTATCTGCCAACGGAAAACAACCGGGAGGTGAAATCCAAGAGTAAGGCGGGATTCCTGGGTGGACTCGATGTGGAGTATCGTGCCACAGATTACCTGGGTGTTTCTCTGGGGGCTTATTATGCCCGTCAGGGTGCCCGCTGGGGTGATTATGAGATGGCTGTGAATGGGGATACGGGTAATAATGGAATCAAGAAATATACGGGTGTGAAGGATCATCGTCTGAATCTTGACTATGTTCAGGTGCCTTTGATGCTGAAGGCATACGTGGCTCCTCAGTTTGCCATTATGGCTGGTGCACAGGTGGGGTTCTTGTGTGGAGATGGCAAGATGCTGTCGGAAGAAACTGATTTGGAGAAGGATAGTAAGACGGGTTCAACTCTTTACAAGGATAGCCGGGATGTGGAAAGCACATACGCAGCCAAGAAGGTGAATGTATCTATTCCTGTAGGTTTATCGTATGAGTATATGAATGTGATTCTGGATGCTCGCTATCATATCGGCTTGACTAAGGTGAATAAGACTGATGCCGGCGATTCCAAGAACAAGGTATTTACCTTTACGGTAGGCTATCGGTTTGCGCTTTAGTTGATTATACCACTTTTACTCCTTTAGCTGAAAAGAAAAAGCTCTATATCCTCAGTGTTGAAGATATAGAGCTTTTTTCGAAACGATTATCCTACCTGGCTTCCTGGCTTAACCTGACCCAGGAGAGAGGTAACATTGAGTGAGCCGTCGAAGTTAACGGCAGAGAGAATCATACCCTGACTCTCAATACCCATCATCTTGCGAGGAGCAAAGTTGGCAACGAAGAGTACATCCTTGCCGATCAGCTGCTCTGGCTCATAGTATGCTGCGATACCTGAACAGATAGTACGCTCTACGCCTGAACCATCATCGATGGTGAACTTCAGGAGCTTTTTAGACTTCTTCACCTTCTCGCAGTTCAGAATGTGACCTACGCGGATGTCGAGCTTTTCGAAATCATCGAAGCTAACCTCTGGCTTGATAGGGGCAGCCTTGTAAGAAGCTTCCTCGTTAGCCTTCTTGGTGTCAGCGAGCTTCTGGAGCTGCTTCTCAATCACCTCGTCCTCAATCTTCTCGAAGAGCAATTCTGGCTCGCCAAGCTGTGTACCAGGCTTGAGGAGCTCTGTGCTGCCCAGCTGAGTCCACTCGAAGGTTGGCATATTGATCATCTTGCGGAGCTTCTCTGATGAGAATGGCAGGAATGGCTCAAAGGCGATGGCAAGGTTGGCAACCAGCTGGAGGGAGATGTTCAAGATGGTTTCCACACGCTTAGGATCGGTCTTCCAAACCTTCCAAGGCTCGCACTCTGTGATGTACTTGTTACCGATACGTGCCAGGTTCATAGCCTCCTTCTGAGCCTCACGGAACTTGAATACGTCGAGATACTGCTCAACCTTCTCCTTGACATCCTTGAATTCAGCGATAGCCTTCTGGTCAACCTCCTGCAATTCGCCGCAGGCAGGAACCACGCCGCCCCAGTACTTCTTGGTGAGCTGGAGAGCACGGTTTACGAAGTTACCATAAACGGCAACCAACTCAGAGTTATTGCGCTCCTGAAAATCCTTCCAGGTAAAGTTGTTATCCTTGGTCTCTGGAGCGTTGGCTGTCAATACATAGCGCAAGACATCCTGCTTGCCAGGGAGATCTACGAGATACTCGTGCAACCAAACTGCCCAGTTGCGAGAGGTAGAAATCTTATCATCCTCAAGATTCAGGAACTCATTGGCTGGTACGTTATCCGGCAGGATATAGTCGCCGTGAGCCTTCAGCATGGTAGGGAAGATGATGCAGTGGAACACGATGTTGTCCTTACCGATGAAGTGAACGAGACGTGTCTCTGGATCCTGCCACCACTTCTGCCATGTACCCCATTTCTCTGGCTGTGCATCGCAAAGCTCCTTGGTGTTGGAGATGTAGCCGATAGGAGCATCAAACCAAACATAGAGCACCTTGCCTTCTGCTCCCTCTACAGGAACAGGAATACCCCAATCCAGGTCGCGGGTCATCGCACGAGGCTGCAGATCCATATCCAACCAGCTCTTGCACTGTCCGTAAACATTGGAACGCCACTCCTTGTGACCTTCCAGGATCCACTGCTTCAACCAGTCCTGATACTTGCCCAGTGGGAGATACCAGTTCTTGGTAGGCTTCTTGACGAGGCCATGACCAGGGTTGTTCTTATTGGTAGGGTTGATCAACTCTTCTGGAGAGAGGGTAGCACCACATTTCTCGCACTGGTCACCGTATGCACCTTCTGCACCGCAGCGAGGGCAGGTACCCACGATGTTACGGTCGGTAAGGAACTCGCCGGTAACCTCATCGCAGAATTGCTCTTCTACTTTCTCTTCCAAAACGCCCTTATCGTAAAGAGTACGGAAGAAATCAGAAGCAAACTTATTGTGAACCTTAGAAGTTGTGCGGCTGTAAACATCAAAGGAGATGCCGAAATCCTCGAAGCTCTTCTTGATGAGGTTGTGATAGCGATCCACTACTTCCTGTACGGTAATGCCTTCCTTCTTGGCACGGATAGTAACAGGTACACCATGCTCGTCGCTACCGCCGATGAAAACAACGTCTTGCTTTTTAAGGCGAAGATAGCGTACGTAGATATCGGCTGGCACATAAACACCTGCCAGGTGGCCGATATGCA
>OGNC01000939.1_pt1 | contig 15448 bp, 20 predicted proteins | sample 1573311 | NCBI WGS metagenome assembly OGNC01 (sample SAMEA2581889, study PRJEB24529) | metagenome | biome: Human gut stool | place: China | collected 2011
CCGCAGGAGCGCAGCCGATTTTGCAAAAATCGTTCAAAGGGGCTTGGGGACAAATTTCCCCAACAAGCGAAAAGTGGCTCCAAGCCACCTTGCTTGCCAAGTGTGAAGCCGGCAGGATTCGCGCGGCGGCAAGCAGCAAAGTGGGTACCGCTTTGCCCTGCTTGCCAGTTCGTTTCCGGTTCTGCAAATCTTCCTGTTTGAACTTGGCTGTGGGAGGGCATATAATGCGGTGAAGCGTCGCGGCGTTCATAGAAATGTTGCATATTTGAGCGGAGATGGGAATTGAAAAGCCCGCGCTTTGCATGGTATAATCATATTGGATAGGTTTATTCATACACCACGCCCATCACGCACAAGGAGGTGCTTTCTGTGAAACGATATTCTGTGTTAATCGCCGTTGCTGTATTTGTTTTATCATTGGCAGGCTGCACTACCGCTCCGTCGCCCGGCTCAACGGGCAAGAGCCGACCTGTTACCAACGCCGCCGATGTGCAAATCATTGAAATGATTTCTGGCGAAAAGGAATCTTCCTATCGGGTTGAAGCATTGCTACCTACCACAGATTTATCTTCTGTCGGTCAGCCGCTTGCGGACAAGATTTCGCAGGAATGGGATGAATTCGACAGTATGACCAAAGAACAGCAGCGTACATCAAGCAAGCTATGGGGCGTTGTCGATATTCAAACCGACACATGGGATGACTGCGAAGAAGCAATCGGCTTCGCCTTGTATAATCCCCTTGAAACGCTTGACTGGCTCAGTAAAACCGGATATTTCGGAATGGAGAGCGTAGATTCCCATGCTCCAACAGCTCACGTTCAGGTAACTGCCAACACAGCCCAAACCGCAGACAGGAAGCCCGGTGAAGTAAGTGCTATCGCCGGATACAAGGATGATGATGTGCGGATAACGCTGGCGGCAACTGTTTCTTCAAGCACCGAATCGTTCAGCACAGGGAGCGTCTACACCGGGTATGCCACATACGAGCAAAACACCGTAACAACCGGCTCTGGCACCACCGTACTGATTGTAACTGTCAACGGAACAAACAACATCGGGTACTACGATGGGGATTATTTTGATTCCACAGCCTACTGGGTAAAAGACAATGTGTTTTACGCGCTCCGTGTATTCGGAAATGAAACCGATAAGGCGGAAATTCAAGCCACCCTTGACAAACTCCTTGCTGAAATTTAGCTGCAAGAGGTGGAGTGGGGAATTGAAAAACTCGCACCTTGCATAGTACAATCATATTGGATAGTTATAAGTGATTTGAACACTCCTTCTGCCCGCCGACAAAGCAAAAGAAACCGACCTGATTTTTGGAGGTGAACAATATGACGAAAAAGAAGTTATGGATTGCGATCCTCGTGGCTTTTGTAGTGCTTGCGGCATCTGTTGTTTATTTGAACCGGGCTGTAATTTTTCAGCGCGGCAATCCCATTCCTTATCTTACAGCGGCTGCACGGATTTCTGAAAAGAATCCCTATGTAGCGGTGGATGAAGCAAAGGGCGTCTATATCTCCAAGCGTGGCGAATGCCCGGAGCTGCTTGAGTATTATCAGGAAAAAACAGGGATGGAATTTGTCGAACAGGCTGGGAGCAGCTACCTGTTTACTGATGGGAGCCGAAATGAAGTAGCCTCATCTGAGGTTTATTGGGGGCGTTATACGGTCTGGGTGTTGCCCACCATGGAAGCTGCCGAGAACTCCGATGCTGAGCAATACGACGCGAAGCCTGTCATTTATCTTTACCCGGAGAAGGAAACTGAGGTCACTGTGAAATTGAACTATGCCGGAGAACTGACCTGCACATATCCTGCCTACAATGACGGCTGGAAGGTTTCTGCCAGTCCTGACGGCACATTGACAGACGCCGACGGGCAAACGTACAACTATCTTTATTGGGAGGGCGTAAACAGCGTTGCTTATGATTTTTCCGAGGGCTTCTGTGTAGCCGGAAGCGACACCGCCGCTTTTCTGGAGAACACCTTGAACCAGTTGGGACTTACCCGGAAGGAAGCAAATGAGTTTATCGTTTACTGGCTGCCGCTGATGAAAGAGAATCCTTACAATCTCATTGCATTTCAGTCCGACAGCTATACGCAATCGGCGCAGGTATCCATTGAGCCAGCACCCGATACGCTGCTGCGGGTATTTATGGCGTGGAAGCCGCTTGAGAGCGCCGTGGATATTTCCGCTCAGAATCTCACCGCCCCGGCGCGCACCGGCTTCACGGCAGTGGAGTGGGGCGGCTGTCAAGTTAGGTGACCGTTGGAGTTAAAGAACGTCAAACTTCATTCTCAGGAGGACTGTTATGAACACAAAAACAAAGCAAGGCGGGCTTGGCATCGTATCCATCCTGACGATTGTATTCATTGTTCTGAAGCTGTCAGGCGTGATTAAGTGGCACTGGATATGGGTGCTTTCGCCAATCTGGATTTCCGCATTGACTGCTGTTGTCCTCTTTGCCGGTATTCTGGCTGGCGGAAGGCTGAAAAAGGGCAAGTGGTGAACTTACCTTGAACGAGGATATAAAATTGGTTCCGGCGGGCAGGTACAGTCTGTGCTTGCCCGCCTTGTCTGCCGAAAAGCGAAACGGGCGGCGGCTGTCAATGGCGCGAAGCGTTCATCTTGACCATTGATTGCCGCTGTCCGTTTTGCTATCTCTCTGGCGCTGCTCCCTCAAGAGTGCCGTTTTTCGCTCGATTTTTCTGGCTCTTGACTTGGGGAAATTGAGGATTTTCAAACAGAAACCGCTCTGACAAACCGTTCCTTGTTGGAAACGTCCCTGTCGGCTGTATTCGGTTTTTATCGGCTCTTGACCGTGTTCCCTTAGCTGTTGACGTTTAACTAAATTGCTGCTATAATGAATCCATAATTTCAGACACACGACACCATGCAGACACCGCAAGCCTTGCTTGACAGGCGTCTGCTTTTCATTTCAGAAGAGAGTGGCCGCTCTCGGAGAGGAGAGGAAACGAGTCGATGTCAACATTCAGCGGTCAGAAAAACAGTGGCATGGAGATTCCCAATTACGCCATTGAACGCATTGCCCGCTGCCTCCTGCCCATGATCCAGGCGTACTACGAAAGTGACGAAGGGCAGGCGGAACTGGCGGTGTGGAATGAGAAGAAAGACGCTGAAGACACAAGAGAACAAGACAGAAAGACGGCATGATAAAGCAAGGGAGTGCGCTCGGCGCACTCCCTTTTCATATTCAATTTTCGTAGGTTTGGTACTCTGTGACGGCGTTCAGATACGCCTCGACGTCGCCATTCAGAACGAGGTCTGCATAGGCCAGCGGGTCGTTGTAGATGAGATAGTCCAGCTCTGACCGCTGGAGGCGGTTGTCCGCCACTTCATTCTCCACGGCGGTGCAATCTATGGAGCAAATGCTCCCGTCCGTGAAGCGAAGCTCCACACAGGCGGTATCCATATTGAACGCACAGCTTATGAGCTTTTCCATGGGTATATCCTCCTGAATTTGATGTTATTCTATCCCGAAACTAAACTTCAATATCCTTGATAAAAACAAGAAATCCGAACCCATTCCCTATCGGAATCAAGTTCGGATTTCTCAAGTATGGTGGAGACTGCTGGACTCGAACCAGTGACCTCCTGCGTGTGAAGATACGATGAGCGCCGGAAAGCGTTGTGCCGCAACGCTTTCCGGCGCTTTTGAGTGCTTTCGGCTCGGTGGGCGATCCACTGTGTCCGCCTAATACTCTCCAGTCGTTTCCGCGTTTGGGTCACGGTTTGGGTAAGCCGGTTGCGACGGCGCAGAAATGACCACGCTGTAATTAAAGAATAGGCGTGCCGCCTATCGACTTCCTTCAAAACCGTCAGCTCCTGTGGCCGCGCACCCATTGGAGAAGCGCGTCATAGCCCATTGTGCCGGAGGCAACGGATAATCCGACCTCCACAACTTCCTCATTGGTACACTCCATGTGTATCCCGTTCACTTCCAGAAACGTCAGCATAACGTACATACCGATGCGCTTGTTGCCGTCCACAAAAGCGTGGTTGGAGATGAGCATATAGCCGAGCCGTGCGCCCTTTTCCTCCTTGGTAGGATAGAAATCCTGCCCGTCAAAGCCGGCAAAGGCGTTCTCCAATGCGGAATCCAACAGGGCTTCATCCCGGAGACCGATACTGCCGCCTGTTTCCTCGGCGATGAGCTTGTGGAGCAGCAACACCTTGTCTTTCGAAAACTTGATCATTTCGCAAGCTCCATAAATGCGGGCTTATACTTTTTCAGGATGCGCGCCGCCACAACGTCGATTTTTTCATCATCGGTCATATCGATCATAGGGGACACATCCAGATCCACCAGCATATATTTGGGCTTATTGTTTTTGAAAATCACCGCCTGCCCGTTTTTCTCGGCAATGCGCGTTACCCGCGAGAAGTTCTGATTCGCTTCGGTGACCGAAACGATCGTCTTTGTATCAATGGTCATCGTGAACACCTCCTGTGCTTATTATACCCACATATAGGTAAAAATCAACCTATAATTGATGTATTATTTGGCGCTCATAACCACCGCAGAATGCGGGTGATCCGGTTGCGGCGGCGCAGAAATGCCCACGCTACAACCAAAGAATATTGCCGAGCCGTGCGCTCACAGCATCTTGAGCCGCGCCATAAATTCCGCCGTGAGCGCCTCCTCTACATCCTCGTCACGCTGCATACGCCGGGCGTCGTAGTCTTTCCAGAGCAGCAGCACCTGCCGCACTGCCTGCTTATCACGCCGGAGCGTGCGGGCATCCAGTCCCTCATACGCCGCGTGATAGTCGGGGTAGTGCAGGTTGTAGTACCGGTAGTCCTCAATGGCGTTGTCAAATGCCGACAGTTCTCCATCGGGTGTAAGCACGGCCGCCGCCATACACACCAGCCGCGCCAAACGCCGCAGGTGATCATCCTCCCAATCAAACCGCATCTCCGGTGCGAAGTCCTCTACCGGCGGGTCGGAAATAAAACGGCGGCGGTTATTCCCGTCCGTGTTGTTTCCTCGCAGCTTCATTCGCGGTATGGCTCCACACTTCTCCAGTTCCTTGGCGTAGCGCCGGTAAGAGGCGGTTGAATGCTGACCATACCAGGCATACGCGCCCAGTTCCACCTCGCCGCAGCGGGTCAGCCAGAGACAGAAGAACAGCAACTCTGCCGTCAGCTTGTCGGGGCGGTCACGGTTTTTTCGGCGCGGAATGTCCATTAAACCTCCTCCTCTCAAAAATATTTTACAGAAAAATTTTCGCAAGTCAAGATTTCGGACAGCAGTATGCAACGATTTCGAAAACCAGCGTGCTATGATGCAGTCCCGCGAGACGATCGAACTGCCTGTTCGCTCGTTTTGCCAGTACATAACCCCTGCGATTCATTGAGGAGGTACTTATATGAGCGCATTTGACAAGATCATCGGCTACGACCACATCAAGGCGGAGCTGATGCAGATCAGCGATATGATCCACCACCCGGAGGTTTACGCGGTGCTGGAAGCAAAGCTGCCGCAAGGCCTGCTGCTGTCCGGCGAACCCGGCCTGGGCAAAACACTGATGGCCACGGCGCTGATGGAGGACAGCGGCCTGCCCTGCTTCACCGTGCGGCGCAGCCAGGCGGAGGACGAATTCCTGAAGCAGCTGGCGCACACGTTTGACGAGGCGGCGGAGGCCGCGCCGTCCATGCTCCTGCTGGACGACATGGACAAATTCTCCAGTGACGAGTTCAGCACCGCCGCGTTTACAGCGGTGCAGAGCTGCATCGACAAGGTGCAGGAGAAGCAGGTGTTCGTGATCGCCACCGTCAACAACGTGAAGGAAATCCCCGATTCCCTGCTGCGGTGCGGGCGGTTTGACCGGCAGATCAAGGTACAGCGCCCCAACTGTACGGACGGGGAACAGATCATCCGCCGCTATCTTTCCGGCAAGGCGCCGGTGCCGGACATCTCCCTGTCCGATCTGACGCAGTTGCTGAGCCACAGCTCCTGCGCTCAGGTGGAAAGCGCCCTGAACGAGGCTGCTATCTACGCCGCCTACGAGCGGAGCGGCAGCATCACCCGGACGCACCTTGTCCGTGCCGTGCTGAAAACGATCCACCATGTGCCGCCGGAGGTGTATCCCGTCAGCGAGGAGCAGCGCAAAAAGGTGGCGTTCCACGAGGCCGGCCACACGGCCATGCTGGAGCTGGCGGCGCCGGGATCGGCAGCCTTCGCAACACTGCTGTACAGCCCTGCCTCCACCTACTGCTACGGCTTTGTTCACTTAAACCGGTCGCTGGGACGGCGGGCGAATATTCTGGTCGAACTGGCGGGCAAGGCGGCCTGTGAGCTGCAGTACGGCAGAATGGCCCCTGGCTGCAACAGCGATATCCGGAATGCGGCCAAGCTGATCCGCGAGAAGGCGGAGGAGTTGGGCGGCAGCGGCATGCTGGGCGTGAATGTGTCGGGGCGATACGGCGACAGTGAAGCAGGTCTGTTGGAGCGCGAGACCATCGTCCGTGCGGAGCTGGAGCGCTATCTGTTCGAGGCCAAGGAGATGCTGGCATCCCATCGTCAGATGGTGCAGGAGCTGGCGGAGGCCCTACTGGAAAAGCAGACGCTGCTCCACTCTGAGATCCAGGCCATCTGCGGCAGGTACCGGGATGTACCTGCCGCCTGAGAGGAGGAATACCATGACTTACGTTGTCAGCGACATCCACGGCTGTGACAAGCTGTATTTCCGCCTGTTGGAAATGCTGCGTTTCAGTGACACTGATACGCTGTACATTCTGGGTGATGTGACGGATCGCGGCAGTGGCGGTCTGCGTGTCCTGCTGGATGCGGCGTCGCGGCAGAATGTGATCCTCCTGCGGGGCAATCACGAGCAGGCGGCGCTGGAGTTCCTGCCCCGCGACCCGGACAACGAGGCCATGCCCGTAAGACTCTTTGGGCGATGGTACGAGTGGATGGAGGACGGCGGCGACAGGACATACCACGCCTTCTGGAACCGGTCTGACGCGGTGCGCGCCCGGGTGCTGCGTATCCTCGGCAGTCTGCCGGTCTATGCGGAGGTGCAGGCGGGAGGCCGCAGCTTCTTTCTGGCGCATACCGTGCCGGGGAAACGCAAAATGCGCCATCCGGAGAGCTGCCGCGTCTGCGATTTCCTCATGGGGGAGCCGGAGTATGAGATATGCTATGACCCCGACCGCATCATCGTCACCGGCCATACCGTTACCAGCCTTATCGACAAGGCATCGAGGGGGCGTATCTGGCGCGGCAACGGACACATTGCCATCGACTGCGGTGCGGTCTACAGCGGCGTACTGGGCTGCCTGTGTCTGGATACGCTGGAGGAATTTTATGTGGAGTGAGGTGTGACATGGGATACTATGCAAACGCCGCCTTGGAGCGGTCATATCAGGAGCGGTCATGCTGCGGCTATCCAAGCCGAGAGGAGACGCTGACGTACTATCTGGAGGATCTGCAGGCGATGCTCTCCCCCCGGTGTGACGCCGCCAGGTACACGGGCGTCAAGGGGCGGTATCGCTATTATGAGGTGCTATGGGCGGCAGCGCCCAGTGAGCGGGACATCTGTGCCGCCATTGCGGAGGTGGAGCATCTTCTTGCGCGGGAGCGCTTTCACGCCGGGGACGCGGAACAGACCGTGGTCGGGATCGTACCCGCCGCGCTGTGCCGCAGGCGGAGGGCGGCGGTATGACCGCGGCGTGAACCAGAAGAACACAAACAAAGAGGAGTGGAAGGGAGAGGACGAATGACTATGAAGTATACCTCTGCACAGGCCAATAAGCGGCTGAAGAAGCTGACCGATGAATATGTGTCCCTGCGGGAGAAGGAGAGCCGCAGCAGGGAGTTTCGCGCCGCCGCCGGCGAGAATGTGGAATCCGTGCGCCCCGCCTATGATTACGCGGACACCCAGCGCCGTCTGGCGGAGCTGGAGCGGTGCATCCGCCGCATCAAACACGCCATCAACCTGTTCAACGCCACCCATACCGTACCCGGCTTCGACATGACCATTGACGAGATGCTGGTGTACATTCCCCAGCTTACCCGCCGCAAGAATAAGCTGGCGGCGATGAAGAACCGCCTGCCCATGGAGCGTGCGGAGGAGCAGTATGGTCGCCGCGCTGACCTGATCGACTACTCCTACGCCAATTACGACATCGCGGCGGTGGAGGCCGACTATGAGCAGGCGGCGGACGAGCTGGCCCGCGCCCAGATGGCGCTGGACGCCGCCAACCAGCAGGACACCTTCGAGCTGCCCGTGTAAGTCCGTTCCGTTGTTTTGACCGCAGCAATTTTTTCAAAACTTCCGACAGGGGTCTCCCATCGTGTGCAGTGTGGTGAGCGGAGGCCGGTTATTTCCTTTGTTATCCGTTATGAGCCCATGGTATAAGGTTGGAAGAAAATGTATTCGCTGCGGACAAAGCAAGAAAACTTTCCCCGGAGGCCGAAGTTCGGTTTCAGGCATCCACTATTTCGATAAGTTTTCCTGCCGCGCATACTTCCCCGGAAAACGTTACACGGGAGATCGCGGAGGATGTATATACCGCCTTTGAACGCTTCTTAAAGGACAATGTTTTCCCGCCGGATGATGCTTGGCGCACAGTGGCGGAAACCGAATGGTATGTCGTGCCGCAGGATTTCGGCGTATATCGGGCAAATCTTGATATTTGGATGCCCAGCGCAGAATATGGCACGATGCACTACGAGCTTTCCGGATTGATCACAGTCTTTAACACGCAGGGGAATCATTCTGTCCGCGACTTTCTTATAGAGGTGGATTACTAAAGGAATGGAGGGCGGTAAGTTTTATCGCGGCGTGTTTTGGGTAGTCGACGGCGCCCTGCTGGCGTACCCGTTTATAGAGGGCGTATACGCCGGGGGCACCGCCCGATCCGGCGTCACATACAACCACAAAAAGCTGTGGGCGCAGCTTCACGGTTCCCTCGGCAAGCCCTACAATTACTATCCCCGCGGCAGGGTGGACGCGGACAACAGGGGACAGCCGGTGATCTACATGAGCCCCCGCGTACCGCTGTCCCTGCTGCTGGAAATACAGACGGCCTTTGCCATCACGACAGAGCCGCCGCTCCGATATGACAACAGCCGCCATTACAGATGTCATCTGGATGACGGCTGGGGGGTGAAGGGTAGGGGCGTGTTGCTTTACTGGGAAGTGTGTGATATAATGTACGAAAATGTCTGGGGAACCTCTGGCATAATCGGCGAAATGCCTAAAATTTAAAGAAAGAGGGGCTTATAGAAATGGATATTCAGAGGGCAGCAGAACTGCTGGCGGCGCACAGCACAAAAGAATTTGGTAATGCACTGAAAGATCGTGACGATCCGTTCAAGGATTTTTATAAATCCTTGCCCATTTGCATTTTGGATGCCGTGTTTTCCATCGGCGTCCGGTATACCTCGGTCGTGAACGTTGTCAACAGCTATATCGGGACGTTTGACCTTACCATATCCAGAACGCAGACGGACGAGACGGAGCATACGATCCGTGATTTCCTCACGAATGTCGCGAAGTATGATACGGTTGAGGACTTTTCAAGGAACGTGCTCCACAATATGCAGCGGACTTCCAGCCGCAACGGCATTTTGAAGGCGGAAGCGTGCCGGGAGATTGCGCTGGTCTGCCGGAAGCACGGCATCAATACGCTGCGCGACTTCAATGACTATACGGATAAGGCCGCCCTTGATAAGGACATCAAGTCGGTGCGCGGTCAGGGCAGCGGCATCATGTTGAAGTACCTCTATATGCTGGCCGGTGATGAAAACCGCGTCAAACCGGACAGGCACATCGTGCGCTTCATCAAGGAGACGTGCGCTCTGCAGAAGCTGACGGACGATGATGTACAGGCAATTATGGTGCGTACGGTCGAAATGCTGAAGCCCGAATACCCGAATATCACAGTGCGCTTTCTCGACAGCCTGATCTGGGAAACGCAGCGGCAGTAACGACCGCGTTTCCCCGAAATACGGAAATCCCTTGCTTCACTGGCGGAAGCGTGGGACGCTGTGAACCAGAAGTAATACTGCCCGCGCGAATATGCAAACAACAGGAAGAGGTGTGACCATCGGTCACACCTCTTCTTCCTTTAATACCTCAATAGACTTGACTCACGGCGTTGCCGGTCTCCATAATGGACTGCGTATGGCTGTCCGCCTCGGCAAGCTCCGGCTTATATTTGCGGAGCCATAACATTTTTGGACATTGCCACATCGCGCAGTATTTGGACTTGGAAAGGTTGACCATGCCGATTCCCCTCTCTGCACAATTTGTCTGGTAACCCTGTCCTGAGTATAGCATTCACAAAATAGGAAAACAAGCTTTGCGGCAGCATCAAGCAATATGTCGGCATATCTGAAAAATTACAGAAACGCCGATTCTACCGCTTTTGAGATGTTGCACCTGCTGTCCTGCTGAAGTTCCACGGGACATCCCGCCGCGCATTGGCGCAGAAATGACCACGCTGTAATTAAAGAATAGGCGTCAGACCTTCGGGAGGTCATCGCAGGACAGCAGCTTTTGCTTTGCTTCGCGGAACCAGCGGTTTCCTGGCTCGATCTGCAGCACATACTGAATCCTGCCCAATAGCTGCTGCCGGTAGCGCTCCGTATCAGGAACGCCGTCTGTGCGAAGCGCTGCGCGGCCGCCCCGCAGGATGCTGTCCGCCAGACCAAAGCGCAGGGCGTAATAGACCTCCTGCCGAAGTAAGCGCTTATAGCCGGTCGGCACGGATACCTTCTCGTTGACGGTCAGCCCGGTCACGCTCTGCCGTCCGGCATTGGTGATAAAATGGGTCTTGGTTTCATTTAGGTCAAAGCCCATCTCCACCAGCATATTTTTCGCCTTCGAATAGACGGCGAACAGTGGATGATCGGCAGAAAAGGTCAGGTCATCGCAGTACCGCGTGTATGCGATGCCGCGCCGCTGGCACCAGCGTGCCATGTTCGTATCAAAATTCCGCATGACCAGATTGGAAAGCGCGGGAGAGGTGGGCGCGCCCTGCGGCAAGACACCGTCCTTACAGCACAAAGCGGTCAGCAGAAAGCCCACCTGCCGGGAGAAGTACCGGGTGTGGAAGGCGGCAGAGTGGACCTGTTCAAAGCGGATACTGCCGAAAAAGTCGGAGATATCCAGCTTCAGGAGATACCGTTTGCCCACATGGGGCGCGGCGTTGCCGCTGAGAGTGCCGCCCTTTCGATAAGCGGTGGCCTGCGGTGCGACAGGCAGATAGGCGAGGAGATCCCAGCAGATCTTCCGCTGCCAGCGACGCAGCGTGTCGTCCGGCACGGACAGTATGCGCACATCGCCGTTACGCTTGGGGATGGTGACGGGGTGATATGCTGCCGCCGTGTGCCGCGCATAGTAAAGGAGCTTCTGCCTGCTGGTAGAGAGAAACGCCGCCAGCTGCCGTGCGTCGTACAGGAAGGGAAGCTGCGGGTGGAAGCAGTGAAAATCCAGCACCATGTCCGCGGCGGCCTGCATACCGAATTTGGCCACGAAGTCTGCGTCCGGCATTTCGAAGGTGACCGCATCTTTCTCGATTTTCATAGAGGCCTCCCTGACATAGAATCAGCCCCGTGCAGTACAAAGTGACCTGATGTAAGCGGAGTCGAATTGATAATCATATGGTGATTCGCGATTCGACGGAGCGGTATCAGGCGGTCGCTTCGCTTGCGAAGCGTGCGTCCTCTTGGTAAACAGAGCGGCGACTCGCCGCCCTCCTCAAAGTACGAAACTCTAAGCTGTACACTACTGCATGGGGCTGATCTTCGGTTATGCTTATATGGTAAAGCGCTTTGACGGGAAAGTCAAGTGGATGACTGCGTCTCCGGCCCGTACCGGGTCAGCGCGTCCATGATCTTGTGATACACCACTTGGTTGGGGTAATAGCGGTAGTCGGCAAAGACGGAGATGCCGGTGCCGTTGAAATACTCCAAAATCGCGGCGGCGCAGGCGGCGCTGCGGCTCTGCCCGTACTCGCACTGGCAAAGGATATCCAGCCCGTCCGCCCTTGCCTGACAGATAAACGCCGCCAGTGCGTCCGCCTCCGGCATATAGGTGTCGTAGTCCAGCCCCACATCCGGCAGAGCCGTCAGATCCAGATCGTGAACGACCACGGTGAACACCCGCGCCGCTTTGCCGGCGTAGTCCAGCGGGGGCGTCGGGGCAGGCTTGCCGACGGAGGGTGGGTCGCAGAAGGAGATCACCGCCGTGCGGGAGAGCGTGTCGGTACGCAACAGTTCCTCGGCGGCTTTGCGGGAACAGATGGTCACGTTCATAGATATACCTCCAGTTTTGCATAGTTCGCGGTATGCCCGCAGGGACATACCGTTGCAGGGAGACTCCTCATCCTCCGTCTGCAGCTCGATGTCATACTCCCAGCCGCAATGCTCACAGATCCAGTACATATCCAGCGTGGGATAGCCGCAGACGGGGCAGGTGACGATGCGGAACATACCGGAGCGGTATTCCGGCGTGTTCTTCAAATCCTGTTCATTATGCATGAGGTCCCTCCCAGCTGATGCAGTTCAGACAGCCGCCCTGTTGGGCAATCTCCGGGATGTTGACGGGCACGATCTCTTTGCTGAAAAGCTGCCGCGCGGAAGTCTCAGCCTCGGCATCCTGCTCAATGCCAAACACCGGCAGGAAAACCACCCGTTCCGTCTCCAAATAGTTCAGGTAGCAGCCAACGGCGCTGACCCCACCGGTCGGGACAAAGGGAAAATCCACCGCGTCCAGGCCGCAGTCCTGCACCGCTCGCTTCACCTGCTGCTCAAAGCCGCAGGATGACAGCGGCCGATTGCACAGCACGGTGCGGTCGTCGAGAAACCGCGCCATGCCGTCGGCGTGGCCGGTCATGTCGCTTTTCAGCGACGGGAGGACGATCACCTCCGCCTCCAGCAGCTCCGACAGCTCACGCATCAGCACGGCAGACGGATACTCCGGGTTTTCGGAAAAGACGCGGTCGCTGATCAGGACGCGCGCCCCGGACGGCGAGAACACCACGTTCCCGCCGTCGAGGTTGATGTCGGAGTACAGGGGCGTCAACGCCAGCTGCGGCGCTATATCGCGCAGAAAGTCCGTTCGCAGCTCCGGGCAATCCCGGAGATACGACGGCTCATAGCGGAAGGATACCAGCTTTCCAGAGCCTGTCCGCACCGGCATGAAGTCCCGCACCCAAACGTCCCGTGTGCCATCCAGCAGCGCATAGGGGACATCGTGCGCCGTCAGCGCCGTGAACAGCGTCTCTGCGTCGGTTGGATAAAGCACAGGGAGGAGTGCAGAGAAATAGATCAATCCATATTACTCCAGTTTGAAAACCATATCATATTGTTCTCTGCGAACTTCCTTTGAGACGCTCCTCAACGCATAGGGAGATGGGGAATAGAGCCGAATGACTTTATATGTTTTTTTGTCGATGACAATTGAAGCATAGGTTTTTGTTTTATCCCATCCCTCATGATAGTGTTTGTCTGATGATTCGTTGACCCATTTCAAAATATTTGCACTCTTGTTTGTGTAAATCAAGGTGTCGATTTTCGGATATTTATGCAAGATGGTCTTTAAATCATCACGCTCGACTATGTCATGCAGTGACTTGTCATCCGCCTTTCCGTCTTTATGCACACAGCCTACAACCATGTCCACCATACCCATATGAAGGTCGGCCAAAAGCCTTTTGCGCTCATCGATGGCTTCCTGTGTATTTGCATAAGTTAGTCTTTTCCCTGCCGCGTCAGATACCAGTTCCCAAAAGTAATTATCTCTTGAACCGTAATAGAAATTAACATCATCGTCGTACAGCATTTCTTCCGTGTTACAAAATCTGTAGGGAGGCATGGTTCCTATAATCAGTTTTGTGGCTCCCTCTGGGATTTCAGGTGCAAACGGATGAGTAGATTTTTTGTTCATTCTAATACCCTTTCTCTCCATTGATGTTCTCTTGCCTTTAGGTTGATCGTTCCGTCTTTTCCAAAGGTTTCTCACTCATCATAACAGAGCGTGTCGAAAAACGCAAGTTCACCCATTTTTGGAACTTTTTTCACCAATTCAGCCGCTGGTTGCGCCAGCGGATGCGCTCCGCCGCGTAGCGGCGATACCACCTTGCCGCCTCCTTGTAATGCTTATCCGCCTCGTAGATCCCCGCCAGCCGCGACATGGCGGCATCGCTGCCAGCCTCGGCGGCCCGGTGATACCAGCGGATGCCCTCTGCCCGGTCGCACGCTACATCCCGCCCGTAATAGTATCGATGCCCCAGATACGGCATCCCGGTGGCATCGCCGCCCACCGCCGCCTCGTAGTCAGCCATAAAGCTATCCTCACGCTCCTGTGCGTCCAGCAGCGCGTCCACCGCCGCCGCGTAGGACTCGCACTCGAAGTACAGCCGAAGCCGGGCATTCTCCGCCTCACCCACAGGGTCAAAAGCGCTCATCACATCGGAAGTCACGTTGTTCTCCGCCCGCTTGTACCAGCGGATAGCCTGCGGGTAGTTGCGCTTTGTACCGCAGCCTTGCTCACAGCACCATCCGGCGGCGAACTGCGCCTCGGTAAAGTTGTGGGCTCCTGAACGCTTGAATAGATCGAATGCCTTTGCCATAGCGTCGGTCGTGCCGCTGCGGATATGTGCCAACGCCTGCGCGAACTGTGCGTCCGCCTCCCGTCGCCGTCCGGCGATCTCCCACAGCTCCGCGTACACACGGAGGGCGGGTGAAAAAGTAACATCCATGGTCATTTCCTCCTGCAATGTGATTTGCGGTCAGTGTAGCACCTTTTTTAATAAGACCTAAATATTTATATTATTTTCGGCGGTTTGGGGGTAGAAATCGGCCTCCACCGCCCATTTTTTCGCGTGCAGGCAGCAAAAAACGCTGCATTTTGTGGGCATAACGCTGAAAATATGTCGATTGCGGCTGTGCTGGATTGTACATCTATACGAAATTTTGCAGAAAACCGCCTTTTGGCCTATATATGCTTACTACAATCTCAAAAGCGCTTTTTGGCCACTTCTGCAAATAAAGCGTTTGCGATAAACCGTCCTGTCCGCTTTTCACCACTACTACGGTCTGGTGTGGGCGATTTGGCAAAGCCGGACACAAAAAATGGACAAGACTTTCGCCTTGCCCAATCTGCACAAGCAATCTCCTCATCTTTATTCAATCTTAATACGTCGCAAATGTCCCTTATCCGCTCTTAAAATCTCCGGATGTATAATATAACCATCACAGAAATAAGGAGCTGCCTTTATGCCGGAAGAGATCATTCGTCGAAAGCGCCGCCTTTCGTCTTTTCAAATTATCATATTAGGTTTTGCCGGGGTCATTCTGCTCGGAGCGCTGCTGCTGATGCTGCCGATTTCCACGACTGGAAGGAATGTAACTCCATTCAATGAAACGCTGTTTACAGCAACCTCTGCCGTCTGCGTGACAGGGCTTG